>Ga0302278_10006114_pt1 | contig 11619 bp, 6 predicted proteins | sample III_Bog_N3_2_FD_194543 | JGI IMG/M metagenome (GOLD analysis project Ga0302278, IMG submission 194543) | Peat permafrost microbial communities from Stordalen Mire near Abisko, Sweden - III_Bog_N3_2 | ecosystem: Environmental > Terrestrial > Soil > Wetlands > Peat | place: Sweden: Abisko... | reverse complement strand
CCCAACTCGACGCAACCGCTTCAGTGCCCGGCACGTTTGTCTACAATCCGCCCGCAGGTACTTTGCTCACAGCCGGAGTCCACGCGCTCGGCGTAACCTTTACGCCCACCGACACCGTCGACTACGCGGGTGAGACCGTAGGCACTACCATCCAGGTCAACCAGGCAACGCCAATCATCACCTGGAATGCTCCCGCCGCCATCACCTACGGCACCACGCTTTCGGCTGCCCAACTCGACGCAACCGCTTCGGTCCCGGGTAGCTTCATTTACAGTCCCGCGGCAGGAACACTGCTCACAGCAGGAACCCGTACCCTCGGCGTAACATTCACACCCACTGACAACACTGACTACGCAAACGCATCGGCAACCACCACGATCGTAGTTAGCCAGGCCACGCCAACCATCACTTGGGCCGCTCCTGCCGCCATCACTTACGGAACCGCACTGAGCGCAACGCAGCTCAATGCCACAGCCTCGGTGCCTGGCACGCTCACCTACATTCCTGCTGCGGGCACAGTGCTCACAACCGGATCGCATCCGCTTACCGTCACCTTCACGCCCACTGACGGCGCCGACTACAAGATCGCAACCGCCTCCGTAAACATCGCCGTCAGCCAGGCTACGCCAACCATCACCTGGGCCGCTCCTGCCGCCATCACCTACGGAACCGCGCTGAGCGCAACCCAGCTCAATGCCACCGCCTCGGTGCCAGGCACGTTCGCCTATGCTCCTTCTGCGGGCACCGTGCTCTCATCCGGAACCCACCCGCTTACCGTCACCTTCACGCCTACTGACGGCGTCAACTACAAGGTCACATCAGACACCGTAACCATCACCGTCAGCCAGGCCACGCCAACCATAACCTGGGCGGCTCCCGGCGCAATCAACTACGGTACCGCTCTCAGCGCCACTCAACTCGATGCTTCAGCCTCGGTGACCGGCACGCTCATCTACAACCCGTCTCTGGGTACCGTGCTCACCGCAGGCAGCCACCAGCTTTCTGTCACCTTTGCGCCCACTGACAGCGCAGACTACGCATCAGCCACCGCCAATGTCACCATCCAGGTAAATCAGGTAGCCGGCATCATCACCTGGACCGCCCCAACCGCCATCACCTATGGCGCCGCATTGACCGCCGCACAACTCAACGCCACCGCGTCTGTGCCCGGCACGTTCGCTTACACTCCCGCTCTCGGAACCGTGCTCGCCGCCGGCGCGCACACCCTCAGTGTTACCTTCACGCCAACCGACATCACCAACTACAAAGCTGCCACCGCCACCGTCTCCATCCAGGTCAACCAGGCTACGCCCACCATCACGTGGCCCACGCCCGCTTCTATCGGATATGGCACGGCACTCGGTTCAGGCCAGCTCAACGCAACTGCCTCCACACCCGGTACGTTCGCCTACACTCCGGCGGCCGGCGCCTCGCTATCCGGTGGCCCGCATACGCTCAGTGTCACCTTTACGCCCACTGACACCACTGACTACACAACTGCCACCGCCACCGTCACCATTCAGGTAACCCAGGGCACTCCGGTCATCACCTGGCCGAGCCCCGGAAATATCAACTATGGCGTTGCACTCAGCGCCACTCAGCTTGACGCCACGGCCACGCCCGCCGGTGGCACCTTTACCTACAACCCGCCCGCGGGCACCACGCTGCCTGTCGGCACGCAGACCCTGGGCGTCACTTACACACCCGCCGACACCACCAACTACGCCACGGCAACAGCCACCACCACCATCAAGGTGATTGGAGGCTTCACGTTAACTTCCGTCTCTCCCTCCAGCGTGCCTTTCGGTTCGGGAGCTACAACTGTCACCCTCACCGGCACCGGGTTCACGCCGGCCGCGACCGTTCAGCTCAATGGGACCAACATTCCCAGCACGTATGTAAGTCCCACCGAGTTGACCGCGATAGTTCCGGCCAGCTTCTTCAACCAGCTTTCGCCCGGAACCATCTCGGTCTTCGATACGGTAAAGCAGGTAGCCACAGTAACGGTCACCTTGGTCGTCGGTCTGCCAAACCTCGAAGTTGCTTTCAGCGGTCCCAGCACTGCGGCGCCGGGCGAGCAGCCGACCCTAAACCTGGTAATGACGAAGCCCTACCCGGTCGATCTTCAGGGAACCATGACTTTGACCGTGGATCCACTCACGCCTGGGGCGCCGACCGATCCAGCGGTACAATTCTCCACCGGTGGAACAACCTTCACCTTCACCATCCCCGCTGGGTCCACGACTACGCCGACAGTTCAACTCCAGACCGGGACTGACTCTTCAACCATCACCGTAACGCTGACCCTCGAGGCCAACGGCCAGACCATCGATGCGCCAAGCATTCAGCCGGTCGTCATCACCGTTCCAAACTCCGCGCCGGTTATCTCCAGCATCACCCTTGCCCGCAACGGCAATACTCTTACCGTTGACATTCAGGGTTACTCAACCACTCGCGATGTGGGCTCTGCAACTTTCGACTTTACCCCCGCTTCGGGATCGAGCATTTCCAATCCCGAAATCACCGTCGACGTTTCCACAGATTTCACCACCTGGTACTCAGGCGAGACATCAGTGCAATATGGAAGCTCGTTCTCCTATTCGCAGGTGTTCAACCTGAATAACGACTCTTCAAACATCGGCAGCGTCAGTGTTGTTCTCACCAACTCTGTCGGCCAATCGAATCAAGCGACCGCGCATTGAGCGCAAGCTAGGATGATGAGCCCTATGGCCAAAATTGCTAACTCGGGAATCAGCGTGCGTTTGGTTGCGTTGCTGGCAATCGCGCTGCTGGTACTGGAACCGGTCCTGCCGCTCGGGGCACAGGAATCCCCTGCCCCGCCCAAGTCCCTCCAGATCGTCATTCTCGACGATGAAACGCCGCTCAACAACATCAGCGAACGCACGGCGCGCGAGCCCATCATCCAGGTGCAGGACGAGAATCACAAGCCGGTGGCCGCCGCAGCCGTGCTCTTCGCTATTCATCCCGCCGCCGCCGGCGCTGGAGCCGGGTTTGCCAATGGCGCCAGCACCCTCTCGGTAGTCACCAACGCAAACGGCGTGGCTCGCGCCTCGGGTCTGGTCATGAATTCGACGAAGGGCACCTGGCAGTTGCAGATTACCGCATCGAAAAACGGTCTGACCACCAGCACCTCCATCAACGAGACCAATGTAGCGCCCTCCACTACGCCGGGAAACCCAAACCCCAGCAAACCTCCGACACACTTGTTCGGGACTCATGGATTGCTGGTGGTAGGCGGAGTTGCGGTCATTGCCACTGTTGTAGCCGTTGTGATTATCACCCAAACGGGAAACAACTCCACCAACATCGGCACCGGCACCGGCACAGTGGGCGCACCCGCCTCAGGCACCAGAAGCGGAGCAGGATTCAAAATCCACTTCTAGCCTGAATCTTTTGCAAGCAGTCAGAAATCGTAGCGCCAATACTCGCAGCCACTAGCGCCGGGCTCCAGCCCGGTTGTCGTGACGGCGTCCACGCCGTCACATAGGCCGCCGGGTTCACCATCCCACACGCGGTCGCCGCGGCGACCATTTAGCGTTGGTTAGCACACCACACAACCCACCAATGTCATCCCGAGCGCAGTCCGCCGCAGCGGACGGAGCCGAGGGATCTGCAGTTGCTTTTGCGGTTGCCCTTAGAGAAGCCCGTCCCAGCCAATCGAATTCCGTCTCTGCAACACTGTTCCCCCACAAGCAAATTCCGACTAGGCGACAATTCACTCTGATTGAGCGGATATTTTTGGGACAGTGCCGAAAGTGTCACAATGGTTACTTTTTGCTTATGGCGCAGGTATACGCTGACTCACGTGAACGCAGCTAACGGCAAGGCGGTAGACTTACCGGTGCATCCATCATCAGGTGTCGAAGGACTTCCAATCACCGCCACCGTCACCATCGTCTGCGCTAAACTTCTGGGGAGGGCCCTCTTGAACAGCAAGAACCTTGGCAAAGTAATGATTGGGCCGGTTACGCAAGCGGATCGGCCTGCTATTTACCGCATGCGCCATGACGTATATGCCAACGAACTTGGGCAGCATGAGGTGCGGCAAAATGCGATGTTGTCGGATGCTCTCGATGAGAGCAATATCTACATCGTCGCGAAAATCCGCGGCGAACTTGCTGGCTTTATCAGTGTTACGCCGCCGACCCTCGGCCGGTACTCCATCGAGAAGTATTTAAGTCGGGACGAATTGTCGATCCCGCTCGATGAACGCACCTATGAGATCAGGATTTTGACTGTCTCGCGCGCTCACAGGCATAGTCGCGTGGCCTTGTACCTGATGTATGCGGCCTTTCGGTGGGTGGAAGAGCATGGCGGTGAACAGATTATTGCGATGGGACGGTCCGAAATACTGGGCATGTACCAGAGCTTCGGCGCGCAACTTCTTGGACATCGAGTTGTTTCGGGCGCAGTGACATTTGAGCTGATAAAAACCTCAGTATCCCACTTGCGGCAGCATGCGATTCACCATCAGTCCACGGTTGAGAATATGAGCAAGCACGTCGACTGGAACATGGATTTCCCGCTCGTGAAAGCGCCCTGTTGCTTTCACGGTGGAGCATTTTTTGAAGCAATTGGTAACGGATTTGACACTCTCGATCGGCGCGAATCAATAGTGAACGCCGACGTTTTAGATGCCTGGTTTCCACCATCTCCGCGCGTAATAAGCACGCTGCAGGAGCACTTGGCATGGCTGGTCAGAACATCGCCGCCCGCGCAGTGTGAAGGCCTGTGCGAAGCGGTAGCTGCGCACCGTGGAGTACGGCGGGAGAATATTCTCCCGGGTGCAGGATCATCCGATCTGATCTATCGCGCGTTTCGGCACTGGCTCCATCGCGAATCGCGGGTTCTGATCCTTGACCCTACCTACGGCGAATACAGTCATGTACTCGAGAAGGTGATCGGATGCAGAGTGGAAAGCCTGACGCTCCGACGGCACGACGGATACAGGGTCAATCTTGACGAACTCGCGTGGCGGACCAGGCAAGGATACGATCTTGTCGTGCTCGTGAACCCGAACAATCCAACCGGAAGGCACATCCGGCGATCTGATCTAGAAAGCATGCTCAGCACAGTGCCCCCCAAAACAAGAGTGTGGATCGACGAAGCATACATTGACTATGTCGGAGCCGCGGAGTCACTGGAACGTTTCGCGGCGGAGAGCGAAAACATCATCGTTTGCAAAACGATGTCCAAGGTCTATGCCCTGAGCGGAATGCGAGTGGCATATCTATGTGCATCGCCGCACCAGCTCTCGGACCTGGTCTCGATTACGCCCCCGTGGGTTGTCGGCCTACCAGCGCAGGTTGCGGCAGTGCGCGCGCTGGAAGATCCTGCGTACTACGAAGAACAGTACAAGAGAACACACTTGCTCCGCGAAGAAATGCACGGTGCCTTGCGTGGCATTGGCATTCACGAGATTGTGCCAGGGGAAGCAAACTTTCTGATGTTCCATCTCGACGAATCGCAACCGACCGGTGAGCAGGTGATCGAGCGTGCTCGAGGGGCAGGAGTCTTTGTACGCGATGTCGCAAGCATGGGCAGCGATCTGGGACTGCGTGCGCTTCGCATTGCAATCAAAAACCCAGCCAGCAACGAACGGATCCTGCGAACGGTGCAGCACTTAGTGTGTCCGGCAGAGAATCGGATGGAGTTGCTTCCCCTGAGGTAGGGCTCCCTTATCCCTAAAACATGCCTGTCAGCCCTGACTTTGGCAACAAGGCATCACAATTCATGCCAACCAACAGCAACTGGTTAATAGTTAAGTGCTTGTACTAAGTCCGTCGAGCCAGCGCTTGAACGCCGCTGTCCGATCGGATGCCGCGTTCTTCTGAGGATTGAGCCAGACCAGAGTCTTTGCGCCCGCAATCGCGCGATACGCTGCTGGCTCGTCATTAAATCCGTGTCGAGCTTCCGGCAAATCCATCTCAATCCACAACGCGGGGGTTCGCAATCCGGTTGCCGCCGCATTCAGATCGTAGCGGTCGCGCACCAGCAGATGAGCGGGAACCACTTCGGCGCGCGCGTCGCCGAAGATCACCCTCGTCGCGTCCACCATCGGCGAGTCGGCCACAACTCCGGCCAGCTCATGATGCGCATCAGCAATTTCGAGCGCAAGGTCCGCGCCAAGATCCTTGCCGTAAACGATGATCGAACGCGGATCGATGTGGCGCGTATCGGTCAGGTAATCGATCGCCCAACCAGCATCTTCAAGCCAGTCGGCTTCGCTCGGGCGAGCGAACTTGCTTTGCCCGTAGCCGCGATAGTCAAAGGCCAACACGTTCACGCCGGCGTCGTGCAACTGCGCCAGCGCAGGAGCTGCATCGCCGAGATTGCCGTCCTGGCCGTGAAGATAGAGGACCGTAAAGCGTTTGTAACGCGAGTCTGCAGCTGCCGCAATCCACCAGCCTGAAAGCCGCGCAACGCCATCGCCTGTAGCGGCAAAGCCGATTGAGTCAAACGCAACTCCCGCGCTTGCAGGTGTCCGCGCCAAAGCCGATGAAGGATGGTAGAGCAGTTGCCAGCTTCCCTGCCAGAACAGCAGGCACAGAACCAGCCACACGCAAAGAGCCGCCGCCGCAACAACGCCGCCAACCGCGCTAAGCAGCCATCGGCCTGAGACCGTGGGCGGAGCAGGCCGCGCATGCGAGCTGTTAGTGGCGCGCCCCGCAGCCGTGCCGTGTGTCTTCGTTTTGGATTTGGTTTTCTCGCGCGCCATTGGAAGGGTACGAAGCCTTGATACGCTATGGTTCAATGCTAATTGGCCTGAAGCGCGATTCTCATCCGATTAGCTGCACCGCGCCGCGGCCCACAATCTGTTCCACGCGCTCAACCCAGCCGCGATCGGCGGACACGCTCAACCCTTCAGGCTCGAGAATTACCGCGTACTCATCCTTTTTTTCAAGATGAAGCATCACTTTCCCGGGCCCAGGCGCAGCATCGGAAGCGCTCTTGAGTTGATTGAGCAACTCTTCAGTGGCACGGTCAAGGTTGATGCGAATGCGCAACCCGGTTGGCAGTTTCACCTGCACATCTTCAAGCGCCTGAATGCTGACGAGCGAGAGCTTGGGAGCGGCGTCGTCGTCGCCCGAAAGCACGCCGCGAATCAGCACCGGCGCTTCGATTTTGAGCGAGGCTGAAAGCTTCTCGTAATCGCGCGGGAATGCAATCAACTCGATCTTGCCTGTTGCGTCTTCAAGCAATGCCTGCGCGTAAAGTTTTTGATCGCGGCGCGTCTTCTGCACCCGCAGCCCTTGCATGATTCCCGCCACAGTTATTTCGTCGGCTGGGTCACTTTGCCCGCCCCAGCGCCGCTCCGGCGGCTTCCGCTCCAGCGCCTCAGCGATGGAAATGACGCCGGGAAGGTTGCGCAGCTTTTCAGCATAGCGATCGAGCGGATGGCCCGAGACGAAGAAGCCCAGCACTTCTTTTTCGTTGGCCAGTCGCACGCTCTCTTCCCAATCGGGCGCGGCCGGCAAATCGTCGCCGTTACCACCCTTCTTAGGCGTCTCATCGAACAGCCCGAACAGACCCGACTGCCCGGCCGCCGCATCCTTCTGCGTCTTCTGCGCCCGCTCCATCGCCTTGTCGATGGCCGCAGTCAACTGGCCGCGTGTGCCAAGGGAGTCCAGGGCGCCGGCCTTGATCAGCGATTCAATCACCCGCTTGTTCATCACGCGCAGGTCGACCTTTTCGCAGAACTCCCAGAAGCTTTTGAAGTGGCCGCCAACCTCGGCGCGCGCCTTCAGAATGGAATCAATCGCATTGCCGCCCGCATTTTTTACCGCAGCCAGCCCGAAGCGGATGGCCTCGCCGTGCGGCGTAAACTGCGCGCCTGAGACCTGCACATCCGGCGGCTCAACGGCAATGCCCATCTCGCGGCACTCGCTGATGTACTTCACCACGTTGTCAGGCTTTGAGATTTCAGAGGTCAACAGCGCAGCCATGAATTCAATGGGGTAGTGCGTCTTGAGGTAGGCCGTCTGGTACGCCACCAGGGCGTAGGCCGCCGAGTGCGACTTATTGAACCCGTATTCTGAGAACTTTGCCATCAGGTCGAAGATTTCGCTCACTGCGGCCTTGGGATGGCCGAGCTTAGCAGCGCCGTCCATAAAGCGATCGTGCATCTCTGCCATCGCCTTGGCGTTCTTTTTTCCCATGGCGCGCCGCAACAGATCGGCCTCGCCAAGGCTGAAGTTCGCCAGCACCTGCGCAATCAACATCACCTGTTCCTGGTACACAATCACGCCCAGCGAATCTTTGAGAATCGCTTCGAGAGGCGGCAGCATGTACTCGACTTGCCTGCGGCCCCACTTGCGCTCGACGAAGTCATCGATCATCGCCATCGGGCCGGGACGGTAGAGGGCGTTCAACTGGGTCAGCTCTTCAACCGTGTCCGGTTTGTAGCGGCGCAAAATATCGCGCATACCCGATGACTCAAACTGGAAGACACCCGAGGTGAGCGCGGAGTGGAAGACCTTTTGGAAAGTCTCCGGGTCGTCCATGGGGATGGAATCGATGTCAATTTTTTCGCCGCGGCTCTCTTCGATCAACTTGATGCAATCCACGATGACGGTGAGCGTAGCCAGGCCGAGGAAGTCCATTTTGAGAAGGCCCATCTTCTCAATCGACTTCATATCGTAGGCGGTCACAATTTCGTCATTCTTGGTTTTGTTCAGCGGCACAAGCTCCGTGAGCGGGCGCGGCGCAATCACCACTGCGGAGGCGTGCACGCCCGAGCCTCGCACCAGCCCTTCAAGCTTTTTGGCAGTGTCGATGAGTTCCTTGACCTGCTTATCGCTCTCATAGGCCTTGTACAGGTCGGGCGACTCTTCGAGGGCCCTGTCGATGGTCATGCCGACGGTCGCGGGGATCAGCTTTGCAATGCGGTCCACGTCGCCGTAAGGCATGTCGAGCGCGCGCCCGCAGTCCTTGATGGCCGCCTTGGCCGCCATGGTGTTGAAGGTGATGATTTGCGCCACCTGCTCGCGGCCATACTTGCGCGTGACGTACTCGATCACCTCGCCGCGTCGGTTCATGCAAAAGTCCACGTCGATATCGGGCATGGTCACGCGTTCGGGATTCAGAAAGCGCTCGAAGAGCAGCACATTCTGCAGCGGATCGATGTTGGTGATCTCCATGGTGTAGGCCACCAGAGAGCCGGTCGCCGAGCCACGTCCCGGGCCTACCGGGATACCGTTATCGCGCGCATACTTGATAAAGTCCCAGACGATGAGAAAGTAGCCCGGATACTTCATCTGCTTGATGATGTCGATCTCGTAGTTGAGCCTGGCTTCGTACTCTTCAGGCGTGGAGCGGCGAACGCCGCGCAGTTCCAATTGCCGCACCGCGGTCTCAAGCCGCTTCTTCATACCATCGCGGCACACATGCTCAAAGTAACTGTCGATGGTGTGGCCGGGGGGTACCGCAAACTCAGGGAAGGAATTCTCAACTGGCTTCAGCTTCAGGTTGCAACGCTCGGCAATCTCCACAGTGCGCTCGAGAACCGCTGGCGAATTCGGGAAGATCCGAGACATTTCGTCGGCACTCTTTACAAAAAACTGGTCGCTGTCGAATTTGAAGCGATTGGTCTCGTGTATCTTGGCGCCAGTCTGCACGCAGAGCATTACATCGTGGGCGTGGGAGTCTTCGCCGCACAGGTAGTGCGAGTCGTTAGTGAGCACAAGCGGAATCGCGAGCTCACGCTCCAGCCGGAAGAGGTCGGCCTGGATTTTCTTTTCTTCAGGCAGCCCCTGGTCCTGGATTTCGAGGTAGAAATTGCCCTTGCCGAAGATGTCCTGGTACTGGCCGGCTGCGGCTGCGGCTTTTTCGTACTGGCCGGCCATCAGAGACTCGCACAGCTCGCCGCTCAGGCAGCCGGAGAAACCGATGAGCCCTTTCGAATGTTGAGCAAGGTAATTCTTGCTGATGCGGGGGTGTCGGTAAAAGCCGTGCAGGCTGGCTTCGGAGGTAATGCGGATAAGATTCCGATAGCCTTCCTCGTTTTCGGCCAGCACCAGCAGGTGATTGTACTTGTCGTTTGGCGTATCGGCGCGGTGGTCCTCGGCCTTGCACACGTAGAGCTCGCAGCCAAGGATGGGCTTGATGCCCTTCTCCTTGGCCGCGTTGAAAAAGTGGACCGCGCCGTAGATGTTGCCATGGTCAGTCATGGCCACGGACTTCTGGCCGAGTTTCGCCACCAGATCGACGAGCTTGTAAACGTCGCAGGCGCCGTCGAGCAGCGAGTATTCAGTGTGCAAATGGAGGTGGGTGAATTCTGACATGGCTCAGAGTTGATTCTAGTCGCCAGACCGCTAACCAGGCTCCACCGTGTGGACGGTTGAAATCCCGGCCAATTGAGGAAAAATGGGGGGGTGAGTTTCCACAGATCAGGTTTTTTAGCGGAACACCGTCAGTACGTATCTTCTCTCCGCAGCCCGCAATACAACAGCACCACTTCGCGCTCAGCAATGTCGTAGCGGAAGCGAAATCTTCCCGAACGCAGCCGGTACTGGCCTTCTCCCGCCGAAACTCCTTGCAGCTTCTTGATCGAAAATTTGCCGCTCTTGTTGTATGGGTCCAGGGATAGGATCGCCATCGCCTCTTCAAACCGCTCCACGAGTTCAGGGTGATTCGGCGCCAGCTTCTTCAAGAGTCGGTCAAAGTGCGCTGTTGTAAGCACGGAGAATGCAGGCACATCCCTGGAGGTCACGAGGTCAGGCTGTCTTTCTTACGGCGCTCCGTTTCAGCTCAGCCAGCAGTTCTGCCGCGGCCCGCGTCTGACCGGTCGCGCGATCCTTGACGCTCGAGGCAATTGACGCCTTGACCTTTGAGTTGCGCAACTCCAGGTAGTCCTCCAGTTCATCGGCCGCCATGATGCCGATGACGGGGATCCCATCCTTCTCGAGGATGAAGTATTCGTTGCCGTTATGCGCGCGTCTGGCGATCTGGCCCAGATTAATGCGCGCCTTGGTAATGGGGAGCCGATTGATCGTTGTCATTGATTAATATTGATTAACCTCAATCAAATGATACCATAAGAATTGCCCAAATCATCGTCTTGCGGCGGGCGGAGCAGACTCGTTGCCGTCACCAGGAATTTGGACTTCACACAGGTACTCTCGGGAAACCTGAGACCGGATTTCTGATGACATCCCGTCGTGTGCCTAACTAATATGTAGCGAAAAGGAAAAAGCTAATGCAAGGCTCCGCTACACGACAATTCAGCAAGGGCGAAGCACTCATGCTTGAGGGCGAGCGCGGGGAGTGCGCTTACATCATCGAATCGGGCAACGTGGAGATCGTGGTGCAGCGGGACGGGCAGCATTTGCAGATAGGCACCCGGGGCCCTGGCTCCATGCTGGGCGAGATGGCGATGATTGACGACAAGCCTCGCACGGCCACCGTACGGGCCCTCGAGGACTGCACCGCCATTGAGATTACGCGAGAGGATTTTGCCCACCGGGTGGAGAGCGCCGATCCGGTACTGAAGATGGTGATGCGGATTGTGACCTCGCGCTATCGGGACATGATTGCGCGTACTGACGCAATGCGCGTAATGCCGGCCTCCCCTGCCGCCGAGGCTGCGGAACAAAGCGA
>Ga0302278_10006101_pt1 | contig 11638 bp, 8 predicted proteins | sample III_Bog_N3_2_FD_194543 | JGI IMG/M metagenome (GOLD analysis project Ga0302278, IMG submission 194543) | Peat permafrost microbial communities from Stordalen Mire near Abisko, Sweden - III_Bog_N3_2 | ecosystem: Environmental > Terrestrial > Soil > Wetlands > Peat | place: Sweden: Abisko... | reverse complement strand
CCTCCTCCGACCTCGAATCCCTGCTCGCGCTGCGCCGGCCAGAACTGAAATCGCAGGACCGCGCTCTCGCCGCCCGGCTCGCGGAAGGAGCCGTGGGACGCGCCCTCACCCTCGACCTGCCGGCGTACCTCACCAGCCGCCAGGACGCCCTCCTGCTGCTGCGCACCGCGCTCCGTGAGCCTGATTACTCAACGCTCTTCCAGGCCACCGAAAAGTACCGCGCCGGCGCAGACGGCCAGGAGAAAACCCTCAGCCTGCTCCGCGCCCTCAGCAGTCTCGTTGAAGACCTCCTTCTGATCGTTGCCGGAACCCCGCGACTTATTCGCAACCTCGACCTCGAAGCCGAACTCTCCCGTCTTGCACAGGGCGTAACTGTTGACTGGATTGACAACGCCGCCCGCGCTCTCGTCCAGGTCGAATCGGGCATGCGCCGCAACCTGCTGCGCTCCCTTTCGCTCGACTCCATGGCTGCAGCCCTCGATCACCAGTAGGCGCTACGCCTACAACCCGCTGAAAGATAAAAGCAACCCACTCCAGACCACGGGCATCTTTCTGGATACCGGTTATTTCATATCTCCAAAGAACGCAGCCGATTCGTTGGGTCATCAGAGACCCGCGTAGCCCTGCATTCGCTGTTCGTGATCGCTAGCCGAGATGTTTGGGGCTTTTTCGCGGACGGCATCGTCAACACAAATCGTGCGGCATCTTTCATTTTTTCTTGCTCGCCGTCACGATTTCCGGGAGTTTGTCGCGGAAAGGATTCGCACTTCATGATAAGTTCGTCCCATATGCCCAGTTTTTCCAGTTCGCCCAGCTCGCCCGTCTCCGTGCGCATTGCCCCGGCGCCGCACAGGGGATCCGCAACTGCGAACCAGGCCGCGCTCGCAGCCGGTCAAGAACAGGGCATGCCTGCGCCCATCGTGCGTAAGCAGCGCAAACCCATGCCGACGCCCCTGCCGTTCCACTTCACGGCACACGCGGCTGAGGACGAACTCAGGCAGCACCACGCCGAGCTCTTCTACCTGCAAAAGCAGATCCAGTCGCAGACCCCCATGGTGATCGTTCTCGAAGATGGCGAAAAAATTGAAGGCCGCATTGAATGGTACGACCGCAACTCCATCAAAGTGCGCGGCCGCACCAAGTCGCTGATCTACAAGCCCGCCATCAAGTACATGTACAAAGTCGCCGAAAACGGGTTGTAGGCCGCACCTGCGGGAATAGTGGTCGTTCTAGCTTTTGACCCCTGATCCCTGATCCCTGTTCCCTGCCTTCATCAGCCGATCCCGAGTCGCCGCCCCAATTCCCTCACCGGGTGGCAACGGGCACAGAATCACTGTGCACCCATCCGCATCCAGCGTCCTCAAGCCTGCATACAGTTCTCGCGCCAGTTCCTCCGGCGCATCCCACCGTCCCCAGGCAAACACCGTCGTCCATGCGGGAGCTTCTATCTCCGCGGGCAACATCACCCCCACGCGCTCGTCCGCGAATAGCAACGTCAATTCCGCCAGCCGCGCCTCAAGTTCTTCCAGGGGCGCATCCACCAGCACCAGCCGCGCCCGCGGCGCATAGTGCCGAATCCCCACCCCCGGCGACGGCATCGCCTCCCGCGGAGTCTCCTCCAGCTTGCCGCTTTCAAACACCGCCACCGGACCGCCCACAGCGCGAATCTGCTCCAGGGTCACCGCCCCCGGCCGGTAAATCACCATCGGGCTCTGGCAAGCGTCCAGCACGGTCGATTCCACGCCCAGCCCCGTCGCCCCCGCGTCCACCACCGCGTCAATCCGCCCGTCGAGATCTTCCAACACATGCTCCGCCGTCGTCGGACTCGTATGGCCGAACAGGTTCGCGCTAGGCGCAGCCACCGGAACCCCAGCCCGCCGAATCAGCTCCAGCGCCACCGGGTGCGCCGGCATCCGCACCCCCACCAGCGCCCTCCCCGCCGTCACCGCATCGGGAACCGCCGCCGTCCGCTGAAGCAGCAGCGTCAGCGGCCCCGGCCAGAACGCCTCCATGAGCCGCCGCGCCCGCACCTCAACCCCGTCCGCAAGACCCTCCCAGCAAACCAGCCCCTCCAGCATCGCAAGGTCCGCAATATGCACAATCACCGGATCCCACGCCGGCCGCTGCTTAGCCTCAAAAATCCGCCCCACCGCCGCTGCATCCAGAGCATGCGCCCCAAGCCCGTAGACAGTTTCGGTCGGGAGCGCCACCAGTCCGCCCGCACGCAAAATCGCCGCAGCCTGCTCCAGCGCCTCCAGCGCCTCGGCAGTCTTCAGGTGCTCCGCATCCACGTGCAATCGCAGCGTCTTCAATTGCTTATCCTCATAAGGCCCTGTGCCCCATTCATCGCGCAGTTTCATCGCGCGATGAGTGGGCGGGAAAAGCCTCGCGCCCCTTCGTACGCGTCTTTCCAGCGGGTGCCCCCGGTCCCTCGCACTTGGGGACCGGGGAAAGCATGAATCTCAACCTTGCCAGGACGCTCCGCAACCGACTCCGTGCGAGCCTCCCGCGAGCTACTGCCGCACCGCAGGTGCTTCTACAACTGGCAGCTCAATCGAACTAGCCTCACCCGGCGCATGGTAAATCCGCTGTGTCGCCTTCTGATAATCACCCGGCTGCGCCCAAAAAATGCTTTGCACAAACGTCTGCGGATTGCGATCGTAGAGTGGGAACCAGCTCGACTGCACCTGCACCATGATCTTGTGCCCTGGCAGAAAAACGTGGTCCGCCGGCGGCAGCGCAAACCGGTAGGTCAGCGGCTTGCCCGCCTCAATTGCCTTGGGCGACGCAAAGCTCTCGCGATACCGCCCGCGGAAGATATCCATGGCCACGGCCAGTTCGTATCCGCCCATCTCCGGGTGATCCGCCACCTCATCGGGATACACATCAATCAGCTTCACCACCCAGTCAGAATCGGTCCCGCTGGTTGAAGCCACCAGGTTCGCAATCGGCTGTCCGCCGATATGCACCGGAGCCGTCAGCACATCGCTCGTGTATGTCAGCACATCCGTGCGCCCCGACGCTTCCCGCTGATCGTCCACCAGCCACTGCGGCCAGGTCAGCGGCATATCGTAGCCAACCGGCTGGCTGGGCCGCGCGCGATAAGGCACCGGCTTCGCCGGGTCAGAAACGTACTCATCAAATTCCGCACCGCCCCGTTCCGGCGCAGCAAACCTGAGCTTCATGCCGGGCTCCAAATAAAGCGCCTTCGTCCCCGTCGCTTCCGGCCACGCCTTCAACTTTTCCCACCGGTTAGCGCCCGTCTCATACGCCGTCACCGGCGCCACATCCGCCTGCGGTGCGTCATCCTTCAGATAGCGATCAAGAAACGGCCGCAACACATTCTGCCGAAACCACGTTCCCGTATCGCTGCCAAACCGGATCGCCCCCAGCGACGCCGCATCTTCAATCTCCTGCCCGTGATGCCACGGCCCCAGCACCAGAAACACCTTGTCGTTGTTCGTGTCCAGCGGCTTAATGGCCCTGTAAACCGCGTTAGCCCCGTAAATGTCCTCCTGGTCCCATAAACTGTGCACCAGCAGAATCGGCACCTTGATTCCCTCCGCCTTGAAGTCCGCTGCCAGCACTTTATCCACCGCTTGGTCGCTCCAGAATGCGTCATAGCTCGGATGCGCCAGCACCTTCTTCCAGAAACCCACCTGCTCCAGTCCATGCTGCTTTCCCAACTCCCCCGCCGAACCCGCGGCCATAAACTCGTCATAATCGTCAAAGTGCGAAACCGTCCACTTCGAATCGTTCGAGCGCGTAGCCTCCTGCTCCCACATGTAGGGCATATTCTGCTCACGGAAGGCGCCATTATGGAACCAGTCATCCCCCATCCACCCGTCCACCATGGGATTCATAGGCACCGACACCTTCAGCGCGGGATGCGGATGGACCAGCGCCATCAGCGGCAGAAATCCGTCATAGCTGATGCCCAGAATCCCCACCTTGCCGTTGGTCTCGGGAATGTTCTTGATCAGCCAGTCGATGCTGTCGTAAGTGTCCGTCGCCTCATCCACAGGCGTCGGGTTCTGCGGCCCATGGATCGGTCGATTCATAATGTTGTCCCCCTGGGAGCCATATTTGCCCCGAATGTCCTGGATCACCCGGATGTATCCACCCTCCACGATCACATCGGTCGCATTGTCGTATCCATAGAGCGTCCGCCCCAGATGCGCGCTTGCCGCGTTCCTGGTCAGCGCATTGGCGCTGTAGGGTGTACGCGTCAGCAGAATCGGCGCATGCTGCGCGCCCTTCGGCACCAGAATCACCGTGTGCAGCGCAACCCCGTCGCGCATTTGGATCATCGCCTCGCGCCGCTCGAAGTCGAAGTTCGGCGTCGGAGCCACCAGCGTTGTCGGCGTCTCGCTGGGATAGTCAGGGTATTGCGGCTTGACCTGCGCGGAGGGAGCGCCCTGTCCAAACCCGGCAACAGTCAGAACAGGAAACGCCAAAACAGCCAATACGGACAAAACGGAGAAGCGGCTCATGCAAATCACGGAGCGAACCTTTCTGTTGCAAAAGGGAATCGGGAACACCTTGAGAATAGTGCCTAAACCGCTAACTGGGAAGCAATTGACCAGTTGTCACTCGATCACAAACCCAAACCCGTCCGCCGCAGGCACTGGAGGGTGCCGTATACTCACCGACATGGCCTTGGCCTAAGAACCAGGAACTGTGAACTAAAAACTCTGAACTAAGAACTGCATCTCACATGCCCGTCGAAACAGAAATCAAATTCCGCGTCGACGACCTGCCCGGCCTCTCCAGCCGCCTCGTGCTCGCTGGCTTTACGCTGCAAACCCCCCGCAGTTTCGAGGCCAACGTCCTTTACGACACGCCCACCCGCCAAATGCGCGCCCGCACCGAGATTCTCCGCATCCGCAACTACGCCGGCCGCTGCATCCTCACCCACAAGCGCCTGCCGGACCAGGGCCCCGGCGAAGACGCGCACAAGCATCGCATCGAGACTGAAACCGAGGTTTCCGATGGCAACAACCTCGCCCTCATCTTCCACTCCATGGGTCTCGACCCCGCCTTCCGTTACGAGAAGTGGCGCACCGAGTGGTCTGACGGCGCAGGCCATTGCGTCGTCGACGAAACCCCAATCGGCAACTTCGCCGAGCTCGAGGGCTCACCAGCCTGGATCGACCGCATCGCCGCTCTCCTCGGCGTCGACCCGGGGCAATACATCACCCTCAGCTATGGCCGCCTCTTCGAAGCCTGGCGCGACCAGCATGGCTCCTCCGCCCAGGACCTCACCTTCGCCGCGTGTGCCGAGTCCAGAGTCCCGCATTAGGCCTCCGCTATTCCTTTCGTAATCAGAACCTCAAAATTCCCTTAAGAAGCCAGCCCTCGCCGCCGATGAGCCAGGCGTGCGCACCTTGCGCCAGGGGAAAAACAAATGCTCTTGACTTCGTTCCGTTCTGCCGCCCGCCGTGCCCATCGCGCGACACCTCGCGTCCTCCGGATTGCCGCATTTACTCTTTTCGCTGTCATCGCCGTGCACGCGACTGCCGCCGGCGTGCGCCCCGTCAAAAACCGCGTGGCGCCCCAATACCCTGACATTGCCAGACATTTGAAGATTGAAGGTACGGTCGTCGTTCAGGCCGTTGTCGACCCCGCGGGGAAAGTCACTGATGCCAAGGCGGTCTCCGGAAGCAAGGTTCTCTCTTACGCCGCGGAAGAGGCTGTTCGCAAATGGACGTTCGTGCCGGCGCCTGACCAATCCACTGAAAATGTTGAGATTAGGTTCGCTCTCACACAATAACTTCAAAACGGCTGATTGGATCAACGGAGGATGCGTACCTGGCTCATCTCAACAGGAAATTTGCCCGCCTGCGCTAAGATCGGTTTTAATCGATTAGCCAATCTCAGTTAAACTTAGGCTAGCGACAGGCAACTGGATGTTGCACATGTATCATGTGGGACGATCCCCGCAATCCCGAACCGGCTGAGACAGATGCTTTATCCATCGTGCTCATCGGCCCTGATCTATCCCGCCGCCGGGAGATGGCCAAGGCTCTCGCAAATGTACCCGGTGTCAGCGTCAGGGAGATTCCCGCCTATCCGGCTGGGCTTGAAGAACTTCCCCGCATGTTGCTTCCTCAACCGGACGTGGTTATCGTCGACCTCGACGCCGATCCCGAGTACACGCTCGAAATCCTCGAGTCCATTTCTTCCATTGCCTCTTCCACCGTAATGGTCTTCTCGCAGCGCTCCGACCTGAAGATGGCGGTCCGTTGCATGCGTGCCGGCGCACGCGAGTTCCTCAACCTGCCCGTCGTTCAAAGCGACATCGCCGGCGCGCTCGCCCGCGTCGCCGTGCGCCGTCCAGGAGCCAACCGCGTCAGGCGTGCTTCCGGCAAAGTCCTTGCCTTTCTGGGAGCAAAGGGCGGTTGCGGCGTCACTACCATCGCCGCCAATTTTGCGGTCGCGCTAGCCCAGGAATCAGGCCGCAAAACCCTGCTCATCGACTTCGGCCTGCCCCTCGGCGATGCCGCACTCAACCTCGGCGTCAACGCGGAATACTCCACCGCAAACGCCTTTAACGACACCGCCCGCCTCGACGCCCGCTTCCTCGCCTCGCTCCTCACTACCCACAGTTCGGACCTCTCCATCCTCGCCGCTCCCAATGAGTTCACTGACACCGAGCCACCCCTTGCGGCCATCGATAAACTCATCTCTATCGCCCGCCAGAGCTTCGACTTCATCATCGTTGATTGCGGGTCTCGGCTCGACCTCAAAGGCTCCGCCATCTTCGACGCCGCCTCCACAATTTATCTGGTCGCCCAAGTCGGCGTTTCCGAGTTGCGTAACGCAAATCGCCTTATTACCAAGTTCTTCGCCAGCCGCGGCCACAAACTCCAAGTCATCCTCAACCGCTACACACCCCAATCCCTCCTCTACGACGAGACCCGCATTACCAAGGCACTTACCCGCGAGGCCCAGTGGCGCATTCCCGATGACTATGCCACCGCCCGTCGCACCCAGAGCATTGCCACCGCCATCGTCCTCCAGGACGTACCCATCTCCACCGCCATCCGCCAGATGGCCCGCCAGGCGGCCGGTCTCCCCGAGCCCGAAGAAAAGAAAAAAGGCTTCAGCTTCTTTTCGAAGTTCCGTTCCTCGCCCAAGCCTTTCAACGACACCGTAGAGCCCGAAGAAATCTAAAGACTCTCCACAACTCACCATGTAACACTCGTCCACCGGCAAAGCCGAACCACGAGAGACGAAACTGCGCCCCATTCATCGAGTGTTTTCTGCACGAGAATGGGAGTTGAAGCTGCCGCTCATGGCTGCGGCTGGTTCGCCTGGCTGGGCGAAACTGGAGCAGCCTCGGTTGCCTTTGGCCCCTGTGGTGCGACGGCTTGAGAAGCAGGCCCCGCATTGGGCGCCGATGATGGACCCTGGGCGTTCGGAACGGGCGCGGATTTCTGCACCGGTGTGGGCAATGCGATGGCCGCCACCGCGTCGGGATCGTCGCGCAACTTCAGGTAAAGGGTTGTTCCGTCGGCCGGTGTCGGCACCGTGAAAGTACTCTCTGCAAAGCCTGTGGGCACCTCGGTCGGCTTTGCAAAGTCTTTTCCGCCGCTGAATGACCGCACCAGGAACAGACTGCTGCCCTCAATCGTGCAGGTAGGTGCATCCGCGGCGGTGCAATGGATGGCAGTAATCTGCGGCGTGCGGACCAGCGTGCCAAGCGGCGTCCAATCGCCAGGTGTGCCGTCTTCCGCCACGGGACGCATCTGCAGTTTGCCGAAAGCAGACTGACCAAAGGCCTTCGACGGATCGAGTGTTGCGATGGCGGTGTGTTCATCCTGAAGCACCAGGTTGTCATCCGCAAGCGAGAGACTGGTATGGACTGAGCCGCTGACGGTTGCAACCTCGATCGTCTGCTTGCGCGGAAAAACATCCTTGGTCTGCACCACGAAGGTCAGTTTGCCGTTGAGAGGGGCGTCGTCCTTCGCGCCGAGCGTGACAGCGAGAGCGGCGTTCAACAGCACGGGCTTGTCGTGGAACGAGAGCAGCATAAGACTCGGACGCGCGTCCTGAAGCGAAATCTTGACGGTCATCGTGCGTCCGTCCTTGAGCTTTACCGTTGCATCTTTACCATCGCCCGGAGAGACGCCTGCCTTGGCGTTCAGATGGACCGTCCTGTCGTCGTTGCCGCTATCGGCGGGCATGAAGGTTTGATCTTCAATCTGCGCAGAAACCACTTCCTTCAGGCCCTCGCCGGTAAGTATGGCTGTGTTGTCGCCCTGGTGAATCTTCAGGCCGCTTACGTGGATCTCGCCAGTGTATGCGGTGAGAGAAACACTCTCAGTATGAGCATCACCATACTGCTGGATGGCGAGAGAGTATCCGCCGGGCTGCACCTTTTTAAGCGGGACCTCCAGGTCGAGAGTGTCTTTTACATCCTTGCCGGGGTCGGGCTTGAACGTCACGTCTACGTCCTTGTTCTCCTTGCTTGTAAACGCGATGTGTTGGACGCAGGCGGTGCCATTGCCTTTAAGGGTCATGTGATTATCCTGCCCCGCAAAAAGCGGTGTATCGCCGACGATCTTCCACTCTTTGCCATCCACCTGCTGCAAGGTGAGCGTGGGACCTTCGAATGCGTCAAATCCCCAGTAACCGTGCACGGTTCCCGTAACGGTCAGGTCGTTGCTGGTGCCAATCTTCGCATCCGCTTTCGCCGTCTGTGGGCCGTCGCCAACATGCAACACCTCGCGTGGCTTTTCGTCCGTGACAGCAAGCCCCCCTTCGTAGGCTTCGGGAACAAGTGGAAGTTCAGCCACCGCACCCGTTCGGTTCAGGTGCAGACTCAAATCGTGAGCAAAATTTGTGGAGTAGACAAGCGGAGCGCCTTCGAGCAACAGCGTCATCTTCGGCTGCAGCAGGCATGCCACCTGGTTGGGATCGTGTGGATGCAACGGAGGCGCGATGGCCTTCTGGATAGCAGGCAGGCCGATGACGATGACTGACTTGGGCTTGTTGAATGAGGGGGGCGCGTTCAGCTTCAGGTTCAGCGTCGAGTCCTGTGGGAAGCTGATCGCGGGAATGTACTGGTACACCGCCGTGCGCATCAGGCTCACAAGATGGACAAGGTCCACAACAGCTCCGACATAGGCTGAGTAGAGTCCGCCGCCAGCCGGCGCTGTATAGGACGCAGTGTTGATGAAGTCGGACGATGGGCCTGTCGAAACAGCTTCGGCAATACTCTGCCCATGCCCGTCGTCTAGAAGAACAGGCGCGCTGGTCAACGTAAGGCAGTTCACCTGCTGATCGACAGGTTTCTTGAAGCAGTCGACGTTCGGTTTCAGTGCGAGGGCGGAAGCCAGCTTCGCCGAGCGCTCGGTGATAGCTTTCGCATCGGTTGTCGGTACGGTCTTCATCGCGGTGAGATAGCGTTCGATCCGCTGCTGTTCAAAGGACGCTTCGTTCAGATCGGCATCGGCGCGAATAAAGAGCCCCGGCCTGCCTTTGACGGCGGAACGCAAGGTGTTGAAATCGCCGCCAGTCTCCGGCGCCACAAAGAGAATGGCCTGCTCCGCTTCGGCGGGCACAATAATGTTGGTGCCTTCTACAGTCTTTTTGTCCCATGTTTCGATCTTGGTAAACCAGCTGTCCGGCGGCTCGTTTGTCGTTCCGCGCAGAAAGGCGACGATCAGCAACAAATGATTCGATTGGCTTGCAGGAAGGTCGGCCTTGACCCATATCCTGTCGCCTGGCTGCAGATTGGGCACCTCAGCAATCGGCAACGTTGCGTTTCCGCGCGTGACGCGGATATCGATCTTTGGACCTTCGAGGTCAAAACGTGCATTGTCGGCACGCAGCACTGTCGTCAAGCAAACGGCAAAGAAGCAGGCAGCAACCAGACGTAGTCTCATTCGTAATTGGATGCGCAGTATCCGCCGGAGGTGGTTGCGGTCCTCGTCCCGAAGATTGAACAGCTCGGCCGGCTGCGTGAATCGGGCTTTGTTTCTTGGGTTTAGCTGGATCAGATGGTCTGCTGATGCCCTAAGCAATGCGCTCTGTGCCCCGAGATATACAGCGAAATCAAAGAAGCTCGACCCCGAAAGCGCAGTACCGGGCGGCCTATTCCTTAAGAGAAAGCCACCCTCGCACCCCGGTCGCTGTTTTTTGATAAGGCTCACAATTCCCTCTTCCCATAGTCATTCGAGTGGAGTATAAATATATTCCCATAGGCATTCGAGTGGAGGATGCGCACATGGTTCTGAAACGGCCGCCGGAAGCTGGCGACATTCTGCAGGGTACGCTTGACATGCTCATCCTGCGCACCCTCGTCATGGGCCCTGCACACGGCCACACCATCGCTGAGGCCATTGAGCGCACCTCGGAAAACGCCCTTGAGGTCGAGCAGGGATCGCTCTATCCAGCCCTTCACCGCCTCGAAGACCGTGGCTGGCTTTCCTCTGAGTGGGGCGTCAGCGACAACAACCGCAAAGCCAAGTTTTATCGCCTCACTGCGCGAGGCCGGAAAGAGCTGAATGCCGCCGCAGGACGCTGGCGAAAGATGACCCGCGCCATTGGCCTGATTCTCGGTGAAGCAAACGAATAGATAGGGAGGAGACCGAACATGAGCTTACGCCGCTTCATGCATCGCACGCGAAAAGACGAAGACTTAGCCGAGGAAATTGCGTCGCATCTTGCCCACGAACAGGATGCAAAAATCGCGCGCGGATTGCCCACAAACGAAGCGCGGCGTCAGGCGCGTTTGAAGTTCGGCAACCCACGCACAACGCGCGAACAAGTGTGGCGCTATCGCAGCCTTCCGTGGATCGAAACTTCCTGGCGCGACTTGCGTTTCGCTGTGCGCTCACTCGCCAAAACGCCAGCATTCACCATCATCGCAGTTCTGGTGATCGCCGTCGGCATCGGTGTCAACACCGCGGTCTTTTCGGTGGTTGATACAGTGCTGCTGAAGCCGCTCACCTATCCCGACCCGCAATCGCTGATGCTGTTGATGAACACAAGCCCACGTGCCACCTTTCCCGGCGCAAATATTCCCAAGTTCAATATCTGGCGTCAGCAAACCAGCATCTTTGAGCGCGTAGCCGCCGACGACTTTGGCGGCGCCGGAATGAACCTGACTGGTGGCGATCATCCCCAACAAGTGCAGGGCTTTCATGTCACCGCAGACTATTTCGCTCTCTTCGGGGCACCATTGGCCGCAGGGCGAACCTTCACCGCGGCGGAAGACCGTCCCAACGGCGGTAATGTGGTGGTGTTGAGCTACAGCCTTTGGCAAAACCGCTTCGGAGGAGACCCCAGTATCGTTGGAAAGACTATCCAGCTTGACGGTCAGGCCTACCTGGTTGTTGGCGTCATTGGCAAAGGGTTCGTGACAGATTTACCCGCCGATCTGTGGATACCGTTTCAATTCGATCTGAATTCACAGGATATGGCTCACTATTTCACCGTAGCGGCGCGCCTCAAACCCGGAATCACCGTGCCCCAGGCCAATGCGCAACTCCGTCTGGCCGCCGACCAGTACCGCCGCACTTACGGCAACCGCGCGATCGGACCCAAAGATAGTTTCAGCGTCGTCCAGCTTCAGGAATTCATGATCGGCGATACTCGGATGCCGCTCCTCGTCCTGCTCGGAGCCGTC
>Ga0302278_10006100_pt1 | contig 11639 bp, 10 predicted proteins | sample III_Bog_N3_2_FD_194543 | JGI IMG/M metagenome (GOLD analysis project Ga0302278, IMG submission 194543) | Peat permafrost microbial communities from Stordalen Mire near Abisko, Sweden - III_Bog_N3_2 | ecosystem: Environmental > Terrestrial > Soil > Wetlands > Peat | place: Sweden: Abisko... | reverse complement strand
AGTGATCGGTAAGGTTGTATGCGATTCTTACCGGTCACCGGTTCACTCGTCCGATTATTTCCAGAAAGGATTTTTCAGTCCCGGCGGACCGAGAGCCCTGTCAATCCTCGCCTCCGTGCCCTTGTCGTCCGATATCTTTTCATCGAGCAAACGGGAGGATGGCGCACTGAGTTCCTCGGGCTCATAGGCGGGATTAAGAGGATTTGAATACTCTGATTTCATGGGGAGACTCCTTAAATCTTTCTCATTAACGCTCTATCATCTAAATTCATTGAAACACTATTCACTGGCTTTTCAGCCGCAAAATCCAGATGCTGTGCATCGAAAAATTCGCTATTGGAGATTGGCGGTCGTTGGGCGCTTCGGGGCATCTCCACAAAGCTGCTAGGATGATAGTTGGCAGTTTGTATGAGGTTTGAAGTGAAAATGCGGTGGAGGATTTATTGCAGAGCGGCGGGGTGGGCTGTGGCGTTTACGATGGCTGTGTTCGCGCCGGGCGCGGCGTGGGGGCAGGAGGATCCGAGCGTCGCTCCGAGCCTGGTGATTGAGCCCACGGAGTTGCCGCAGACCTATCCCCATGGAACGTATCAGCTGAACTTTACCGGCAAGGGAAATTACGTTCCGGTGCTGCGCTGGCGGGTCGAAAGCGGGACGCTGCCTCCGGGGATCAAGCTGGAGGATAATGGAACGCTGCACGGGTCGGCGGAGCGGGCGGGGGAATTTCAGTTTGTGGTCTCGGCGCGGGATGGCGGACAGCCGCAGCAGGCGGTGCAGCGGGGATACACCATCAAAGTGGTGGAGGGGATGACGCTGGTGTGGAAGACGCCGGCGCATGTGGTGGGGAATCGGATTGAAGGCAGCGTGGAGGTTTCGAACGCGACGGCGGATGATATTGATTTGACGTTCGATGTAAAGGCGGTGGCGGAGAACGGACGTGCGACGGAGATTGGCTATCAGCATTATGTGTTGACGCGCGGCACGATTGGCATGGCGCTGCCGTTTGGCGAGACTTTGCCGTTCGGGGGATACGTGGTGAACGTGAACATGGTAGGAGAGGTGGCGAAGAGAAATGCGATTTACCGGCAGCAGTTGCAGACTCCGAAGCCGCTGCGGATTACGGTAGGGCCTTAGAGGCAGTTCTCGGTTCTCGGTCCTCAGTTTGTGGCCATGCGCTATTGGGGACGGGTCGGGAAGCGATGGTGGTACGGTGGTCATGTTGACATTATTTTGCGGTTTCTGAAAAACTGGCTGCAATTAGCGTTGATCGTAGTCAGCGTCCATTTATGGAGTTATTGCTCAATCTCGCGTGGATGTTGCTGGTGCTGCCGGGATGTTGGCTGTGGCGACAGGGCACGGTGGCGCGGAGAGAGCGGCGGGTGACCGCGCTGCAGTTCTTGCTGGCGCTGGGTTGCGCGCTGGTATTGTTGTTTCCGGTGATCTCGGCTACGGATGATCTGCATGCGATGCGTGCCGAGATGGAAGAATCGACGACCAACAAGCGGGCGGTGCGGCAGGCCGCGAGCGAAAAATCCGTGGCGGGCGTGAACCGGCTGCAGGGTCCGCCAGCGTGGATGGCGAGCGCGGAATGGGTGTTGGCTCCGCAGGTCGAGTGGTTGGAAGTATCGGTTTCATGTTCTGCTCCATTGACGGGGCCGTGCGACTTGCATGCCGGCCGCGCTCCTCCTGATTCCCTCCTTGTGGTTTTCGCCTAATCTGTTCTCCGCAACCGTTCGCTGCAATCGAACTGACGAGTTTTGCGAGACTTCGCTGATCGGACGCAGCAATTAATCCGCAGCGAAGCGATTTTATCTTTAGAAAATCCTTACGGCATAAACGGGATACTTCTAAAAGTGGAAGATCGCAGCATCGCAGTTTGTTTGATTCCGAAAGCCACTTTCAAAGCTAAGGATCCGCGGCTTTTGCAGGGCTGGCAGATTTCCTGACCTTATTGCATCGACTTTGCTGGAGTTACCGATGGCAAGAAAATTTAGCCTGGGCTGCAGTGTGCTGATGATGCTGGGCCTAGCCACGTTTGCGTACGCGCAGTTGGCGCAACCGGCAGCGCCGGCGCAACCGCCGATTCCGCCGCAAGTCTGGACGTGGGAACAGGTGAAGGGCCGACTGGAGTTGAATAATCCCACGCTGCTGGCGGGGAAATTGAACATCAGCGAATTCCAGGCGGATGAGATTACGGCGCATCTGCGGCCGAATCCAACTTTAGGTTTGCTCTCCGATCAGATCGATCCTTTTAATTGGGGGCCGGATCACGGGCCATTCGCTTATCTGCTGCCGTCGGCAACCGTAAGTTATTTGCATGAGCGGGCGCATAAGCGGGAATTGCGAACGGAGAGCGCGAGGAAAGGGACGGCGATTGCGGTTTCGCAGCAGGACGATCTGGAGCGCGGACTTTTGTACAGCTTGCGGAGCGCGTTTGTGCAGACGTTGCAGGCGAAAGAGGTGCTGCAGGTTTCGTACCAGAATCTTGAGTACTACGATCGCGTACTGAAGATCAGCCGCGACCGGCTTCAGGCGGGCGACATCGCGCAGATCGATCTGGATCGGCTGGAGTTGCAGAGAGTGCAGTACGAATCGGATGTGCAGACCGCGATTGTGAATCTGCGCACGCAGAAAATTCAGATGCTGACGCTGCTCAACGATCGCACTCCGGTGGGGCAGTTTGACATTGCGGGGCCGTTCGACTTCAACGATCAGATCGACGACTTGGAGACTTATCGTCGAATCGCGCTGGACAATCGCCCTGACCTGAAAGCCGCGGTAGAGGCGGTGGACAAGGCCCAAACGGATTACAAACTGGCGGTGGCGAACGGGTCGACGGATCCGACGATCAGCTTCGACGTGGGGAGAAATCCTCCGATCGATTTCTATTTTGGCGTGGGTGTGGATTTTCCGCTGCGGATTTTCGATCGCAATCAGGGCAACAAGCTGCACACCAAGTTGGACATTACACGGCAGGAAAAGTTGAAGGATGCAGCCGAGGCACAGGTTTTCAGCGACGTGGATTCTGCGTATGCCACGCTGGCCAGCAATCTGACTTTGCTGAAACCTTACAAAGAAAAATATTTGGCGCAGGCGGTGCGGGTGCGGGACACACTTTTATTTTCTTATCAGCACGGCGGAGCTTCGCTGCTGGATTTCTTGAGCGCCGAAAGCGATTACCGCAGCGTGCAGCTGAACTACGTAAATCTGCTGGGTTCGTATTTGACGGCGGCCGCGCAGTTGAATCAGGCCGTGGGACGCGAGGTTCTGCAATGAGGAACTCTGCAATCAGATTAACAATCAAAGGCAAAACTCTTCGGTACGCGGGTGCGGTTGCGTGCGTGATCTGCGCTCTTGTTCTAGCCGCGTGCAACGAAGGCAAGGCCGACCCCAAGGCGGAGGCTCCGCCGCAAGCCAACGTGCAGCCGGACATGGACTCGAACAATTTCAAGGTCGATCATCCGGATTTGTTTCCGCTGGCGACTGCGACGGAATATAAAGCCGCGCCTGCGCTGAATGTTACCGGCGTGGTGCAACCGGATATAGCGCGCGCCGTGCCGGTGATTTCGCTGGCTTCTGGGCGCGTGGTGGAAGTGAGAGCGCGGCTGGGAGACTTCGTGAAAAAAGGGCAGTTGCTGATGAAGGTGCAGAGCAACGACGTTGCCGGCGCTTACCAGAATTATCGCAAGGCGGTGAATGACGAGTTGCTGGCGCGGCTGCAACTGGAGCGGCAGAAAATTCTTTATGAGAAGGGAGCTGTGGCAAAAAGCGCTGTGGAACAGGCGGAGGATGTGCACACAAACGCGGTCGCCGATCTGGACGCGGCCACCGAGCAGATGCGGCTTTTGGGCATCGACAAAGATCATCCCTCCGCGATCGTCGACATCCTCGCGCCGATTACTGGGATCATCACAGATCAGCAAATCACGAACGCGTCGGGAGTGCAGGGATTGGGATCGCCGAACCCTTTTACGATTTCCGACCTTTCTTACGTGTGGATTATTTGCGACGTTTATGAGAACGACCTGGACGCGGTGCGGGTGGGCGAGTTCGCCGACATTCGGTTGAACGGATATTCCAATCAGATTTTCAAGGGCCGAATCGACAACATTCTTCCGGTGCTCGATCCCACGATTCGCACCGCGAAGGTGCGGCTGGAAGTTCCGAATCCTGGAATGATGCGCGTTGGCATGTTTGTAACCGCAACTTTCTATGGCAAGCAGGCTGTGACTTACGCATCCGTGCCGTCGTCTGCGATTTTACATTTGCATGATCGCGACTGGGTTTACGCGCCGCTTGGGCAGGGACATTTCAAACGATTGGAAGTGGTTGCGGGGAGCGCGTTGCCGGGGAATATGCAAGCGGTTAACTCTGGGTTGAAGCCGGGAGATCAGGTGGTTTCGAATGCGCTGGCGCTGCAAAACACGGTGGAACAGTAAGGGTGAACGAATAAATGATTCGCCGCGTCGTCGATTTCGCGCTGGGTAATCGCCTGCTGGTGCTGGCGTTTGCCATCATGCTTTTTGCCGGGGGCATCGTCGCCTTTCGTGATCTTCCCATCGAGGCTTATCCCGACGTGGCGGATAACTACGTTGAGGTGATCACCCAGTGGCCGGGAATTTCGGCCGAGCAGATTGAACAACAGGTCACCATTCCGCTTGAGGTGGTGCTGAACGGTATTCCGCACGTGGTTCATTTGCGATCATTCTCGTTGTTCGGACTTTCTGACTTAAAGCTCATCTTCGACGACGAATCCGACAACGATTGGAATCGCGAGCGAGTGCTGGAGCGCTTGAGCGAGGTCACGCTGCCGCCCAACGTTGTCCCTCAGATGGGTACGGACTGGAGTCCGGTCGGACAGATTTATTTCTTCACGTTGCGCAGTACCAATCCGATGTACGACCCCATGGAGTTGAAGTCGATTGAAGACTGGGTCGTGGAAAAGAATTTCAAGTCGGTGCCGGATATCGTGGACGTCTCCAGCTTCGGCGGGCCGACACGCGAGTATCAGGTACGCGTCGATCCTAATAAGTTGATCGCCTACGGCCTGAGCCTGGCGCAGATTGAGCAGCAACTTACCAACAACAACACCAACGCCGGCGGAAGTTTTATTCAGGAGGGTTTGCAGGAGATCAACGTGCGCGAAGTGGGATTGGTCGACCGCTCGCAGGATATTGCGGAGACGGTGATCATGACCAAGAACGGCACTCCGCTTCGCGTAAAAGATATTGCCGTGGTCTCGCAGGGGCCAAAGATTCGGCTGGGACAGACCGCCAAGGCGATTCACCGCGAGGATGGAAAGATTGTAGATAACGATGACGTGGTTTCGGGAATCGTTTTGCTGCGCAAGGGCGCGCCAGCCGACAGCGCGCTGAAAGGCATTCACGCCAAGGTGCAGGAGATGAACGATCACATACTGCCGCCGGGGGTGAAGATTGTTCCTTTTATCGACCGTAGCGATCTGGTTCACTTTACCAGCCACACGGTGCTGCACAATCTGACGGAAGGAATGATTCTGGTTTCGATCATTCTGTTTTTATTCCTGGGAAATATTCGCGGAGCGATGATTGTGGCGGCGACGATCCCATTTTCGCTGCTGTTCGCTTCAATCTGTCTGGATCTTCGGCATATTCCGGCAAATCTGCTTTCACTGGGCGCGTTGGATTTCGGCATGGTGGTGGATGGCGCGGTGGTGATGGTGGAAAACATCGTGCGCCACCTGGGACACAAAAACGGAAGTCAAAAGACTCCCAACGAAAAGATCAGCGAGGCGTCGCACGAAGTGCAGCGCCCGGTGTTTTATGCGATCGCCATCATCATTACTGCGTACCTGCCGATTTTTACGTTACAGCGGGTGGAGGGCAGGCTGTTTCATCCCATGGCATGGACGGTGGCGTTCGCGCTGCTGGGAGCCATGCTGTTCTCGATTGTGATTGCGCCGGTGCTGGCCAGCTTCGCCTTCCAGAAGGGCGCGAAAGAATGGCATAACCCCGTGTTGGCCTTCGTGATCGAGCGTTACCGGCACGCGGTTCGGTGGGCGATCCGGCATCGCGCAATCACCATCGGCGCGGTGCTGTTCATGGTGGCGATTGGAGGTTTTCTCGCTTTCAGCGGCACGATTGGATCTGAATTTTTGCCGCATCTTGATGAAGGCGCGCTGTGGGTGCGGGGCACGCTCGCTCCCAGCACCGGACCGGATGAAGGCATCCGGGTGATGAATCAGGCGCGCATCGTGCTTTGTTCGTTCCCCGAGGTTCCGCAATGCTGGAGCCAGGTGGGACGCCCGGATGACGGAACCGATACGACTGGATTTTTTAACACAGAATTTTTCGTCGATCTGAAACAGAAAGAAAACTGGCGTCCGGTATTTCATGAGAATAAGGATGAGCTGATCGCGGCCATGCAGCGCGAGTTGGATAAAATCCCGGGCGCGGTGTGGGGATTTTCTCAGCCCATTGAAGACAACATGGAAGAGGCGGTAAGCGGTGTGAAGGGCGCGCTGGCCACGAAGATCTACGGCGACGATTTGAAAGTGCTGGAAGATAAGAGCGACGAAGTGATGAACGTGTTGTCCAAGATCAAGGGAGTTGAGGATCTTGGAGTCTTCCGGGTGCTGGGCCAGCCGAATTTAAATGTGACGGTGGACCGGGCGGCGTGCGCCCGGCATCAGATCAACGTCGCCGACGTGCAGGACGCGGTGCAGACCGCGGTGGGCGGGAACGCGCTCACCCAGGTGCTGAAGGGTGAGGCGCGGTATGACCTGACGCTGCGGTATCTGCCGCAATATCGTAACACGCAGGAGGCGATCGAAAATATTCGCTTGCTGTCGCCTACAGGCGAACGTGTAGCGCTTTCGCAATTGTGCAAGATCAGCGTGACCGATGGTGCGTCGGAGGTTTACCGCGAGGGCAATCGCCGATATGTCGCCATCAAGTACAGTGTGCGCGGGCGCGACCTGGGCAGCACGGTGGAAGAGGCGATCAAGAAAGTCAACGATCAAGTCAAGCTTCCCAGCGGCTATAGCATTTATTGGGAGGGGGAATACCAGAGCCAGAAGCGGGCCAATGCGCGGCTGCTGATCGTGCTGCCGATCACCATTCTCATCATCTTTATTCTTCTTTACACGATGTTCAAGTCGTTCAAGTGGGCGACTCTGATCATGGTCAACGTTGCCATTGCGCCTATTGGCGGGCTGCTGGCTCTCTGGTTTACGGGCACGAATTTCAGCGTTTCATCCGGCGTCGGGTTCCTCGCGTTGTTTGGCGTTTCCGTACAGACGGGCGTAATCATGCTGGAATATATCAACCAATTGCGGGCGCGGAGATTTACGGTTGAGGATGCCGCCGTGGAGGGTGCTGTGCTTCGGTTGCGTCCGATCATGATGACGATGTTGGTGGCGACTTTAGGATTGTTGCCGGCTGCGCTGTCACATGCGATTGGTTCGGATTCGCAGCGGCCGTTCGCGATTGTGATCGTAGGAGGGTTGATCGCGGCTTTGGTGATGAGCGTGTTTTTATTGCCGACGCTTTATGTGTGGGTCGCACGCGAGCGCGATGTGCTTCCGATGGCGGAGGAAAGTTTCGAGATTGGGGAGCACGTGGATTGAGGATTTGGTGCATGGCGTTTGATCCCATGGCTGAGATTAGCTGCTCTTGGCCCTCAAGCGAATTGCCTCCCCACGAACTGCGCCTTCGCGATCCGTCGAATCCGATAAAATTCTAAGATGGCAAGTGCTGCTTAGTCAGGGGCGTTAAAGTACTGGCGTGTTCTTTAGATTGGCCGGGAACTGCCGATAGATTGAGCGTGGGCAAACTGGTTTCCCATGTCGATTAAACTGCTCCCGGCAGCCGTCAATCCGGTCGACACTTCGGAGGCGTCCGATGGGTCGACCAGCCTGGTGCCTCTGGCTCAGAGAGCGATCGCCACGCAGGCCGGGCAGATTCGTCTTGTGCCCTCCGCCGACGCTTTCACCTGGTCGTCTTCGACGCGCCGCGGCGAGGCGGAATTCATCGACGGAACGCCGGTGGAGGATTCCCCGAGCGATGAGTCGGGACGCTCGGGCGGGGAGTATGTCTCGGGATGGGCCTGGAGCCGCACGGTCGCAAGCACGGCGGTCGACCACTACCTTTCCTATGCGGCCAATCTCTTTGGCTGGCGCGGGGGGCTGGTGGATTTGTACGCTTAGTAGCGGTTAGACTTGAGCCTAGAGATGGGCTGGTCAGTTAGCGTGACATCGTCGTGACACTCATCGAGCGCCCGTCAAAACGCGTAATCGCCTGATAGCGTCAGTTGAGAGCTTCTGAAGTTCCCCTGATCGTGAACTCGATACTTCCGAAAGTTGGCCCATCAAGCTCCAGCTCGATTCTATTGGATGCATCGAGTTCAACAACAGCGCTGGCCATCGCTGCTGCTGGCCACGCAATCTCCGCTACTTTCTTCCCATTTAGCTTGATCTGTGCAGTGCGCACAGGCTGAAAGCCCCCTGACGGAGTTTTAACCTCAAGCGTAAAAGGGGGCTTCAGAGCTTCATCGTGCTGAAACTCCAGGCGCCTCGGCCAAGCGGCATTCATGTGCGCGTCCAGCACGTCCTTCAATGAGGTCCGCTTCCCGACACCGTTGGCCAACGCCGTTGCCAGCCACAAAAGACGAAGAACTTCGTCGGTATGTTTTACGGAATAGACAAACCCGCCAGCCTCGTCGTCTGTAGTAATCTTCTCAAGCATGGCGTCAGGAATAAGACCTTCATCACCGTAACGGTGCTTAGGGAACGTCCGGCTAAGTAACGAGCGGAAGTCTCCGATGAAATGATCGGACACTTCGCGTTGATAGTGTAGGTATAAGGCACAGAACAACTCGATCAGATCAGTCTCCTTCTTGCCGTTTTCGGCGCATGCCAGCGATGCCCTACGCAGGCCTTCATCAAGATCAGGGGCCAGCGGATGATCGAACATGATTCGGTGTTCAGCAAGTCGACGCTGATAATCAGTGAGAGGCATCACATGAGGATCCTTTCGATGCTATTCGTCCTTGTTGAATCATAACGTTTTCTCTTGGATAGGCAACTCCGTTACTGTGGATCGGCGCAATTGGCACAACATCGCCATAACACTCATTTGTCCGAATCTTGGATGTGGCAGTGTTTCGGGCGATTGGGCAAGGTTAGCTGGGGTCCTGGTGGGCTGTGAAATCACGCGGGAAAAAATTAAGAGTTCCGAGGTGGTGTTGTGTCCGTTCGTCTCGGCCAGTAGCTCGCGTTAGACCCTTGCTTGACCTGCTGTGCCGCTGCCCTTGCGGGTGCTCTGCATGCGATCGTCGCTTGGGCTCCGGGCTCACCGCCAACCGGATAAACCTACTCAACGCCTCGGAACTCTATCCTGCCTTCGACTGGGATTCTCGTTCTCCTCGACCAGCGCTTTGCTATAGACCCTTGCTTGCCTTCCCTCCGCATTTTGCAATGGGAGAGTGACTGAGCTTGAGCCCCGGACGCCGCACCAACCGGAAAAACTAAAGAAACTGTCAAAGAACGATCTTGTTGTACTCCTTTTAAATTTTGAGTCAATGAAAACAACGCGACTTTATCTGACTTATTTTCAATCGAGTGCAGGCCGTCCACAGGCGGGTGACAGGATTTGGTGCAGTGCGCAGATTGTTTCTTTGAAGGGCGCGAGCAAGGCATAGATTTCATGGTTCCTGAAATGGAAACATCGAAGGACGCAAGATCCTGCACTCGTATCGAAGCTGTGCAGATCGCGCGAAAGCCTCGCCAGACAAGGGATTTCACCGAAAAGCGTTCGCGAATTCGACGCGGAACATTTCTTGCACACGTGTCCAGATGAATAATGGAGTGGGTACGGAATGGCTTGACAATGCGGGTAAGTCTGCTAAAGTTCGAGAAAAGCTGCACACAATGATATGTCCCAGGTGCCCAAATTTATGAAGAATGTTTATGAAGTTTTGCGACAGAAAGAAATGGAATTAACCCGGTTAGAGAAGGAAGTGGAAGCGTTGCGGCTGGTGGCTCCTCTGCTCTCCGAAGAGAAGGAAATCAATTCTGACATGGTAAAGCCTGCGTTGGCGACCGCCGTGAATGGTCCGCAGCAGCCGATCCGGATTCCGTCGCCGCCCGTGGTGGCTGCGGCGCAGCCGGTGCGCGCGGCGGGTTGGGACGATACCGCGAAGCGCTGGCCGTAGGGCGGCGCTTTTCTCGATCATCGCCAAGCACTTATTCAGCCGCTCAAAGGCACGACTGAACGTCGTGCCCTTCCCGTTTTTTTTTCGATCAACTCTGCGTCACAATTTCGCGTAATGCCGCAAGCAGGCGATCCACTTCCTCGACCGTGTTGTAGTGCACGAGGCCGATGCGCAGGAAGCCGCCGGATTTTTCCACATCCAATTTCTCGGTAAGGTTGAGCGCGTAGTAGTTTCCATCCCAGGTGAAGAAGCCGCGCTCGCCTAATTTTGTGGCGAGTGCGAGCGGCGTCTGACCGGCGTTCTGATTGATCACTCGCACGGCCAGCGTGGGGCAGCGCCACGCGAAGCACGAGGGATCGGTGATGCCGTAGAGCTTTAACTGCGGGATCCGCGCGATGCCGTCGATCAGGCGATTCATCAGGGCATGCTCGTGGCGATGGATCGATTCAAAGGCGGAGACGATGGCGGCGCGGCGCGGGCTGGGTTCAGGATTTGTGCCGCGGCCGAGGTCGGCGATGTAATCCACGCAGGCGGTGATTCCGGCGATGCATTCGTGATTGAGCGTGCCCCACTCCCAGCGGTTGGGAGCGGCGTCGGTGAGGGGACGAACTTTGTAGGGGCGCAGGCGCGCGAGTTGTTCGCGCTTGCCGTAAAGCACGCCCATGTGAGGGCCGAAGAATTTGTAAGTGGAGCAGACCAGGAAATCGCAATCAAGCGCGGCGACGTCGATGAGGCCATGCGGCGCGTAGTGGACGGCGTCGATGTAGGTGAGCGCGCCAACGGAGTGGGCGAGCCGGATTATTTCCTTGACGGGATTGATCGTGCCGACGGCGTTCGAAGCGTATCCGACGGCGACCAGTTTAGTTTTTGAGTTGAGCTTGGCGGCAAGATCTTCGACATCGAGCGTGCAGTCCTCTTTGTGAATTTCCGCCCAGCGGATGGTCACGCCTGTTTCTTCGAGTGCCAGCCATGGGGAAACATTGGCATCGTGATCGAGGCGCGTGACCAGGATTTCGTCGCCGGGTGCGAGATCGCGACCGATCGCGCGCGACATCGCATAGGTCAGTGTGGTCATGTTGGGGCCGAAGACGATTTCGTCGGCGGCGCAGTGGAGGAAGTCGGCCATGGCGGCGCGGGCTTCGCCGATCATGGCGTCGGTGTTGCGGCTGCTAGCGTAGGCTCCGCCAGTGTTGGCGTTGTCGCGGCGCAGGTAATTGGAGATGGCGTCGATCACGCGCTGCGGAACTTGCGTTCCGCCGGGGCCGTCGAGGAATACGGCGGGATGTCCGTTGACGGTTTGGGAGAGTGAGGGGAACTGGGCGCGGATGTGGGTGAGGTCGAGAGATTGAGTCGCGGTTGATTCCATCGTGGGCATGTTTATTTTTATCACGCCACAAAGCGTCCGAAGGACGCCTGATAGTAGCCCGGCGTTTCAACGCCGGGCTGGGCGA
>Ga0302278_10006086_pt1 | contig 11651 bp, 7 predicted proteins | sample III_Bog_N3_2_FD_194543 | JGI IMG/M metagenome (GOLD analysis project Ga0302278, IMG submission 194543) | Peat permafrost microbial communities from Stordalen Mire near Abisko, Sweden - III_Bog_N3_2 | ecosystem: Environmental > Terrestrial > Soil > Wetlands > Peat | place: Sweden: Abisko... | reverse complement strand
ACCTCCCCATCGACGCCTACCCCGACGTCGCCGACAACTGCGTCAACATCAACACCCAGTGGCCGGGCCACTCTGCCGAAGACATCGAAAAGCAGATCACCGTTCCCTGCTAAATCGCCATGGCCGGCATTCCGGACATGAAGAACCTGCGATCCTTCTCGCTCGCCGAAATTTCCAGCATCATGATGAATTTCAATGATGCCTCTGACAATAGTTGGAATCGTGAACGCGTCCTCGAACGTCTCACCGGCATCACCCTGCCCGCCAATCTGGTCCCCCAGTTGCAAACGGACTGGAGCCCCGCCGGACGAATCTACTGGTACACCATCGAGAGCAAGAATCCGAATTTCGATGTCATGGAGCAGAAGTCGCTCGAAGACTGGGACACACCGTTCTCTCATCCGCTGGAGCGAAAAACACCCGTCGGGTAGGGCCCCAGGCATCCGAAGGCCGCGAAGCGGCGCCTGCCCCACCGCAGTGGCGCCCGCCCCAACGCAGTTGGTTTATACTCATATCCCGTAGACTGCCCAGCGAGCCGCCACTCATAACGGCGTTTTTTCTAGAGGCAAGGAGCACGGCTCATGGCTGCGATCATCCCCATCCGCGAATCCGACCTGGAATTCAACCACGGCACCTTCGACTCCGCCGGTTTTGCTGCCACCGCTCTCTCCAGTTGGCAAGCGCTGGCTGCCGTCATTGATCACACCCTCCTCAAGCCAGACGCAACGCGCGCCCAGGTTGAGACCCTCTGCCAGCAGGCCGCCCAGTACCGTTTCGCCTGTGCCATGATCAACCCCGTCTGGGTGCCCACCGCCGTCCGCGTCCTTGCCGGAACCGGCGTCCATGTCGGCGTCGTCATCGGCTTTCCCCTCGGCGCATCGCTCGTTTCGACCCTCCGCCACGAAGCCGCTTCGGTCACCCGGCTCGGCGCGCGCGAAGTTGACATGGTCCTCCCCATCGGACAACTCAAAAGCGGCAACCACCAGGCCGTCCACCACGCCATCCACGCAGCGGCCACCGTCGCCCACCACAACGGAGCCATCCTCAAGGTAATTCTCGAAACGTGCCTGCTGACCGTAGAAGAAAAGCTGCGCGCTGCGGAAATCGCCATTCAGGCCGGCGCGGACTTCCTCAAAACCTCCACCGGCTTCTCCACCGGCGGCGCAACCCCGGCCGACGTGGCCCTCCTCCGCGGCGTGGCTGGCGCTCGTTCCGGCGTCAAAGCCTCGGGAGGCATCCGCACCCTCGCCGACGTCCGCACTCTCCTCGAAGCCGGCGCCAACCGTATCGGCGCATCCGCCTCGGTAGCCATCCTTCGCGAACTCGGCGCCGCATAGCACGGCAACACAGCCCCATCGGGGCACCCTCTGGGTCGCGCGTTCTTTGCGGCAACGGTGGGAAGCATGAATCCCCTGCGAGCCAGCATCTGCCGCACTGCAGGTGGCATATCATCAAACCAACAACACCCTATGACGCAAGCCTCAACCTCCCGCCGGCCCGCACTCCTCTGCTCTCTCATCCTTCTCGTCTGCGTCCTCGCCGCTCATCCCGTTGCTGAAATCGGCATGAACGACGATTGGTCCTACGTCCAATCCGCCCGCATCCTCGCCAACACAGGCCACATTGTCTATAACGGCTGGGCCGCGCCCATCCTCGGATGGCAACTCTTTCTCGGCGCGCTCTTCGTAAGGCTTTTCGGACCCTCCTTCACCGCCATTCGCGCCTCCACACTCTTCATCGCTCTCATCGCCGCGTTCCTCACCCAGCGCACTTTGGTCCGCGCCGGCATCAGCTCACGCAATGCCACAATCGGCACTCTGGTTCTCGTTCTAAGCCCGCTCGTACTTCCTCTTGAATTCAGCTTCATGACCGACATCGACGCCTTTTTCTGCGTCATTCTTTGTCTTTACGCATGCCTCCGCGCCCTGCAGACCCAAACCAACTCCGCCGTCCTTGCCTGGCTTGCACTCGCCGCTCTCTCCAACGCGGTTGGAGGCACCGTGCGTCAGAACGTCTGGCTCGGCGTCCTCGTCATGTTTCCCTGCGCCATCTGGCTCCTGCGCCGTCGTCCCCATGTCCTCCTCACCGGCGCACTGCTCTACACCGCTTCCATCCCCGTCATCTACTTCTCCCTCCGCTGGTTCGCACAGCAGCCTTATTCGATCCCCGAGCACCTCTTCGACGGCATTCCGGATCGCAGCCAGATCAACCACCTTTCCGTGCAATTGTTGAGCCTTTTTCTCAGCTCCGCACTTTTCCTGCTGCCCATCCTCATCGTCTTCATCCCGGCTATCTCCTTTCGCAACCGCCGTGCCGCCGTATCGTTCATCGCGGGCGCACTCCTCTGGATAGGACTCGGCAGCTTCATTGTCCTGCGTCACCCCAGGGTGCTTATCTCTCTCGTCGCCCCATTCCTTGGGGACTGCGTCACCCGCTTCGGCCTGGTGGATACCTTCCCGCTCAAGGGCTTGTCTCCTGAAGTTCTCACTACAGGGCCCCGTTTGCTCTTGACCTTCCTTGTTCTTCTCACTCTCATCTGCTTCTTCACCGTGTTGTTTACCAGCCGCCGCATTTCTCCGCCCGTACCGGCTCAAACACCCGCGCCTCAGCTCATCTCCTGGCCCACCCTGTTCGTCCTCACCGGCCCTTTCGCCCTCGCCTACCTCGCCCTGCTCCTGCCCCGCGCCCTCCGTGGCGACATTTACGACCGCTACTTCCTTCTCCTTTTTCCCATCGCCCTCATCTTCCTTCTCCGCATCTATCAGGAACGCGTTCAACCCAACTTGCCCCTCCTCACCAGCGTTTTCGTCGCGATCTTCTCCCTCTTCGCCGTCGCCGGCACCCACGACGCCTTCGCCATCTGTCGAGCCAAAGCTGCGGCCGTCACTCAACTGCGCGTCGCGGGCGTAGCCGATACCTCAATCGACGCCGGGTTCGAACACAACGGTGCCGCGCAGATTGACCAATACGGCTACATCGACGATCCGCACATTCACATGCCCCCAAACGCCAGAACTCTGCAACCAGCCGCGTTTCCTGATAACTGCCAACCCCAGTTTCTCCAGTTCACCCCCGCCATCGTTCCCGGCTATGCTTTGTCCATAGACCCAGCCGCCTGCGGTGGACCATCCACTTTCACCCCCATCTCCTATCGCAAATGGCTCGCCGCCCGCAGCATTTCCATTTACATCGTCCACACTGCCAGGCCCGCATCCGCGCAACACGAATGAGTCGTCAACTTGAATGGGGACAACCTCCGGGTTCCCCGTCCTTTGTGCGCTCTCTGCACCAATCGTGGGAGAGCCTCAATTCTCACCAACCCCTTATCATCGGGGAGAGGACCCAGCATGGACACAGCTACCAACTCGCGCCGTCCCGCCTGGCTTTGCGGTCTTGCGCTCTTCATCGCCGCCCTCGCCTCCTTCCCGGTCGCTGAAATCGGGATGAACGACGACTGGTCCTACGTCAAAACCGCCCGTGTCCTCGCCGCCACAGGCCACATCGTCTATAACGGCTGGGCCACGGCAATGCTCGGCTGGATCCTTCTCCCCGGCGCACTCTTCGTCCGCCTCTTCGGCCCCTCCTACACTTCCATTCGCGCATCAACTCTCGTCATCGCGCTCGCCACCACATTTCTCACCCAGCGCACTTTTCTTCGCGCTGGAGTCAACGCCCGCAACGCCACCATCGGCGCCCTCGCTCTAGCCCTCAGCCCCCTCTTCCTGCCTCTCGCCCTCAGTTACATGTCCGACATCGGCGGCCTCTTCACCGTCGTCCTCTGCCTCTACGCCTGCCTGCGCGCCCTTCAGGCCCAATCCAACCGCGCCGTCCTCGCCTGGCTAGCCTTCGCCGCGCTCTCCAACGCAGTCGGAGGAACCGCTCGCCAGATCGCTTGGCTTGGCGTCATCGCCATTTTTCCCTGCGCCGTCTGGCTTCTACGCCGCCGTCCCCACGTCCTTCTCTTCGGAGCGGTACTCTATGCCGTCAGCGGGATCATCGTCTTCGCCGAGCTCCGCTGGTTTCAGAACCAGCTATGGTATGTGCCGGACGCCTTCCTTGTTCCCCTTCCTGACCGCAACGGAATGATCCAGGTGGCCATCCAATTCGTCAGCCTCTTCTTCAGCTTTGCCCTCTTTCTCCTCCCTGTCCTCATCGCCTTTGTTCCCGCGGTTTCACTGCGTAATAAGCGTGCCGCCACGGCCCTCATCCTAGGCGGTCTTGCCTTCCTTGCCGGCGCCATCTGTGTCGTTGTCTTCCACCCAGCCAATGCTTTTTCTCTCATTGCCCCGTTCAAGGGAACCTATGCCACCAGGTTCGGCCTCGCGCACTCCTTTCCCCTCAAGGGTTTTCCGCCTGTGGTGCTCCCTACCGGACTCCGTCTGCTCCTCACCGTTGTTGTCCTTGTGGCGATTCTCTGCTTCCTTGCCGCCCTCGTGTCCCGCCGCACTGCTGCTCAGTCTGCCCAAACCACTCCCCCCATTTCCATCCCCGCACTGCGCGTCCTCCTGATCCCCTACGTCCTTGCCTATCTTGGATTGCTTCTGCCCCGCGGCCTCCGCGGAGATTTCATCTTCGATCGCTACCTCCTGCTTCTTCTTCCCGTCGGATTGATCCTCCTGCTGCGCATCTATCAGGATTGCGTCAGCCCGAATCTGCCGCGCCTCTCCATCGCATGCATCGTCCTCTTCGCTCTCTTTGCCGTCGCCGGCACCCACGACGCCTTCGCTATGTACCGCGCCCGCCTCCAGGCCATCAACGAGCTGCGCGCAGCCGGCGTCCCCGACAACTCCATCGACGGCGGATTCGAACACAATGGCATCACCCAGATCGAGCGCTACGGGTTCATCAACTACCCGAACATGCGCATTCCCGCCTGGGCACACGTCCCAAAGGCCACACCCTTCCCAGCGAACTGCAAGCCTGATGACCCAATGAAGATTCCCGGCATCGTCCCCGGCTATACGTTGTCCTATGACCCCAGCCAATGCGGCGGTCTCGCCCCCTTCGCCCCGGTCACCTACAGCGATTGGCTCATCGCTGGCCCGGCCACCGTCTACATCGTCAACACCATTCAGTCCGAAACCACCCGGCACTGAGTTCGCGCCGCACCGCTCGAACCACCCCTGGTATATAGTGTTTCTCAGTAAATCTCGTTCTCAGAAATCTTCCACCCTCTATGATCTCCGTCGTAATTCCCGCCTATAACGAGGAAGATAACATCGCTGAAATGTACAACCGCATCGTTGCGGCAGCGCCCGTGTGGGGGGATAACTTCGAAATTCTCATCGTCGATGACGGCAGCCGCGACCGTACTCTCGAAATCTGCGAGCGCATCGGCGCCCTCGACCCTCGCTTCAAAGTCCTCAGTCTCTCCCGCAATTTCGGCCATCAAGCTGCCGTTTCTGCCGGCCTCATGCACGCCCGTGGCACCATCGTCACCGTCATGGACGCCGACCTCCAGGATCCTCCCGAGGAACTCTTGCCATTCCTGCAGAAAATCCGCGAAGGCTGGGACGTCGTCTATGCCATTCGCACCAAGCGCAAAGAGAACCTGATCAAGCGCCTGAGTTACACGGCCTATTACCGCATCCTCAAGCATCTCGCCGTTCTCGACATCCCTCTCGACGCCGGCGATTTCTGTGTCATGCGAGGCGAGGTCGTCGACGCCATCAACCAGCTTCCTGAGCGCAACCGCTTCGTCCGGGGCCTTCGCAGCTGGGTCGGCTTCCGGCAGACCGGCCTCGCCTACGAGCGTCAAGCCCGTTTTGCCGGCGAACCCAAATACAACTTTTCCCGACTTCTCAAGCTCGCTACCGACGGCATCTTCAACTTCAGCTACCGCCCGCTCCAACTCATCATGTCCCTGGGCCTCATCCTCGCCGCCTTCTGCATGTTCGGCGCCATCTTCGTCATCGTCCAGTACCTTACCAACTGGACCGTCGTCGGTTTCAATCCCCGCGACGCCCGAGGATGGACATCCACCATCTTCGTCATCCTCTTCCTGGCCTCCGTCAATCTCGTCTGCATGGGCATTCTCGGCGAATACATAGGCCGCCTCTTCGAAGAAGTAAAATGCCGCCCTATCTGGGTCGTAAAAAAACGCGTCAACCTATAAGCTTTGGACAATGCCTGCGAGAATATGAATCCTTCTCTCGCTGCGAGACTGCCTATCCCAAGACCAGGCTTAGCCCCACCCGCGCGCTATGATCGTATGCAAGACTCCCCATGACTCCCTCAAAGCAATCACGCCTGCCGGCATTCCTCTGCGTTCTCATCCTTCTGCTCTGCGCAATCGCCATCAATCCGGTTGCTGAAATCGGAATCAACGACGACTGGTCCTATATCCAATCCGCTCGTATTCTTGCCCAGACCGGCCACCTCGTCTACATTGGCTGGTCCGCGGCAATGATCGGCTGGCAACTTGCTTTGGGCGCCTTATTTGTCAAACTATTCGGCCCTTCGTTCACCGCCGTCCGCGCCTCTGAACTGCTCGTCTCCCTCGCCATCGCCTTCCTGACGCAGCGAACCTTGGTCCGTGCCGGCATTAACTCACGCAATGCCACCACCGGCACAGTTGCTCTTGTCCTCAGCCCCCTTTTTCTACCTTTTGCTCTCACCTTCATGTCCGATGTGAGCGGCCTCTTCTGCGTCGTCTTGTGTCTCTACTCATGCCTCCGTGCCCTTCAGGCACGCACCGATCGCGCCACTCTCGCATGGCTGGCCTTTGCCGCGCTCTCCAACGCGCTGGGAGGAACCGTTCGCCAGGTCGCGTGGCTTGGCGTTCTCGTCATGTTCCCCTGCACCGTCTGGCTCCTGCGCCGCCGCCCCTATGCCGTTCTCTCAGGCGCTCTGCTTTACCTCGTTTCCGCCGCCTTCATCTATGGATCTCTCCAATGGTTCAAGATGCAGCCATATACGTTGTCTGACCCCCTGATCCCCGTGGCGGACGATCGCCATTGGGACCGCCTCATCATGCAACTCTGGTTCCCTCTCGGCTTTGCCATGCTGCTTCTGCCCATCCTCGCCGCCTTCGTGCCGGCAATTCAGCTTCGCAACCGCCGAACCATACGCTTTCTGGTGTCCGGTGCGGTTTTCTGCGCTGCGGCAGGCCTCTTGCTTTTCCCTAACCACCCTCTTCGCTTCGGTGTTTTCCTCGCCCCTTACAGGGGTTCGGGTATGGGCAACTGCGTTAACTCCTGCGGTCTGGGAGCCGGCACCCCCACCACAGGAATGCATCCCGTCATTCTCTCCTTCGGCCCGCGCATGACCCTTTCTATTGCAGTTCTTGTCGTCCTTCTCTGTTTCCTCGCCTTCTTGTTCACCGTACCCCGTGCTTCCCGGCCTGGGCAGGCGCCTTTTCCCATCTCCTGGGACCACCTTCTGCTGCTGACCGTTCCCTTCACCCTCGCCTATCTTGCTCTCCTCGTGCCCCGCGGCCTCATTGGAAACATGCTGCGCGGAGACATAACCGATCGCTATCTCCTGCTTATTTTCCCCATTGGCCTGGTCCTTCTTCTGCGCATCTATCAGGATCGCGTCCGCCCGGAACTGCCGGCGTTCTCCATCGCACTTGTTGTTCTCTACGCCGTCTACGCCGTTGCCGGAACGCACGACCTCTTCGCCATGTATCGCGCCCGTCTTGCCGCCATCAACGAGCTTCGTGCTGCCGGTATTCCCGACACCGCCATCGATGGTGGATGGGAACACAGGGCAATGACCCAGATCCATCTTTGTGGCGTTATCAACGATCCGCGCATCCACATGTACGCCGAGGCTCCCGACGCGCCGCCCTCATCCCCTTCATCCGGCAGTTGCAAGATCCCTAAGGACAATCTGGCCCCCATCGTGGTCCCGCGCTACACTGTCTCCTTCGATCCTGAAGCCGAAGCTGGACCCTCCCGTTTCTCCCCAATCACCTACCGCGATTTGCTGGCGTTTCAAACCGTAACCCTGTATATCGTCCAAACCGCAACGCCCGAACTCAGTCAGCACTGAGATCCCCTCAGTAATACAGCGGCATGAACGGCATTCGCATGACCCAATGCCTCTCCAGCCGAGGTCCACGGCGTGAATTGGCGGGAGCTTCGGATCAGAAGTCAAGAGTGACTTGCGAGTAGAGAGGATCACGGAAAAGGGTCTCGAGCACCAGCGTGCCCACTACTTCTTTCACTGTGCGCATCAAATCGATCTAGTCCCGGTCAGATCGAACGCCGCACCCACGATTACGCCCGCCATGGCACCACCAGCCTGTTCGCCGCCCTGGAAACCAAAACCGGCACGCTGATTGGCCAGACCAAGCGTCGCCATCGCTCGGTGGAGTTTCGCAGCTTCCTCGACACGATTGAACGAAAAGTACCTCCGGACCTGGACATACACCTGATCCTGGACAACTACGGCACCCACAAGACGCAACTGATCCACGACTGGTTGGCGAAGAGGCCTCGCTTTCATCTGCACTTCACGCCTACTTCAGCCAGTTGGCTCTACCTGGTCGAACGCTGGTTTGCTCTGCTGACTGAAAAGCAGCTCCGCCGCGGCGTTCATCGCTCAACTCAAGAAATGGAAAGCGCCATTCGCACCTTCATCCAACACCACAACAAAGACCCCAAGCCTTTCATCTGGCACAAAACCGCCGATCAAATCCTCGATTCCGTCGCACGCTTTTGTACTCGAACTTTAGGGACAGGACACTAGGGCCATGAGTCTAAAGTCCATAACATAAAAGAACCTGTCATCCTGAGCAACCGACTCGCGTATGCGAGTTACGGCCAAAATGACCGCCCCTCGAAAGTTCACAGCAAAAAAGGCTTGTCATCCTGAGCGAAAGGGGCCCCGAACGCTTTTCAGTTCCGGGGCCCCCGCAGACAGGTCTTCGTCTGCGGGGTGGAGTTTGGGGGTGGTGAGTCGAAGGATCTGCTTTTGTTCTTCGTCGTTTATACAATGAACTTTGGACTCACCGCACTAGTCGATTCGTTCACGTCCTGAGATGTTGTATTCGCCTGTAAGTTCATTTACCACTGCCGAAGCAACGATCCCTGCAAAATCTCCCGCGTACAGCGGTTGCCGCAAATACCTTCCATTGCCCGGCAAGCGAAACACCGGAACCTTCTGCATGAATTGCGATAACCACCAATTCGACCGTCATCTGCCAATGCCCCATCTGGGTCGTAAAAAAACGCGTCAACCTCGCCCCCGACGCCTGAATCACATTAATCTTCCATCCCCCTCGTATGCCACTTCCACGCCGAACTCACAATGCTCTCCATATCCGAACACTGCGGCCTCCAACCCAGCACCTTCCCTGCCAGCGCCGGGTCGGCCACCAGCGCGGCAGGGTCTCCCTCTCGACGCGCAACTACGCGACGCTGAACTTTCCGCCCCGTGACACTCTCCACCGCTTCAATCACCTGCCGCACGCTCTGCCCCTCCCCCGTCCCCAGGTTCAGCGCCATTGAAGGACTGCCTTCTCGCAGAGCATCGAGCGCCCGCACATGCGCCTCTGCCAAATCCGATACATGAATATAATCCCGCACGCAGGTCCCATCCGGTGTCGGGTAATCGTCCCCGTAAATCTCCACCGTGCTCCGCCCCAGTGCCGCCTCCAGCACCAGCGGAATCAAGTGTGTCTCCGGCGAGTGTTCCTCGCCAATCTCCCCATCCGGGTCGGCCCCTGCCGCGTTAAAGTACCGCAGAGCCTTCCACGTGAATCGGTGCGCATTGCCATACCACTTCAGTTGCCGTTCCATCGCCAGCTTCGACTCGCCGTAGGGGTTCAGGGGAAGCTGCGGCGTTTCTTCGCTGATCGGAATCCGCTCCGGCGTCCCGTACGTCGCGCAGCTCGAAGAGAAAACGAAGTGCTGCATCCCCGCCTCCACGCACGCGTCCAGCAGCGCCACCGACTTGGTAACATTGTTATCGAAGTAACGCCCCGGATGCCTCACCGACTCCCCGACATAAGCGAACGCGGCAAAATGCAGAACGGCGCGAATCTCGTAACGCCGCAACGTCTCCAACACCATCGCCTTGTCACCGATATCGCCCTCTACCAACGGTCCCCATCGCACCGCGTGCCGCTGACCCCTCACCAGGCTGTCGTAGGTGACAGGGATATACCCTCTCTGCGAAAGCGCCTTCGCCGTATGGCTCCCGATGTACCCCGCCCCACCCGTCACCAGAACATGTTGTCTATTTTCAGTCAATGGCAGCTTTCATTTTCCTTCGATCATCACATCGCATTCTATCCCACCCGCAGATGTCCGCGTCCTCCAGCCATCTCCGCCAATCCCGATCCATAAGTTACAGTTAATTCGAATGCAAACCGCTCGATCCACGTCGCCCGACAGCACTCAGCTCAACTCAAACCGCGGGGAGGCGATTGATTGATCTCGATGCGCTTTCAATTCGTTTTCCTCATCGCATCCATGCTGAGCGCGACCGTCGCCAACGCCGCTGAGATCCCCTCCATCGCCAAGTCCCCAGCCGGCGGTCAACTGATCCTCAACGGTAAGCCTTACCTCATCCTCGGCGGCGAACTCGGCAACTCCTCCGCGGGAACTGCGGAGCAGGCAGACACCATCCTGCCCCGCATCGCCCAGATGCACGTCAATACCGTCCTCATGCCCGTCGCCTGGGAGCAGATCGAGCCCACCGAGGGCAACTTCGACTTCAGCATCCTCGACCACTGGATCGACGTCGCGCGCCAGCAGCATCTCCACCTGGTCGTCCTGTGGTTTGGCAGTTGGAAAAACAGCGTCTCCAGCTATGCGCCCGCCTGGGTCAAGCAAGACACAAAGCGCTTCCCGCGAGCTATTTCCGCCGACCCCTCTCAACTCGAGATCCTCTCCACCCTTGGTGAAGAAACCCTCAAAAGCGACAGCCAAGCCTTCTTCACACTCATGCGGCACATTCGTGAAAAAGACCAGGACCAACAGACCATCCTCATGGTCCAGGTTGAGAATGAAGTCGGCTATCTAGGCCGCGGCCGCGACCGGTCTGACGCCGCCAACCGTCTCTTTGCGCGCCCCGTTCCAATCGAATTGATCCAGAAACTTCAAAGCGCTCGCGACTCCTTCTCTCCCGAACTGCGCGCGCATTTCAATCCATCCGGCACAACCTGGTCCGCCGTCTTCGGCGATGCGGCAAACGAAGTCTTCATGGCCTGGAATTACGCCCGCTACATTCAGGAAGTTGCCACCCAGGGCAAGCGCGCCTACCCGCTCCCCATGTATGTCAACTGCCAGCTCCCCGCGCCCGCCGAGCGCGCAGGCGAATACCCCAGCGGAGGCCCGCATCCCTACTACCTCGCGGTCTACCGCGTCACCGCGCCCGCTCTCGACTTCTTCTCTCCCGACATCTACTGGCCCAACTTTGAGTACTGGATCGATCGCTACAGATTCAACGGAAACGCCGTCTTTGTTCCCGAAGCCCGCCTGGAGGCGGCCCCATACAACGCCTTCTACGCCTATGGAGAAGCCGGCGCATTTGGCTTCTCTCCCTTCGCCATCGAGAGCGCGCCCATCACTCCAGACGAGCACGATGCAGGCCCGAACCTCGCAAGCGTCTACGCGCTTCTTTCGAGCTTCAGCGACATCCTGCCCGCGCTTCAGGCCGCCGGCAGCACCCGCGCCATCGTGCTTCACAGCAACAGTCCA
>Ga0302278_10006085_pt1 | contig 11651 bp, 9 predicted proteins | sample III_Bog_N3_2_FD_194543 | JGI IMG/M metagenome (GOLD analysis project Ga0302278, IMG submission 194543) | Peat permafrost microbial communities from Stordalen Mire near Abisko, Sweden - III_Bog_N3_2 | ecosystem: Environmental > Terrestrial > Soil > Wetlands > Peat | place: Sweden: Abisko... | reverse complement strand
GCCCCAGCCTCGTCCTTCAGCCTGACGCAACCCCCACCCCCGATGCCGCGCCCCAGCCCGCCGCCGCACGCACCCTCGCCGTCAACCGTCCCGCGGCAACGCCGCTCCCCGCCACTCCTCCAGCCCCAACCCTGGCTGATTGGATCGGCAAGCTCAGCGCCCTCCACCACGGCAACGCCACCGTACGATACGGCTCTGTCTCCGTCCTCGACTTCGACGCCCAGAACGCTCTGGTCTGGGTCATCCGTCCGGCCACGAACTCCGCTCTCACTCTGCCGGTCGTCGTCGCTCACCTCCGCCGTACACAGCCTCAACCTGCGCGGCTCGTTTCTGCTCACCCTGCTCCGCTCAGACCAGGCAATGGGCCCGCAGGACCTGGACGCCGTAACCCTCCCGCCCTTCGCCGTCTACATCGGCGAACTCCACCGCTGAACCAAGTCCTGCGGAGTCTGTTCCGTTTTGGAAAGTGTCCGCGTACAAACGTAGATTTCCTCAAAACAAGATTCGCTTTGCGTTCGCTATAGCGTAGACTCTATTCGAGGATGCAGAACCGTGCGATATTCAGTGCCTCATCCCATCCCGTATCAGGGCAGCAAACGGCGGCTCGCAAACGCCGTTCTAAGCCATGTAGGGCGGCACAAGTACAAGCGGCTGATTGAACCATTTGCAGGCTCCGCAGCGATCACTCTAGCTGCCGCATCGAGTAACTTGTTTCCATTGTTTCTTATCGGAGATGCGTTGGATCCGCTGATCGCTTTGTGGCAAGGCATCATTCAGTCGCCAGACGAAATAGCAGATCAGTATGAGGCTCTCTGGAACAGGGAACGAAGCAATCCAATCGCTGAGTATTACCTCATCCGCTCCGAGTTCAATATAGACAGGAATCCCGCTAAACTGCTCTATCTTCTTGCGCGATGCGTAAAAAACTCAGTCCGCTTCAACCCTTCGGGTCAGTTCAATCAGTCCCCGGATAAACGCCGCACTGGCACACAACCGAAGACAATGCGCATGGAGCTTAATGACGCGCACCGGCTGCTTCGTGGCAGGGCTCAAGCGGTCACATGCGACTTTATGACTCTTTTCGAGGAGGCGCGCCCAGGCGATTTTTTCTATCTTGACCCTCCGTATCAGGGCACAAGCGAAGGAAGAGATCAACGCTACTTCGAGAGCGTGTCACGCAAGCGCATCGTAGAGGGACTGACCCTCCTCAATGAAAAGGGAATTCCATTCGTACTCAGCTACGACGGATCGTGCGGAAATATGAACTACGGAGAGCCGCTCCCCGCCGATCTTGCAGACAGAGTCCTTCTGGACGTGGGACGCTCAAGCCAGGCCACGCTCAACGGCAATGACCACGTCACCATCGAGTCGCTCTACGTCTCGCGATGCCTGAAATACGCAGGCTCCCATGCACCGCTGCCTCTGGCCCACTTCAGTCCTCAGACCAGCATGTTTGCCTAACGCTTCAAGATGTCCTTGATGTATTCGGTCGGCCTCTTGCCAATCGTCTTCGCCTCTCGGCTGAGCCTGTCGGCCACGTCCGTCTCAGGCTTGCCAACCCAGATCAAGTCCGTCCTCCGCTCCTCGACCGTTGCAACGTGCGTGTAGGAATCCGAACCAGACCAATAGCAGGAACGGCAAGTCTGCGCATCTTTCGTCTTCAGAAAATTCGGGCAGGCTTCACAAGCCCAGGATTTCTTGCGATTGCAGGAGCCGCATAAAACCTGGAACATTTCTTCGTCTGTACCCTTCGATTCACCGGCAATCTGATACGGAATACGATGATCGACCTGAAGATTGAGAGTGGAAGAACAGATTCTGCATTTACCGCCTAATCTCTCTATGATTTGCTGGTGTTCCTTCTTTGAAATAGCCTTCCTGCCGGCCATGCCGGGGTTTTGGAGCATCTCAAGATCAAGTGTGTATGCAGCAATACTTCTCCCATTGCTATGTTTGAACTTCAGCCTCTTTAGGGGAAAGCCGAGATCCTTAACGTCTTGAGCCGCGCGAGGTGGGTGGTCGTATCCAGCGTTGCTTATCTCTTCTGTGGATACCAACCCATTCTTGACAATTGAGTCAAGAACAAACCGGGCCCGTTTGTTAGTCACGCCCTCAATCAAGGCTCTCGTAGCCGCCGAGATTACCTGTCTTCTTCCGGGGAGACTCTCGACATCACTCACGCTTCGCCCTCGTGTCGCATTAACCGCCCCTCAATGCTTGTAGCCACGCGTTGTATTCTATCCTCCTGAATCACATATTGCAGCAGATACACCCTCCTACTCGTCCCCCTCCCGCAGCTTGGCCAGCACACCAAAGTCCTCCAGCGTCGTCGTATCGCCCCGAACCTCGCCGGTCGTCGCCAGCTCCCGCAGCAGCCGCCGCATGATCTTGCCACTCCGTGTCTTGGGCAGTGTCTGCGTGAACCGCAGGTTGTCCGGCCGCGCCAGCGCGCCAATCTCCTTCGCCACCCACTGGCGCAGCTCCTGGCGCAGCTCCTCGCTCGGAGCATACCCCTCATCCAGCGTCACAAACGCCGCAATCGCCTGCCCCTTCATCTCGTCGGGCCGTCCCACCACCGCCGCCTCCGCCACCTTCGGGTGCGCCACCAGCGCCGACTCGATCTCCATCGTCCCCAGCCGGTGTCCGCTCACGTTGATCACGTCGTCCACACGTCCCATCAGCCAGTAGTAGCCGTCCGCGTCGCACCGCGCGCCGTCCCCTGTAACGTAGCTTCCTGGAATCTCGCTGAAGTAAGCCTCCTGGTAGCGAGCCGCATCCCCCCAGATCGTCCGCGCCATCGAAGGCCACGGCCGCCGCACCACCAGCAGCCCGCCCTGCCCCGCCGCCACCGGCCCGCCCTCTTTTGTAACCACTTCAGGCACAATCCCGAAGAATGGCCGAGTCGCCGACCCCGGCTTGGTCGCCACCGCCCCCGGCACCGGCGCAATTATGATCGCCCCTGTCTCCGTCTGCCAGAACGTATCCACTATCGGGCACCGCTCCTTGCCAATCTCCCGGTGATACCACATCCAAGCCTCGGGATTGATCGGCTCGCCCACCGTCCCCAGCAGCCGCAGCGACTCCAGCGAATGCCGCCTCACCCACTCGTCGCCCCACTTGATGAACGCCCGGATCGCCGTCGGCGCGGTATAGAAAATCGTCACCTTGTGGTCGTCGATGATCTTCCAGAACCGGTCGTTCGCCGGAAAGTTCGGCGCGCCCTCGTACATCAGCACCGTCGCCCCGTTCAGCAGCGGCCCATACACCACATAAGAATGTCCCGTAACCCACCCGCAGTCCGCCGTGCACCAGTACACATCGTCCTCGCGCAGGTCGAAGACGTACTTGCTGGTCAGGTAGCTCTGCACCGCGTAGCCGCCCGTCGTATGCACCAACCCCTTCGGCTTCCCCGTCGTCCCCGATGTGTACAGGATGTACAGCAGGTCTTCGGCGTCCATCCACTCCGCGGCGCATTCATCCTCCGCCGCGGCCATCAGATAGTGCCACCACAGGTCGCGCCCTTCCTTCATTTCGGCTGATTTCGAGCCCTTCCCCGCCCGTTGATACACCACCACATTCCGCACCGTCGGGCACCGGTCGATCGCCTCATCCACAATCGCCTTCAGCCCCACCTCCACCCCGCGCCTGTAGCTCACGTCCTGCGTCAGCACCAGAACGCACTGCGAATCGTTCACCCGGTCCACAATAGCCTGCGCCGCGAACCCTCCGAAGATCACCGAATGCACCGCCCCGATCCGCGCGCACGCCAGCATCGCAACCGCCAGCTCCGGCCCCATCCCCATGTAGATCGCCACCCGGTCCCCGCGCTGCACTCCCAGCCCCTTCAGCACATTGGCGAACCGCTGCACCAGCTCATGCAGCTCGCCGTAGCTGATCCGCCGCACTTCGCCCGGTTCGCCCTCCCACAGCAGCGCCGTCTTCTCCCGCCGCGCCCCCAGCGCATGACGGTCCACGCAGTTGTGGCTCAGGTTCAGCTTTCCGCCCACAAACCACCGCGCCGACCCCATCTCCCCTTCGAGAACCTTCTCCCACGGCGCAAACCACTCCAGCTCGCTCGCCGCCTCCGCCCAGAAAGCCTCCGGCTCCTCCACGCTGCGCCGGTACATCGCCTCGTACTCTTCCACGCTCCCCACGCGAGCCTTCGCCGCGAACTCCGCCGGCGGAGCAAACACCCGGTTCTCCCGCAGCAGCGACTCCACATTCGTTCCAACCGATGTCTGCACGCCCATCCCCATAGTCGCAGTGCCGCCGTCGTATCATCGACAACTTCGCTCTAACTCAGATGAACGAAACCCCCCGCGCGATGGTTTTCTTTGTCGCTCGGGCCCGCTCACTGCGCCGTCGCCTCACCGAACGGAACTATCCGCGACCTCACCTCCAGCTTGTGGAAGTTGCGATAGCTGGCCTTGAACGTCCACACAATCGGATGGAATGTACCCCGTCCGCTGGCAGTACGCGAGGTGATCGTGGCCGGCATCCAGAAGCTCTTCCCATCCAGCACCACCGGCGCATAGTCCACAGAGAGCGCCCACTCGCCCACAATCGCCCCGTAGCCCATCTCGTCTCCGGGAATGATGGTGTGATGCGGAGTCGTCAGTTCCATCCGTGTAATCTGCATGGTTGCGCGGTCGATATAGACCTGCCCTCTGCCGTTCTCCTGTAGCAGGCAGCCGCCTTTGTTCTCCGCAGTCAGCACGCTCACGAAGCGGATGACGATTGGCGCCTTCGCATCGTTCCGCTTGGCGCGCTCCAGCGTGTAGTTCATGCAGGATTGCTGGCTCAGCGACACCACGGCCAGTCCACCCTCGAACGCCCCGCGCACAATCGACGGCCCGCCAATCTCCTGCGTTGTTGCCGGCCGCCCATTCACCGTCTTCACCTCGCGCGACTCCTCGAGCGTTGTCGTATGGTCGGCGTTCACAACGCGCTTCAGGCGGAAGACGGAATCCGTAACCGTCTCCTGATCGTGTACGTCCGGAACCATCCGCGACACCACATGCTCGTCGGCGAAGAAGCTCGGCACGCCCGAATCGTACTGGCTCAGATTGCTCTCCAGCCGCTGCAGAATCTCCTCCAGCGCCGGCGTCTCCGTCTTCTGCGTGGATGCCTGCCCCTTCTGCGCCGTCGTCTCTGTCGTCTGCGCCGTCCCAGTGCGCAACCCCACCACAGCGCCCAGCAGCCCCGCAACCGCAATCCACCGTCCTCTGCCCGAACGCCAACCCTTCATCCGCAACCTCCCGGCCTTTCCGCTGACTCGCTAACCCGCTGACTCGCTGACCCTCACGCATACCGCCTCTGCTGCCACTCCCAAGCGCTCTTCACAATCGTGTCCAGCTCGGCGAACCTCGGCTTCCATCCAAGCTCCCGCTTGATCTTCTCCGAACTAGCCACCAGCACCGCCGGATCGCCCGCCCGCCGCGCGCACTCCTCCACCGGGATCGCCTTCCCCGTCACCCGCCGCACCGACTCGATCACCTCCCGCACCGTGAATCCCTGCCCATTGCCGATGTTGTAAATCACCCTGTCGCGCTCTTTCAGCGCGGCCAGCGCCAGCAGATGCGCGTCCGCCAGGTCCTGCACATGGATGTAGTCGCGGACGCAGGTCCCATCGCGCGTCGGATAGTCCTCGCCAAAGATCTTGATGCTCTTCCGCCGTCCCAGAGCCACGTCCAGAACCAGCGGGATCAGGTGCGACTCCGGCTCATGCGCCTCGCCGTACCCTGCTATCGCTCCCGCCACATTGAAGTACCTCAGGCTCGCGTACCTCAGCCCGTGAATGCGGTTGAACCACCCCAGCATCTGCTCCACCATCAGCTTGCTCTCGCCATACGCGTTGGTCGGCGCCAGCTTCGCGTCCTCCAGGATCGGTGTCCTCTCCGGCTCGCCGTAGCACGCCGCCGTCGAGCTGAACACCAGCCGCTCGTGCCCGGTCGCCAGCATCGCCTCCAGCAGTGTCAGCGTCCCCGCCGTATTGTTGCGAAAGTAGATCTCCGGCTTCTCCATGCTCTCGCCCGCCTCGATCAGCGCCGCAAAGTGCATCACTCCATCGAACCGCCCCATCCGCAGCGTCTTCTCCATCAGCGCCCGGTCGGCCACGTCGCCCTCCACGAACTCCGCCCCCGCAGGGACCGCCGTCCGCTTGCTGTGGCACAGGTTGTCGTAGATCGTCACCCCATCCCCGCCCGCCAGCAGAAGCCGCGCCACCGTCCCGCCGATATATCCTGCACCGCCTGTCACCAGAATCCGCATCGTTTCTCCCCGCGTTCGTTTGCAGCTACAACCAAAGTATAGGGACTCCAGCGCAAAAAAGAGTGATTCCCAGTAAACCCGGGTTAAGGCAAAATGAACGGGTGTACGCAACATCTCGAAAGGAGGACGAGAAGGATCTCGAAAAGAGGACGAGAAGGATCTCAAAGGAGGACGAGAAGGCAAACGCAATCGCGCCATCTTCACACCCTGCGGGAAAACTCCTGATTTTGTCTTTCGGAGGGAGCAGGGGGCTTCAGCCCCCTGAGGATGCCTGATGAAATCAAGGGGCTTTAGCCCCGGGCCTTTTGCTCGAAGCGCCAAACAACCTTTTTTTCGCAGCCATCTTCACCCCCTGGCAAAATGCGCCAGCCCGAATCTAACTTGATTCAGTCCTTCTATCGGCCAGCGCATCAAATCAGTAAACGAACCACTGAAATCGCCTTCTCAATCCGTTGTTTCTTTGTGCTTTGCACATGATTCCAGGGGCCACCCGCTTTATTGAGTGTCCCTGGTAACGCAATTTGTTACCCCAGCGTCTCAGATTGCGTCATACTTAAGATATGCAGCCGCTCTCTTGCAGGGCGAGCCGTTGAAGGACTGTCCGTCTATGGAAATGCCACCCAGGAGCGACGAACTCACCAAGCCGAAGGACGTGCAGTTTGCCCATTTCGGCGTTCTAGAGACCGGTAGCCAGAGCAAGCAGTCACTCTTCGTCTCCGTGATGATCAATATAGCTGTTCTGTTCGTCTTCATTGTCATCAGCGCTGCCGCCAAAAAGTCTATCGACAACCGCCATCTGCTCACAACTCTCACCGAGCCGGTCGTCGCCAAGAAGGTCGAGCCGATCAAGCCAAAGTTCGTCCCGCCCCCGCCGCCCCCGCCGCCCGTTCTTCCCAATGTCCCCAAAATCGAAGTGCAGCTTCCCAGAATCGTTGTGGTGAAGACGCCAGACGTACCCAAACCGCCCGAGGTCAAGATGGACGCGCCCAAGCCCGTCATCAATGCGCCCGTGCCAACTAGGGCAGTCGCCATGGCTGCCCCGCAGGTGGTAAACCTCGCCGCCAGGCCCCAGGCCGCTTCCGTGCCCAACAACGACGCCCATCCCTCCGCCGTACGACTGGGGAATCCAACCAGCCCCCTCAACAACCTCCACGGCCCCGCCGTCTCCAGCGTCAATCTCGGAGCGGGCTTTGCCGGCATGAACTCCGCAAACACCGGAAACGGCCCGCGCTCCACCAAGGTCGTTCTCGGCAATGGCTCCCCCGGAGGAACCAGCATCCGAGGAAACAGCGTCATTCAGAACGTCGGCATCCCCCACGGTGTCCCCGCTGCCACAGGAGTCAGCCAGGCTGTCAGCCAGGTCAATCTCGCGCAGAACACGCCGCCCCCCCCGCCCAAACCCGTCCCCGTCGCCTCCCTCATCCAGCCAAAGCCGGCCAAGGTCACCGCCAAGCCCAAGCCGGAGTACACCGCCGAAGCGCGTCAGTTGCACATCGAGGGAGTAGTCACCCTCCGCATACGGGTTTCGCCGGCTGGCGTGGTCGAGGTGCTGGGAGTCATCAGCGGCCTTGGCCACGGCCTCGACGAGAGCGCAAAACGCGCCATTTTAGCCACAAAATTTGAGCCCGCCACCGATGGCTACGGCCATGCCGTCGCTTGGGATGGAATCGTCAATGTCACCTTTCAGCTCGCGGGGTAACAACTATGTCCGTCGCCAGGTCGCTCGTACCTTTTGTGTCAATCTTCTTTTGTGCCAATCGCTTCACCAACACGCGCTTCACGAATACGCTAGTTCTACATAAGTAAGATAGCGACCGAGTGGTCGCCTCAGGGAGCCGTAAATCATGATTTCCCGTTCAAGATCCGTCGCCGGTCCGCTTCTGGCGTTTCTCCTCGCAACATCGCTTCCTGCCATGGCCGCTGTGGGGATGCCCTCCATCTTTGGTAAGAAAAAGCCCACCCAGGACACCATGCCCGGACGCAAACCCACCGCCGCCCAGTATGCCTTGATCGACAAGGCAATCCTGCGAGAGAAAGTGGTCGTCAAGACAGTCAAGGAACGCGCACCCCTGGTCGAGACATACATCCAGAACATGAAACCGGACCCCGTCCTCTCCCAGGTCCCACAGAGTGACCAGCACTTCCTCGCACGCGTCGACTTCAGCAAGGTCATCAACGACGACAGTTACAAAGACAACAAGGGGAACTTCGCGGCCAAGAAGGGCCGACTCGGGTCTTTCAAAAACTCCCTCAACGCTCTCACTGGCATCTCATACAGTCTTCGTCTCACCTTCCATGAGTCCGGCTTCGTCCAGATGATCCTCATGGACTCCAACAACTTCGACCGCCAGCACTACACCTTCACCTTCATCCGAAACGACTTCCTCGGTAACGTCCCCACCGCCGTCTTCGACGTCACCCCCTCCAACCCCAGACGAGACTACGGCCGCTTCTTCGGACGCATCTGGATCGAGACCAGGAGCGGCAACATCGTCCGCTTCAACGGCGACTTCTCCGGCTCCATCGCCACCATGAAGGAGTTCTACCACTTCGACAGTTGGCGCACCAACGTGCAGCCGGACCTCTGGCTCCCCACCTCCTTCTATGTCGAGGAAAGCGACCCAAAGAGCACCACCAGCACCCTCAAGTTCAAGGCCATTAACTACGTCTGGGGTTACGCCCTCAAGGTTCCGCCAACCGATGCCGAGAACACCTCCCTCGATGTCGTCAACGCCCAGGACGTCTCCAACGATGCTCCCGATCTCAGCCCCCTCGGTGCACAACGCGAGTGGGTGCAGCAGGCCGAAGACAACGTCATCGATCGCCTCTTCCAGGCCGGCCTCCTCGATGCCCCTAGCGACTTCGACAAGGTCCTCGAAGCCCTCGCTGGCAACATCCTCGTCTACAACAACATTCAGCTCAGCCGCCCCATCCGTGTGCGCACCCTGCTCACAGAACCGCTAGAGTCCCTCGCCGTCGGTAACACCATCATCATCTCCAAGGGCCTGCTCGATACCACCAGCATCGTCACCGCCGACGGCGCTCAGCAGACGGGCAATCTCAACGCCATCCTTGCCTTCCAACTCGCCCACATCATCCTCGGTCATCGCCTCGACACCAAGTACGCATTCAACGACCGCCTCCTCTTTCCCTCCACCTCCGTCTTCGAGCGCATCCCCATGCACCATACCGAGGCAGACAACGCCGAAGCAGCCAAGAAAGCGATGCAGTTGCTGACCGTCAAGGAACTCGCGGACAGTCAGAAGTACTTCGGCCTCTATCTGCAACAGCTCCAGTTGCGAGTCAAGTCCCTCACCGCACTCAATCAGCCCATGATCGGCGACGGCCTCATCAAAAGCGACACCGACAACTCCTTCTGGATGGCGGCCATGGTTCCCAGGGGCATCAAGCTCGACATGAAGGACCTCAAGCAGCAGGCCGCCATGCCGCTCGCCAACTTCCTCCGCTTCGACCCCTGGACAGATCAGCTCATCCTCATGCACACCACCTTCGAGCCACTCATCAGCGACCGCGACAAGATGCCATTCGAGGTTGAGCCCGTCTACCTCAAGCTCAACTACTTCAAATCCCCTTCGGCTACGCCAGCTCCCGCAAACGCATCGCCAGACGCCACGGCCGCACCGGCGGACGCCACCGCCGCACCTCCGGCTGTCCAGCAGCAGGCCCCGGCGGCAGCCCCAACCCAGTAGCTCTTTCCCGGACTGCGTTGCTGGCGACGCTTCTTGCCGCCGGTTTCCACACCCGGTGACTCACATCGTCCGTGAAGCACTTTGCATCACTTTTTCCCGGAGTCGAAATGCGCAAGTCCCTGTTGATCATCGCCTGGCTGGCCGCACTGATCGCCCTCCCCGCCATCGGGTGGGCACAGGCGATGCCCACCGCCACTGGCATGGGAAAAACGCAGGTCGGCGCGGCATTCAGCTTCGCCATCCCGGACTTCTGGACACAGCAGTACAATAGCGATCCACAGTATGCGTATCAGTCTATCGGGGGGGTTACGGGTTACGGTGACTATGACTTCACCCAGCACTTGGGCGTCGAAGGAGACTTCCACTGCCTCTGTCTCATCACCTCTCTCGACCGCGCCGAGCTTAGCTATCTCGTCGGCCCCAGAGTCATGCTTCCCTTTCGCCGGTTCATCATCTACGGAAAAGCCCTGGGTGGCATCCGCGATCTCTTCATCCAGGAGCAGCAGGACAACCACGGTGTCCCCAGCGGCAGCAACATCGGTTACTCCATCGGCGGTGGTCTCGACATCATCTACAGCCGGAAAATCGTCATCCGCGCCGTCGATTACGAGAGCCAGAGCTGGCCCGGATACGCCTCCAACGGCATCTCCCCCTCCGTCTTTACCTTCGGCGTTGCCTATCGCTTCAGCCACTGATCGCGCGCCTGCCGTAAGACGCGTGTCCCCATCCGCAATGATAGAATCGCTCTCCGTGTTCTCAGTTCGCTCCCACCCTCGCACTTCCCTCGCCATCGGCTGGCTGGCCCTCGCCATGCTGCTCGGCAGCTCCTCCCTCCTGCGCGCACAGGCCAACCCAACCGCCGCCCGCGCCGGTGACCTCCAGATCGGCGTCGGATACACCATCGCAAAACCAGACTACGGCCAGCAGAACTTCCAGGGCCTCGCCGCCTACGCCGACTTCGATCTCCGCTCCCATCTCGGCCTCGAAGCCGAGTTCCATCAGGTCTCCTCCTCCTCAGGAAACCAGTCCTATCAGCGGTCCTACGACGTCGGAGGACGCTACTTCCGCGCCTATGGCCACCTCATCCCATACGTCAAAGTCATGGTCGGGCTAGGAAACTTCAACTATCCATTTGGCCAAACCAACCTCGCCTACAACCTCTACGCCGCGGGCCTCGGCGCCGACTATCGCATCCGCCCCTCCCTCAGCCTGCGCGCCGAGTACGAAATGCAGCGCTGGTCCGGCTTCACCAACGGCGGCCTCAACCCCCAGCTCGTCACCCTCGGCCTCGCCTACCACTTCGCCAGCAACCCCCACTCCAGGTAAGTGTTCAGCGCTCAGCGAATGGGGGTAATAAAAGTCGTCGTCCTGGCGCAGCACCCACGCGTCGTCATTCCCCCCGCGCCGTCATTCTGGCGCCCCCCCCCGCGCCGTCATTCTGGCGCCCCCCCCGCGCCGTCATTCTGGCGCCCCCCCCCCCCGCGCCGTCATTCTGGCGCCCCCCCCGCGCCGTCATTCTGGCGCAGCCCCCCCGAGCCGTCATTCTGGCGCAGCCAGAATCTCCGTATTTGCTTTTGCTCTTTTCGTCCGCCGGGTGCCCCAGGTGCCTCGCTTTTGGGCACCTGGGAGAGCCGCAAAATCCCCAGCAAATCCCCTTGTCAAGCCCCTCGC
>Ga0302278_10006077_pt1 | contig 11656 bp, 11 predicted proteins | sample III_Bog_N3_2_FD_194543 | JGI IMG/M metagenome (GOLD analysis project Ga0302278, IMG submission 194543) | Peat permafrost microbial communities from Stordalen Mire near Abisko, Sweden - III_Bog_N3_2 | ecosystem: Environmental > Terrestrial > Soil > Wetlands > Peat | place: Sweden: Abisko... | reverse complement strand
GCGAGTTGGGGATCGAGCCGGTCCTGCAGGGATTTTATGGCATGGTGCCTGCTTCCCTGGCGGTGAAGTTTCCCAATGCGCGAATCGTGGACCAGGGAGTCTGGGGCGGGTTTCGCAGGCCGGGTATATTGCTGTCGTCGGACCCGCTGTTTGCACAGTTGGCTTCGATTTACTACGAGGAAGTTGGGAAACTGTATGGGCCGGTGCGGTTCTTCGGCGGTGATCTTTTCCATGAAGGCGGAATCGCCGAGGGACTCGATCTGGCGCCTCTCGGCCGCGGCGTGCAGCAGGCAATGCTGAAAGCGAATCCAGATGCGGTCTGGCTGCTGCAAGGCTGGCAGCAGAATCCCAAGCAGGGGTTGCTGGACGGGCTTTCGCCGGCACATGTGTTGATCCTGAACATGGAGAGTAACGATTGGGAGAAGAGAAAGGGCTTCGGTGGGCTGCCGTGGGTTTGGGCGGTGATCGACAACTTTGGCGAGGACACAGGAATCTACGGCGACCTTCCCCGAATTGCATCCGAGCCGGCTCGAGCGATAGACGGACCCTATGGCGCCAGCATGGCGGGCGTGGGTGCGCTGATGGAGGGGACCAACAACAACCCAGTCGTGTACGAGCTCTTATTCGATGCTGCGTGGAAAAATGAAGCTGTCAATTTGAGCGAGTGGATTCGTGAATACGTGAAATACCGGTATGGGGACGACATCCCGGAACTGGATCACGCCTGGCAGATGCTGCTTGAAACGGCTTACAAGCAAGGTAACCGTGCGGAACCTGTTTTCTGCGCCCGTCCGTCGTTGGATCTGAAAGGCGCGTCAACCTGGGGTACAACCAGGATCGCCTATGATCCCGCGGAGTTGGAGGAAGCGGCGCGTGAGTTTCTGAAAGCCGGCGATCGGTTGAGAAACAACGATGCCTATCAATATGACGCCGTAAATCTTGTGCGGCAAGTGCTCGCGAATCGCGGCCTGAAGGCGTATGACCGGATGATCGCTGCCTATCGCGCCAAAGATGTTGAGGGGTTCGAGCGCACGTCGCAGGAGTTCCTGAGCCTCTTGAGCGCGGAGGATTCGCTGGTGAGTACTCGACGCGAGTTTCTGTTGGGAACATGGCTTGCGGCGGCAAAGGCCATGGGACAAACGGATGAAGAGAAAAAGCTGTGTGAAAGGAACGCACGCGCGCAGATCACTTATTGGGGGCCAGACAATCCGGCGACCGAGGTGAAGGACTATGCCTTTAAAGAATGGTCAGGCCTGCTGCAGGACTTCTACCGTCCGCGCTGGGAGATGTTCATCGACGATCTCGATGCTCGCCTCCATGGAAAACCAGGCCGGCAGATCGACTATTTCGCGTTCGAAAAAAAATGGACGGAAGAACTTCGAAACTTCCCGGTCGACTCCTCTGGGGATCCGGTCCAGGCTGCCTCCGCAGCACTCAAAATGGCGACGCAACCTTAAGGTAAACGCTTGTGCGGGTTCCCATATCAAGCCGCGCTCCAGCTATTCGGCATTTTGTCTGAGCATCGGAGTAGATGTATCCTCGCATCGAGCTAGAATCAACAAGGAGTTCTTCGGGGAGGCCTGGCGGATGACCACCATTGAGAAACTGCAAAGTATTTTCCAAGATGTGTTTGACGATCCCTCGATCCGGCTCACATCGGAGCTTTCACCCGCAACTTACCCGGATTGGGATTCGGTCGCCACAGTCAACCTCGTTCTGAGCGTCGAATCGGAATTCGGCGTCCGCTTCACAACGGATCAAGTGGCAGGAATCAAGTCAGTGCAGAACCTTCTCGACGTCCTTGAAACGCAATGATTACACGAAGTTTTTGCTTGGCCGACCAACTGGCGTTTGGCCAGCTTTCTGGAGATTTCAATCCGGTCCACATTGCTCCGGTCGAGGCGCGGCGATCGATTTTCGGCGCCGTCGTGGTGCATGGCATTCATTCGCTGCTGTGGGCATTGGACGTTTGGTCGCAAGATCGCCCTCAACCATTCAACATCCATTCCATTCGCGCCGACTTTGCGCGACCCATCCGGTTGGGGGACGTCGTAACCTATTCCGTCATCAGCGAGCTGGACGGTCAAACGCAAATCCATCTGCTGGTTGACCAGTTTGTGACCACCAAGATCAAACTCAAGTGGAGCCACGCACCGACCCCTGAGTTGAAACTCTTCACCGATGGGTTCCCGCCGCGCGAGGACCCCAAAGTGCTTTCGATTCGCGACGCTGAAAGCGCATCCGGAGTGCTCCCGTTGTATCTGCATTTGGATGCTTCGGCGCAGCTTTTCCCACACCTTGGCGCAGCGCTGCCGGTTGCCCAATTGCTGGCGACCACGCGCCTCGTTGGCATGGAATGCCCCGGTCTGCATTCATTTTATTCGTCGCTCGATGTGTCATTCCGAGAAGATGCCAACATCGCGCCAGATCTGGCTTATGAGGTCACAAAGCTGGACACTCGTTACGGCCTCGCGATAATCGCCGTCACGTCACCACACATGACCGGCAAGCTCAAGGCCTTTTTTCGGCCCCCACACCAGGAGCAGGCTCATTCACTCGCGTTGCAGGCGATGGTCAGCCGGGACGTGTTCGCCGGTCAGCGTGCTTTGATCGTGGGCGGTTCCCGCGGCCTGGGTGAGGTGACCGCTAAGCTGCTCGCGGCCGGCGGCGCGGATGTGAAACTTACCTACCATCAAGGCGCGGACGACGCGCATCGAGTTGCCGCAGAGATCAATTCGGCGGGTGGTACGGCTGGGTGCCTGCAATTGAATGTTCTGGATCAAACTTACACCCTCGACGGCAGTTGGACGCCGACTCACCTGTACTATTTCGCGTCGCCGCTTATCGCAACGGGAAGGCCGGGCGCATTCTCCGCTGCATTGTTCCAGGTGTTCTGCAATTACTATGTCCTGGGTTTTCACCGGCTCGTTGAAAAGCTCTGTGCCCTGGGTTTGAAACGCGTGTTTTATCCGTCGACCATTTTTATCGACGAACTGCCACCGGAGCTGAGCGAGTATGCGGTCGCAAAAATGGCCGGTGAGGAGCTCTGCCGGTTCCTGGAGAAGGCCCATCCCGATCTTCAAATCTATCGGCCGCGCCTACCGCGTATGAGCACCGATCAAACCGCTAGTTTTATGCCAACTGAACAGAAGGATCCCGTTCCGGTATTGTTGGAGCATCTTCATGCCATCCGCTGAGAATCTGCTGGAAACCGCCCGCCAGCTCCGGCGCTCGGGAGATTTGCTCGAGGCCTACGACCGCTTGCGCCAAGCTGTCGCCACAGGGCCGGAGTCCTACGCGTTTCTTGGCAAGGCCGCTGAACTCTTCGAGCGTTTACAGGCGCAGGCTCCATTGCCGGGGATCGTTCGCTCATGTCGTGTCGCGTACTTGTGCAATCACACCGTTGTGTTTCACCTGCCGATCTTGAGGTTGCTGGCCTGGCTTGACGGCCTGGAAATGATGCAGCCGGACTCCCCACTTTATGCTTTTGCACCGGATTTCGTCTTATTCGCCGACCACTGGCGCGATGCCAACCTTCCAGCAATCAGCAGCGAGCCCGAATCCACTGTGCGAGCCACTTTGAACGGCGTGAAGCGTCAGTGGGATACCGTGTTAAGCGTGCTTCCCTGCCGGATTATCCAGCACAACTTCGATCTTCCAGTCTGCGATGCATACGGCGCGCTCAGCCAGCGGCTTCCTGGCGTCCGGTCGGCTGTCCTTCGTGCGTTGAATCTGGGGCTTTCGCAGGTGGCGCCGCCGCAGGTGGCCATTCTCGACCAGGACCAGGTTTCGGCCAATTTCGGCCGGGAACGATGGCAGGATGATCGTGCATGGCATCTTGCCAAACAGCATCCGGCTCATGCTGCTCTGCCGGCGCTCGCCAAAGCTCAGTTGGCTTTAATTCGTGCCGGTCTGGGGCTGACGAAGAAGGTCCTCGTTCTTGATCTGGATAACACGCTGTGGAGCGGTGTTATTGGGGAAGATGGTCTCGGAGGTATCCGGCTCGGCCCACCGGATGCGCGTGGCGAGGCTCATCAGGCACTGCAGCAGTATTGTCTCGAGTTGAAGGAACGAGGAATTCTGCTGGCCGTGTGCAGCAAGAACGACGAGGCCGACGCAAGATTGCCTTTCGAAGAACACGAAGGCTCGATCTTGAAGCTGGCGGATTTCGCTGTTTTCACTGCTAACTGGCAGGACAAGGCCGCAAACCTGGAAGCGATGACGCACAAGCTCAACCTGGGGCTGGACAGCTTCGTGTTTCTCGACGACAATCCGGCCGAGCGCGCCCACGTTCGCGCCCACTTGCCAATGGTCACAGTGCCGGAGTTGGCCAATGATCCGGCCGAGTTTATCCGCACCCTGGCCGCAGGCCGGTACTTTGAAGCGTGGAGTCTATCTGAAGAAGACCGATTGCGCGCCGGCAGCTATGCCACCGACGCCCAACGCGAACAACTGCAGCACAGCGCGGTTTCTGTCGCGGAGTACCTTCGCGAACTGTGCATGGTCTGCACTCATGGCTCATTCGACGAGGTCACTCTCCCGCGCGTTGCTCAGCTCGTCGGTAAGACCAATCAGTTTAATTTGACCTCACGGCGTCACAGCCTGGAAGAGTTGCGGCGGTTCAGCCAAAACCAGAAACACTGGACACATTGGTTCCGGCTGCAAGATAGGTTCGGCGATTCCGGGATCATCGGTGTGATTGTCGCTGTGGACGACGGTGAAGCCAAATGGCGAATCGACACTCTGCTGATGAGCTGCCGGGTGATGGGGCGTGGCATGGAGCAGTTCATGATTCAAACGCTCGTCGCAGAGGCAAGAGAGAGAGGAATCGACAAGCTGGTCGGCGTCTACTGCCCTACTCCCAAGAATTCTATTGTGGTCGAATTCTATGCTACAGTGGGATTTCGGTGGCTTGCCAAGAACGACGCGGGCGAGGAATTTGAGTTAGACATACGAGAGGCTCAATTGGCTGCTTCCCCGATTGAGGACGCCGCTTCAGCTTTAAGGAGAAAGTCATGACAACGTCCGTCACCGGGAATCCGGAAACAACGGAAGAGGTCAAACTGACTCGCAAGTCGTACCGCCGGTACCTGGCTACCTCCGACGAGCCACTGCCTCGGGCGATTCGCTGGCTCTACCGCCACCGGAATCGCGTGAGCCTGCCAGCTCCCCGCATCGTCGTGAAGCCGATGTTATGGTTCTATCTCGGGCTACGTTCTGTGGTGTACTTTTTCCGGCGTGTCTTCATTGCCGAGCCGCTTTTCAAGGCCTATTGCACACGTTATGGGCGGAATCTCCGAACCGACATCTTCGTTCACTGGGTCATGGGCAAGGGGGAGATCATTATCGGGGATGACGTGCTTATCGATGGAAAGTGCACTTTTAGTTTCGCCTCCCGTTTCGTGGACCGGCCAGTGCTGGAGATTGGCAGCGGAACTGTCATCTCCCATGCGTGCTCTCTTACGGTCGCCAAACGTATCAAGATCGGTCGGAATTGTGGGATTACCCGCGAATGTTCGATTATGGATTCCAGCGGACACCCGGTGAGCGCAGCCAGCCGGGTCGTCGATCAATCCCAGCACAAGTGGGCTCCGCCATCCGATGACGATGTGCAGGAAGTGGTGATTGGCGACTATGTTTGGGTTGGCCAACGGTCCATCATATTCCCGGGTGTCACGATCGGGGAGGGAAGCATCATTTCCGCGGGTTCAGTCGTGCGCATTAAGGCAATACCCCCCTATTCTTTGGTCGCCGGCAATCCCGCGAAGGTCATCTGCAGACTTCCAGACGCTCCAAATGTCGAAGCGGCAGCCTCTCCAGTTGGCGCACAGGCGGGGCGTTAACGCCTTATGGCCGCGAACTCTCCGCTCTCCTATATTGCCAAGGGACACCATCAAATAGCTTTTGTCGTCAGGGACTTGAATGAAGCCGAACGGTTCTTCACCGGCAAGTTAGGCGTGCGTCGTTTCATCCGTTTCCAGGATGTCGCGGTTCAAGAAGCGACATACCTTGGCGCTCCCGCCGATTTTCGTTTTGACATGTCGATCGGATACGCCGGCAACACCCAGGTCGAGCTATTTCAGCACTTATCCGGACGCAGTGTTTACAAGGACTTTCTGGACAAACACGGCCCAGGACTTCATCACCTGGGTTTCATAGTCCCGGACTACAACCAGGCCATAGAGGATTTCAAAGCCAACGGATTTCCCGTCATCCAGAGCGGTCGAGTCGGTAATAACCCCGGCGTGAGGTTCGCCTACTTCGACACCGAGGCCGTAATCGGTGTCGTCATCGAGTGCATGGTGCTCGACGAGGAAAACCGAAGATTGTTTGAGAAGATAAAGGGGGCTCCGCTCTGATCCCCCAACAGCGCCGAAGCCGGCGTAAATATTCTTACTGCGCCGTGTAGCCACCATCAACGGTCAAGACGGATCCGGTGATCCATCGCGAAGCGTCGCCCAGCAGAAAGGCAATCGCGTTGGCGACGTCTTCCTGGTCGCCCGGTCCCAGTGGATGCTGCGCGGTAATCCGCGCCTCTTGCTCCGCATCCCAGAAACCTGCGACCTGGCTGTACATCGGCGTCCTCACAAATCCGGGTGCAACGCAGTTTACTCGGATATGTTTCGGCGCCAGTTCGAGAGCCATCGACCGGCCCATACCGATCAGAGCGGCCTTGCTCATTGAGTAACCCACTATCGTAGGCGAGCCAACAATCCCCATAACGGACGAAATGAGAACGATTGAGCCACGATCTCCCGCGTATACCCTTCGGCTTTGGAACCCCCGAACCAAGGCAAGCGCGGCTTCCGTGTTCACCGTCCACATGTCACGATAGACGTCCGGCTCAAGAACCCGAAGCGGTGCCGTACACGGCAATCCGGCGGCGTGAACTAGTCCGTGCAGTGGTCCCGTTTGTTCTGCCAGGTTCGTCATCCAATGCTTGACGCTGTTCAGTTCTCGCAGGTCGCAAGCGTGGCAGATATGTCCCTCCCCCTCCAGGGCGGACATTGCTTCCTCAAGGCCCTCCCGATTCCGATCGACGCCTGCGACACATCCCCCCAGGCGGCTTACCAGAATCGCTGTGGCTCGTCCGATGCCAGACGCAGCTCCTGTTATCAGAATGCGTCGGCCAGTGAGCTTCAAAGGATTGTGCATGGTACTACCTCGTTCCTGTCCGTCCCGCAGCAAACTCAACTGACCTGCAAGCGAGACAAGAACTGTTCCGCGGGAACCGTGCGGAGAGCCTTGGTTTCCGGGGCATCGAGATCCGGAAAACGCCGATCTTCCCCCAGCATTTTGGTGATAATATCAGACGATAGCGTCAAGATGCTCCCCACTTTGACCTTCACTCGCACAGATGGACCGGCAAGGTTCGTTGCATTGAAAGCACAACCTCCAACTTGCGCGCGGAACATAGTTGGCCGTCCCTACTGGCAAGCCAGACTGAAAGGCGCCCCAGGATGAATGAACAGGAATTTATCGCAAGCATAGAAGAACTACTCGAAATCGACCCGGGCTCGATCGGTCTCGCAACGCAACTGGACTCCCTTGAGCAATGGGACTCGCTGGCATTTGTCAGCTTCCTCGCGTTGGCGGACTCAAAGTATGGCGTCCGCGTAACGCCGACGGAACTACGCGCGAGCAAGAGCATCGCGGACTTGATGAAACTCGTCGGGAAAAGGTAATCCCGATGGCGATCGCGAAGGTTTCTTGCGTTCGAATCGCCGGAATTGCCAGTGCCGTGCCGGCTATGCGCGTACCGGTGACTGCGGCCGCGGAGATTTTCGGGGCCGATATGATCCAGAAAATTTCCCAAAACACCGGCATCGAATACCGCCATCTCACCTCGCCAGGGTTGTGCAGTTCCGACTTGTGCTTTGTGGCCGCGAAACGACTGCTGGAGGAACTGCATTGGGAGCCGGCGACTGTCGATGCGCTTATCTTCGTCACGCAAACGCCCGATTTTCCGCAGATTCCCGCCACCGCTTGCACGCTGCAGATGAGGCTCGGCTTGTCCACCTCCTGCGCGGCGTTCGATGTGACGCTCGGCTGTTCGGGGCATGTCTATGGACTTTGGCTGGCGACGAGCCTGATTGCCGGCTCCGGCCTCTCACGCGTACTTGTGCTTGCAGGTGATGTGGCCAGCACGCTTTCGTCCCCCGGGGATCGTGCGGTCAGCCTGTTGTTCGGCGACGCAGGTTCTGCCACGGCTGTGGAGAAGGATGTCACGGCTTCTCCTTGCGTCTTCTCGATGGGGACGGACGGGAGCGGATGGAAGAATCTGATTATCCCCAGCGGAATGCAGTACGCCAGGTACCCTCGCGACGCGACGACTTGCGTTCGGCGAAAAGCGGATGACAACAATCAGCGCAGCGCAGAAGACCTGTTCATGGACGGCACGGAGGTGTTCGCGTTCACAATTCGTGAGGTTCCGCCGCTGGTGAAACAGGTGCTTGACGCTTCCGGTTGGCAGTTGGAAGAGGTGGATGCTTTGGTCTTCCATCAAGCGAACAAATTCATGCTTACCCACCTGGCTAAGACCATGAAGGTTCCGCTCACGAAAGTACCGCTGTCTTTGAAAGAATACGGAAACACTAGTTCCGCATCCATCCCGCTCACCATCACAACCCAACTGCGCGAAGAGATCAGCTCGCGGTCGCTGCGATTATTGCTGGTAGGATTCGGTGTTGGATACTCCTGGGGAGCCTGCGCGATACAGTGTGGCCCGCTGGTGGCGCCTCCGGTCGTCTTAGTGGACAAATCGGAGGCTTGGTCATGTTGAATCCCTTTCACCTGGCGGACCGCACGTTTCTGGTTACCGGCGCTTCCTCCGGTATCGGACGTGAAATTGCGATCCTCTTGAGCCAAATGGGGGCGCGCATTATTCTCGTTGCACGAAATCAGGAGCGGCTCGAGGCCACGCGCATGGCCTTGTCAGGCGACGGCCACATAACCTGCGCCTTCGATTTGAATGCCTATGAGACCATCCCGGCGTGGCTTACGAGTTTAACCAAACAGCACGGCAGCCTCGACGGGCTGGTGCATTCCGCCGGTCTGCACATCGGTCTGCCGCTCAAGGTTCTTGAACCGGCCCCGGTGGAACAACTGTGGCGTGTCAATGTCTCCGCCAGTGTCTGGTTGGCAAAGGGCTACCGGCAACGGGGTGTCAACAAGGCGGGCGGCTCGATAGTGTTTCTTGCCTCGGTGGCCGGACTCGTGGGCCAGTCTGTGTTGTCGGTTTACTCCGCTTCCAAGGGCGCCGTTGTCGCGCTAACGCGCTCGCTGGCGATGGAACTGGCCCGCGAGCACATTCGCGTCAATTGCGTTGCTCCAAGCGTCGTGTTCGGCGAAATGTCGGAGCAGTTCAACAAGTCCCTGACTGAAGAGTACGTGGCGGCAATCGAACGGGAACATCCTCTGGGTTTTGGAGAGCCGCGCGACGTCGCTTGCGCGGTTGCATATCTGCTTTCCCCGGCAGCCAAATGGGTTACCGGAACCACGTTGGTCGTGGATGGCGGTTACACCGCTCACTGAGATGCATGATCATGTGAGCAAGAGCCGGCGGGATCGTCTCCCGGGCGGTGTTTCCCGGCCAGCAAGGAACGTCTCGGCGTTGACACCTCCGAACATTCCGGCTACATTGCGGCACCATCAGGAAAGGTGAGAATGGCATTCATCAAAGCAATGGCATATTGCCTCCCGGACGGACGCTTGACCAATGAAGAGCTGTTCCTGCGATTCGGCGAGAAACCTGTCCGTTCAATCACCAGGATGTCTGGCATCAATGAGAGGCGAGTCGTGTCCGATGGTGAGACTGCCGCGGACCTTGCGACCCGTGCCGCGCAACAATTGCTGGCTGACCAGCACACCGATCCGCAGAGCATCGATCTGCTCATGTTCACGTCGCAGACTCCCGATTACCAGGTTCCGGCCACAGCTTGCATCCTGCACGAACGCCTGGGGCTTCGTCAGAACTGTGCCTGCTTCGACATCAATCAGGGCTGCGCTGCCTTTCCGTACAGCCTGAGCGTTGCCAATGGCCTCCTCGAAACCGGTGCCGCGGAACGTGCCATGGTGCTCAATGCCGATGCAATCACGCAAGTGCTTTACCCCAAAGATCGCGCTCTGGTAACGCTGCACGGGGACGCTGCTGTGGCCACGCTGCTCGACCGTACTCCCGGCGGCGGCCGGCTTCATGGTTTCCACTTTGGAACCGACGGCTCCGGCTGGAAACACATCGTAATGCCAGTCTCCGGCGCCCGTGGCAGGCGCACGGAAGACACGGGTAAGGAAATCGTGACCGAAACCGGCAGCGTCACTACTGCCGAACACTTGCAGATGAACGGTCCCGCAGTTTTTCACTTCACGTCGACCATCGTGCCGGACGCAATCCAGTTTGCATTGGCGAAGTGGAAGTGGACGATCGAGGACTGCTCACTTGTTCTGCTGCACCAGGCGAACAAGATGATGTTGGAGATGATTTACAGAGACCTGAACGTGCCACCGGAAAAACGCTTCTACTTCATGCAGGACGTAGGCAACGCCGCCGGCGCATCCTCTCCCATGTTGTTGGCCGAAGCCTTGCGCCAGGGCAAAGTCAAGTCGGGCGACAAGCTTGTGCTCTCGGGATTCGGCAACGGATTGTCCTGGAGCGTTGTCGGAATTGAGTGGAGCTAGCAGGCAATTCGCTTCCGAAATTCGTTTGGCCTGATGGATTGCGCTCGCGCTCTGTACCCGACGATTGCATCGTGACCGCGGTATCGACGGTGAAAGTCCTAATTATGGTGGAGGCGGCGGGAGTCGAACCGGACATCGGTGTTGAAAACGCTCAACTTATTCATTCTAGGAATGCCCGAAATTTACAGATTTCCATGAGTGCCAAATCTGCGTACAAATCGCGTACAAACAAATCCTAGAATTCCCGAACCTCCAACAGCTTCACCTTCCAATCCGTTCAGCGGACCATCTGAAGAGTTCTTCATCGTTTATACATCAAACCGACGATCCCGAAGATGGGATTTCGGCGAGGATTCGGGATGGCTCCGCCGGAACCGCATCTGGATGTCGGAGCGCCGACAGCGCTGAAGTTGCAAGCTCCTCCCTGGCCGGAACGATTGTTTCGATCACTGGTATACTGACGAAGTGCCGGACCGAGGCACAAAGGCGAAGGGGTTCGCCTTAACTGCTGTTCTTTCCTTTCCTGATTAACGTGGATGGGCAGATGATGACCCCTGGTGAGATTTCGCCGGGGAGTGGCCTGCTCGCACTAATCCTCCGGTAATAAATCTCACCTCCAAAGGTTGCGCACGCATATTTGCGAGCAGCGGAGGACTCTTGAAGATCGTCATCATCTCCGATATTCATGGCAACCTTGCGGCTCTGAATGCACTGCCAGAGCGTGAATTCGACGAACTTTGGTGCATTGGAGATCTGGTCGATTACGGGCCCAGTCCGCACGAGGTTATCGAGTGGGTCCGACAACAGGCGAAGGTTGCGGTTCGCGGAAATCATGATCATGCGGCCGGGTTCACTGTGGATCCGCAATGCTCGGCTCCTTTCAAAAAACTGGCCGAGGATACGCTGCGCTTCACGCAGTCGGTTTGCACGCAAGACGATTTTGGCTATCTCCGAAGCCTGCCAGTTCGGCAGGAGATGA
>Ga0302278_10006074_pt1 | contig 11661 bp, 7 predicted proteins | sample III_Bog_N3_2_FD_194543 | JGI IMG/M metagenome (GOLD analysis project Ga0302278, IMG submission 194543) | Peat permafrost microbial communities from Stordalen Mire near Abisko, Sweden - III_Bog_N3_2 | ecosystem: Environmental > Terrestrial > Soil > Wetlands > Peat | place: Sweden: Abisko... | reverse complement strand
CGGGGGACGGTGGGATCGATGATGCGGGACCAGGCGTCGATGCCGCCGGCGAGGGACTGGGCGCGCTCGAAGCCCTGGTTGCGCAGCCACATGGCGACGGAGAGCGAGCGCTGGCCATGGTGGCAGACGACGATGATGGAGGCGTCGGGGTCGAGCTCGGCGTGGGCGCGGGAGGGGACGTCGCCCATGGGCATGTGGACGGAGTCGGGCAGGGCCGCGGTGTGGAACTCCCAGGGCTCGCGGACGTCGAGGAGGATGGGGGCGTCCGGCGACGGGGTGGCGCGGAGCTGGGCGAAGGCTTGCGGGGTGATTTCGGGGTCGAGCGGCGATGAAGACATGGGGTAAGGATAGCTTGCGGAGGTGAGATTGTGGGGTTTGCCTGGTAGAGGTAAGGGCAACAGCAAAGGCGAAATGCGGGGATTCTTCGCTGCGCTCAGAATGACAACCCGGAATAGCAGGAACGACAAGCGGGAATAGCAGGAATGACAAAGCGGGAAATAGCAGGTGCGAGGGAAGGGGTGACGGTTGGAAAGGATTGTGCATCCAAGACAATATCGGGGTGTAGCTTGCTGCGAAATCGGTACGGAATGGATACTGGAAGGAGTGCCGGGGCGTGAAGTGGTTGCTCCAGTGCGGAAGGTGAACGTGGCTGAGAAGGTTTTGATTGTGGAAGATGAGGCGCATGCGCGCACGGGGCTGACCGAGTTGGTGGCGTCGTGGGGATTTCGTGCGGAGTGCGCGGAAGATGGCGTGGAGGGGTTGGAGCGGGTGCGGCAGTGGTCGCCGGGAATTGTGGTGACCGACCTGAAGATGCCGCGGATGGATGGCATGGAGCTGCTGGCGCGGGTGCGCGAGGCGGAGCCGGGTGTGGTGGTGGTGATGCTGACGGCGCAGGGGTCGATTGAGTCTGCGGTGGAAGCGATGCGGATGGGCGCGTACGACTACATTCCCAAGCCGGTGGACCCGGCGCGGCTGCGGACGGTGCTGCAGGGCGCGAGCCGGCAGCGCGAGGCGAATGCGAGTCCGGAGCTGGAGACGACGCGGCGGGAGTCTCGCGATGCGGGGATGTGCGGGGCGCTGGTGGGGAGTTCGCCGCAGATGAAGGCGATCTTCAACCTGATTGAGCGGATTGCGCCGTCGAACGTGTCTGTATTGGTGACGGGGGAGAGCGGGACGGGCAAGGAGTTGGTGGCGCGCTGCCTGCATGAGCTGAGTTCGCGGCGGACGAAGCCGTTTGTGGCGGTGAACTGCGCGGCGATTCCGGAGACGCTGATCGAGAGCGAGATCTTTGGCCATGAGAAGGGCGCGTTTACCGGTGCGGTGGAGCGGCGGGCAGGGTGTTTTGAGCTGGCCGAGGAAGGGACGCTGTTGCTGGACGAGATTGGCGAGATGCCTATGGCGACCCAGGCGAAGCTGCTGCGGGTGTTGGAAGACCGCAAGCTGCGGCGGCTGGGCAGCAAGGCGGAGACGCCGGTGGATGTGCGGGTGGTGGCGGCGACCAATAAGAATCCGCAGGAAGCGGTGGCGAGCGGGCAGTTGCGCGGCGATCTTTTTTACCGGCTCAATGTGTTCAATATCCAGATGCCGGCGCTGCGCGACCATGCCTCCGATATTCCGGCGATGGCGGCGAAGATGGTGGACGACATGAACCTGCGGCATGGCTGCCAGATTTCCGGGATTGAACCGGAGCTGATGGAACGGCTGATGCGGTACGACTGGCCAGGCAATGCGCGCGAGTTGCGGAATACGATTGAACGGGCGACCGTGCTGGCACAGACGGGGCGGTTGAAGCTGGAGCATCTGCCACCGCACTTTGGCGAGCCGGGATACGCGACGCGGCTGGCCACGCCTGCGCACGAGGCGGCGGCGCGCGACGATGAGCGCACGGTGTATGTGCAGGTTGGCACGACCGTGGATGAGGCGGAGCGGCAGTTGATTGTGAAGACGCTCGAGTCCACGCACAACAACAAGACACGCGCGGCGGAGATCCTGGGGATCACGACAAAGACGTTGCAGAACAAATTGAAGGAGTATGCGAACGCATCCGGGCATGCGGCGGATGAGTCCGAGATAGCGGCGGGGTAGGTATGCGCCTGCGAACGAAGCTCGTGCTGACAGCCAGCGGGTTGACCTTTGCGATTGTGCTGGTGCTGTGCGCGATCTTTCTGAGCGAACTGCTGCGGCAGCGGGTGCAGCAGACGTATGCGGCCAACGATGTGCTGGCGCGCGAGGTGCTGCTGGAGACGCGGCATGCGGTGGAGACGGGGCTGCGGGCACATCCTCCGACGGCCTCGACCTCGAGCGACAGCACGGTGGCCGACGATCTACTGCATGCGGCGGTGGTGGATGCGTTGCGCAGCAGCGATGACCTGCAGGGCGCGATGGACGGGATTGTGCGCTATGAGCGGTCTGTCGAGGATGTGAGCGTGACGGACGCGCATGATTTCACCATAGTTTCGACGGACCCGGATGCGGTGAACCAGCGCCCGGCGTATCGCGAAGCCTTTGCGCGGGTGCGCGACGGCAATATTCTGTACCAGGTGCGGACGGTATTCGGGAAGCCGCAGGTGCTGGATATCGCGGTGCCGCTGGACCGCAACCGGATGCCGTTTCTGGTGGTGCATGTTGGGGTGCAATCGACGTTTCTGCGGGCTGCGTACAAGCCGTGGTTGCAGAGCGCGCTGGAGTTTACGTTGCTGGCGATTCTGGCGTCGGTGGCGGTGGCGGCGCTGCTGTCCGCAGTGGCGCTGCGACCGCTGGTGACGATTGGCACGCAGTTAGAGCGGCTGACGCAAGGCAGGGGAGCTGCGCGGGGTGGAGTGCTGTACGGGGCAGCGACGATTCCGCTGGAGCTGCCGGCGCAGGCGGCGGACCCTGTAGGGCGTGTAACCAACACGATTGACCGGTTGGGACGCCAGATGCAGAGTCGCGAAGAAGGCTACATGGCGCTGCAGACGAGCCTGGACCAGATGCTGGATACGCTGCGCGATGGAGTACTGCTGTTTGCCCCGGACCACAGGACGGTGATGGTGTCGGACGCGGTGGCGCACTTTATCGAGCGCGGTGGACAGGGGACGGGCGCGGCGCAGGTGGATGCGATGGTGGGCCAGCGGCTGGAGGAGATCTTTCTGCCGGAGACGGCGCTGGGCGCGGCGGTGCTGGCCGCGTTTGCACGGGGAGCGCAGAGTTCCGCGGAGACGGTGACGCTGGAGAGCGGGAGGCAGGTACAGGTGTCGCTGGACCGGATTGGCGCCGCGACAGGGGATGGGCAGGAGCGCGAGATGGGGACGCTGCTGACGCTGCGCGACATGGAGTCTGCGCTGGAGCTGGAGCAGGAGTTGGAGGTGTCGCGACGGCTGGCGGCGATTGGCAGGCTGACGGCGAATGTAGGTCACGAGGTGAAGAACCCGATCAATGCGATGGTGGTACACCTGGAGTTGCTGCGGGGAAAGCTGGCGGCAGGCGGAACAGGAAGCGAAGGCGCGCAGAAGCATGTGGCGATTCTGGCGGACGAGATGCGCCGGCTGGACAGGGTGGTGCAGACGCTGGCGGACTTCTCGCGACCGATGGAACTGGACCTGCGCGAGCATGATATGCGGCGCGTGCTGGAGCAGACGCTGGAGCTGGCGGGCGCGGAGCTGCGGGAGCATGGTGTGACGGTGCATGCCGACTTGCCTGCGGCAGCTGTGGGGGTGCGGGTGGACGACGAGGCGATGCGTCAGGCGCTGCTGAACCTGCTGCTGAATGCCATGCAGGCGATGCCGGAGGGTGGGGAGGTTCGGGTGGCGGTTCGGCGGGAGCAACGGCTGGCGGTGGTGGATATTGCGGACAACGGGGTGGGGATTCCTGCGGCGCTGCTGCCGCGCATCTTCGACCTGTACTTTACGACGAAGCCGAAGGGCAGCGGGATCGGACTGGCGATGACGTACCGGATTGTGCAGCTGCATGGCGGAGCGATGGAGGTGCGGTCGGACGCGGACCCGGCGTCTCCGCTGCATGGAACGACGTTTACGCTGCGCATTCCAATCTCGCAGACGGCGGGGAATGAAGGCCGCTGGCCGATGACCGTGGCGGCACACGAACTGAGCGTTGGAGCGGACGCGGTTGCGACTACGATGGAGAGGAAGGGGATGGATTGAGGGAACGTTTCCTAAGCGGGCGGCGAACGGGCATGGCGGCGATGCGTGCGGGGGCGATGAGCGCGCTGTGCCTGCTGATGGCCGCGGGGTTGGGTGGATGCAGGAAGAATGTGCGGGTGCTGGTATTGCCCAGCACGTTGACGCCGGTGCAACTGGACGCGGCCGCTGCTCCGGATGAGGAGATTGACGAAGTGCCGCTGGTGGAGCTTGGTCCGCTGAGCCCGGGGGAGCCGACGATTCCGCCACCGCGACGGCGGCCGGCGGCTGCACCCAAGGAAGAGCCGCCGGTGGAGGTGGCGAGCCCGGCCGAGCCGGCCGCGATGGCGATTGGAACGCTCTCAACGGGCGACGATGCGACTCCGCAGAGCCAGCAACGGGTGCAGAACCTCATTGCGTCGATTGGGAAGCGGATTGCGACGTTGTCGTCGACGGTGGCGGCGGCGAAGCGCAGGCAGGTGGGGCAGGTGAGGAATTTTCTGGAGCAGGCGCAGCAGGCGCTGAACTCCGGCGACGCGGATGGCGCGACGAACCTGGCCACCAAGGCGAGGTTGTTGATGGATGAGGTGGAGAAGCAGTAGGGGCGGCGGGGTGCTGGGGGAGAGAACAAGCACCGGCAAAAGCGGAATGCGGGGATTCTTCGCTGCGCTCAGAATGACAAGCTAATCAATCAGGATCAGGCCTGGACGCCGTGGCACTTTTTGTATTTTTTGCCGGAGCCGCAAGGGCAGGGGTCGTTGCGGCCGACTTTGTCGCCGGTGACGCGCGGACCGTTGCCGTTGCTGCTGGTGTCTGAGCCGGCGGCGCGAGCCTGCTCCAGCTCGCGCTTCTTCTTGCGCTGGAACTCCTTCTCGAGTTCGTCGATGGTGGTGGAGGGGGCGCGGGTGGCGATGGGGACGGGTGCGTGCTCGGCGGCGGGCGGATTGCCGGCGAGTTCCGTGGGGAGACGTGGCTGGCCTGGCGCGGGTGACAGTGCCGGCACGGCGGGGCGCGCGGGCAGGCGGTCGGGGGTCTCGATGGGGGTGCCGTCGGGGCCGATGATCTGCATGCGGAAGAGATGGCGGGCGGTGTCCTGCTGGAACTGGAGCATCATGGCCTCGAACATCTCAAAGGACTCGCGCTTGTAGGCGACGAGGGGGTCCTGCTGGGCATAGCTGCGCAGGCCGATGCCTTCCTTGAGGTGATCCATGGCGAGGAGGTGGTCCTTCCAGAGGCCGTCGAGGACGGAGAGCATGACGATGCGCTCGTGGTAGCGCATGGCGGGCGCGCCGAGGATGTTCTCCTTGACGTCGTAGCGCGCGCGGAGGCGCTCGAAGATGGTCTCGCCGAGTTCGTGGCGATTGAGGGCGTGGATGTCGATGGGTTCGGGGCCCTCGTTGAGCTTGGCGCCGAAGGTGTCATAGATCTGGGTGAAGATGGCGTCGGTCTTCCACTCGTCGGCGTGGGCCTTTTCCGGGGCATTCTCTTCGAGGATGTTGGAGAGGATGGTGGAGAGGTAATCCTCCGTGATGAGCTGCTTCTGATCGACGCCTTCCATGAGCTGGCGGCGGAGGCCGTAGACGGCTTCGCGCTGTTTGTTCATGACATCGTCGTACTCGAGGACGTGTTTGCGCGACTCGAAGTTCTGGGTTTCGACGGCCTTCTGCGCGGCTTCGATGCGGCGGGAGATCATGCCGCTCTCGATGGGCACGCCCTCTTCCATGCCGAGGCGTTGGAGGAGGGTGGAGACCCACTCGCGCGCGAAGATGCGCATGAGGTCGTCTTCCAGCGAGAGGAAGAAGCGGGAGGAGCCGGGGTCGCCCTGGCGGCCAGCGCGGCCACGGAGCTGGTTGTCCACGCGGCGGGACTCGTGACGCTCTGTGCCGAGGATGTGCAGGCCGCCGGCGGCGACGACTGCTTCGTGCTCTTTCTGCGCGGTGGCCTGGTGCGAGGCGATGGCGTTGTCCCATGCCTCCAGCGTGGTTTCAAACTCCTGGCTGGCGTAGTAGAAGCGGACCATGCCGGGCCCGGCGGTGGGGGTGATAGCTCCCTCGGCCGCGGAGACGGCGCGGGCCTGGGATTTTTTGACGAGGTCCTGGCGGGCCATGAACTCGGAGTTGCCGCCGAGGAGGATGTCTGTGCCGCGGCCTGCCATGTTGGTGGCGATGGTGACCATGCCGAGACGTCCGGCCTGGGCGACGATCTCCGCTTCCTTCTCGTGGAACTTGGCGTTGAGGACGACGTGGCGGACGCCTTTGCGCTTGAGGATGTCGGAGAGCAGCTCGGATTTTTCGATGGAGGTGGTGCCGACGAGGACGGGCTGCTTCTCTTCGTGGAGGCGGGTGATCTCGTCGGCGACGGCGAAGTATTTTTCTTTTGCGGTGCGGTAGACGACGTCGGGGTTCTCGATGCGGAGCATGGTGCGGTTGGTGGGGATGACGACGATTTCGAGCTTGTAGATCTTGTCGAACTCGGCCGCTTCTGTCTCCGCGGTGCCGGTCATGCCGGAGAGCTTCTTGTACATGCGGAAGTAGTTCTGGAAGGTGATGGTGGCGAGGGTCTGATCTTCCTTGCGGATGCTGACGCCCTCTTTGGCTTCGACGGCCTGGTGGAGTCCGTCGGACCAGCGGCGGCCGGGCATGAGGCGGCCGGTGAATTCGTCGACGATGATGACCTCACCCTCTTTGACGACGTACTCGACGTCGCGTTTGTAGAGGTGATGGGCCTTGATGGCGGTCTCGACGTGATGCTTGAGGTCCCAGTTCTCGGGGTCGGCGATGTTGCCGATGCCGAGGAGCTTTTCGATCTTCTCCCAGCCATCGTCGGTGACGGTGATGGCGCGGGCTTTCTCGTCGATGACGAAGTCGCCGGTCCAGGTTTTGGTCTGGGCGTCGAAGTTCTCGACCATCTCTCCCTGTTCGATATTGGGGATGATGAGGTTGACGCGGGCGTACTTGTCGGTGGTCTGGTCGGTGGGGCCGGAGATGATGAGCGGGGTGCGGGCCTCGTCGATGAGGATGGAGTCGACTTCGTCGACGATGCAGAAGTAGTGACCGCGCTGGACCATGTCCTTGAGGTCGAACTTCATGTTGTCGCGGAGGTAGTCGAAGCCGAACTCGTTGTTGGTGCCGTAGGTGATGTCTGAGGCGTAGGCCTGGCGGCGTTGCTCGTCGGAGAGGTCGTGGACGATGACGCCGACGGAGAGGCCGAGGAAGCCGTAGATCTTGCCCATCCACTCAGCGTCGCGCTTGGCGAGGTAGTCGTTGACGGTGACGACGTGGACGCCGTGGCCGGCGAGTGCGTTGAGGTAGCAGGGCAGGGTGGCGACGAGGGTTTTGCCTTCGCCGGTCTTCATCTCGGAGATTTGTCCGGCATGGAGGACCATGCCGCCGATGAGTTGGACGTCGAAGTGGCGCATGGCGACGGCGCGGATACCGGCTTCGCGTACAACCGCGAAGGCTTCGGGAAGAATCTCATCCAATGCGGTTTTCTCTGCGGCCCGGATAGCATCCGCGGCGTCTGGATCAGTAGCGTCAATTTTCTGGGCAGCTACGGAGTCGAGGATGCGCTGGCGAAACTCCGCTGTCTTGGCGCGCAACTGGTCGTCCGAGAGGGAATGGATGGAGGACTCGAGCGCATTGATCTGTTCGACGGTCGGGAGCAGGCGCTTGACGGCGCGTTCGTTACTGGTTCCGAAGATCTTTGCTAGTAGTTTGTTGAACAAAGCTGGGTGTCCTTCAGGATTTCGCGGGCGTGAAAATGCCCAAGTACAAGTTTACGCGATGTTTGCTGTTCGAGGCGGCTTATGACGATTTCCTTGTAGTTGCGGGCAACCTATAGGAACGATTTTGCATTCTGCATGAGTCTTTCGGCTGTCTTCAAACGTTTCATGGAGTAGTAGCAGTGTTGCGGCAAAGAAGAGAATGAATTGAGACTGACTGCGCCGAAGTCGGCGGGGAGCTCGATTCCCCAACCGATATGGAGGAGCACATGAGATCAATTGGAAGAATACTGGCAGCCGCGTTGTTTGGGACGGCCATGGCAGCGGCGCCCATTGTGGCGCAGACTGTCACCATCGACTACGACCACAGCGTGAACTTTGCGAAGTTCAAGACATATACATGGCAGAAGGTGCATGCGACGGACCCGCAGGTGGAAGACCGCATCACCATTGCGCTGGATCGCGACATGAGTAACCGGTACATGACCGAGGTGAGCAAGAACGGCGACGTGACGATTACGGCTGTGGACGCCACCCAGGACAAGCAGGAGTTCAGTGACTTTTACGCCTCCCTGAGCGACTACACATGGCAGCGGCCGTGGGGCAGCGCTGGATTTATGGACTCACAGGCCACTCTGCAGGACGTTCCGGTGGACACGCTGGTGATCGACATGTACGACACCAAGACGCATAAGCTGCTGTGGCGCGGCGTGGTGACGGAACCGGTGGCGAAGGGCGAGGACAAGAACGACCGGACGATCGACAAGGCGGTGACCGAGTTGATCGGCAAGTATCCGCCAAAGTTCAAGAAGTAGCCGGCAACCGAAGTAGCCTCGGGCCGAATGCAGTGCCAGCCGGTTCCATCCCTCCTGTTTTGAGGGGATGGAACCGGCTGATTGCATTTTGCGGGGATTGCGGCAATCCAATTTCAGGGGGAAGGTTTAACGAGACCAGCAAACACAAGAAAGGCGACGAGTCCGAATTGAGCGAATCTATGGCGCAACGCCGGTGGCAGCGGGGGCTGGCGGAGGCGTGGGTATGCGGGGCGGGGGCGTGACGCTGGCAGCTGGCGCTGCCGCCTCCATTGCTTTTTCGGAGGCGGTTGTGGCGGTGACGGCGACGGGTGGAATGGGGACGGGTTGTTTGAGGAACTTGACGAGTGGCGAATGTGCGATCTCCAGTGCGATGACGACGTCGCGGGCGTTGAGTTCCGCGCCTTCCGAGCTGGAGTGGACGTAATCGATTGGGAAGAGGAGTTTGGTTTTCTCCTGGCCGGTGGCTTCGAGGCGGGTGGCTTCGACCGCGGCCATGTCGATGAAGGCGAGATGGTCCTGCTGGGCGATGTTCCACAGGACGGGGCCGAAGCGCATGTCCGGGGAGACGTGGGGCGTGCCGGAGGCGTCTGGGCGCCAGGTGTTGTGGATGGTCATGGTGAGGAAGATGGGAGTGGCGCCCCTGGCTTGGGTGTCTGCGACATATTTGCGGTTGTACCAGCCGTAGGTGTGGACGGTTTCGACTTTGCCGGACAAGACGCCTGTGGACTGCAGGACGTCCTGAGTGGCTCCGCCGTCGCCGCGAAGATCGCCGCGGGGCTTGGCGCCACCGAGGTCGCCGCCGTCGTTCTGGCCCCATTGGAGCAGGACGTAATCGCCGGGCTTGATTTCGGCAAGGGTCCTATCCCAAGCGCCCTCGACCATGTAGGAGCGGGCGCTGCGGCCGGCGTGGGCGCGGTTGGCAACGTTGACCTGGGTGGTGTCGAAGTAGTGGACGAGGTGGTCGCCCCAGCCGAGGTCGGGACCATTGCTGGCGGTGGAGTCGCCGACGACGAAGATGGTGGGGAGCTTGGGGTCCAGCGGGGCGCGCTGGGGCAGATTGATCTGCGGCGGAGGCGGCGGTACGGGTGGCTCGGAGGGAGTTTGAGCGGAGGCCAGGCTGGTGAGGCTGGCGAGAAGCAGTACGCGATGGAAAGGGAACATGGGAAGACTCCGGCGAAGCTTTGAGGCAGATTGGCAGAGGCTATCGATAGGTTGGGGTCTTTTGTGGTGCGAGGTATTGCAGCAGGGGCGAGTTGGCATTTTTGAGGGCGGTGACGACGGAGGCGGCGTTCATCTCCGCGCCGATGGCGTTGGTGTGGGTGTGGTCGATGGGGAAGAGCAGGCGGGTAGCCTCCGGGCCGAGCATCTCGAACTTGTCGGCGGCGACGCTGGCCATGTCTACGAGCGGAACGTGCTCGGCGGCGGCGAGCTGGAGGTCGTAGTCGCGGTAGCCCATATCGCGCTCGATGTGGAGGTTGCCGTCAGGGCCGGGGGACCAGATGTCGCGGATGGTGACGGTGAGGAGGATAGGGGTGGCGCCTTTCGCGCGGATGTCTGCGATGTACTTGCGGTTGTACCAGCCGTAGGTGTGGATGGTCTCCGTAGTTTTGCCGGCGAGCGGACCGCGGGTGTAGGGCGTGGGGATGGGGACATCGACGGCTTCGTCGCCGATACCCTTGCCTTCCCCGCGGCCGGTGAAGCTGGGCGTGAGAGGACCGCCTCCGTCGTTGTGGCCCCACTGGAGGAGGACGTAGTCGCCGGGCTTGACCTCCGCGAGGACTGAGTCCCAGGAGCCCTCATTCATATAGGAGCGGGCGCTGCGGCCGGCGATGGCGCGATTTGCGACGTTGACGCGAGTGGTATCAAAGTAGTGGGCGAAGTGATCGCCCCAGCCAAGGTCGGCCTTGTTGCGGGCGGTGGAGTCGCCGACGACGAAGATGGTGGGCAAAGCCGGATTGAGGGGCGCGTTCTGCGGGACATTGGTCTGGTCCGGAACGGGAAGGTTGGGACCGGGAACGCCGGCGACCTGGGCGAGCCCGCTGGTTGCCAGGGCCAGGGCGAGACTGATCGCAAGAGAGCCTTTTCGAGAGAGGAACATGGGCGAAAGCGTAGCATCGGGACGGTTGGGCTGTCATCTGGAAATGATTTCCGATTTGGCATTCGTTCTCGGCGCGCTTTAGGATGGTCGCCAACGAGCGTGGAGGAGAAGTGATGCGTAGAGTGTGGCTGGCAGGATTCGCGATTGCATTGTCGGTGGGAAGAGTTGGATACGGGCAGACGCCTGCGATTGCGCCGGCGCCATCGGCGGGAGGGCCGGCCTACATGGACCCGGCGAACTGGAACTCCGTGAAGCCGGTGGAGACGGACAATATTGTGTATGCGCAGGTGCCGCGCGTAGCCAATCCCTCCGCAGCCGCTTCGCCGAATCCAGGGACGCCCAATGGGGTGCGCACACCGGTGCCAGATACGGGACCGGCGGGCACGATGGACCTGCACGTGGATGTGTACCAGGTACCCTCAGCCAAGCCGACTCCGGTGGTGATTCAGTTGCATGGCGGCGGATGGATTCGCGGCGATCGGCCGAGTTCTTCGCGGTCGTTTGAGCCATTCTTTGCAGCGGGGATGAGCGTGGTGGCGGTGGAGTATCGCAATGCGAAGGACGCGCCGGCGCCCGGGGCGATCCCGGATGTGCGCTGTGCAATGGCGTGGGTGAAGCGCAATGCGGCGAAGTACAACTTCGATGCGAACCGGGTGATTCCGTGGGGCGGTTCGGCGGGCGGACATCTGGCGCTGATGGCGGGGTATGCGCCTGCATCTTTCAATCCGGCGGGGTGCACAGATCAGCCGCATGTGGTTGCCGTGCTGGATATGTATGGCGCGAGCGACGTGGCTTCTGCGTTGACGTACCGCGGCAGCATGGATTTTACACATCAGTGGATTGGGCTGGACTTGCCCTTGCCGCTGGACCCTGCGGCGGCCACGCCCGCTGCGCCCGCAGTAGCGACCTCCG
>Ga0302278_10006073_pt1 | contig 11662 bp, 7 predicted proteins | sample III_Bog_N3_2_FD_194543 | JGI IMG/M metagenome (GOLD analysis project Ga0302278, IMG submission 194543) | Peat permafrost microbial communities from Stordalen Mire near Abisko, Sweden - III_Bog_N3_2 | ecosystem: Environmental > Terrestrial > Soil > Wetlands > Peat | place: Sweden: Abisko... | reverse complement strand
GGTCCTGGTCCGTCGGGAGGTTGGGCGGAATGGGTGGAATGGGTGGAAAGCAGTAAGCCAGTGCGAGCCCCCGCGAGCGTCTGCCCCACGCTGGTGGCCAACGCGCGCGAAGCACGGCTAACTCCGCGAGCACCGCTAACTCCGCAGGTTCGCCTTAACTCCCTCTGGCTAACAGATCGTCGTCCTTGGTTTCGCGAATCATCAGCAGGCCCACAAACGTCAGCACCGCCGACCCCGTCAGGTAGTACCCCACGTACTGCAGGCCATAATTCCGCGCCAGCCACGTTGCAATGTACGGCGCCAGCGACGCCCCGAAAATCCCTGCAAAATTAAACGCCAGCGAACTGCCCGAATACCGCACCGGCGTCGGAAACAGCTCGGAAACCACAGTCCCCAGCGGCCCATACGTCAGCCCCATCAGCGAGAGTCCCAGCGCCATGGTCGCAATCGCGCTCACCGTTCCAGCCTGAAACATCGGCCCCAGCACCAGCCCGAACAGCCCGATCGCCGTCGTGATCCACAGCATCGTCCTGCGCCGTCCATGCTCCGCCAGCTTGGCTGAAATCGGCACGGTCACCGCGAAAAACAGCGTCGCGAACAACTGCATCAGCAGAAACTTCTCCCGCCCGAAACCCAGCGCGCTCGTTCCCCACGAGAGCGCAAACACAATCATCAGGTAGAACAGCACAAACGTCGCCAGGCACAGCAGAATCCCCGCCACCAGGGTCCTCTTATGGCTGCGAAACACCACCGCGGCCGGCATCGTTTCCTGTTCGCCCCGCGCCTGCGCCGCCCGAAACACCGGCGTCTCGGTAATCGTCAGCCGCACCCACAATCCAAGAAACACCAGCACGGAGCTGGCCAGAAACGGCAGCCGCCAGCCATACACATAAAACTGCCTGTCGGTCAGAAACCGCGACAGAATGAGAAACACGCCGCCCGAAAGAAAGAACCCCACCGGCGCGCCCAATTGGGGAAACATCCCGTACCAGGCCCGCTTGTGCGCCGGCGCATTCTCAATGGCCAGCAGCACCGCGCCGCCCCACTCGCCGCCCAACCCCAGGCCCTGCCCAAACCGGCACAACGCCAGCAGCAGCGGAGCCGCCAATCCGATCGAAGCGTACGTCGGCAGCACGCCAATCGCCACCGTTGACACGCCCATGGTCGCCAGCGCCACCACCAGCGTTGTCTTACGCCCGATCCGGTCACCAAAGTGGCCGAATAATACGGACCCGATGGGCCGCGCCAGGAAGGCAATCCCGAATGTGGCCAGAGAAGCCAGCGTGGCCGTCGCCGGGTCGCCCGCCGGGAAAAACAGCTTGGGAAACACCAGCACCGCCGCCGTGGCGTAGATATAGAAGTCGAAAAACTCAATGGTGGTGCCCACCAGGCTGGCAAACAACACCTGGCGCGGCGTATTGACGGGCTCGCCCGTCCGGGCCTGCGATGCGCTCATCCACTTCTCCAGATTGCAGAAAGCCAGCGAAAGCTGCGGGCCGGGGAAATCAGGCCGCCGGCAAATACAGCAGGGAAGCGCAGCCTGTCCTCTGTTTATACCGTTTCCCGCCGCTGCGGCGAAACCCTCCCATGCGAAACCAGCCCAGCCCAAGCCGGACTGGCCAAACCGCAACACCCCGTACGGCCTGCGGCCCATTTTCAGCGTCCAATCCTCTGTGAGCCTCTACACCCTGTTCGCGCCCAAAGTTGCACCGCGTGTGCGCCACACGATGCTGCCCCACTGGCTCACCCACCTGGGCATGTGGGGGCTGTTTTCGGTCGCCATAGTCGACTCCTCCGTGATTCCGCTTCCCATCCCCGGCAGCACGGATCTGCTTCTGCTCTGGCTCGTCTCCCACAACCACAATCCCTGGCTGCTGGCTCCCACCGCCATCCTCGGCAGTGTCCTCGGCGGATACACCACCTGGCACCTCGGCCGCAAAGGCGGACAAAACGCTCTCCGCCGCTGGGTCTCACCTCGGATCCTCAACCGCATCGTGGTATGGGTCGAGCGCCACCACATGCTGGCCATTTTTCTACCCGCCATTCTCCCGCCGCCCATTCCGCTCTCCCCGTTCGTTCTCGCCTCTGGAGCGCTGGGCGTCCCATTCAAGCGCTTCCTGGCGGCTTACGGAGCTGCGCGCACCCTCCGTTATTCGCTGGTCGCCTGGCTCGCCGTCCTCTACGGCCGCCACGTCGTCCGCCTCTGGTCAAAGGAACTGGACAAGTGGTCCACACCGCTCCTCTATGTCTTTCTGGCCGTGTCGGTTGCCGGTATTGCCGTGGGTGTCTGGCAATTCCGCAGCCAGCGCAACTCCCCATCCTCCGCAGACCCATCCCTCGAACCCGAAACCGCCCGCGTCGACTGACCCCTGCGCCATCCCATCCACATTCCCGCCCCGCCCACGAATCAGCAATCCTTGAACCCCAGGGGCCGCCTTCCGAATCTAGATAGAGGTAAGCTCGTTTTTTCGAACCGTTTCTGAACCATTCCCCGGCCTCTCAAGCAACTGAAGAGCGACAGGAAACAACCGAGGAGAAGACTTTTGTCCGAATTGCAGCCCGCCACGCCGTCTCCCGCAGGCGAAGTCACCGTCAACAACCCCTCCGCCAGCCTGCAAGGGGCGTGGAAGCCGCGCGTCAACCCCTGGCTGATCGCCATGACCGTCGCCCTGGCGGCCTTCATGGAAGTGCTCGATACCTCCATCGCCAACGTCGCACTGCCCCACATCGCCGGCTCGCTCGGCGCCAGCACCGATGAGGGCACCTGGGTCCTCACCAGCTATCTTGTCGCCAACGCCATTGTTCTTCCCATGGGTGGATGGGCCTCCAGCGTCCTCGGACGACGCAATTTCTTCGTTCTCTGCATCATCATCTTTACCGTCTCCAGCTTCCTCTGCGGCGCGGCGCTCTCGCTGCCCATGCTGCTCGTCTTCCGCATCCTCCAGGGGGCAGGCGGCGGCGGCCTGCAGCCCATGGCCCAGGCGATTATGGCGGACAGCTTTGAACCCCAGAAGCGCGGCCAGGCCTTCGCCCTCTACGGCCTCGTCGCCGTCCTCGCCCCCTCCATTGGACCCACTCTTGGCGGTTGGATCACTGACAACTTCTCCTGGCGCTGGATCTTCTACATCAACATCCCCGTCGGCATTCTCGCCTTCTTCCTCGTCACCCGCCTGGTTGAAGATCCGCCGTGGATCAAGGCAGACCGGTCCCGCCTGCGCCACATGGATTACGTCGGCCTCGCCCTCCTCACCATCGCCATGGGCGGCATGCAGATCATGCTCGACAAAGGCGAGGAAAACGATTGGTTCTCCTCCAACTTCATCCGCTTCTTCGCTTTCCTGTTTGTTGGCGGCATGATCGCGCTGGTCTGGTGGGAGTGGCGGCAAAAAGACCCCCTCATCAACCTCAAGGTCTTTCGCTTTAAAAACTTCGCCATCTGTTGTTTTCTCATGATGCTGGTGGGCGGCGTGCTCAACGCCAACACCGTTCTGCAGCCGCAGTTCATGCAGCAGCTCCTCGGCTGGACCGCCACCACCTGCGGCCTCGCTCTCACCGCCGGCGGATTCACCTTGCTCTTCGTCATGCCCCTGGCCGGCATTGCCACCAGCAAGATCTCTGCCCGCTACCTGACTGCCCTGGGATTCCTGCTATTCATCATCACCTTCCGCGTCGCAGCCGAGGTGACCACGCTCAACATGACCTTCGCGCAGGCCTCCTGGCTCCGCGTGGTGCAGATGATCCCGCTCCCGTTCTGCTTCATCTCCATCACCACGGCAGCTTACGTGGGCATGCCCAAAGAGGACTCGAACCAGGTGGCCGGCCTCATCAACTTCGCCAGAAACATCGGTGGCAGCATCCTCATCGCGCTCACCAACGCACAGGTCACCAGCCGCTCCATGTGGCACGAGCAGCATCTGCAGAGCGCCATGACCTCAGCTTCGCCCGGCTACCAGCAGCACCTCAGCGCGCTCACCGGGTTCTTCGGCGGCAACTTCGGCGGCCCCAACGGCGGTGGCATGGCCATGGCCAGCATCTACAACCAGCTCAACCTCCAGGCCGCCACGCAGGGGTACCAGGACGTGTACATGGAGCTGTCGTACATGTCCATCTTCCTGGTCGTGCTCGCCTTCCTGCTTAGCAAAAACAAGCCCGGCGAAGGCGCCGGCGGCGGCATGCACTAGAGCATTTGCCCTGCGGGCTGCCGATCGCTATCGGCTCGCAAGAGTTTTGTTGTAGCGTTTGCGCCAGGAAGAAAGCGCAACGCCTGGGTGCTCCATGCGGCACCCGGCCACCCAGGTTCTTCCTTTGGATCGTTGGACCTGCCGGGTAACTAATTCCTTGCGATGGCGATGGCTTTGATTCCGGTTTTGGGCCGCAGGGTGATTTTGGGTTGAAGCTCGATGGTCTGGTTTGGGAGTAGCTGCAGCCGCCAGCGCTGCGCGAGTGTGGCCAGGGCCAGCGTGGCTTCCATCCAGGCAAAGGACTCACCGATGCATTGACGGCCGCCGCCGCCGAAGGGGAAGTAGGCGAAGCGGGGGCGCGCGGCTTTGGCCTCCGCGGTATGGCGCTCGGGGCGGAATGCGAGCGGGTCAGGGAACCAGCGCGGATCGCGCTGGATGATGTATTGGCTGAAGAAGACCATGGTGCCTTTTTTGAGATGGTAGGGGCCAATGGAGACATCTTCAAGGACTTCGCGGCCCATGGCCCAGGCCGGCGGGTAGAGGCGCATGGATTCAGCGAGGACCATGGCGGTGTATTCGAGACGGGGCAGGTCTTCAAGGGTGGGCTGGCGTCCGGCGAGGACCTGGTCGAGTTCGGCGTGGAGGCGGGACTCGGCTTCAGGGTTCTGGCCGAGCAGGAGCCAGGTCCATGCGAGCGCGTTGGCCACGGTTTCGTAACCGGCGAGGAAGAGGGTGAGCACCTGGTCGCGGAGCTGTTCGGAGCTGAGGGTCAGGCCGTCTCCTTCCGCATCGTCGTCGCGGGCGGCGATGAGCATGGACAATAGATCGGCGTGGGGCTCCGCTGCATGATCGCTTTGAGAACGGGCATTCTGCATCTCCGCCTGGCGAGTGCGGATCATGCCGTCGACGACCTGGTCGAGGTGGGCCTTGGCCTTGCGAAAGCGGCGCATGACGGGAAGCGGCGAATTGAGCAGGAGTTCGGCGCGGGGCAGCGCGACCAGGTAGTTGTAGAGGTCCATGACGATATTGACCTGGTCGTTGATGACATGGATTTCGGGAGTGACTGCGGTGTCGAACAGAGTGCGCGCGGTGATCTGGAGAGCCAGGCGCATCATCTGGGCGTTGATGTCGATGGACTGGCCGGGTTGCCACTCCGCACTCATTTGGGCGGAGAGCGAGACGATCTGCGCGGCGTAGCGCTGGATGCGCTGGCGATGGAAGGCCGGCGCGGCGATGCGGCGGGCGCGCTTGTGGGTTTCGCCGTCGGAGGTGATGAGGCCCTCGCCGAGCAGGATCTTCATGCGCTTCTGGGTGCGGTCCTTGCCGAAGGAAGCGGCCTTGTCGATGAGGACTTCGCGAATGTCGGAGGGGTCGTGGAAGAGGACGACGTGGTGAAAGAGGATTTTGTAATGGGCGGCGCGGCCGTAGCGGCGCAGGTGTTCAAACAGCAGGATGGGATTGCCGGGCTTGAAGAATTTGTGGAAGAGATAGAAAGGCAGATTCATGCGCAGGCCGGGCGGGTAGAGATAGCGGCCATGGCGAATGAGGATGGGCGGAACTTCCGCGGGTGACCGGTTGGCGGTTTCGAGGATTACGTCTGGGACGTTTTGGGTCACATGCTTGAGGCTAGTTCATTCAGAGTGTGCTGTCGAGAAACGGAGCATTGAGGCCAGGGCCTGTTCACACTACCGCGGCGGATGGCGACGGGAGCCAGTTTTTCTCGGTTCGAGGAAAGAGGAGCGACGCATACCGGGTGTCTGCTAGCGACGATGGACGAAGAAATGAGGAAAACTGGACCCGTCCCGAAGGGTTGCGGCGCAAATCGGGCAATTCGTCGTTGTCGTTTTCGGCTGTGGGGCCGCCACAGCCTTCAAACTCCGCCTAGTCTCCACCCCACGGACGAAGGCCTGTCCGTGGGGGGCCGGGATCTGGCCCGATTTTAGCTCGCAACGCCACCACCCTGGTAGTGTGAGCAGGCCCTAGTCTGCTCCGCATCTAACCAAGAACGTTAATGCCCTAAGTACTATTCTTTTCTTTGTCGGCGCTCACGCAAATGCGCTCTCAGGATAGACTAGAGACTGTTGCAGGCAACGGGGAGTTGCATAGCGCTATGTCGGGGTCGACCCAGAACCCCAGCGCTTCTGGCGCCGGAATCGTGTCCATTACCCTCATAGGCCCGGATGAACCGCGCCGTAAAGAGGTCGCTACCGCTCTGTCTGAATTTCCCGGAGTGCAGTTAACTGAGTTTTCCGCCTATCCAATCGACCTGGACGACCTGCCCCCGATCCTCCTGCAACAGCGCGGCATCGTCATCGTTGACCTCGACAGCGACCCCGAATACGCCCTGGAGGTTGTCGAAAGCCTTTTTGCCGACAGCACCGCGACCGTCATGGTCTATTCCGCCACGGCCGACCGGACGCTTGTGGTGCGGGCCATGCGTGCCGGCGCCCGCGAGTTCTTTGCCCTGCCCCTGGCCACGACGGAGGTTGCCGATGCCCTGGCGCGCTTCTCGATCCACGCTCCCGGCGAACGTCCGGTAAAAAAGAAGGCTGGACGGCTGGCTGTCTTTCTGGGCACCAAGGGCGGATGCGGCGTGACCACCGTCGCCTCACGGTTCAGCGTCGCTCTCACCCAGGAATCGGAAAAGAAGGTGCTGCTGATCGACTTCGGCCTGCCCCTCGGCGACGTTACACTCAACCTCGGCGTCTTCGCGGAGTATTCCACTGACAACGCCTTCCGCAACATAGCCCGGCTTGACGGGAATTTTCTGAATTCGCTTCTCACCCTGCACAGCTCAGGCTTATCGGTTCTTGCGTCGCCCAACGAATTCCCCGAGATGCTGCCCTCCGTTGAAGCCATTGACAAGCTGCTGGCCGTTGCCCGGCAGAGCTTCGACTACGTGGTGATCGATGCCGGTTGCAGGCTCGACCTGAAGGACACCACGCTCTTTGACGCCTCTTCGACCATCTACCTGGTCACCCAGTTCGGCGTCTCTGAGCTGCGCAACTCAAATCGCCTGATCTCCCAGTTCTTTTCCACCCGCGGCCGCAAGCTGCAGATCGTCCTTAACCGCTTCGGCAAGCAGGGCATCGGCTTCGATGAGGAGCAGATCACCAAGGCGCTCACCCGGCCGGCGCAGTGGAAGATTCCCAACGATCCATCCCTCGCCCGCCAGACGGAGGACATCGCCTCCGCGCGATCGCAGAAGAGCTCGGCCCTTTGGGTGGTCATCCGCAAAATGGCCCGCAAGGCTTGCGGCCTTTCAGAAAGCGATGAAAGGAAAAAGGCCTTCAGCCTCTGGCCCTTCCCCAAGGCTCTTCACGAGACAACTGAATCCTAGGCCGAACCTCGGCTGAGCCGGCTCGAAGCGCCTCCGGAGAAGGCTGCGCGACCCGCCGATAGGCCCTCGCCATTTACACTGGAATACGGAGATTTGTGTTTTGATCGATAAAGTTCTAACAAAGATTTTTGGCACTTCAAACGAACGCATCATCAAGAAGCTTTGGCCGGTGGTCGCCACCGTCAACGATCTGGAAGCGGGGATCAAGCAGCTTTCCGACGAGCAGTTGCGCGCCAGGACGGTCGATTTCCGTGCGCGGATTGCCGTCCGGCTTGAAGGCATCACCGGCGAAGAAGAGCTTCGGGCCGCCGAACGCGAGGCTCTGGACGAGATTCTGCCCGAAGCCTTCGCCGTGGTGCGCGAGGCGGGCTGGCGCGCCGTGCAGATGCGCCACTTCGATGTGCAGTTGATCGGCGGCATGGTCCTGCACCAGGGCAAGATCGCCGAGATGAAAACCGGCGAAGGCAAAACGCTGGTGGCTACGCTCTCCTGCTATCTGAACGCGCTCGCGGGTCACGGCGTGCACGTGGTCACGGTCAACGACTACCTGGCCAAGCGCGACGCCGAATGGATGGGCAAGATCTACGAGTTTCTAGGCCTCTCTGTGGGTGTCATTGTCCATGACCTCGACGACGGCGAGCGCCGCGCCGCCTACGCCTCCGACATCACCTACGGCACCAACAACGAGTTCGGCTTCGACTACCTGCGCGACAATATGAAGTTCGAGCTGAAAGACTGCGTCCAGCGCGGCCACTACTACGCCATTGTGGACGAAGTCGACTCCATCCTCATCGACGAAGCGCGTACGCCGCTTATCATCTCCGGCCCCACCGACCAGACCACCGACAAGTACGCCCGCGCACGCAAGATCATTCCGCAACTGGAACTGGGCGAGGAGATTGAAGCCACCGATTACAAGCGCCAGGCGGAGCTTAATCTGCAACTCCGAGAGGGCGAGAAGTTCCTCACCGGCGACTACATCGTGGACGAGAAGCAGCGCACCATCGGTGTGACGGACGAAGGCTGGGTGACCATTGAAAAGCTGCTCGGCATTGACAACATCGCCGACCCGGAAAACTGGGATCTGAAGCACTACGTGGAGACGGCCATCAAGGCCCAGGCTCTTTACAGGCGCGACGTTGACTACGTGGTCAAGGACGGCGAAGTCATCATTGTGGACACCTTCACGGGCCGCCTCATGCCCGGGCGCCGCTGGTCCGACGGGCTGCATCAGTCCGTCGAAGCCAAGGAGGGCGTCAGCATCCGCAAGGAAGATCAGACGCTTGCCACCATCACCTTCCAGAACTACTTCCGCCTCTACAAGAAGCTGAGCGGCATGACCGGCACCGCCGAAACCGAGGCTGCCGAGTTCGAGAAGATCTACAAGCTTGAGATCGTGGTCATTCCCACCAACAAGCCGATGCGCCGGCTTGAAAACGCTGACGTGGTGTACCGCACCGAAAAGGAAAAATACAAGGCGGTTGCAGACGACATCGCGCTGCTTCATGAGAAGAATCAGCCGGTGCTGGTGGGCACCACGTCGATTGAAAAATCCGAACGCCTCTCCGGCATCCTGCAGCGCAAGGGCGTACGGCACGTGGTCCTGAACGCCAAGTTCCACGAGCGAGAAGCGGAGATCGTGGCCCAGGCGGGACGGCTGGGGATGGTGACCATCTCCACCAACATGGCCGGCCGCGGCACAGACATTCTGCTCGGCGGCAACCCTGAATTCATGGCCCGCCAGGAACTGGTCAAGAAGGGCCACGCACGCGCCATCAGCGCCAATGAGGGCGCCATCAATCCCATGGCGCCGGCTGGTTTTCTGCGCTTCTACTACCAGGGCCAGGAGTTTGAAGTCGCCGACTCCGACTGGGCCGAGACCTTCAAGGGACATGCGGCTGCGGCGGCAGAGAATCACGAACAGGTGATCGGCGCCGGCGGATTATTCATCCTGGGCACGGAACGCCACGAGTCCCGCCGCATCGACAATCAGTTGCGTGGCCGCGCCGGCCGCCAGGGCGATCCCGGCGAGTCGCGCTTCTACCTGTCGCTTGAAGACGACCTGATGCGCATCTTCGCCAAGCAGTGGATCAGTACGCTGCTGGAGCGGCTGGGCATGGAAGAAGGCGTGCCCATTGAGTCCAAGATGATTTCCAACCGCATTGAAGGCGCGCAGAAAGCGGTTGAAGCGCAGAACTTCGAATCCCGCAAGCACCTGCTTGAATACGACGACGTGATGAACAAGCAGCGCGAGGCCGTGTATGGCGTGCGCCGCCGCCTGCTTGAGGGCCTGGACCAGCGCGAGCTTGTGCTTGAAGATTATGTCGGCGGCATCCTTTCCGCAGCCCTCGACGAGTTTGTCGCCGAGGATGTTCACCCCGATCAATGGAACGTGAAAGGCCTGGACGAAAAGATCAACGGCCAGTTCGGCATGAGTCTGGAACCAGCGGGAATCAATCCCCTGGAGCTGGGCCGCCATGAGCTCGGCGATGCGATCTTCGAAAAGCTGAAGCAGGAGTACGAGGCCAAGGAGAAGATTCTCGGCGCCGAGACCATGCGCTACCACGAACGCATGGTCATGCTCAGCGTGATCGACGGCCTGTGGAAAGAGCACCTGCTCAACATGGATCACCTCAAGGAGGGGATTGGCCTGCGCGGCTATGCGCAGCAGGACCCGCTGGTGGCCTACAAGCGCGAGTCCTACGACATGTTTGAAGCCATGATGCTCAAGTTCCAGGAAGATACCGTCCGTTTTCTCTTCCGGATGCAGATTCTGGGACCCGACGGCCAGCCCGTCAACGCCGCGCCCACGGTCAGGCGTGCGGTACCTCCTGCGCCGCCCGTGGCCTCTGCCGCGCAGCCGGCAACGCTTGACGCCGCGCCGCGCGAGATTTCGATTTCCACCCGCCAGCCCTCCACCACGATTGACGCGCTGGAGAAGGAATTTCACCGCAAGAAGCAGCGCGAGCTTGAGGCAGCCAGCATGTCCGGTGGCGGCGACGCCAGCCTGCCCGCGCAACGCCGCACCGGCGATAAAGTGGGCCGCAACGACCCCTGCCCCTGCGGAAGCGGAAAAAAATACAAGAAGTGCCACGGCGCCGAGAAATAGAAGCAGGCATTCTGCCGGCTTTGGCCTTGGAACAGGGCCTGACCGGGGCACCCTGATACAAGGCGCGTCCAATGCGGAGTTTTCCCGCAGCTTGTTTAGCCCGATTCACTTCCCCCGCACGCACACCCGAAGACAATCATCTCGGAAAGCCGGCAATCCGCAGTTGATTCGGCCCACAAGACTGTTATGTTTCCCATCCTTGCGGCAGGAAAAAACCGCAAGAATGGGGCACGGAGCCTCAGTGTCTATGGGCCGGATCAATAGGGGTTAAACACCGGCGCTTCTGCCATCCCGACAAAAATATTCGCCGCCTGCGCACATCCCGCGCAGTGGCCGTATGATGGTTGGTTAATCGATTCTGTTGCTTAGAGGAATGACCTTGAGACTGACCCACGTTCCCGCTGCGGCGACCCTCGCGCTCGGCCTTGCTTCGCTGGGATTGGCCGGCTGCTCCAACTCCGCGCCCACAGCCCCCACGCCGCCGTCCATCTCGAGCTTTGCGGCCAGCCCGGCAGCCATTGAGGCGGGAACAAGCGCCAGCCTCACCGCAGTCTTTGCCAACGGCACCGGCGTGATTACCCCTGGAAGTGTCGCCGTTGCCAGTGGAACACCGGTAAGCGTCAGCCCCTCGGCAACCACCAGCTATACCCTCACCGTCACCCCAAGCAGCGGCAGTTCGATCACTGCCACCACCACGGTCACCGTGACGGCTGCGCCGGTGATCACCAGCTTTGTAGCCAGCCCCGCGTCCATTGCATCCGGGGCGAGCTCCAGCCTTACGGCAGTCTTTTCTGGCGGAGCCGGCGTCATCACGCCCGGAAATCTCGCCGTCACCAGCGGGACAGCCGTCAGCGTCAGTCCCACAACCACCACTACGTACACCCTCACCGTCACCCCCGCCGTGGGCACCGCCATCACCCAGACGGCAACCGTCACCGTGACGGCCGCGCCGGTGATCACCAGCTTTGTCGCCAGCCCCTCTTCGATCGTCTCCGGAAAAAGCTCCAGCCTGACCGCTGTCTTCTCTGGCGG
>Ga0302278_10006068_pt1 | contig 11670 bp, 8 predicted proteins | sample III_Bog_N3_2_FD_194543 | JGI IMG/M metagenome (GOLD analysis project Ga0302278, IMG submission 194543) | Peat permafrost microbial communities from Stordalen Mire near Abisko, Sweden - III_Bog_N3_2 | ecosystem: Environmental > Terrestrial > Soil > Wetlands > Peat | place: Sweden: Abisko... | reverse complement strand
CATGTCAGCGGGCGAACTGAGAGAGATTGCGGACAAGCTGCCGGTTCCGGGCGGCAATAAGAGCGTTGCGCCGCCGGTTTTGTCGTACATGCCGCAGGACAATCTGCAGAAACAAACCACGCACTATGCGCTGGGGCCGGCGGGTTACGCGGGTGCGGGCGGCGTGTTGCCACCGGGCCTGGTCCGATTCGATCTCGGAGCCGAAACCGCAACCGCCAACTACTCACTTGCCTCGGGAATTGCAACGCTCACGATCATTGAATACCCCACTCCGCAAATTGCTCAGTCGCAGGAGAGCGCGATACGCGCCTACATCAAGGCGGGCAGCACAGCCCAGCCGGCGTGGCCCAAGCCACTCACCGATTCCGATACCGCATCGCTCGAAGTGCGGCGAAGCGGCGTGCTGGTGGCGCTGGTGAGCGGTGACGCTATTCCCGATGAGAGCCACCGCCTGATCGAGACGGTGCACTTTGAGGTCAACCTGACTTCGATGGGGCAGCCGCAACCATCGGACGTCCAAAAAACGGCAAAGCTGCTGATGGGGATCGCGGGAATCGTGATTGTTGGTTCGATGACTGCGATTCTGCTCGGATTCTTCCTGGGCGGAGGTCGAGCGATGTATCGCATGGCCCGTGGCAGGCCGATTTCGTCTGTCTACGACGAGGAGTTCATCCATCTCGACCTGCGGGAAGACATTGTGAAAGTGCCCGAGAAACCAATAGCAATTCGTGGGCCGCATCCACCGGGTTAACAGGTATTGAATACTGTGGAAAACTGGGCATAAACCCGAAGAAACACGGAGAAAACGGGAAGAACTACGAACAGGGTAAGGCGAAGATGCGGCGAATAAGTGGACCGGTCGTCTTCTGGAAAAGCCTCCGTAAACTATTGATTAAAAGCAACTTATTTTGCACCACATTTGTTCTTGACACCGCCTTTCGCCGCACCTAGTATGCAGCCAGAAAGTTCTGATGGCTTGCCTCCGTTGGAACTATTCTCCCTGAGGTTAGAGCTGCCCTGTTGCCGGGCGGCTCTTTCCGTTTCTGAGGCCTTTTCAGGAGAAAGGTCCTGCGGGCTGCGATTCGTCCGCCGGATCGGTCCATTCCTCGCCGCAGTTTTCGCATTTCCAGGCGTTCGCAGGCTCGGTAGATTCGAGTAACGGGTCCTCTGCGCCGCATGCGGGACAGCGCGGCAATTCGAACTCCGGCACGGTCTCTCGCGACTCATCGATGATGTCTTGCGGGATGGGGTTGGCGATGATGGAGCGGGCGCGATCGAGTTCGTCGGCGGCGACAAGAACGCGTGTAAAGTTGAGTCCGCGCTCGCGAGAGTGAATCCAGCCGTCGATCCCCGCGCGCCTGAGCATCTCCCAAATCTGCTGCGCCTGCTCGCGCTCCTCACATTCGCAGAGCAAAGTCTTCCAGGTGTATTCCACGTCGCCGCCCGCTTCGGAATCGCCTTCCCCATTATCGGAAACCGGCTCCGGTATGTTGTTCCCGAGTATGCTTCCGAGTTGGTCGCCCTGAACGGCCACCTGGGCGCGTTCAACAAATGGCGAGACAGGTCGCTTTGCCCAGGGACCGTCATTTGACGCGGCCGTCTGTTGTTCTTCAGCGATTTTCTTGTCGAGGCCACGTGAGCGCAGCTCGGCGGCAAGCACCTGCTGAGCGACGGGGGTCAGGTCGGCGAAGTCCCGATGGATCTCTATCAACTCTTCGTCTACTTTGACGCGGTACTCGCTGGTGAGTCTGAGCCACTCTTGCGTGGGGTCTATTTGCATGTGCAGGAGTATACGGCGGGCGGGGTCTCTTGAATCAACCGACGCTCATGGCTTGAGGCCGAGGTCGGCGACCATGGCGCGAAACACCACCATTCCGGTGACGATGAGCGCGGCCAGCACGCAGGTCCAAAAGCCCACGCGGTCGAACGGCACAAACAGCGCGCCCTGCCGCGTTGTAATGTTGTAGCCGAGCTTTTCAGGAAGCATTGCGCGAATGGAGACGGCGAAGATGAACCCGCCCGCCCACACAATCGCGATCCGAATAGCCAGTTGAAGAGTTTGCGCGAGAACAGTCATGGCTTTTCTACTTAGACACTGGATGCGGCCATTCAGTTCCCGGATGGACGCTGGGCGATCGCGTTTTAGGAAATTCTTTGCGGCGGAGCGGATGAAGCTGAGTCGGCGCGACCGTCAGGGAGCAAGGTCCTTGCGCTCAGGCCAATACCTCAGGTTATTTCCTAAAACGCCGTAACTTTACCTTCACACGGCGTGACGATACAATCAAAGAGCAAGCCGAAGTAGCTCAGTTGGTAGAGCAGCTGATTCGTAATCAGCAGGTCGTCGGTTCGAGTCCGACTTTCGGCTCCAGCCTTTTTTTCCCACGCTCAATTCCCTTCTCCGTAAATTGAACCTGGCGCAGAAGTCTCTGTGCGGCTTGAGAAGCTGCGTTTATCGCGCCGGGTGCCATCCCTCCTGGCCGCCATAAATCTCAAGTTGTTGCAGCAACTGGTCACGGAGGTCGTGGAGAGCCGGAAGCTGCGAAAGGGCGGCGGAGCGGTCCCGCTCGTGGGTGAAGAAAATCTGGCTCGCGAGATCATGAATTTGCTGATGCAGGCGATAGACAGACTGAAGCTCCGGAATGAGGTCATCGTCTTCGCGGCCCTGCTTGGCGAGCCACGCCCCGAAGCGGCACTCATCGCCTTCGAGCGCGGGCGGAGCGTTGCGCTTGCCTTGCAGAAACGCCTCAATGGCCGCGACCCAGGCGCGATGCTCCACGCCGGCGTAAAGCATTTGACGGTTGGCCGAGCCGATGGGCTTAACCTGGGCCCAGCGCGGATCAGGTTGCCACTGCGCGACCCAGCGCGGGATCTCTTCAGCGGGCATGGGTCGGGCGATGCCGTAGCCCTGGGCAAGTTCGCAGCCGAGTTGCAGCAGCACCAATCCCTGATCGGTGGTTTCAACGCCTTCAGCGATCACGTTCAGGCGAAAGGCTGAAGCCAAACCTAGAACGCCCTCGAGGATGGTGAGGTTTTCAGGGTCGTCAAACATTTCGCGCACAAAACTTTGATCGATTTTGAGTACGTTGGCGGGTAGCCGCTTGAGATAGGTGAGCGAGGAGTAGCCGGTTCCGAAGTCGTCGATCGCGACCGATATGCCCAGCTTGTGGCAGGCATTGAGAACCATTGAAGCCTGCAGCACGTCGCGAAGAGCGCTGGTCTCTACCACTTCAAGTTCAAAGTCGGCAGGCTTGACGTGAGGGTGCGCCGCCAGCAGCCCGCAGAGCCGCTCGACAAAACCAACCTGCTGCAACTGCATGGCGCCCACATTTACGCTAACCGGAATCTCGAGGCCCTGGTTCTGCCAGGCTTCCATCTGGGCCAGCGCTGTTTCAATCACCCACTCGCCAACTTCGATGGCAAGAGGATGATCTTCAATGATGGGCAGAAACGAGGCCGGCGCCATCAGTCCCCGTTCAGGATCCTGCCAGCGAATAAGCGCCTCAGCGCCGGTGACCATGCCGGTGCGCATGTTCACCTTTGGCTGGTAGTAAAGTACTAGCTCGTGAGCGGCGAGGGCGCGGCGTATCTGCTCGCGGCCTTCATAGCGGCCGCGGATCGTCAAGTCCTGGCTGGGGTCAAACTTGCGATAGCAATTGTGGCCGTCGATCTTGGCCTGATACATCACCATATCCGCCTGACGGATCAGGCCGTCTTCGTCGACTTCCTCATCCTGGGGATAGAAGGTGACGCCGATGCTGGCCGAAACCTTCATTTCCTGACCTTCAATTCTCAGTTGCCCAGAAGCGGCAGCGAGCAGGTTCTTGAGAATGGCTTCGCCAGCGTCGGAATTGTCGAGATCGAGCATGACTGCGATGAATTCGTCACCGCCCAGACGGGCCAGGGTATCGCCTGCGCGTAGTGCCGCCTTGAACCGCACGCCGAGCGTGACCAGCAGCGTATCCCCGGCGGCGTGGCCGAACTGGACGTTGACGGCCTTGAAACCATCAATGTCGATATAGGCTACGGCGATCTTTTGGCCGCGGCGGACGGCGTGGCTCATGGCCTGGCGCAGACGGTCTGCCAAAAGGACGCGATTGGGCAAGCCGGTCAGGCTGTCGTAGTGGGTCATGTGCTCAAGCTGGAGTTCGTGCTCCTTGAGTGCGGTAATGTCACTGAAGTGTGCCACGTACTGCAGCACTTTGCCGCCGGGATCGCGAATGGCGTTGATGGTGAGGTGCTCGGCATAGATGTTGCCGTCTTTGGCGCGGTTCCATATTTCGCCCGACCAATTGCCTTCACTGCGCAGCGATTGCCACATGCGCTCGTAAAAATCCCGGCCCTGCAGGCCCGACTTCAGGATGCGGGGATTGCCGCCAAGCACCTCGTCGCGCGAGTAGCCGGTAATACGCGTAAACGATTCGTTGACATCGAGGATTGTTCCCTTGGCGTCAGTAATGGTGATGCCTTCGCGCGCATGCGTAAACACTGATGCGGCGAGGCGCAATCGCTTCTGGTTCTCAATGCGCTCTGAAATATCTTCGACAAAGATGACGATTCCACCCACTGAGCCGTCGTCGGTGCGCCAGGGAATGCTCTCCCAATGCAGCCACTGACGGCTGCCGTCGGCGCGCTCAAACAGGTCTTCTTCCACGGTCACGGATTCCCCGGCAAGAGCGCGGGCATGGACAGCCTTCCAACGCTCAGGCAAATCGGGGAACACATCGTAATGACCGCGGCCCATAACCTGCGCTTCATTGAGCGAGTACATCTGGAGCCAGCGGCGGCTTACTGACAGGTACCGCATCTCGCGGTCAAACATGGCCAGGGCCGCCGGCGCGTGTTCGATAAACAAATGCAGCAGAGTTTCGCTCTCCAGCACCCGGCGCTCGTTCTCAAGATGCCGCGTAATGTCTGGGGCGATTCCGAAGATTCCTATAATGCTGCCGTCAGGGCCGTTGATGGGATATTTGCGATTGTCAATCCAATATTGTTTACCTTCCTGGTCAGTGAGCTGCATAAGGAGGTTGGTGCGGCGCCCCTCGGCAATCGCCCGCTCTTCAAGCTCGTATCCGACGTCGGCAATGGCTTCAGGATGAACGTCGTAATCGGTCTTGCCGGCCAGATCGCGTGATTCGGTAATGGACTCAGCAAATTTTGCAAGTTTTTCGCTGGCGGCAAGAATCACGTGATTACGGTTCTTGATCAGAAGGTAATCATTGGTATGAGCAATGAGAGTCTTGAAGCTGGAGAGCAGGATGGAGTCGCCGGGAGTGACGATGCTGCGAACATCGGCTAGTTCAAGGTGAACGGTAACGCAACCCGGCAACGGCGCGGGCTCCTTGGAAAACTTGCCCCGGAAGATGCGGATGCGGCCATCGGCATGGCGAAGGCGAATAAGAAAATCGCCTGAAGATGATTCGATTCGTGGGGAAAACAGGCTGGCGGCAATTTCGGAATCGCCGGGATGCACAAGGTGATTAAAACTCACCTTCGAGGTAAGGAATTCCTCAGGTGTAAATCCAAGCTGAGTGGGGACCTCGTTGCTTGCAGATTGCACCGAAACTGAACCGTCTAATCCGATCAAAAGAGCAAGGTGAACTTGCGGGCCTTCCATGCTCCGACCTCTTGCGGTTTTTCGCTACAGGCAAGAAATATAGCACCAGTCTCGCTGCACAGTACACGCGTTTTATTCAAGCCTCCATCAATCCTTCGCTCGGGGTGATTGAGGGGCAGGAGCCGCCGAGTGCGACTCCCAAGCCGACCCGTGCGCGTTAAAGGAGTGCAATGAACCAAATACGGTACGGGTTATCCACCAATATTTTCAATTCAAAGGTAGTAAGCGGCGATTTATCCACGCATACTCTTGGCATAATCGCAAGTAGAGCGGTCCCTCGCTGAACCGGAGTATTGCAAAGTGAGTAGTTACAACCGCCAGGATGTACTGCGAATTCTCCAGATCGGTTCCCGCCAGTTGCAAGGCTGGGAGCGAGCGGGACTGATTCTTCCCAAAGAAAGCTACACATTCCAGGACCTCGGTGAGCTGCGGACGCTTCGCGTACTGCGCGAAGAAGACGTGCCCGCCGCGTCCATCCGCGATTCAATCATGGCCATGAAGGCCGTTGCCGGCATGGAGAATCCACTGCTTGAGGCGCGCGTGGTGCGCACCGGCACGCGCCTGGCCTTCAGGCACGGCGGCGAGATGGTTGACCCCATCCGGCGTCAACTGCTGTTTGATTTTGAACGCGTCGAGAACGGCGAGCGGAGATCGGCAGCGGCTGAACTGGCGCCGATGCGGCCTCCCGCGCACGGGCTCAACGAAAAATTCATGGCGGCGGTGCAGGCTGAAGAAGCCGGGAACAAGCAGCGCGCCATCACGCTATACGAGCAACTGCTCGCCCTCGATCCGCGCTATGCGGCTGCTTGCATCAACCTCGGGACGGTGTATTTTCACCTGCGGCAATATGGGCGGGCTGAGGAGTTTTACCGCCGCGCAACCGAGATTGACCCCAACTATGTGCTGGCCTACTTTGACCTGGGCAATGTGCTTGACGAGTTGGTGCGGTTCGACGAATCGATTGCCGCATACAAACGCGCCGTGGCCCTTTCACCGCGCTACGCCGATGCTCACTACAACCTGGCGCTGGCCTACGAGCGCCGCGGCGAAGAGCGCAACGCCCTGCGTCACTGGCAGGCCTATGTAAGGCTCGACAACCGCGGGCCGTGGGCCGACCACGCGCGCGGCCAGATTCGTAAACTGTTGGACCGCGAGAAGCTGCAAGTCGCTTATCGCACAGCGAAGTTTATAGCTCCCCGTAAGGGTATGGCGGCATTGGCACTCGTGTAGGAAAGACAGGGACCCGGAGCTAGTGGCCAGGTACTAGCTCGCCGAATCCCTTTGCCGCGTATTCTTGACAGCCGAAACAATTCCAATCCCGGTCAGCACAATCGCGCCCACGACAATCCAGCGCCCAGGCATATGCATCATGTACGCCCCATAGGCAAGACCGGCAATCAAAATAGCGAACCCGCCAGCATAAAGTCCAAACGACATCAATACTCCTCAGCGCGCGAATTGGCACACTGCGCTACTCTCGCACTTGCGAGCGGCGGGAATCTGAGCAATTTGGACCGGTGAGGAGACAGTGGTCAGGATCAGGGGTCAGTTATCAGTGGGCCGGGGCCGTAAGCCCTGCCTATTCGTAAACCTTCCCTGAATATAGGAAATGCGCGAACCGCCGCCAGATGTTCTCTTTCTCTAGCAACGGCCATCCGGTTTGCCCGAAGTCGGTACTCTCGGCCCAGGCAGCGGCTGCGTCAAGAAAACCCTCGATCGAAGTGTTCTCCCATCCATTCACTCCCGGGCCATATCGCATCGATGGTTTGACTTCTTCTCTGGCAACTTCGTCTTTGCGATCTTCGATCAGCTTTCGGACGAAGACGAGAAAGGTCTCCTGATCGTTGACCGCATTGAGCGCGGCCCAAACGTCGTCTGATGTGTCCATTGAATTCGCCTAAACTATATGGGATTCTTTCGCCCGCTAAAGCGGGCTTAATGCGACTTTTTTGCTTCTCGTCCCCAGGCTCGCGCCTGGGGCTACCGTCTGCCGCCCGCTCTGCGGGCTACGAAGGCCCTAAACGTTTCTGTTCCCTGTTCCCTGTTCCCTGTCTTTACACCTTCTGCGTTCTCTGAACCGCCCGCACGCCGTTCACGCGGCGCAGTCCCAAAACCATGCGATTCAGATGCCGCACGTCTTCGGCTTCAACCACGAACTCAATCATCGCTTCGCCTTCGTCGTCGCGCTTGATGTCGACGCTGCGAATATTCGTGTTCAGGTCAGAGATGATGGCAGTGAGCTCTTTCAACATTCCCTGCCGGTCGTCGCAGAAAATGGTCATCTTGACCGGGTAGCGCTGGGTTGCGCCGGGAGTCTGGTCTCCGGCGCGCGACCACTCCACGTTGATGCGGCGATCGGACTCATACAGCAGGTTCTGCACGTTGGGACAACTGCGCGCGTGCACGGCCACGCCTTTACCGCGCGTAACGTAGCCAATAATTTCTTCGCCGCGAATGGGATTGCAACATCGCGCGCGATAAACCAGCAGATCGTTCTGCCCTTCAACCTGCAACGAATCGGAACCGGTGAGATGCAGCTTGCGCACCGCATCAGACATCGCAGCTTCACTGCCAGGCTTGGCCTCGGGCACTTCCGGTTCAGCCTGGTTGGAGTAACCCGGCGACAGCTTGTTCAGAATCTGATGCGCAGTGTGCTTGCCCTGGCCGAGCGTTGCCAGCAGGTCGGCCGCTGTAGCCACGCCGTATTCGCCGGCGATACGGCCCAGGTCCTGATCGCCGATCTGCGCCATCGGCACCTTGAAGCGGCGCGCTTCTTTTTCAAGCAGCTTGCGACCAATCTCAACAGCTCGGCGGCGCTGGTCTTCGTTCAGCCAATGTTTGATTTTGTTGCGGGCGCGCGGGCTCTTGACGAAGGTGAGCCAGTCGCGGCTCGGCTTGTGATCTTTTTGCGTGACAATCTCAACAATGTCGCCCGTGCGCAGCTTGGTGCGTAGCGGCACCATGCGGCTGTTCACCTTGGCGCCCACGCAGGTGTGGCCTACTTCGGTGTGAATGGTGTAGGCAAAGTCGATGGGCGTGCCGCCGGCCGGGACCACAACCACTTTCCCCTTGGGCGTGAAGGTGTACACCTCGTCGGGATAGAGGTCCATCTTCAGGCTGGAGAGAAACTCGTTGGGATCGGTCATCTCCTTCTGCCACTCGACGAGCTGGCGAATCCAGTTGAGGCGCTCCTCGTCGCGCGCGGTCACCGCGCCTTCGCCGGCCTTGTACTTCCAGTGCGCGGCAATTCCCTCTTCGGCGATGCGGTGCATTTCTTCAGTACGGATCTGCACTTCAAATTGATGGCCGCTTTCGCCCATCACCGTGGTGTGCAGCGATTGATAGCGATTGGCGCGGGGTATGGCGATAAAGTCCTTGATGCGGCCGGGAACAGGACGCCAAAGAGTGTGAATAAGTCCGAAGACCGCGTAGCACGACGCGACATCCTGCGTGATGACGCGGATGGCGAGCAGGTCGTAGACCTGGTCGAAAGTAATCTTGGTGCGTTCGATTTTCTGGAAGATCGAGTAGAGGCGCTTGATGCGCCACTCGACGCGCGCCTCAATGCCGTTCTCGCGGAGCTGCTCAACGAGCGTGTCTTCAACACCGCGCAAAAACTGCTCGCCCTCAATGCGGCGCGATTCGACCGCGGCGGAAGCCTGCTCATAGCTCACCGGATCGGTGTAGCGGAAGGCCAGGTCTTCCAGCTCGCCACGCACCTTGCCCATGCCCAGGCGATGAGCAAGCGGCGCGTAAATATCCAAGGTCTCGCGGGCGATGGCCTCTTGCCGGTCGGGCTTCAGGTGCTCAAGCGTGCGCATGTTGTGCAGGCGGTCGGCCAGCTTGATGAGAACCACGCGCACATCGCTCACCATGGCAAGCAGCATTTTGCGCACGTTTTCGGCTTGGCGGTCTTCGCGATTTGCGAACTGAATCTTGTCGATCTTGGTAACGCCCTCAACAATGTGCGCCACCTGGTCGCCAAAGCCGGCGGCGATCTCCTCGCTGGTGGCCGGCGTGTCCTCAACCGCATCGTGCAGCAGCGCAGCGGCAATGGCCGTCGAGTCAAGCTTCATCTCGGCCAGCACCTCGGCCACTTCGAGGGGATGAATGATGTAGGGTTCGCCCGAGGCGCGCATCTGCCCCTCGTGATGCTTGACGCAGAACTCCCATGCCTTGCGGATCAGCGATACGTCTTCATTGGGGCGATTGGCCTGAACGTGGCGCAACAGACCCTCAAAACGCTCGTTCACCGAGAGGCCGGCAACTTGAGATTTTCCATGGGAATCGACAGCGGCTTCCGCAGCTACACCCTCAATGTCACTCGCCGCGCCACTCGACCCGGGTGGGACTGATTGGGAAACGTCGGCGGGGATAGTCTGCCTGGCTGTCGCCATGCTTCATTATAGGCCGCTTGTGTTTTAGTGACGCGGCTTCGCCGTTGCCCACAGGCTTTGCTGATGGTAGAAATGATGACCGGCTTAGCCTGAATTTCTCAGCCCCCGCCCGAATTCATAAGGTCGGGCGCACACTTAGTCAAGCCATCAACCCTGGTGATCCCGCTCCAACTCACTATTATTCAGTCGTTTGCAGCTTGATTTTGTTTGCCGGTTATCTCGGGCAATTCGCTATGCTTGAAAAACAGGTTGATTCGTATAGATTTCGCTTTCAAAACAGCAACGCGGTACTCGACCAATCATGTCGCTTGCAAGTCCCATGTATTCAGGAACTTGATATCTAAGTACTTCAAAGAAAAATACTTAGGTGATATCCGTCTCCGCAACCCTCGTTACGTCAAGATCCTACCCAAAAACACGCGGGGGGAGGGGAGAGGGGAGGGGTACCCCCTCGACCTCAAAGAAGCGGCCTTGACCGTAAGACTGGCATAACCTGCAAAAGCCTCAGCACCTTGCAGTATTGTTGACTGATTCCCACACACTTTCTCCTTCCCGTCCCGGTACTTGCGGGGCTCCTGGCCCTCCAGCGATGTGGCGCGCATCACATCCTGACTCGCTTCAAGAGGCGCGTAATGCTCAATTGCGGCAGTACTCCAAATTGGACGGGTTAAGCGGCCGTTAACTACGGCCCGTTTTTTTCGGCGCGCCACATGAAGCATCAGTGGCGTGTTAAGCCCCAAGGAAGCCTGTCGCGGGTAGAGGCCCGGAAATGGAGAATTGTATGTTGAAAAGCCTCTCAATCATCGCAATGGCCGGAACAATGGCGATTTCGGCCGGATACGCAAATCCTGGATATGCCAGTCCCGGATATGCGGATCAAGACAACGCCAAAGTGGTTATCGCGGTTCAAAAGACCGGTCCCGTAAACGGGAGACAAATGTACTCGAACTATTGCGCCCCGTGCCATGGCATGGATGGGCGCGGCAATGGCCCGGTCGCATCTGCGCTGAAGCAGAAACCGGCCGACCTTACGGCCATTGCGAGAAACAACGGCGGCAAGTACCCGTCGAGCCACATCGCCACAGTATTGGAGTACGGCACCGAGCTGCCCGCGCATGGAAACGCGCAGATGCCGGTGTGGGGCCCGGTGCTTGGTAGAATGGACATGCAGCATCCTGACCAAAGATTGCTCAGAATCAGCAATTTGAGCCAGTATCTGCGCTCCATCCAGACGAAGTGACCCGGGGCATGACGCTCCCGGCCCTCCGGTATGGAGGGGCATTAAGGGGAGCGCATGGCCAGGACACACGAACCGCATAAGGGCAAGCCGGGGGCAAAACCCCGGCGGACGAATTCTGGATCTGCTGCCGGGTTTGGTGTCGGGTTTGGCGAGAAGTCGCACAATCCGGCTCCTGACAGGAAGCGTGTGCCTGCCGAAGCCCGCGATAGCACTCGAGGACGTTCATTTACTCAGAACCGGCCCCCGAAAGCCGCCGCTGGCCCCAAAGGTGGAGAAGCTGCGTCTGGCAAAGCGGCTCAAAAGCCGGTTGCGCGCAGCAGAACCAAACTGCCCGGAGCGGTCATCAGCCGGCGCGCGTCTGACCGGCTGCGCAACGGGCACGTATGGGTCTACGCCTCTGAGCTTGAGTCGGTAGAGTT
>Ga0302278_10006063_pt1 | contig 11682 bp, 6 predicted proteins | sample III_Bog_N3_2_FD_194543 | JGI IMG/M metagenome (GOLD analysis project Ga0302278, IMG submission 194543) | Peat permafrost microbial communities from Stordalen Mire near Abisko, Sweden - III_Bog_N3_2 | ecosystem: Environmental > Terrestrial > Soil > Wetlands > Peat | place: Sweden: Abisko... | reverse complement strand
TCTGGCTCACGTCCTACACCGCCCGACCATAGCGATTACCGGCGCGCCTGGGCGGACTTCAACCGCCTGCCCCTGTCGCACCGTGAACGGCTCAGCATCGCCAAGCTCAACCCCGAAACCGAAACCAACCCCATGGAAGACCTCCTCGAAGCCCTCGTATGAGCAAGAAATCCCGAAACCAACGGCATCGCGACAAGAAACACGGAACGAGACATCACGACCTCTGCCAGAAACAAATCGCAGCCATGGAACCGCGGAAAAATCAATACCAAACGTCGATAACATGAGCAAACCCACCGACGCAAATCGGCGCGTTAAGGCCTGGAAGCGCTCAGCGATCCACCCGCATATCGCGGAATCCCGGGTCTTGGCGGCGGCAAAGGCGCGCCCCTGAGGTCTCCCGACTCAACAGGCGGACCTTTGGACCTACCGCAAAATATCTGACCGGGAATACCGTTCAGGTCAGACGGCGTTGTTGCGCTTGGTTACCTCGGCGACGCGAGCCTCGGTGATGGCGCGAAGTTTGGCGAGTTGGGCGGCGTTGATGCCGAGGCGCTTGCCGACATCGAATAAGATAGGTAATGTCGCAGACGGCGTCCATCCCCTGTTCGGGATTGTGATGGTACAGATTGCCCTGAACGACCCGCGGCGGCATTTTCCAATGCTGCGCAATCAAACCGCCCAGTTCGCCATCGTGCACGCCGAGTACCTGCATTTCCGCCTCCATCTGGGAAAGGTGATCCACCGCCCTGGCGAAGGAGATGGAGCGGAGAATCTCCGGAGTAAGAAAGCGGCCCATCACCGTCTTCCCGACATCGTGCAAAAGAGCCGCGGTAAAGGCTTCTGGAGGAGACTCGATGCCGGAGTATTTAGGGATGGTTTCGGCGGCCACCGCCGCGGTTACGGAATGCTTCCAAAGTGCGTCTCAGCGCCGAGTATCCCAACTGGAAGTCAGAATAGATGTGTTCGCCAGGAAGACCTTGCTCATGTTCGCAGACGGCCCCCAGTGACTCAAGGAACTTGAGGGCAGGAGCGGTCACCGTCACGGGGGACGGTGGCGCTCTCCACTCGTCCAATTGCTATTATTTCCCCCGATGGGAGCGACCTGACCCGGGTAACGAATGCTCGTGCGCCGCACTGAAAGAAAAACGTGTTTGTTTGAGGCATGTGTTCGCAGAAGCCTTCGAAGGGGGACGTTGAAAATGAAAACGCTACGCCGCTTACGTCAAGGATTCGAAGCATAGCTTTGCTAGCGATCTGCCGGGCGGCTTCGCTGGCGTGGCCTTGCTTCGCGTCATCGTTTTCCATATCGTATCCCGGATTAAGCGACCTGACGCTTTCTTTGGTGAGTTCCACAACGACTTCGGCATCCATGAAGGGTCTGTCAGTCATGTTGCGAGGCGCCAAAGTCACTTCAATTCGGAGATGCACGGGAAACATTTCGTGCCGCATGATAGCCGTTCAGGTTTTGAGTTGCAATCTTGATGCCGCGCCAAACAAAGTGCTGGCGCCGTGTAACAGCGTTAAGCGCGCAGCTTCTTAATTCAAACACACAAGGGACCGGTGTTCCTGTTTCTATTCGCCAGCGTTTTACATGTGCCGCCCCGCTCGGGCAGCATGCGCTCGTTGAATAAGTTTCGACTTGTTGGCCTGTTATGTCACCTTCGGACCAGAAGGACGCAGAAGGACCTCGCGCCTCGGTTAGCTATCCGGCGGGTGAAACTCCCGGCCAAACGGATAACCGCCTCGGAGGGCTAAGCGCGCCAGCCCGTAGGAATATCAGCCCCGGTCCTGTGCCGCCCGCCGGATCGCCGCGATGAGTTGTGGGACGTCTATGGGTTTGACAAGATGTTCTGTGAAACCTGCCTCACGAGTTCGGCGCACATCGTTATCCATGCCATAGCCGCTCATCGCGATGCCCGGCACGATTTGATGGGCGCGAACGCGGCGAATCACATCATAGCCGCTGCCGTCCGGCAGACCAAGGTCGCTGACCAACACATCGAAGGTTTCCGCCTCCGCCTTGGCTGCCGCGGTGGCGACATCCGGAGCTCCGGCCACAACGAAACCCGACCGGCGCAGGAGGCGGCTGAGCGTGACCGCGGTATCGGGGTGATCTTCGACGAGGAGCACGCGGATCTGGCGCAACTTTGGATCCTCCACGGACTGGGCGTCGGGTTGTTTCTCGAGATCGGAAGGCGTGGCGCAGGGCAGCTCGACGATGAAAGTCGCACCGCGGCCAGGCCCGTCGCTTTCCGCGCGAATGGAGCCGTGGTGCAAATCCACGAGCGCCTTGCAAATCGCCAGCCCGAGCCCCAACCCTCCAAACTGTCGCGTGACGTTTGTGTCGCCTTGCTCGAAAGCGTTGAAGATGCGTGGCAGCACGTTCGCGGGAATGCCCATCCCGCTATCCCTCACGCGCACTTCGCACCGGGCATGATCGATGCGTTTTGTCGTCACCGTGATCTTGCCTTCCTTGGGCGTGAATTTGATCGCGTTCTTCAACACGTTCCAAAACACTTGCTGGAGGCGCGCGCGATCGGCGGCGACCGACCCGGCGGCATCGTCGAGCGTGATTTCGAGGCGGATGGCCCTGTCGCGCAGCGGAGGGCGGCAAGTCGCGCAGACTTCGCGTATCGCTTCGTTGAGATCGAGCGGCTCGATGCTCAACGGCAGCTTGCCGCTAGTGACGCGGCTAAGATCGAGCAGATCATCGATGAGCTTCGTCTCCAACTCGATATTGCGTTTCATCATCGCCAGGTCTTCACGCACTTCAGGCGACAGTTCGGAATCGTGCTCCAGTGCGCTGACCATCATGAGCACCGGGGTGAGCGGCGTGCGCAATTCGTGGCTGAGCACGGCGAGGAAGCGGTCCTTGCTACTATTCGCGGCTTCCGCGGCTGCCTTTGCTTCCTCCAGCGCGGCTTCGGCGCGGCGGCGTTCGGTGACGTCGCTGAAATAGCACACGACCCCGTGCTGGCCGTTGGGCAGGGTCACGCGCTGCGTCTCCCATTCGTACGATTGCTCCTCGCCGAGGTCCTGGCGCACATGGTGGAAGCGCGGAGAAACGTAGCGCTCGCCCGTGTCCAACGTGTGCCGGAATATGCGCGCGCATTCGCCGCCGACTTCCGGCCCCCAAAGGATTTCCATGACCTCGGAAAAATCGCGGCCGATCAGCGGCCGCACCTGGGCGAATGCCGGCAGCGCGATCGAATTGACCTGCTGCATCCGGAACTCCGCGTCGACCACATACACGCCGAGCGGCGCCTGCTCGACGAGCGTCGAAAAAAGCGCCTCGTTCTGGAGCAGCACCGCCTCCGCCAGCTTGCGCTCGGTGATATCGTGAAAATAAATGGAGAGCCCTTCCGCGGACGGATAGCACCGGCATTCGAGCCATTTGTTGATCGGCTCCGGATAGAATTCCTCGAACTCCACCGTCTCGCCCGTGGCCACGGCGCGGTGATAGCCTTCGTGAAATTTCGTTCCGTCTGCCGCGGGAAAAAGGTCCCACACGCAGCCGCCCAGCAATTGCTCAGGGCGCATGCCGATGATGCGCGCGGCCTGTTCGCTGAAGTAGGTGTAACGCCAGTTTTTGTCGAGCACCGCGAGGCCGTCGGTGATGCTGCTCATTACCGTTTGCAGACGGTTATGCGTCTGGCGCAGCGACGCTTCGACGCGCTTAAATTCATCGATATCCGTGCAAGTGCCGAACCAGCGAACAATGTCCCCCGCGTCGTCGCGCACCGGCAGCGCGCGGCAGAGGCACCAGCAGTATTCGCCGTCGTGCCGCCGCAGCCGGTATTCGATTTCGTACCGCTCGCCGGACTCCAAATTGCGCCGCCATTGCGCGCGCACTCGCGCTTCATCGTCGGGATGAAACAAGCCCGGCCAGGGACCGAGCGAGCCTTCCGCAAGCCCGGCGAATTCATACCAGCGGCGGTTGAAATACTCGTGGCGCCCGTCGGGATGCGTGACCCAAACCATCTGCGGCATCGTGTCCGCGATCTGTCGGAAGCGCGCTTCGCTCGCGCGCAACGCGGCCTCGGCGCGTTTGTATTCGGTGGTCTCGCGGAAGAAGACGCCGAGCCGGCCGCCGGTCATCGGATAGGCGTTGATCTCGAACCATTGTTGCCACGGCTCGTAAAAATTCTCGAAATGCAGCGGGACGCGCTCGGTCATCGCGCGCCGATAGTTGGTGTCGATCAAAGTTCCGACGGATGCGGGAAACGCCTCCCAGTGGTTGCGGCCGAGATATTTTTCCGGCGTCATGCCATGCATGCGACCGGCTTCGGCGTTGAGATAGACGATGCGAAAATCCGCATCCAGCGCCATGAACGCGAGGTTCATGCTTTCGAGAATTTCCGTGCGTTCCGCGCGCAAATCGGCCTCGCGCGCCAGAGCCTCGGCGCGCACCTTCGCGAGCGTGAGCGTGCTGTTCAACTTGGCGAGCAATTCGCGCGTGTGAAACGGCTTGATGAGATAATCGTCGGCGCCCGCATTGAGCGCATCCACGCGCGCTTCCTCGCCCGCGCGGGCGGAGAGCAAAATGATCGGCACGGATTGCAGCGCGGGATCGTCGCGCATTTTGCGCAGCAGTCCCAAGCCATCGAGCCGCGGCATCATTACGTCGGTGAGCACGAGATCGGGCCGCTCGTCGAGCGCCGCGTCGAGCGCCGCCTGTCCGTCCGGCGCGGCGATGACCTCGAAGCGCGGCGAGAGCAGGCGCGCGATGTAGTCGCGCATGTCGGCGTTGTCGTCGGCGAGGAGAATGCGCGGGCGCGGACCGTCGGGCGGCGGCTGCGCGGAGCCAGCGTCCTCGTCATCGATCACCGCTTCACTCGGAGGCCGCTCGTCGGGCAGCCAGCGCAGCGCCTCGGCCACGAACACGGTGGCCGCGCTGCCATTTGGACCCGACGCCGGCGCCGCGGCGCACTGCTCCGCCGGCAGGTGCGCGCTGCCGCGCGGAAGCATGACGATGAACGCGCTCCCGCGTCCGGACTCGCTTTCCACGCGCACCGAGCCGCCGTGGAGTCGCACCAATTCATGCACCAGCGCGAGGCCGATCCCGCTGCCTTCATGGGTGCGACCGTGCGCCCCTTGCACGCGATAAAAGCGCTCGAACAAATGCGGTTGCGCCTCCTCGGGAATGCCCGCGCCCGTGTCGCGAACGCTCATTTCCACAGCATCGCCGGAAGCGCGCAAGGTCACGCGCACTTCACCATGGAGCGTGAATTTGAATGCGTTTGAGAGCAGGTTGAGCACGATCTTTTCCCACATCTCGCGATCCACGAAAACCGGCTGTGGCAGCGGCGGACAATCGACAGTGAAATCCAGCCCGGCCTTTTCCATCGCCGAGCGAAACGAACTCGCCAGTTCGGCCGTGCAGGCCGCGAGATCGGTCGGCTGAAAATGCGCGCGCGTGCGGCCGGCTTCGAGTCGCGAGAAATCGAGCAGAGAATTGACGAGTTTGAGCAGCCGCAGGCCATTGCGATGCGCGACCATCGCTAGCGCGCGATCCCCCGCCGGCAGCGCGCCTTCCGGCTCGTCTATGATTTCCTCGAGCGGCCCGAGCAGCAGTGTGAGCGGCGTGCGAAACTCGTGGCTCACGTTGCTAAAAAACGCCGTCTTCGCGCGGTCGATTTCCGCGAGCGCCTCCGCCCGTTTCCGCTCCGCCTCGTAGGCGCGCGCCGACGCAAGACCCGCGGCAATCTGACCCGCGAGCAAATCGAGAAAGCCGCGATATTCCGCGCTCAGCGGCCGGTACGGATTGAGCCCGGCGACCAGAAATCCCGCCGGCTGCTCCTGACCCTGCTGCGCGATCGGAACGAGCAAAGCCTGCCGCGGGGGCTTGTCCCAAGGCTCCCTGGGCAGCGCGGCAAAACGCGTGGCGAGATCGCGCACGGCCACTGGCGTGCCTTCCTCGAAGAGTCGCGCCGCGGGCCACGCTTCGTCTTCGCCGCCGAGCACGATCGCCTTCGGACCAAGCGCGGAAGTGATTTCCGCGGGATGCGCACATGCGAGCCGGGCGGTCTTTCCATCCTCGTCGAGCAAATAAATTAACGCAAACGGCAAATCCTTCGAGTGCTGCTCGAGCCGCGTCTGGACCGCGCGAAAAAGTTCATCCTCGGCCTTGATCTCCGCGAGGTCCGCGCCGAGATCGCGCAGCAGCGCCAGCCGACGCTCGCCGATCACCCGACCCGTTTCCTCCGTCACCACGCACAGCATCCCGCCAATCGAGCCGTCGTCGTGCGGCGCCGGGCTATAGGAAAAAGTGTGATACGTCTCCTCCGGGTAGCCGCTGCGTTCGAGAAAAAGCAGCAGCGACTCATCCCAGGTCGCCTCGCCCGTGCGCACCACCGACTCCGCGCGCGGGCCGATGTCGTGCCAGATTTCCTCCCACACTTTCCGCGCGGGAAGACCGAGCGCGCCGTTGCGCTTGATCCCGAGCGTCGGCGCGTAGGCGTCGTTGCAGAAAAAATAAAGCTCCGGTCCCCAGCCCAGCCACATCGCGAAGCGCGAATGGAGCATGAGCCGGATGATGACCTTCAAACTCTGCGGCCACTCCTCCGGTGGCCCGAGCGGATGTGCGCTCCAGTCAAACTCCCGCAGACGCCGCCCCATCTCGCCGCCGCTGGCGAGGAAGCTCGTGAGGACGTCGATTTCCGGCGCGGATTTCACATCCCGATCTTTATTGTCCCCGGCGCCTTGGTGGCAAGCCGCGTGCGAAAGTGCGGGTGAAAGAAGGCGAAAGTCGTCCCATGGCAAAAATTGATCTAACGACTATTGAACGCGGTTCTCCATCAGGATGTATCCTGATTCCCGCATCGGAAGGTGACCTGCGTTCCCGCTGCAAGAACTCTTCAGGCGATGGCAGCACGGGCTCGAATCGGTTGCCACCGTCTGACAATCCGAGAGTGAAGGAACACCGGCGAAGGCCGGCTGTCGGCCTGCTTCCGGATGTGACTGCGGTTGTCGGAAAGCGCCTTGCCGGTGTCCGATCGATACATAACCAATGAAAATGGAAATCCGAGCTGTATTGCGAAGTTGCTTCTTCCCATGAACCGCAACTGCGGCGCCTTGCGGGAATGATCGCCTCCGGTTTGTCGGGTCGCTCAGAAGCGCGCCACCGGGCCTGCGTCGTTCCGGTCTGACTGTCGATCAAACTATGTCCCCCTCATGCTGCCGTCACAACACCAAGGGCCTCCCATTCCGTCTGAGGATGTCCGGTCTCTGGTCAAGCGCGCTTCGTTGTCCCGTCGCTACTCCGCCATGAGCATCGCGCCGCCGATCATCGAGAACAGCTCCTGGCAGCGGGTTTTGTAATCGCTGAACCCCGTGCGCATGATTACCGCGATCGTCGAACCGTCCCGGCATCGCCAGAGCAGAAGGAGGCAGCAGGACCTTGCGCCGAGCAGCGAATAGTCCATCGCCATCATTCCCATCCGCCAGTGATTGACGGCGAGGACATCCGTCTGGAAATCGCGCACCGCATATTGGTCGGCATCGTCCCCGATGATATCCGCGATATACCGCTTCCAGTTCACGGGCGCCTGCGGTTTGTCGATCATGTCCATCAAGGCGATCTCCCTCGGCGACGCCGCCCGAAATGTCGCGAAACTTCTGTCCTTCGGCCAAAGTATCTTTATTTCGTTGCCTGGCTGAAGGATCGATCCGTTGGGAAGGACGAGCGGCACGAGGCCGCCGTCGATCGCCAGGCAGCTAACCGTCCGATCACCGTGCCCATAGCTATGGATTGTCCGCTGCACTGTGCGCAAACAGCCGCCGCTTGCGGGCAGAAGAGAGCACGAAAATGCGAACAGCAGCGCTGACTGTATAAGACGGGAAGAACTGCGGAAGGAGCGCGTCGTCATTGCTCATTATCTCGGTTATTGACGGAGCATGCGATCACGCACAAAATTCACGACTCCCCAATTGAGTTTGAGGCTGCTCGCCTTGGCATCATACGAAATATCTCCCACCCACCCGTAACCGACCCAGAGATTCGCCGTGGTGCAATACCGGGAGTGCCAGGCGACCATTTCTTCGCCGCTCATCGTGCGGCGCGCGGAAGACCAGTTTTCCAACCAAATCGGACTGGAGCGGCCCGCTGCGTCGAGATACGTGTCGTCGGATCGGAGTTCATTGGCTGAGTTCGTGCTCCAACCTTCCACAAGGTTGATCGTCGTGCTGCTCGCGGTCGAGGTGCTCCTGGAATTGGCGTCATTCCACGCATTCGACAGTTCATATACTGCATCACCGAAGACGCCTCCGGGCTGAATCGTGTAACCGGCAACGGTGCGTTGCGCCTCCGTGGTCGGGTTGCTGTTCAGTCCCAATGAATTGGAAGCCGGTTGCGTCGTCGGAGGGGTGTCCACGGCGGCACTTGCGGGGAGAGTGCTCCCGGTATTAAAATCACCTTTGATGTAAATCGGATCATTGCTCCCGACGACAAGCCCCCCGCTGGGCAAGACCCCGGCGTCCCAAAGCCGCACCCCAGTCAAAGGCCGGGTTCCGCTGCTCAGCCCGGTCGAATCCCAGACATAGATGATCCCCGTCGGAAACACCGTGGGGTTTGCCGCCATCACGGTCCCCAGGGCGCCGACATCAATATCTGTTGATTCAACCGCGGCGGTCGTGCTGCGTGAGCGATCGATGAAGGCATTTGGGTCGCTGTAGGCGTTCGTCTTTACATTGATGGCAGCCAGCAGAGGCGTCACCCACGGATTGCTGGACGCGCTGACCGCCGTGCCATCCACGTTGACCACGGTTTTGCTGACTGTTTTGGTGGAGCCCACGGTAGTGACCAATATTTGAATTCGCACGTCTGCCTGATTGTAAATGCGCGCATTTTTGAATACCATGGGGGTCGTATCGTTAGAGGGGTTGGTCGGCGGTTCGATCACTTCGCGAGTGGAAAACATATCCGCCGGCGCGGGCCCTCCCGTGTAGGTCGGCGTGGTATTGGTTTCAAAGCTGGCTTGCCGGTTGCCGTTGGAATTGACAGCCATGTTGTTGACCAGGTTGGGAACCAGTGACAGCAGTGACGTCTGTTTGACTTGCGCGGCGTAACCGCCGCCAGTGAAACTGCTGCCGTCGTTCGTGGCGGTCGCCCCATATAATACGCTGTCAGTAAAAGTCGGTCCTTCAAATGTTGCATTTTCCGCGAGATACAAAGGGCCGCTATAGGTCACGTTCCCGACGTAGGTGCCTGAACCCGTTCGGTAAGTGCACCAATTGAATGGACTTACCTTATCCAGGCGCAGGTAGCGGATGAGCGTATAAGGTTTGGGCTTTGTCACGGTGTTTAAGATCGGGGTGACCGTTACCGTTATCCGATACGTCATACTCTTCGAGGGAACGTTTTTGGCGTTGTAGGTGGCGGAGTGAGTGAAATAATATCGAGTCACCGACGTGAGCGAGTTTTCCGAGACGGGCAGACGTGTAGCTACATTCGGCAGGTACTCGGAACTCGAGGTATTCGTGACGACAGTGTCATCCGGGAGCACCGGATATACCAAAGGCGTGCTTACGGAAAAGCCGCTCAATTTGCTTCCCGTGGGAAAGTTGACCGGTCCGGCAATTGCAGGGAACGCGGCATTGCCGGTCGTCCCGACAGTCGCGCAATCCTGAATCGAAGGGCCATACCCGTTATTGACCGTGACCCATTGAATCAGGCGTCCGGTCACGGTCTCCACCGCCGCCTCGGCGGCCGCATTGGCGAGGAATAGCTGCCCATTGTTCGCAGTCTCGCTCGCGACCGCGCTGGAGTAGGAATGCACCGCCATCAGGGCCGCGGACATGGCGAACAAAAGGATCATGACAACGACCAAAGAGCTGCCTTGACTGGAACGACGGGAATGACCAGAGAAGAATTTCACGGTTGCAATTCTGTTTTAGAGGCTCTGCCGGGAGCGAAACTTGGAGTTGACGTTCAGCCAGGAATTATTTCGGGCCGCGGAACCGCCATTCCGGGTCATGACGTTGAGGTACTCCAGCGAGCGAATGGGGAGCAAGGTCTGCACCGCATTTGAGCCGGCGGGCATGCAGAAAGTGCCCGATGTTCCGCCAGTGGGGATCGTTGGATCATTGGCTTGCGTCTGATTGCCGCCGTCCAGCTTATTGGAAATGGTGACGGGATTCGACGTCTGGCTGGTATCCGAAAAATAGAGCAGGTCCTTGTGGCCATCGACAGTGTTTGTGGTGACGGCGAAGGCGCCTTCGACGATGAAATAAGCTCGATTGCAATCGAGGAATGTATTGGAGCCTAGCGTCGCGGGAAACTGCACCACGATGAGGCCGGACGTGCTGGTATTGACGCTGCTGATGCCAAGCCCTGGCTTGAGGCCTGGGCTAAAGCCGCCGGTGACGGTCTGCGAAATGCTGGGAAACGCGGGATACAACCTCGCGCTCGCGGGAATCACGGACGCGGAATAGAGGCTGGCATTGTAATTGAGAGAGACGGATTGCGCCGTTGAAGGAAGGTCCACATATCGCGTGGAGGGCGGCGGGTTGTTCACAGTATAACCACTGCCATCGGCGGGCAATACATAGCAGGTAATCGGGAGCAGACGCATAAAGCGCACGCTATTTCCCCATGTGCCGCTGGCCACGGCGGTGAAGGTCTGCGTGCTCGGGTTGTAGTTCGCGCAGTCCACGAAAAATGCCGATGGCTCCAACGAAGAGAGCAAACGATAGAAGCTCCACTGCAAATTGGCGTTTCCCTCGTTTACGGAGATATTTTTGGCCATCAGGGTGAGGTTTGCCCTGAGACTCTGGTAGAAAACTGTGGAACCGACCGCGAACACAGCGAGGGCAATCACGACTTCGATCAAGGTGAATGCGCAGGCTGCTCTTTTGCGCGTGTGCGAAGGGAGAAAAGCGTTCATCTTCTTTGGATCCAACCTTGGAGGGTCCTAGTCATCCCGCGCGCGCACGGTGGAAGCATAGACGGAATAGGTTTTATTGCGGAAAGCGTACGTAATCTGATAGTCCACCGCGACGGTATCGGCGGCCGATTCGAAGACGTACGTGTTGCGATAGATCGAACCGGTGACGAAACCGGTCTGCGGCGAATCGCTCTGTGAAAGAAGAACCACCGTCGGACCCACGTCGTAGGGGTCATTGGGATCAGCCGTCGTCAATTGCATCCCGTTGGTCACCACGCAATCCACGGGAACAGACTGGATAATCCACGGGTCGGTCAGGACCTTCGCGACCTTTGCCCGGAGAATCGCGCTCGCGGCGGCGTCGCAGCGGACCCGCGTGGCGCGGGTATTCATGAGGCCATACGCCATCGTAAAACCGATGCTGCCGAGCGTGAAAACCACCAGGGCGACGATCACCTCGATGAGGGTCATCCCGGCTTCCGCGTGCTTACGCAACGAATGCGTGATCCTCACTCGGTCACTGAATGATTGCGCGGCGGGTTGAATCTGCGCGTCATCCACCGTCTTCGGTATTTCGGACGCCAAAAGGGTTGCTTTGCGGTCTCTTCCGGCCCTGCATCCGGATTGACGCGCCTCGCGCGCCACGATTTTTGAACAGGGAAAAACCATCTAAAACACCTTTCCAAAGATGCCAATGTGATATTGGGAGAATTCCCAGCCATCGCTGAACCGATGGCTCACCGCTTCGTTGTGAGGTTTCTCGCAAAAACAGGTTTCGCGAGAAACGAGCGCTAGC
>Ga0302278_10006061_pt1 | contig 11684 bp, 7 predicted proteins | sample III_Bog_N3_2_FD_194543 | JGI IMG/M metagenome (GOLD analysis project Ga0302278, IMG submission 194543) | Peat permafrost microbial communities from Stordalen Mire near Abisko, Sweden - III_Bog_N3_2 | ecosystem: Environmental > Terrestrial > Soil > Wetlands > Peat | place: Sweden: Abisko... | reverse complement strand
GGTGGAGCAATAAACGATGGCCCGTCGAACATTTTGCCGAACTCGTCCGCCAGCTCACGCACCGCGCCCCACACCTCCGCTTCGTGATCCTCGGGGCAGGCACCGACGCCCCCTTGGGCGACATCATTGCCCAAGCCGCCCCCCGCTCCTTGAACCTGTGCGGCCAAACCTCGTTACTCGAGATGATCGAATGGATCCGCCGCTGCGACCTGATGATTTCCAACGACACCGGCCCCATGCACGCCGCCGCCGCCTTGCGCAAGCCGCTGCTGGCCCTGTTTGGCCCCACCGAACCACGCCGCACCGGCCCCTACGGCCAGCAGGCCAGCGTCGTGCGCCTCGACCTTCCCTGCTCCCCCTGCATGCGGGCGGCCTGCCACCACACCCCCACCGAGGAATGCCTCCGCGCCCTCACTCCCGCCCAAGCCCTGACCCGGATACTTCAAAGCGAATTGGGCGCAAACCTCATCCGATAGCTCCCAACCCATTCGACAATTGCCGACGGCGGAGGCAATTCTGCAGCCGTCGGCGGCATCGCCGACCTTATTTGTTCGCGACCATCGTCATCCCCGGAACGAACGACAACCTTTCCGCACGCAGCACGCTTCATTTGTATCTGTGCCCAACCGTGATATATTGGCCGCACTGAACACGGAACACTTGACACTAAGCAAGCCCATCGTCATCGCTGGCGGCACCGGCTTTATCGGCCGCGCCCTCACCCGGCAACTCCTTGATCGCGGCCATGCCGTGACCATCCTCACCCGCACGCCCCGCCCTCGCCTCGACGCGGCCCGCGAAATCGCCTGGGACGGCGCACATGCTGGCGGCTGGGCCGCCCAGATCGACGGGGCCGAAGCCATCATCAACCTGGCCGGCCGCAGCATCAGCTGCCCGCACAATCCCGAAAACTTGCGCGCCATCGCCGCCTCCCGCATCCAATCCGCCCAGGCCATCGCCCAAGCCATCCGCCAGGTATCCACCCCGCCCCGCACCTGGGTGCAAGCCAGCGCCGTCGGCTATTATGGCGACACCGGCGACACCCTCTGCGACGAATCCAGCCCCGCGGGCCACGATCTCCTGGCCGACATCTGCCAGCAATGGGAAGCCGCCCTGACCGCCGCGCCCCTGACCGCCACCCGCCCGGTCATCTTGCGCATCGGCTTTGTGCTGGGGCGTGATGGTGGGGCGTTGCCCGTCCTACAACACCTGACCCGCTGGTTCCTTGGTGGTGCCGTCGGCCACGGCCAGCAATACCTCAGTTGGATCCACCTCGCCGATCTTGCGGACATGTTCGTCCAAGCCATTGAAAACCCGGCCCTGACCGGCCCTTGCAATGCCGTCGCGCCCCACCCCGTGACCAACGCCCAATTCATGCGCGCCCTGCGCCACGCGCTCCACCGCCCCTGGAGCCCGCCCGCGCCCGCCTTGGCCGTGAAATTCGGCGCCCTCCTGCTCGGCACCGAAGGCTCACTCGCGCTTATCAGCCAGCGCTGCACGCCAAAAAAATTTCTTGCCGCCGGCTTTCCCTGGCAATTTCCCGAACTCCCCCCCGCCCTGGCCGACCTCTGCCGCCAGTGACTTCACATCTTGATTACGAAATCGTCCGCGCCCGGCTCAACTTCACGGAAACATACCGCGTCTCGGGGATGATGAATTTCTTCACTTCCACCGTCACGGCCGCAGGTTTGTACTCGTTCAAAATGGTGTTCGCGATATCGCTGGCGAGCGTCTCGATCAATTTCCAATTCTGGCCGTCGCCAAAACGCAACAGGCGCTGCGTCACGGCAAAGTAATCAATGGTATCAGCCAGGTCGTTGGTGCGGGCGGCGGCGGAAAAATCGAAGGCCATTTCAACAGTCAACAGCAACCGTTGCGCCGTGGCACGCTCGGCCTCCGGCACGCCGACGCGATAGCGGACCTCCAGATCCACAATGGAAATCTGGCTCATTTTCCGGCCTCCCGCAGTTTTGCCACGGCCTTTAACAGGACTTCGGTGGGTTGGTTCAGCACCAGTTGCCGGGCCTCAGCCAGGGTGAGCCAGCGGAATTCCCGGCCTTCGTCATTGAGCACCACGGCGGGATCGGCGGCCGGACAGCGCGCCGTGTAGTTCAGCAGCACAAAATGCGCGTCTTTGTAAAATTCCTGCGAGTGAATGCAATCCTGTACCAGCACGAATTGGATGTCGGTTACTTCAAGCGCGGTTTCCTCGAGGATTTCCCGGCGCAACGCGGCTTCCGAGGGCTCGCCCCATTTGATCTTGCCGCCGGGGATGCCCCATTTACCGGACCATTTGTGGGTGCGGATCATCAGCACCTCGTCGCGCGGGTTGAAAATCAGCGCGCCCACGGTGGCCAGCGGCATTTCGGGGTCGGCGGGCAATTGCTCGGTGGGCCGCAAATTGAAGTGGTATTTCTCCAACACCCGGCGCAATTCCGCGAGATGCTCCACAATGATGTCCGGCTTGGCGGCGCGCAATTGGTCGGCGGTGTTGTAGCCGGTAAGCACGGCGCAGGAATGCACACCACCATGCTTGGCGGTCAGGACATCGTGCTCCATATCGCCGATGAACAGGGTTTCCTCGGGCTGCAGATCATTCTCGGTGAGCAGTTCGTGGATTTTTTTGCGTTTGTCCCAGACGTCAGTGTAGGGCCGGTCAATGTAGGCATCAAAGCCGTTGACGCGGCATTGGCTCTGGTAATGGTCGCCGTGGATGGTGCTCAGCAGAAAGGTGCGGCAATGGTGCGCGCGGCAAAATTGCAGGAATTCACGCGCGTGCGGCATTTCCGAGACGGCGTCCTGTGCCTGGCGAAAGCCGTCGTGGAACCAGGCTTCGAGCTGGGCCATGGGCACGCCGGGAACATGGCGGTCATAAAAGCTGTTGAAGGGCAGTTGAAATTCCGCGCGAAATTCCGCGAGCGACATGGCGGGCTTGCCCGATTGGGTGAGGACAAAGTTGGAGGCCTTCAACACGACCGGCAAATCATCCACCAAGGTACCCGACCAGTCGAAAATAATGTTTCGGATCACAGGTGGATTTAAGAGGGAACAGGCGGGTCGTGTCAAGTGTTCCGCGATCTGGGCTCAAGGATTATGGCCGGAAGCCGATGACCAAGATGAGATGTTTCATACCGCATGACGCACGTAAAAAGCCACATCCTGATGGCCGCCATTGTCTTGCTGACCGCCATTGAGTTTGTTTTCGATTCGCGGGGCTCCAACGGCCTGGCGGACTGGGGCTGGTATTTACTGCCCGTCTATTTGTCGGTTTACGTGGCACGCCGGCGATTCACCTATTTCTTGGCGGCAGTGATTTCCCTGCTCCTGCTATTGGCTTTCGGCTGCGCGCCATCCGGCCTTCATCCGCAACTGGCTCTCTTGGCCCGGCTGACCGGCATCGGCGTGATCTGGATCCTGAGCGTCATGATCGCGCACCACAAACAGGTGGAACAGGAGCGTCGGCAGTTGGAGTGCGCCTCGCGCGCGATTTGCGGGTGTCATCAAGTGTTGATCCACGCCACTTCCGAACCGGAACTGCTCAAAGAAATCTGCCAGTTGATCATTGAAAAAGGCGGCTTCCGGATGTGTTGGGTGGGCTGGGCGGAAGCCGATGCGAGCAAATCCGTGCTGGCCGTTGCCCGGGCCGGCTGGGATGCGGGTTATCTGGCGCAAGCGAAGATCAGTTGGTCCGCGACCGATGAACACGGCCGGGGGCCAACGGGCGAGGCCATTCGCACCCAGCAGGTCATCATTTGCAATGATTTTCAATCGGATCCCCTCGTGGCCCCATGGCGGAAAGAGGCCCAATCGCGCGGCTATGCGTCTTCCATCACCCTGCCGCTGCTGAACGCGGGCAGGGCCTTTGGCGTGCTGACCATCTATTCCGGCAAGGTGAACGCGTTTGCCCAGCCGGCGGCGGTCGAATTGCTCAAGGGACTGGCGGATGATCTGGCTTTCGGCGTGCATACGCGGCGCAGCCAGGCCCGGCATCTGGCGGCGGCAGCGGCGCTCAAGGAGCGGGAGGAGATTTACTCCAATATTGTCAATCAGGCGGCCGATTCCATTGCCTTGATTGACCCCGAAACCGGTCGTTTTGTGGAGTTGAATGCCGCCGTGCACCAAAGTCTGGGCTATACCCGGGAGGAATTTGCCGACCTCGGAATGGCCGACCTCCAGGCGGAGCCGCCCGGCTGGCTCCTGCAAAATCTGAAATCAATCCGGCAACAAGGCGGACTGGTGTTTGAAACCCGCCACCGCCATCGGGATGGCACGCTACGGGACGTGCGCGTGAGTTGCCGCCATGTTCATCAGCAGGACCGGGATTACGTGGCGGCCATCTGGCATGATATCACGGAGGACCGCCGGCGTGAAAACGAACTGTTGAAGCTGAGCCTGGCGGTCGAGCAAAACCCCTCGTCCGTCGTCATCACCAACCTGCGGGGCGACATTGAATATGTGAATCAGCGGTTCACCGAGGTGACGGGCTACACCCTCGCTGAGGTGCGGGGCAAAAACCCGCGCCTCTTCAAATCCGGACTCAACCCGGACTCCACTTACACCCAATTATGGGGCGACATCACCGCCGGACGGAGCTGGCGCGGCGAATTAATCAACCGCAAGAAGGACGACAGCTTGCACATCGAGTGGGTCACCATCTCCCCGGTCGGCAACACGCAAGGGGTGACCACGCATTTTGTGGCGATGAAGGAAGACATCACCGAGGTCAAAGAAGCGGCGGCCGCGTTGGAATCGGAGCGGCGGCTGCTGGCCGACATGGTGGAAAACAGCAGTCTGGCCATTGTTTTCAAAGACCTCGCGGGCCGGTACCAAAAGGTCAACCGTCGATTCGAGGAGGTGTTTGGACTCAGCCGGACCGAGGTGGTTGGACATGCTTTTGATGAGCTTTTCCCCGATCAACCAGACACCTCCCGCAGCCATGATGATCAAGTGATTGCCTCGGGTAAGCCGTTGAACTTCGAGGAGGTCTGGGCGAGCCCATCCGGTGACAAAACATTTATTTCCATGAGCTTTCCCATCCGGGATTCCGCCGGCAGCATCAACGGGCTTTGTGGCATGATGCTGGATGTCACCGATCGCCGGCAGGCGGAAGCCGCCACGCTGCTCCTGGCGGCCTTGGTGGAATCGTCCAACGACGCCATCATCAGCAAAGACCTGAACGGCACGATCCTCACTTGGAACCATGGAGCGGAAGTGATGTTCGGTTATGGCGCCGCCGAAATGGTTGGCGCGTCCATCGGAAAATTGATTCCGCCCGAACGGTTTGGCGAGGAGGATGAACTCAAGCAGAAGGTGTTGCGCGGCGAGCTGATCCAGGGCATGGAAACCGTGCGCCGGGCCAAAACGGGCCGCCTGCTCTACGCCTCGATCAGCGTCTCCCCCCTCAAGGACAAGGCGGGCAATTTGACCGGCTACTCCCAAGTGGTCCGCGACATCACGGTGCGCATTCAGAACGAGATTGAGCTGCGCCGGAAAAACCGGCGCATTGAGCGGCTCAACAGCATTCTCCGCTCGATCCAGGAAGTGGCCACGCTGCTCAACTCCACGGATGAGGACGTCAACCAGATGCTGGCCGCCGTGTGCGCCTCCCTGCTGAAAACCCGGGGCTATCTGACGGTCTGGGCGGGCTGGGCCGATCCCGCTTCGAAAAAAGTCATCCCGGCCGCTCATGCGGGCGATTATGCCAATGTCCTGGAGCTGCTGCCCATCACCTGGGATGACAGCCCCAGCGGCCAGGGCTCGACCGGTTCGGCCATTCGCGAGCGCCGCACGGTCGTTTGCGAAGACATCGGCCTCGATCCGCGCTATGAACTCTGGCGCAAAGCCATGGCTCCGCTGGGCAGCATTCCCATCACCACTTCCATCGCCTCCGTTCCGATTCTCCACGGCGAGCAAGTGTTCGGCGCGTTGAGCATCCTGATCGAACAATACAACGCTTTCGACGAGGAAGAACTCAAATTGCTCGAGGGCCTGGCCCGCGACATTGGCCGGACCTTGCACCACGTGCAACAGGAATCCGTCCGGCGCAAAATCGAAGAGAGCCACGCCCGCCTGGCCACGGCGGTCGAACAGTCCGGGGAATCCATTGTCATCACGGACACCGCCGGCCGGATCCTGTACGCCAATCCGGCGTTTGAAAGAACCAGCGGCTACCCGCAGACCGAAACCCTGGGGCAGAATCCCCGCCTGCTCAAGAGCGGCAAACAAGACACGCGGTTTTATCGCCAGATGTGGGACACGCTGACGCGGGGCGAAAGCTGGAAGGGTCACTTTGTCAACCGGCGCAAGGACGGCTCGCTCTATGAGGAGGATGCCACCATTTCCCCCATCCGCGATGAGCTGGGCCGGATTGTCAATTATGTCGCGGCGAAGCGCGACGTGACGCATGAACTCAAGCTGGAAGCCCAATTTCGTGAAGCGCAAAAAATGGAGGCCATGGGCACGCTGGCCGGGGGCATTGCGCACGATTTCAACAATATCCTCACCGCAATTTTCGGCTATGCCTCCCTGCTCCAGTTGGAGGCCGGGAAAACCCCGGAGTCGGGGGAGATGGTGGACGAGATTCTCCGCGCGGCCAGCCGGGCCAAAGACTTGGTCCAGCAAATCCTGACCTTCAGCCGCCACCACGAACAGAAGCGGGAAGTCATCCGGCTGGGGTCGGTGATCAAGGAAGCCACCAAGTTTTTGCGGGCCTCCCTGCCGGCCAATCTGGAAATCGAGATGAATTTGTCGGCCGAGGCACCGGCGGTGCTGGCTGACCCCACGCAAATCTATCAGGTGGTCATGAATCTGGCCACCAATGCCCTTCATGCCATGGAGGGCCAGCGGGGGCGGTTGACCATTGAATTACAAGCGTTCACCCCGGATGCCCAGTTCCTGGCAAGCCATCCCAAATTACCGGCGCGGTCCTATACCCGGCTGATTATTGCCGATACGGGGCACGGCATGGATGCCACGACCTTGCAGCGCATTTTTGAGCCGTTTTTCACCACCAAACCGGTCGGGAAGGGCACGGGACTCGGCCTGGCGGTGGTGCATGGCATCGTGCAATCACACGATGGCCTCATCACGGTCCAAAGCCAGCCCGGCCAGGGGACGTCCTTCCATCTCTATTTCCCGGCCCAGTCGGTGCCGGAAGCTGCGGCCAGCATCAGCTTCAGCGACGCCCCCATCGGGAGCGGGGAAAGCATTCTGGTGGTGGATGACGAGGTGGTCATCACGTCCATGCTCCAGCGGTTGCTGAAGGCTCTGAATTACCAGGGCACCGTCTGCAATCATCCGGCCGAGGCGCTCCGTCTGCTTCAGGAACCGAGCCGGACCTTTGATCTGGTGCTCACCGATCTGACCATGCCGGAGATGAATGGCTTGGAATTGGCGCGCAAGATCCGGTTGCTCCGGCCGCAGCTCCCCATCATTCTGGCCAGCGGTTACACCGGCAGCCTGACCCAGGCCAACATCCACGACGCCGGCATCTGCCACGTGCTGGCCAAGCCGGTCGCCCTGAAGGAGATGGCCAGGGCCTTGCGGGCCAATCTCTCCGCCCAGACCGCCCCCTGAGCAACCGACGCAGATTCCATTAAGCCGAAAACCGAAGTTGGGACTAAAGATTTGAGAAAAGCACTGATCGGAAACGGGTTGGGAATACGACATCGGGGAAAACATGCACCCGCCGGTTGCAGGCGCGGCGCGCACGGAGTGACGCGCCCTACCGCGCTGGGCGCGCGGCACGTCCGTTCGATTCCATTGCCTTCTTCGGAGTTCGGGTTTAGGGGGACCGTACCTGCCATCGGGTGTGGCTGGATACACCGCGCGGGCGGCCACTTTGCGCGCGGACGCTGGAAAATCACTCGGGCCGGTTTCGTGCGATCGTGGTTTTCCGCGAGGCGCGGAAAACCACATGTGGGGCGCGTGTACTCCCCGGGCAACTTCGCAGACAAAACAGCCGTCGAGCGAGCTCGACGGCTGTGGTGAATTCCTAGTGGAAGAATTATTTCTTCCGGCGGGCCAGACCGACCAAGCCAGCGAAACCCATGCCGCAGAGGGCCAGCGTGGAGGGTTCGGGGACAATGGTCAAATTGCTAACCGGGCCCAAGCTGTTCCCCACGGCGCGCAAATCGCCGTAAATGCCGATTTCCGATCCAATGCTGCTACCAGCATTGAAAGTGACCGACTCACTTTGATGCTGGACGCTGCTGGTATCAATGTAGCCAAGGTTAAACACATCAGCGGAAACCCATTGAATATAGAGCGCGCTGACACTGGTGGGCGCCACACCGTTGATGACGTTGGCACCGGTGACAAGAGCTCCGCTGACGTCACTGTTGTTGCGAATGGACGTCAGGCTGGGCCTGACACTGACACTCGCCCAGTCGAAAGCAGTGCGGGATCCGGCCACGGGATTGCTGCCGGAGATGGCAAGACCAATATCCTCCGCTTGACTGGAGGCTGGTTGCGCCACGCTTATCTCCAGAGTGTCGCCAACGACAAACGCGGTACTAAAAGCGGTGACGGGGGCCAAATACAAGGCTTGTTCGGCAAAGGCAGCGCCTCCAACATAATTGGCCGTCAAACCCGAGCCACCTTGAGTGAAGGAGACACCGTCTCCCGCACCACCGGAACCATCGTTGACCAAGTATGTAGTATAGCTGATCCCGCCGTTTCCATTCAAGGGATCAATGACTTGAGCTTGCGTCGCCACAGCCGCTGAGCAGGCCAAGGTTAACGCGCTAATCGTTTTGATGTTCATGTTGTTATTTATTTAGTCGGCTACCAGGCTGACCAATTGGTTGTTTTTTATGTCGTTGTGAGTCCACCATGACTAGGTGTGATCCAAGGTATCAGAACCCAGACGAATTTGAGTATCCCCCAAACAGGGGATGCTGTCAAGCCTTGGATTGATGGATTGATGGATTGATGGATTGATGGATTGATGGATTGATGGATTGATGGATTGATGGATTGATGGATTGATGGTGGGGATGGTGGGGAGCGGTGGGTGGTTCATGGTTTGGGGTGGTTTGGGGTGGTTTATGATTTCAAAGGTCTGACCTACTCGGACTGACTCGGACTCGGGTGGGCGCTTGGGGATAGATCTGGGTGCTGGGGAAAACGGCCGACGAGGGCCCTTTGCAAGGGTTTGCAACATGGTCCTCCTTGGTGGAGGGGTTCATAATGAATTTCAAAGGTGCTACCCGCTGCTACCGGGTACGACTTTGGGGCATGGCGATGGCTGGGTGACTTGGAGGCTTGATGGCACATAATGGCTATTTTTGACCACTTCTCGAAAGGTTCAGTAACGCTTCGGGGAAATCTCTCCCCGAGGAGAGGGGGAGCCGAGTCCTGCCAATTTTTTCCACCTTGATTTACCTTGATTTACCTTGATCAGGCTTGATTGACCTTGATTGATGGAGGGCGAGGCTGCGATCTGGGGACGGTGTGCGCCCATGAATCGAAGCAAACACTGGGTGACGAGCCGTCGCCACCCCCAAATGCGGCGGCAGTCCTCGGCCTGATATTCTGGGTTGCAGATGCTCATGGATTGATCTTTTTGGCTTGAGCATAACCGGGGACCTTGGACATAGGCTGTCCAAGGTGTATTTTTTATGAAAAAAAAGTTCGGTCCTGGCGAGGATCCATAAACCCGAACTGAATCGCTCCGGCTCTGCGGTTTAATTCATTGTTCACCGGCATCGTTCCGGCTACGTTTTATGCCAATGAATCTTTCGGTGAAAATTGGCGGACTGGTGATGCAGAATCCGGTGACGGTCGCCTCCGGCACGTTTGGCTATGGCGCGGAATACGCGCGGCTGATGGACGTCAACCAGCTCGGCGCGGTCACGGTCAAGGGCATCCGGCTGAATCCCGTGCCCGGCAACCCCACGCCGCGCACCGCTGAGGTCACCAGCGGCATGCTCAATGCCATCGGCCTGCAAGGGCCGGGCGTGGACGGTTTCATCAAGAAGTACTGGCCGTTCCTCAAGGCATTGAAGGTGCCGACGATCATCAATATCTGGGGCACCACGGTGGAGGAATACGCGGAGGTGGCGCGGCGGTTCGACGCCTTGGGTGGGGTTGGCGCGCTGGAATTGAATGTCTCCTGCCCGAACATCAAGGAGGGCGGCGCGCAGTTTGGCACGGATTGCAAACTGCTCGCGCAGGTGGTTTCCGCCTGCCGCCAGGTCACCACGCTGCCGCTGATCACCAAGATGAGCCCCAACGTGCCCAACATTGCCCTGCTCGCCAAGGCGGCCGAGGAGGCCGGCAGCGACGCGCTGGCGGTGACGAACAGTTTCCCGGCCATGGCCATCGACATTCATACGCGCAAGCCCAAGCTGGCCAACGTCACCGGCGGCCTCACCGGCCCGGCGATCAAGCCGATTGCCATCAAGCTGGTTTGGGAGGCGGCCAAGGCGGTGAAGATTCCGATCATTGGCATGGGCGGCATTCAAAACGCGGATGACGCCATTGAATTTCTCATGGCGGGCGCCACCGCGGTGGCCGTGGGCACCGCGAATTTCTATGAACCGCAGACGGCCTTGCAGGTGGTGGCGGGCATCCGCGAGTTCATGGCCAAAAAGAACATTGCCGATGTGCGCGAGCTGACGGGCAGCGTGCAAATTACAAAAGCAAAATAGAAGTTAGAATTTAGAAGATAGAAGTTGGAATTTCTGAAACTGCTGCTCCATGGGCGGCAGGAGCACCGCTTTGGCGAGCAGCGCCAGCGGGATGGCCAGAAAGGTTGAGGCGATGACGTCGGTGAGATGATGGCATTGCAGGGCGATGCGCGACCAGATGACCGCGAGGGCGTAAACCGCCGCCACCATTCCCCAGCCGCGATGCACGAGCCACGCCGCGGCCGCCAAGCCCGCCGCCGTGGCGGAATGGCCGGAGGGGAAGGCGCTGAATTCGTATTTGCCGATGATCCAGTGGCCAGCGTGCCAGACGCCATAAAAGCCCTGCGGTGCGTGGGCCAGCGGCCGGGTGCGGCCGGCGAGGATGCGCAAAATCAACCCGGCCAGTCCGGTGAGTTCACAGGTGAGCGCCACAAAAAAAACACGGGCCGCGCACGTCGGATGCTTAAGCACGATGAGGATCAGGGCAATGCCGGTTCCGACCACGGCGGGCACCCAGCCTTCGCCCAATTTGGAGCACCACCAGGCCAAGCGATGCAGCGCGGGGTTGCGCCCGGCATCCACGGCGAGCGCGGCATCCACGGAAGCATCCAGCGGCCAGGCGAGCGCGACCGCCGCCGCCCCGGCCAGCAGCCAGAGCAGCGCGCACCAGAGCCATTTTCGCGGCAGAACCATGCCGGAAGATATACCGGGGATTTACGATATACGATATGGAATTTACGCACGTCAGGAGGAGCATAAGCTGCCGGGAGGAGCGCCGGAGGTTTGAACAACAAAGAAACCAAGCAACCAAGGGATGCCATCGGCGGACGGATTTTCGAGACGACCTTCGTCATGGTGGCATTGGTTATTCTTGAAGGTATGGATCGGCTGCGGGCTGGAAAAGCGACGCCGAGGAAATCTTGCGCCCGCTGGTGGCAGGCGCGGCGCGCACGGAGTGACGCGCCCTACTATGAGAACGGGTGTCAAGCCCGTTGGGGTTGTTTTTTTTTCAGGTCATGTTTTGTTCAATTTTTTGTTCATTGCAAATTTTTG
>Ga0302278_10006059_pt1 | contig 11688 bp, 8 predicted proteins | sample III_Bog_N3_2_FD_194543 | JGI IMG/M metagenome (GOLD analysis project Ga0302278, IMG submission 194543) | Peat permafrost microbial communities from Stordalen Mire near Abisko, Sweden - III_Bog_N3_2 | ecosystem: Environmental > Terrestrial > Soil > Wetlands > Peat | place: Sweden: Abisko... | reverse complement strand
GCCAAAAGGGTGCTGGACAGAAACTTAAAAACGAAACACACTCAAAGTCATGAAAATGGATAGGCTGTTCTTGGCCATTGATAGGCTGCAAGACCGGGCGTCCATTATCTGTTAGGCCACATTCGCGCATTACAAAATATGAGAGCATCAATTCTACTTGCGGCACTTTTAGGAGTCAGTTTTCTGACTGGTTGCGCGAGCAATCCATACGCGAAGTTTTACCAGAGTTATACAAATCAGTGGCCGGTTGCATTGCAGCAGCGGCTGCTTCCCCATTCTGGCGAGCCGCAGATTATCGCGACATCAGATTTTCGCACGGATGGCCGGCACTTACAGGAGCAGGGATATATTCCCGTCGGCATTTCGGCATTCCGAGGCACGTTGTTTGGCCAGCGACCGTTGGTGTCGCAGGCGAAGGCGGTCAGCGCAGATGTCGTGCTTTACTCTATGCAGTTTTCTCACACTGAATCGGGAGTCATGGCACTTCCTTCGTATCAGCCGGGGCAGACTTACACGACCCAAACCTACGGCACTGTGAACGCGAACGCCTACGGCAGCGGTGGCTATGCTTACGGTTACGGCAACTATTCCGGCAGTTCGACGACCACGACGCCCGGCACTTTTAGCACGCAGTATGTTCCATACTCTCGACAGATTTATGAGCAGGGAGCTATTTATTGGCGTCGCATGAAGCCGGGCGTTTTGGGAGTAAAGCTTGCGCCGATTCCTGACACGATGCGGAGCACGCTTCAGCGCAATACGGGTGTGCTGATTGACATTGTGATGATTGACGGCCCGGCATTCCGTGCCAATATCTTGGAGGGTGATGTTATCATTCAGTTTGCCGACAAGCCGGTGGAGACAGTTCAGCAGTTTGGCGAGCTGTTGCCATTGTATGTAGGGCAGAAAGTTTCCGTCAGAGTCATCCGAGGCAGCCAGACTATGGATATTGATGTTCAGTTATGACCATGTGGCCTAACAAGTCGCCGGAGCCAACCGCCGTTGGCGCTGTCAGTTCCGCTATCGCGGTTCACGTCGAGAGTCGGCGGTGGCTCAGCTTTTTTCGTTAGGCCACATTCGCACCATGTCAGATTCCAAACCGATAACCAAAGAAGAGTTCGAGCAGATGACTCGTTGCTTGGTCGGACTTCCGATTACTAGACCTTGGCGTGGCGGCGGCTCTGCACTTTTTCTGGAGCTTGGGTCGCTTGCCGATACTGGAGCCAGTCGCGGCAAACCGAAGGGCGAGGCCACTGTTATGATTGAGTGGAGCTGGAGAGTCGAGAGTCCGCGCGCCATTGTTTTCGGTAGTTGGTGTGGTGTGCGGAAGATTGATCGAGGTATTCAGAATTTAGCAGGATTGAATATTGAGGATATTTCGTTGGTTGGCCGGCTGCCTGAGATTATGATTCAGCTTTCTGGCGGTAGATGGATACAGTCGTTTATGACAGCCGATGGCCAGCCAGTGTGGACGCTTTTTCTACTCGACGGTGGCCTGCTTTATGTCGAGAGAGGTTGTGTATTTAGAGGACGTAGAAAGCAGAGAGTATGACCATGTGGCCTAACAAGTCGCCGGAGCCAACCGCCGTTGGCGCTGTCAGTTCCGCTGTCGCGGTTCACGCCGCAGGTCGGCGGTGGCTCAGCTTTTTTCGTTAGGCCGCTCGACACACCACAAAACCAAACAACACAAAACACAAATGAAAACACCAGTCGCAGTTACATTGATTATCATGGGAGCATTGCTTGTGATGACACCGGCACTTTCGGATTGTCTTTACCAGCGCAACCTCGTTGCTTTGATGTCGCATCCCGGCATTACGAGCGTCAATCTTGATGGTAAGATGGACGATCTTTATCGGTTTGGCTGCTGGCTGACCGGCAGCATTATGGTTGGCGTCGCTGTTCTTTGTTCGTTATTCGTCAGAAGAGAGACAGTGAAGCATGAGACTTTGGCGACAAACGCGGCCTAACAAGTCGCCGGAGCCAACCGCCGTTGGCGCTGGCCGTTCCGCTATCGCGGTTCACGCCGCGAGTCGGCGGTGGCTCAGCTTTTTTCGTTAGGTGTCATTACGCGCCATGCAATTTATACGCATCATTATCGCAGTATCAGCGTTGGCGTCGTTTGCCGGATGTGAATCCCACAAAAGGATGGTCATACCGCCGATTTACTATGATGCGTTGGCTGGCTCGGTTGTTTCAGATGCAAACTACGGCGAACTGATTCACGCCGGCAAGGTGGATGAGTTGGATCGTTTGTTAGAGGCGACGCTTGTTCAGGATGCGCATGTTTTTGGAGACAGCCAGTGGCCAGATGAACACTGGCGGCGTCAGATGTTGTGGAGGATTGAGCTATATTATGAGAGGACAGGCAAGCCAGTGCCGCCGGATTTAGTTAAGATCTTCGCGAGCATTCCATTACGGCCACCAACAAGCTGTGAGATACAGCAGCAGAAAGCGAGCAAACCATGATGCCTAATATGCTGATAGACTGCGCCAACATCTGGTCTTTGGCGGAATTGAATTTCCCCTTAACGCCCGGCCGTTGAGCATTTCCCGGTGGTTCACCCCTTCAGCTTGCGCTCCAAAATCTCGCCCACCAGCGCGGGGTTGGCCTTGCCCTTGGAAAGTTTCATCACCTGCCCCTTGAGCGCATTGAGCGCGGCCAGCTTGCCGGCCCGGTAATCCGCCACCGGCGCGGGATTCGCGGCGATGGCCTCGTCGCAGAATTTTTCAATCGCCCCGGTGTCGCTGACCTGCGCCAGCCCCTTTTCCTGCACGATGGCGGCGGGCGTTTTGCCGGTCGCAAACATTTCGGCGAACACCTGCTGCGCGGCGGAGCTGCTGATGGTCTTGGCCTCGACGAGTGCGACGAGTTCCAGCAATGCTTCGGGTTTGAACTTCAAATCCGCGAGACTGTTTCCCGGCGATGCCCCCTCATCCCGTCCTTCTCCCCCGCTGGGGGAGAAGGTGTCCGAAGGACGGTTGAGGGGGAACTCTGTGGCCTCCGCCGCTTTCGCGGCTTCCGCCATCTTCGCCAGCAAGTTGTTGATGATCCAGTTGGCGACGGCCTTGGGATTCTTCGCCTGCTTGGCGAGATTTTCAAAATAATTGCCCAGCGCGACGTTGCTCTTGAACACTTCCGCATCGCCCGCCGGCAACTGGTAAGCGCGCATGAACCGCTGCTTGCGCGCGAACGGCAGCTCGATGACCTGCGCCCTGACCTCGGCGAGCCACGCATCGGTGGGCGCGAGCGGCATCATGTCGGGTTCGGGAAAATAGCGATAGTCGTGCGCGTTTTCCTTCGTGCGCATTTCTTCGGTGATGCCCGCCACGTCGTCCCAGCGGCGCGTGGACTGGATCAGCTTGCCGCCGCTTTTGAGCACCTCAATTTGGCGGTTGATTTCGTATTCCGCCGCGCGGCGCACGCCGGAAAATGAATTCATGTTTTTGATTTCAATCTTCGCGCCGAGTTCCTTCGTGCCGACGGGGCGCACGGAAATGTTCACATCGCAGCGCACCATGCCCTTTTCCATGTCGCAATCGCTCACGCCGCCCTGCTGCAAAATCTCCTTGAGGGCATTGAGATATTCGTAGGCCATGTCCGCGCCGGTGAGGTCCGGCTCGGAAACGATCTCCAGCAGCGGCACGCCGGCGCGGTTGAAATCCACGCCACTGGTGCGGTCAAAATGCGTGAGCTTGCCCACGTCTTCTTCCAGGTGCGCGCGGGTGATGCGGACTTTGGCCAGACCCTTTTCCGAACCTTTGCCGTTGAATTCAAACTCCACAAAGCCGTTCGCGGTGCTGGGCTTGTCGTATTGGGTGAGCTGGTAATTCTTGGAGGCGTCAGGATAGAAATAATTTTTGCGGTCGAACTTGGCGTAGCGCGGAATCTCGCAGTTTAGCAGCAAGCCGGTGAGGACGGTTTTGCGGAGCGCCTCCTCGTTCGGCACGGGCAGCACGCCGGGCAGGCCGAGGCAGACGGGGCAGACGTTGGTGTTTGGCTCGGAACCGTATTGGTTCGCGCAACCGCACCACATCTTGGATTTGGTTTTGAGCTGGACGTGGGTTTCCAGCCCGATGACGGCTTCGTATTCCATTACGCGGACATTTTAGCCACAGATGAAACACAGATGAAACACAGATTTTCAAACAATGGCGGCGGGGGCGCAAACGGGATTTTTCCGGCGGCTGAAGCGCTGCTGGAAATTTTCCAGGTAAAGATAAATCACCGGCGTGATGTAAAGCGTCAGGCTTTGCGACACCACCAACCCGCCGACCACCGCGAGGCCGAGCGCCCGGCGCGATTCGCCGCCGGCACCCAGGCCGAGCGCGATGGGCAAGGTCGCCATCAGCGCGCACATCGTCGTCATCATGATCGGGCGGAAGCGCAGCAGGCAGCCTTCGTGGATGGCCTCGGCGGCGGATTTGCCGTGGTGCTGCGCCTCGATGGCGAAATCAATCATCATGATGGCGTTCTTCTTGACGATGCCGACGAGCATGATGAGGCCGACGAAGCCGTAGATGTTCAGGTCGAGGCCGAACAGCATCAGCGTTAGCAGCGCGCCAAAACCAGCCGAGGGCAGGCCGGACAAAATCGTGATGGGATGAATGAAACTTTCATACAAAATTCCGAGAATGATGTAGATGATGATGATGGACACGATAAGCAGGAGAAACAGCCCTTGCGACGACGATTGAAACACCTGGGCCGAGCCTTGAAAGCTGCCGGTGATGGTCGCGGGCAGGTGCATATCGGTCTCGACCTTCTGCACCTGTTCGACGGCGGTGCCCAGCGACATGCCCGGCGCCAAGTTGAAGGAAATGGTGACGGCGGGCAACTGGCCGACATGGGAAATGCTCATTGGCCCCAGGCTGCGGGTGAGCCGGGCCACGGCGCTCAAGGGCACCAGCTTGGGCACGCCGTTGGTGTCTGTGTTGGCGCTGGTGATGTAAAGCTGCGCCAGCGCCGTCGGGTCAAGCTGGTATTGCGGCTCCACTTCAAAGACCACCCAGTATTCGGCCACGTCGCCATAAATGGTGGAGGACTGGCGTTCCCCAAACGCATCGTAGAGCGCGTTCTCGATCTGCATGGGCGAGACGCCGAGCGCGGCGGCCTGGTCGCGGTCAATTTCCACATTGACCTGCGGACTGGCGATCAGAAGATCGGTCGTCACATCCTGAAAACCTGGCTGGGCCGCGAGCTTGTCCACCAAGAGCGGTGTCCATTTGAACAACTCCTTGGTGTCCGTGTCCTGGAGGCTGTATTGATACAGCGCCTTGGTCAGTTTGCCGCCGACGCGGATGAGCGGCGGATTCTGCATATACACATTAATGCCCGGAATCACTGCCAGTTTCTGGCGGAGTTCCTGGATAATTTGGTTCGCGTCCAACTTGCGCTCGGAACGATCCTTCAAACGCATGAACATCCGGCCCTGATTCATCGTGGAAGAGGAGCCGCCGGCGCCGATGAAGGAGCCAAAGCCGGCCACGTTCGGATCCGCGCCCACGATTTTGGCCGCTGCCTGCTGGTGCGCTTTCAGGGCATCGAACGAAATATCCTGCGCCGCCTCGGTGATGGCGAAAATCTGGCCGGTGTCTTCATCGGGGAAAAACCCCTTGGGAATCGCTTTGAACAGGAACAGCGTCACCACCAGAATCACCAGCGACACCATCAGCGTGGTGAACCGGTGGCGCATCACCATTTGCAATGACCGGTCGTAGCCGGCCAGCACCCGGTCAAAAAACCGCTCGAAAAAATTGTAGAGCCGCCCGTGTTTCCGCCCATGCTGCGCGTGGACAAACCGGCTGCACAGCATCGGCGTCAACGTCAGCGACACGAAGCCGGAAACCAGCACCGCCACGACAATCGTCACGGCAAATTCATGCAGCAGCCGGCCGAGCAGTCCGCTCATGAATAGCACTGGAATAAAAACCGCCGAGAGCGACAGCGTCATCGAGATGATGGTGAAGCCGATTTCCTTGGAGCCTTTCAAGGCCGCCTCCATCGGCGGCTCGCCATTTTCCATGTGGCGCACGATGTTTTCGAGCATGACAATGGCGTCGTCCACCACGAAGCCGACGCACAAGGTCAGCGACATCAGCGAAAGATTGTCGAGACTGTAACCCAGCAGCGACATGGCCGCGAAGGTGCCGATGATGGACATGGGCAGCGCCAGGCTCGGAATGATCGTCGCGGAAATATTCCGCAGGAACATGAAGATGACCATGACCACCAGCGCGACGGTCAGCAACAAGGTGTGTTCTACATCGGAAACCGATTTGCGAATGGATTCCGAACGGTCGAACAGCACGTCCAGACTCACGGACGCTGGAATCCGCTCGCGAAACTCCGGCAGCAGCCGGCGGATGTTGTCCACGACCTCCACCGTGTTCGCGCCCGGCTGGCGCTGCACGGCCAGCACCACGGCGCGGGTGTTGTTATACCATGCGGCCGCCTTGTCATTCTGCACGCTGTCGAGCACCTGCCCGAGTTGCTGGAGGCGCACCGGACTGCCGTTGCGATAGGCGACAATCATCGGCCGGAACGCCGCCGCGTCGTTCAACTGGCCGCTGGCCTGCACCGTGAACGCCTGATGCTTGCCGTAAAGCGTGCCGAGCGGCTGGTTCACATTGCCGGCTTCCACCGCCTGCTCCACCGTGTCAATGCCCAGGCCATAAGCCGCCAGCTTGTTCGGATCCACCTGGATGCGCACGGCGTATTGCTGCGAACCGAAGACACTCACCTGCGCCACGCCGTTGATCTGCGAAATCTGCTCGGCCAGCAGGTTCTCCGCGTAGTCATCCACCGTCGAAAGCGGCAGCGTCGGCGACGACATGGCGATGTAAATCACCGGCTGATCCGCCGGGTTGACCTTGCTGTAAGTCGGCGGCGCCGGCAGGTTCGGCGGCAGTTGCTTGGCCGCCTTGGCGATGGCCGCCTGCACGTCCGCCGCCGCCGCATCAATGTCGCGGTCGAGCGAAAATTGAATCGTGATTTGCGCGCTGCCCTGCGAGCTGGACGACGTCATCGAATCCACGCCCGCGATGGTGGAGAACTGCTTTTCCAGCGGCGTGGCCACGGCCGACGCCATCACCTCCGGACTGGCGCCCGGCAGGTTCGCGGAAACCTGGATCGTCGGATAATCAACGCTCGGCAGGTCGCTCACCGGCAGCAGATGAAAACCGACGAGGCCGAACAACAGGATGCCCGACATGACCAGCGTGGTCATGACCGGGCGGCGGATGAATAGTTCGGGAACGCTCATGGCGCGTTGGTGGAAACCGCCACCGCCGATTCAATGGAGCTTTTTACGTTCACCTTCACGCCCGGCACCAGCCGCAACTGCCCGTCAGTCACCACCGTTTCCCCCGGCGCCAAACCGTGCGCCACCACCGTCATGCCTTGGTAAGTAATACCGGCCGTGATGGTCCGTTCCTCCACCGTTTGATCCGCCTTCACCGCGTAGAGAAACTGGCCGTTCTGGCCCGTCTGCACCGCCTGCGACGGCACGACCACGACATTGGTCAAATCTTCCAGAGTCAGCGACACCTGGACAAATTGTCCCGGCCAGAGCGAACGGTCGTCGTTGGGAAACGTCGCCTTGAGCAGAATCGTGCCGGTCGTCGCGTCCACCGCGTTGTCAATGAAGGTGAGTTCCCCGGCCGGCGGCGGCCCGGCCAGATTTTCATACGTCGCCGTCACCGTCAACGGCCGGCGGCGCATCTGCTCCTTGATTTCCGGCAGGTAAGGCTCCGGCACGGCAAACGCCACGTAGATCGGATGAATCTGGTTGATGGTCAGCAGCACATCGTCCGGCGCCTTGACGACGTTGCCTTCGTGAAACAGCAGTGCACCCGTGCGCCCGTCAATCGGCGCGCGGATTTCGCAGTATTCCAAATTCAGCGCGTCCGACTGCACCGTCGCCGCCAGCGTGTCCCGGGCCGACTTGCTGGTGTCAAATTCATCCTGCGAGACCAGTTTTTGGTCGAACAATTTTTGCTCGCGGTCAAACTGGATTTGCGCGTTTTCCAATTGCGCCTGGTCGCGCGCCAGCGCCGCCTGCGACGGGCGCTTGTCTATCGTGAACAGCAGGTCGCCCTTTTTTACTTCCTGGCCCTCCTGAAAATTCACGGTGGCGATGGTGCCGCCGATTTGCGAACGGATGGTGACTGTTGAAATTGGCAGGACATGGCCGAACGGCGGCGGGTCAATCAGCACCGGCACATTGGTCGCGACCGCCTTCGCCGTCAGCACCGGCACGGGCGCGGTGCCCTTGCCCGCCGGCGCGCGCGAACAGCCGGCGGCGAGCGCCAATCCGGTTCCCATCACGGCAAATAAAAAAATATTTTTCACAGTCAGTTTGTTTTCAATTTTCTCACGGCACGATTTCATGGCCGGAACGCGGCCGAAATGGTTTCCAGGAACCGCGCATATTCTTTTTGAAACTTCGGGCTGTGTGGTGAGCAGCCGAGAATGAGGCGGGCGAGCTGCGGCAGCGCCATCGGAAACATGGTCAGCGAAACTTTCGCCAGCTGCAGGTGGACCGCCGGCACGTCCTTCCGCAGGCGGCCCGCCGCCTGTTTGTGGCGAACGCGGGCGATGGCCTGCAACGCCAGCCGCCGCCGCTCCCGCTCGTCCAGCACCGAATCGGCGCCCGTCTGGAGCGATTCCCACGCCAGCAGCCGCACCCAGTCAATGTCCCGGCAGTTCTGCCGGAACCACAGCGGCAGGCTGGACGCCGTGTCGCTTTCCGGCAGCTGCGCCTCGATGCGGCTACGGCGGTCGCTGATTTTGTGGCGCAGCACGGCGCGGAACAGGCCTTCCTTGTCGCCGAAATAATGGTAGAGCATCCGCTTGTTGACCTTCGCCCGCCGGACGATGCCGCCGACGCGCGCGCCAGCGAAGCCGCGCGCGGAAAATTCCTTCAGCGCGGCGTCCAAAATCCGCTGGCGGGTGCGGTCGGGATTGCGCACGACCGCGCTGGCGGGCTTTTTTAGCTTGGGAGGCATCGCGCTTAAGTAACCGAAAAGTTACTTAAAGGCAATCGGGAAATTTGGGCGGGGAGTGTTTAGGCCGCCGGCGGCGGGCCGCCGGGCCGGTTCAGCTCCTCGATTTCGCGCATCATCTTTTCCGCCGCTTCCTGCGAGAGGCTGTGCGACACGGAGATGCCGAATTGCTTCTTGAGGTATTCGTCCAGCCGCAGCCACTGGCCCTGAAATTTCACCTGCCCGGTCCAGGCGCAGACCGTGACAAATGCCTGGAGCTTTTCCAGCCGCAACAAAATCACCACCACCATGACCAGCGCCATTGCCACCGCGACAATCAGCACCAGCGACATCATCTGGCTGGAAACCACGTCCTGCTCGGCGGCCTGCTGGTGCTTGCTCAGCGCCTGCTCCTGCTCCTGATGCGCCTGGAAGAGGATGCTCCGCATGTGCTCCAGCTTCTCCTTGCCGCGCGCGGTCAGGGTCACCACCGAAGCGTTGGTCGTCATCTGGCCGGAAGCGAAAACGGTGGCCGGATCAAAGACCAGTTCCTCATTCACCATTTTTTCCAGCACCGCGAGGTTGGCCTGCTGCGCCGGTTCGCCGCTGGTGAGTTTTTTTAAATCGCCGATGTCGTCACGGATGGCCTGTATCGCGTGCTGGTAAGGCTCGATATATTCTTGGCGGCCCGTCAAAAAATAGCCGCGCTGGTTCGCCTCGGCGTCCACGATCTGCGACTGCGTCTGCTCGAACATATCCAGCACCTTGTAGGTCTGCATGACATAGTTGAAGGAATCGTTGAACTGCCCGCCGGTCTGATGCACCAGCCACGTCATCGCCAACAGCGCCACCATCGGCAGCGACAGACCCAGCCAGAAGAGGACTTTTTTCGTTATTCTGGTCGGCAACATTTTTAGAAAAGATAAACCAAATTCCGTTTCTGTCAAAGTCCGGCTTTTTCCAGATGCCACGGCGTCGCCTGCTCATAGGCGTGCGCGATTTTCAAAAGCGATTCCTCGCCGAACGGCTTGCCGAGCAGTTGCAGGCCGATGGGCAGCTTCGGACTTTGGGTGAAGCCGCACGGCACACTCACGCCGCAGATGCCGGCGAGGTTGCAGGAGATGGTGAAGATATCGGAAAGATACATCTGCAGCGGGTCGCCGGATTTTTCGCCCGCCTTGAACGCCGCCGTCGGCGTGGTCGGCGTCACGATGGCGTCAACCTTTTCAAACGCCTTGAGAAAATCGTTGCGGATGAGCGTGCGGACCTTTTGCGCCTGCAAATAATATGCGTCATGGTAGCCGCTGCTCAAAACATAGGTTCCCAAAATAATCCGGCGCTTCACCTCTGCGCCAAAACCCGCGCCGCGCGTTTTGGAATAAAGTTCTATCGGATCGTTACCGTCCACCCGCGCGCCGTAGCGGATGCCATCGAAGCGCGCCAGATTTGCAGAGGCTTCCGCCGTCGCAATAATATAATAGGTCGCCACCGCATAATCCGTGTGCGGCAGGGAAATTTCCACAATCTCCGCGCCGAGTTTTTCATACTGCTTCACGGCGGCGTCCACGGCGGCCTTCACTTCCGCGTCGAGACCGCCGATCATGTATTCTTTTGGCAGGCCGAGTTTCAGGCCTTTGACATTGCCGTCCAGCGCGGCGACATAATTTGGCACCGGCTGCGGCACGCTTGTCGAATCGCGCGGGTCAACGCCGCTCATCACGCCGAGCAGCGTCGCCGCGTCGCGCACGTCTTTGGTGAATGGCCCGATTTGATCCAGCGAACTCGCAAACGCCACGAGTCCGTAACGCGAAATGCGCCCGTAAGTCGGTTTCAACCCAACACAGCCGCACAGCGCCGCCGGCTGGCGAATGGAACCGCCGGTGTCCGAGCCGAGCGACGCGATGCATTCATCCGCCGCGACCGCCGCCGCCGAGCCGCCGGACGAGCCGCCGGGAATCCGCGTGATGTCCCATGGATTGCGCGTGAGGCCGAACGCCGAATTTTCCGTCGAGCTGCCCATCGCAAACTCGTCCATGTTCAGCCGGCCAAAAACAATGGCGCCCGCCGCCTTCAGTTTTTCAATCGCCGTCGCGTCGTAGGGCGAAATGTAGTTGCCGAGGATTTTTGACGCACAGTTCAACGGCTGGTTTTTGACGGCCAGCACGTCTTTGATCGCAATCGGCACGCCCAGCAAGCACCTTGCGGTGCGGCCACCATTGGAAAGTTCTTTATCAGCGGCATCCGCCTGGGCGAGCGCGTCGCCCGCGTCATGGCTGATGAAGGCATGGATTTTGCCGTCCACGCGCGCAATCTGATCGAGGCACGCCTGCATGGCCTCGCGCGCGGAAACTTCGCGGCGAGCGAGCTTCGCCGTGAGTTCGGAAATCGTGAGTTGGTTCAACATGAAGGAATTTTACTCGACGATTTTGGGGACAATGAACAGCCCGTTGGCTTGGCGCGGCGCGTTGCGAAGCGCTTCCTCATGTGAAAGCGACGGGCGGATTTCGTCGGCGCGGGTGACATTGACCATCGGCACAGCGTGCGCGGTCGGCTCGACGCCGGAGACGTCCAGCTCGCGCAGTTTTTCGATATAGCCGAGGATGCTGCCAAGCTGCGCGCCGAGCGATTTTTCCTCCTCGGACGTGAGCGCGAGCCGCGCGAGGTGCGCAACGTATTTCACATCAATTTCAGCGGATGCCATGC
>Ga0302278_10006055_pt1 | contig 11691 bp, 8 predicted proteins | sample III_Bog_N3_2_FD_194543 | JGI IMG/M metagenome (GOLD analysis project Ga0302278, IMG submission 194543) | Peat permafrost microbial communities from Stordalen Mire near Abisko, Sweden - III_Bog_N3_2 | ecosystem: Environmental > Terrestrial > Soil > Wetlands > Peat | place: Sweden: Abisko... | reverse complement strand
CGAAACTCGCATTCGTTGACGAGCGGATGCCGGCTCCGTAAGATAAAGCGACCCGAAGGGCAGCGGCTTTCCAAATGATCGGCCAAACCATCTCGCACTACCGCATTGTCGAAAAATTGGGCGGCGGCGGCATGGGTGTGGTCTACAAGGCCGAGGACACATCGCTGGGGCGCTTCGTCGCGCTCAAGTTCCTTCCCGAGGATGTCGCGCAAGACCCGCAGGCGCTGGAGCGATTCCGGCGCGAGGCGCGGGCGGCTTCTGCCCTGAACCATCCCAACATCTGCACCATCTACGAAATCGGCGAGCACGAAGGCAAGCGCTTCATCGCCATGGAGTTTCTGGACGGGCTCACGATGAAGCACCGGATTGCGGGGCGACCGCTGGAAACTGAAATCGCCCTGTCCTTAGCCATCGAAATTGCCGACGCTCTCGACGCCGCCCACAGCGAAGGCATTATTCATCGCGACATCAAGCCGGCCAACATTTTTGTCACCAAGCGGGGACACGCCAAGATTCTCGATTTCGGTCTCGCGAAGCTGACGCCCGCGACTGGCAAGGCCGATGCAGCGGCCATTGAAGCGACCGCAGGCGTCAGTGTCGAGAATCTCACCAGTCCAGGGATGGCGGTGGGGACGGTGGCCTACATGTCGCCGGAGCAGGCCAAGGGCAAAGAGCTCGATGTGCGCACCGACCTGTTTTCCTTTGGTGCCGTGTTGTATGAGATGGCGACGGGCGCGGTGCCGTTTCGGGGCGATACTTCGGCCATTATTTTCGATGCAATTCTCAATCGCTCGCCCGCCTCGCCGCTGCGCCTCAATCCCGACGTGCCCGCGCGGATGGAAGAAATCATTAACAAGGCGCTCGAAAAAGACCGCGACCTGCGCTACCAGCACGCCTCGGAGATCCGCAGCGATTTGAAGCGGTTGCAGCGCGACAGCGGCTCCGGTCACCGTAGCGCCGCTCCGATGCAGGAATCGAGAGAAGGCCCAGCATCGTCTGCATTCTCATCGCAGTCTGTCTCTGCTTCTTTGCCGTCGCCGGCGAGCGCAAGCAGTTCGGCTCCTCAGTATTCCTCGGCTCCGTCACAGTATCCCCAATCGGCGGGCAGCAGTTCGAGCGTGAGAGCGGTAGCGCGGGAGCACAAGTTTGGATTGGCGGCAATCGTTGCGGTCGCTTTGGCCTTGCTTGCCGCTGGCGGATTTGGCGTGTACTCGCTGCTCAGTCGCAGCGGGCCGACTCCGTTTCAGAATTTCACCATCACGCAGGTGACGAACACGGGCAAGGCGCAAGAAGCTGCGATTTCGCCAGACGGCAAATACGTTTTGAACGTGCAGAACGACAATGGCATGCAGAGCCTGTGGCTGCGCAACGTGCCGACGGGCAGCGACACGCAGATCGTTCCACCGGCGGCGGCTGTGTACAGATCCTTGGCCTTTTCGCCGGATGGGAATTACGTTTACTTCCGAAAAGCCGGCATCGGCACGCAGAGTGAGTGGGATCTCTACCGCACTCCGGTGCTGGGAGGCACGCCGCAGGTGATTGTCCGCGACGTCGATGCCGGCATCACCTTCTCACCCGACGGCCATCACATGGCCTACGCTCGCGCCAATGATCCCGATGTCGGCAAGTATCGTTTGCTGACCGCGAATCTGGACGGCAGCGAAGAAACCATCCTGCAAATCGCGACTTACGCTACGACTGAGTTCCCTAAATTTGTGGCCTGGTCGCCGGACGGGAAGCGGATCACATACAGCGTCTACACTCTCGGCGATGCCCTCAGCACGGTCAAAACGTTCGATGTTGCCAGCAAGCAGGTCGAACCTCTCACTTCCTTCAAGAGTGAATTGGTGAGCCAAATCGTGTGGTTGCCGGGTGGGCAATGGCTTCTTGGCCGGTACGAGGTAAAAGGTCCGAGTTACCTGCGCCCGCAAATCGGCTTGATTGCTCGGACTGGGGGACCAATCCAGCCCGTCACCCGGGATACGAATAGCTATGAGACTTTGACTCTTTCCGCCGACGGCAAGACGGCTGCAACGGTCCAGGTGAGAATCACGCGCAGCCTCAGTCTGCTCCCCGGTTCCGGAAGCCAGGGGAATGCTCCCGCCGAATCTCTGGCACAGGCCGGGGATGTCAATTCTGTCGCCTGGACAGCCGATGGCAAACTGCTCGTTTCCGACGGACAAGCCGTCCGGCGGATGAACGTCGATGGCGGACAGCAAACGACCATGCTCAACGATTCAAACTCCTGGATCGTGGACATGGCGCGCTGCGGAGATCGCTATCTGGTTTTCTCCTGGGCTTTCCATGGAGGTACGAACCGGACCGAGATCTGGCGAGCCAACAGCGACGGCTCGAACCCGACGCAACTTACCAAGGGAGTTTTCGATTATTTCCCGGCGTGCTCGTCGGATGGAGCTTGGGTTTACTATGATGAATCGGAAGGGGCGCACCCGTTGATGAGGGTTCGGCTTGAAGGTGGAGCGCCGGAAGCGGTCCCCTCAAGCGATGTTCATGGCATGTACGGAATTGGGGCAGGCGAAGCCGTTTCGCCCGACGGAAAATTGCTGGCTCTTAACGCGGAGCTATCCGTCCCCGGGTCAGCCGTGAGCAAGTTGGCGCTGGTCAACCTCGACGCAGGTTCGCAGTCCGCTGCTCGCTTGATCGATCCTGATCCCCGCATTGCAGGCGCCGACTTCACCAACAACCTGAGCTTTACTCCCGATGGAAAATCGCTGGCGTACATCATTCGCGATCAGGGCGTGGACAACATCTTTGAACAGCCCATCGATGGCTCGCCCGGAAGGCAGATCACGAACTTCACGTCGGAACATATCGCACAATTTCACTGGTCTCCCGACGGGAACGCTCTCGCCGTCGCGCGCACCCACAACACGTCCGACGTGGTTCTGTTGCAAGAAAAGTAGACGGCGGTGGCATGACCACGAAGGCATGTTTTCCGCTTGTAACCGACCGGTCGGTTTGTTATCATGCCGTCAACTCCTGGTGAGGCCCGTAAGAAGGCGGGGACGGCGTGGACTGAGGAACTCGAAATCGTATACGCTCCCGAGACCCACCCGCCAGGAATGCTGGCGTTGTGGGTCTTGTCTTTTCGGTAGCGGGATGTAGAGAGGGGAACTGTGTCCGATCAGAACGCTGCGCCAACTCGAGGCAAGAATATGGGCAAGAACAAGTCGACGATGAGTGGGGCGAGCATTCTTTGGGAATGCCTGGAGCGCGAAGGCGTACGGGTCGTTTTTGGCTACCCCGGCGGCGCAATTCTGCCCGCGTATGACGCGCTGAAGCACAGCAAAATCCACCATGTGCTGGTGCGGCACGAGCAAGGCGCTACCCACATGGCCGACGGCTACGCGCGCGCCAGCGGCGAGGTCGGAGTTGCGATTGCCACTTCAGGGCCGGGAGCGACCAACATGGTCACCGGCATCGCCACCGCCATGCTGGATTCGATCCCCATTGTCTGCATCACCGGGCAGGTGGGCAGCAAGCTGATTGGGTCGGATGCGTTTCAAGAGACCGACATCACGGGCGTGACCCTTCCGATCACCAAGCACAACTACCTGGTGACGCATGCGAACGAAGTGGCGCGCACGATCCGTGAGGCTTTCTACGTGGCCAAGTCGGGGCGTCCGGGGCCGGTGCTGGTCGACATCACTAAGGACGCGCAGCAAAGCACGTGCGAATTCGACTGGGAAGCGGCCAAGCCGCAATTGCCGGGCTACCGGCCCGATCTATCGCCCGCTCCCGCGGAATATGCGCAGGCGCTCGAGTTAATCCATAACTCGAAGCGGCCCGTGATTCTCGCCGGGCACGGCATCATTGTTTCCGGGGCGATGCGCGAGGTGCGCGATTTTGCCGAGCGTGCCGGCATCCCTGTGGCGATGACGCTGCTGGGCCTGGGCGCGTTTCCGGCGTCGCATCCGCTCAACCTCGGCATGATGGGCATGCACGGAGAAGCGTGGGTGAACCATACCATCCAGGAGGCCGACCTGCTGCTCGCCTTCGGCATGCGCTTTGACGACCGCGTCACGGGCAACCTGAAAACCTACGCGCCCAACGCCAAGAAGATTCACATCGAGATTGATCCGGCGGAGATCAACAAAAACGTCAAGGTCGATGTGCCGCTGGTGGGCGATTTGCGCGAAGTGTTACTGGAATTGATGCCGAAGGTTGAATCCATCGATCGCAGTGAATGGCTGGACTCCATCGACAAGTTGAAGGGCGATTCCGCTGTGCGCGACATCCAGAATTTGCCCGACAGCGGGCATCTTTACGCGGCGCATGTGATCAACGATCTCTGGCATCAGACGCGCGACGGCAACACCATCGTTGTCACCGACGTCGGCCAGCACCAGATGTGGGAGGCGCAATACTACAAGCACGAGCATCCCCGCACGCTCATCACTTCAGGCGGATTGGGCACGATGGGTTTCGCTTTGCCCGCCGCCATCGGCGCGAAAGTCGCTTGCCCCGAAGCCGAGGTTTGGGTGATCGTGGGCGATGGCGGATTCCAGATGACCATGTGCGAACTGGCGACGATGGTGCAGGAAAATCTGAAGATCAATATCGCCATCATCAACAATGGCTTTCTCGGCATGGTGCGGCAGTGGCAGGAGTTTTTCTACGACCGCAACTACGCGGCCACGCCGCTGCTCAATCCGGATTTTGCGAAACTGGCGGAGGCTTATGGCATTCGCAGCATGACCATCTCGAAGCGTTCCGAAGTAGTGCCAGCCGTTGAGTCGGCACGCCAACACGAGGGGCCGGTGCTGATCAACTTTAAGGTGGAGCAAGAAGACACCGTTTATCCGATGGTCGCCGCCGGCGCCGCTCTGCACGACATGATCCGGCGGCCGAGTCCGATTGTGGAGACGGCGGAAGACGAATAAGCGCGCCACTAGCCGCTGGCTACTAGCTACGAGCTAGTAGCTAAGAGCCGAGACGGTCACGAAACTATGCTGAATACTTTCATGGTGTACGTCGAAAATAAACCGGGTGTGCTCACCCGCGTCGCGTCGTTGTTTCGCCGGCGCGCCTTCAACATCGATTCGCTCACGGTGGGACGGACCGAGAAACCGGAGGTGTCGCGCATGACCATCACGGTCGACGCCGATCTCGACCAGGCCCGCCGAATTGAGGCGAATCTCTATAAGTTGGTGAACGTGCTGCTCGTCGAAAACATCACCAACCAATCGGCCATAGTTCGGGATCTGGCGATGATCCGAGTGGCGGCCAAGCACGAAGCGCGGTCCCATGTCTTCGAACTCGCCAACGTGTTTCGGGCGCGAGTTGTCGACGTCGCTCCCGAATCGCTGACCCTCGAAATCACCGGCGGGGAAGAAAAAATTGATGGACTGCTCGAATTGCTGCGTCCCTATGGCGTGCTGGAGATGGTGCGCACCGGCATCGTCGCCATGCGACGGGGCAGCAAGACTGCCAGCGTTGAATCACCCGCGGAAATTAGGCCGATCGGCGCCTCCAATGACGATGTCTCGTATTCGGTGTAGTAGTAGTTGACGCCGGATTGACACATTTCTAACCGCGAACGGGCTCGAAAAAAATCATAGGCTTTGGGTCACTTCTTGTCCCAAGTCTTGCCACCGTCCGGGCTGCTCCAGACTTCGAGATCGCTGGTGGAAACTGCAATTTCCAATGCGTCGCGCAGTTCAATGTGAACGACGTCGAGAGTAAGGGGTTGAGCGCTGATGGAAGGGTGCACCTGCACCCAGGTTACGCCGCCATCAGCGGAGTGGAACAGAGTACCCGCGCGTCCGCCGGTCCATATGTCTTCTTTGCGGCTTGCCATGCACAGCAGTGGATGGTCCGCACGCACCGCGGTTTGCCAGGTCTGGCCGCCGTCCAGCGACCTTTGAAGGACGCCGCCGGCAACCTCCCAGGTTACGTCCAAATTTACATTGGGCTGCGCCGATTCGGATCCTTGGAGCGCCGGTTTCGCTCTTTCGATCGGCGGTGCATCGTTCTTCGCCATCAGAGTGTCTTCGGCGGGAAGCGAGCGCCTAACTGCGGTGTTGTTTCCGGCACTCGCGGCGGTTTCAGCTGCGACACCGATTGGCGCTTGCGGCGTGTGGGAAGCGATCCGTCCAGCTTTGATTTTCTTGGACGAAGGACGTTCTGACTTCGGGATTTCCCCGTCAGCCGGACCGGATTGGTCCGATGGCGACGACGCGATCTGTTGTGCGGAAGCTGGAAGTGCTGCTGTCGCGATCTGCGGATTTGCCGCAGGCAGCTTCGCCTGATTCAGGGTTCCCGGGCGCACCAGGAGCAAGGCGCAGCCGATCGCAATACCCGCGGCCAGCGCGGCCCAGCGCAGGCTCGGCACCGCAAAAACGGCTCGCCAGCTTCTCGCGGCCTTAGCCGGAATCAGTGCGGGTCGTCCCGGAGCTGTCTCGGCCGCAACCTCCTCTGCCGGCAGCGCCAATGCGACCAGTTCGCGGCAGCCTCCGCAGAGCGCCAGGTGCCCGAACACGCCCTCGCGCTCGGTTGGCGAAAGCGCCTGCTCGGCAAAAGCCGTCAGCAGGTCGGCATTGGGGTGCGCTGGATCGAGCGCGTCTCGCCCCTGCAAATCCCGCTCTGCAGCCCCCAGGCGGTCATATACGATTTTGGGAACTTCCGTCATCTTTTCGCCGCGTCCTGCGCGGGCATTCACCCGCTTCCTTTAGGGAACGATCTTGGCCCGGAATCTTGCACGAAACGGGACCGTAAATTCAACTGTAGGTCCCGCACGTCGGTTTCCAGGGCTTCGGCAGCCTGGGCGTGGCTCAATCCGCGCGTCCGCAGACCCGCCAGAATCCGCTTCCGGAGGCCCGCGGCGAGCCGGTCCAGCCGCCGGCTGACGCTGGACTCGTGCAGTCCTAGAGTGCGTGCAATCTCGGCCAATGTCCGTTCATCCAAGTAATAGGACGCCAAAGTAAAACGGTCCTCGGCCGAAAGTTCCGCGAGTGCCTCGTCGGTGGCGGCTTCCAGCCGCTCGGTCGATTCGCGGCCGGGAGTGTCCGCCGGATCGGGAACTGCCGCCGCGAACTGTACGCCCTCTTCCGTTTGTTCTTCCAGACTGACCGTGCGTTTCTGCTTGCGGTAGCGATTGATGAACTCCTGCGCCATCACGGTGCGCAGCCAGCCTTCGAGTGAACCGCGCCCGGTATAGAACACCAGCTTCGAACGGCGCACGTCATCGCGCGTGCTGACGCCGTAGAGATCCGCAAAAAGCGAGTCGGCCAATTCCGCGGCATGCGCCGCGTCGCGCGTAATGTGCAGCGCCATGCTGTGCATTTTCTGGCGATAGCGGCTGATGAAGTCCTGCCACGCGAGATCGTTTCCGGCGGCACAGGCGCGCGCCAGCGCCAGTTCTTCCAGACGCAGCGCCGCGCAAAAATCAGCTCTTTGTCCTGGCGAAGGGGAAGAGACTTGCTTGCGCAGAATTTCATCGAGGATGGCCGCGAACTGCCCGGCACTCAAGCCATAGGCGGATGCCCCGCTGCGCTCGTACAGAGCCGCAGCGATGTTCGCTTCGTGGCCGGATTGGGATGGCTTTGGCACGCTACGCGGGCAGGCTCTACATGATGCTAGCAATTTTTAAGATGCAAGGAAGAACAAATCGTACGTTCTTTTATCAACGAGCTGTGAAGATCACTCCTGGAAGAATCGCGATTGAGTCCCCGGCGCGCTCTCACTTGGGCGTGCCGGGGATGGCGCGTTCGAGATGTCGAACCAGATGTCGAACGAAGGCATGCCCGACTGGGATGCGTCGGCGCAGACGCGGTCATGTCCGCTCCAGGCCTTTGTGCACGACGTCATCCGCGTCGTAGGTTAGGTTGAGCGCAGGCAATTCGTCGCGTGAGAACCAGCGAACATCCGCCGCATCGCTCCCCGCCTTAAGATCGCCGCCGAGCGGACGACACAAAAAATCGATCAAGACAAAGTGATACCGTACCCGCCGCTCCTCGTCCCGGATGACGCGTTCATACACGCCCAGCATCTCACCCGGTTCGACCGTCAACCCTGTTTCTTCGTGAGCTTCGCGCATCACGGCCTCGCGCAATGTTTCACCGCACTCGAGCACGCCGCCCGGCAATGACCACTCGCCCAGCAGCGGCGGGGTTCCGCGGCGAATCAAAAGGACGCGGTTCTCGCCGCTATGACGGGCAACGATCACAGCGCCTACGCCCACCAGCGGCGATTCAGGGTATTCACGTTTCATCGGCTGATCAGTATACGGCCTTGGACGGTGCGGAGCCCCGTCACCACACGCATTACAATAGCGAGCATGTCGCTCGACGAGTACAAACGGAAACGGCGTTTCGAGGAAACGCCCGAGCCTCCACCGAAGCTTGAAAAACAGTCGCGGCACCGCTTTGTGGTGCAGCGCCATCATGCCTCGCGCCTGCACTACGATTTCCGGCTGGAGATGGAAGGCGTGCTCAAGTCGTGGGCCGTTCCCAAAGGCCCGTCGCTTGATCCCGCCGACAAGCGTCTGGCCATGATGGTTGAGGATCATCCGGTATCGTACTTCGATTTTGAGGGCACCATTCCCGAAGGCAACTATGGCGGCGGCACGGTGATGGTTTGGGACGTGGGTACGTGGGTGCCACTGTCGCCGGTGCCGGTCAACGGCGAGTACTTGCCGGGGACCGACAAGGAAGCGGCCGCCATGCTTGCAAAAGGCGACCTGAAATTTCGGCTGACGGGGAAACGGCTGAACGGCGATTTCGCCCTCGTGCACATCAAGGGCCGCAGTGGAAGCAAAGGGAACGAATGGCTGCTGATCAAGAAAAAAGACGGTGATGTCGTTGCGAATTTCTACATCGACGCGTATGACACTTCCGTCCTTACCGACCGCACCATGGCGGAAATCGGCGGCGATGCAGGCTCCGCGGAATGGAAGAGCAGCCGCCAAGCCGCGCGCGGCAAAGTGAAGGCCGCGTGGCTGGCGGGCGCCATTGCGCGCGCCGAGTCGAAGCGAAAAGCTTTAACCGCAGAGAATGCGGAGAAAAATAGCGGTAAAAGCGCAAAACGGGCTGCTCGAAGTGTCACTCAAGCGAAGAGCCCTGCGATCTTGCATGAAGCGTCCGGGGACGGCGCATCGAGCGGTGCCGCATCCAAATCAAGAGCCAAGAAATCCTCGGCGAACTCTGCGCCCTCCGCGATGAAGGTTCTTGCGGGCGCCGAGCAGAAGCCCATGCCCACGGTGATCCATCCGATGCTGGCCACCTCTACGCCCATGGCCTTCGACAATCCCGACTGGCTCTTCGAGATTAAATGGGACGGCTACCGCGCCGTGGCCTTCATCGAGGAAGGGCACGTGCGTCTGGTGTCGCGCACTCAGAATGATCTTACCGCGCAGTTTGTCGAGCTTGGCCGCCTGCCGCAATTCGTGAAAGCGCAGCGCGCCATCCTCGACGGAGAAATTGTCGCGCTCGACGACAAGGGGCTTCCTTCATTCAGCCTGATGCAGCAGCGCACGGGATTCCAGCCGGGAAAGCGCCGCCTGCCACGGCTGGGCTATTTGCCGGGCCAAGGCGCGTCGGTCGTCTACTACGCGTTCGATCTTCTCTATCTCGACGGTTTCGACTTGCGGCGCGTTACCCTGGAGCAGCGCAAGCAGTTGTTGCAGGAGCGGATCGTCGCCGGCGACGTTGCGCACTTTTCCGACCACTACTTCGAGAAAGGTCTCGATCTTTTCGAGGCGGCGAAGCAGCGCGAACTGGAAGGGATTGTCGCCAAGAAACGCAGCAGCATTTATGAAGAGAAGCGTTCGCGCGATTGGCTGAAGATCAAAATCACGCAGCGGCAGGAGTGTGTCATCGGAGGCTACACCGATCCCGAGGGCAGCCGCGATTATTTCGGCGCGCTCGTGCTTGGCTTGTATGACCAGAAGGGGCGGCTGATTCACGTCGGGCAGGTTGGCACAGGATTCGATCAGAGGGCTCTTAAGGAAATCTTCGCTCGCTTGCAGCCGCTCGCGACTAAAAAGAATCCGTTCTTTGGCGAGATCGGCGGATTGCGGAAAGTGCATTTTGTGCGCCCGGAAGTCGTAGCTGAAATCAAATTCGCCGAGTGGACTCACGAAACGGCGGAGGGCGGCATGAAGCTGCGCGCACCTGTGTTTATGGGATTGAGAAGCGACAAGACGGCGAAGGAATGCCGACTGGAGGAAGCGGGCTCGATCTAGTTATGTTCGGGGTCAGGATGGCAAGGACCTGCTATCGAATTATTGCCTGGGCGCGTAATACCCGCGACGGGCACGGACTTGGAGGTCTTTCTTCAGCGCCGTGATCTCAATCGAGCGGTAGCGTCCATCGGCGTCGAAGTCGCTGGGCTTGTAGGAAACGGCGTACTGGCTGCGCAGTTCGTCCTCAATGGCGGCGAACGAGTGCGTGATGTCTTTCATCTTGTAAGGGAAGAAAGCGCGCCCGCCGGTGGCCGACGCCAGGTCTTCCAGCACTTTGTCGCCGCGCAGAATCAGGCCGCTGTCGTCGGTTGAGATGGCGTAGATGAGCACTTCGGCACGCTGCGCCATTTCGATGGCTTGGGCGCGCGTGTATTCGCTCTGATTGTCCTCGCCGTCGCTCAAGATCACGATGGCTTTGCGAATCGCATGGTCGGAGTGCTCGTGCAGCAGTTTGTCTTTGCAAGCTTTGTATATGGCGTCGTAGAGCGCGGTGCCGCCGCCATTGCTCAGGCGTTGCACTCCGGCGGCGAGCAGCGGAACTTTGTCGGTGAAATCCTGGGTCAGGCGGCTCTGCTGGTTGAAGCCTACGACGAAGGCGCGGTCGTAGCCGGGACGAATGAGGTGCTGCAGAAATCCGGTGGCAGCTTCTTTTTCAAATCCGAAACGGCTCTCGACCGAGCCGCTCACATCCATGAGCAGGCCCAACTCGATGGGCAAGTCGGTCTCGCGGTTGAAGTTGAGGATCGATTGCACCGGCTTGTGATCGTCGAGAATCGAAAAGTCACTCTCGTTCAAATTCCGGACGAACTTGCCGTGGCGATCGGTCGCGATGAAGAGCACGTGGACTTCATCGACGCGTTTCTTGATCGTAAGGATCGTCTCATCGGTCTCGTCGCTGGTGGCGGCAGGAATCGCCGAGTTGGTGCCAGAAGCGGCGATGACGTAGGGGCCGGTTTGGGCGCATCCGGAAACGGACAAGGCAGGAACGATGGCGAACAGCAAGGCGAACGCGAGTCCGCTTGCGGTGATCCCGAAATGTTTGCGCTTTGCCATTGTTTCGCCTACTTCGTAGATGAGTCCGTTAATGAGATCGAAATGCTGTTCCGACGCCCTGTGGGCAGCGAAGCCTTCAAACATATCGATGCACGCCGGGGGCCGAAGACCGAAAAAACTCGGTCTAATTGACTCTAGGGGTTATCGGGCACAAGTCCAAGTTACAAAAGGAGTACGCAAAAGGTGAGTCGTCTAACTGTAAGGCGGTCAATGGTTTGGCAACTCGGTTGGGCGGACCGCCGGAGTGGCTCCGTAACCAGGGTTTGGTTCACGGCAGTAAGCATTTTAAAGTGGGTTTATGGCGCGAAGATTCGCCCGCCATTTCTTCACGGTCGGGCGCGCTTCGTGCAAAAAATTCGGACTGCCGAAGCACGACTCTCTTGGGCACCGAGGACATTCTGGCCGGGCGGGGACGCCCGGCGCTCCGCCACCCC
>Ga0302278_10006050_pt1 | contig 11699 bp, 10 predicted proteins | sample III_Bog_N3_2_FD_194543 | JGI IMG/M metagenome (GOLD analysis project Ga0302278, IMG submission 194543) | Peat permafrost microbial communities from Stordalen Mire near Abisko, Sweden - III_Bog_N3_2 | ecosystem: Environmental > Terrestrial > Soil > Wetlands > Peat | place: Sweden: Abisko... | reverse complement strand
GACGGCAAGGCTCCGGCGGACGTGGCGCAGTGGAGCTATCGAAGCTGGCATGTGGTCAATATCGAGCATCCTCTGGCGCGATATCTGCCGCTGGCGGGGCGCATGGCGGGAACCGGCGAGCAGCCTGTGAGCGGCGACACGGATACGGTGAAGGCGGCGGGGCGCGGGTACGGGCCTTCGCAGCGATTCACCATGGACTGGAGCGACGTGGACGGCTCGACGGAGAATATCGTACTGGGCGAGAGCGCCAATCCGGACTCGCCGTACTTCCGCGATCAATGGAAGGACTGGTACGGAGGAACCACTTTTGCTCTGCCGTTCACTCCGGCCGCGGTAGCCGCGCAGACGCGCCACACGCTGCGGCTACTGCCATGAAAAGACAGGGAAGAGGGAACAGGGAACAGGGAACAGGGACCGGCTTGATTTCCTTGGTCTCGCTGTTAGAGAGTTTTTTCAATTGGTGTAGAGTGCAGCGTGGACCGGGAGGTCCACGCTACAGCCGGCCAGGAGGCCGGCGCTACCTATGTCTGCCGACTGTGCGCGGGAGCCGCCTCGCCGGCCCCGCCGTCATTCTGCTTGCCGCCGCCATTGCCACCGCGCCCATCCTGCTCCACGGTTCCTTTTGCGGCGACGACTTTGAATTCCATGTGGTCTCCTGGTTCGACGCTCAGCAGAGTTGGCTGCACGGAATCGCATACCCGCACTGGATGGCGAGCGCCAACTACGGGGCCGGCGAACCAAGATTCGTGTTTTATCCGCCGCTGACCTGGATGCTGGGCGCGGCGCTCGGCTTCATCCTGCCCTGGCAGTTCGTTCCCGCCGCGCTCGTCTTTCTCTTCCTGGCCGCAACCGGCATGGCCACCCGCGCCCTCGCCCGCCAAGCCCTCGCCGACGCCCCCGCAACCCTGGCCGGTTGCGCCGCGCTCTTCTCCGGCTTCGCCCTCTTCACCGCCTACGAACGCACCGCCTTCGCCGAGCTCTCCGGCGGCTTCTGGATTCCTCTGCTGCTGCTTTTTGCCTTGCGCGACCGCAACCAGTTGGCTGCCCTCTGGCGTCGCGCCCTGGACGGTTCGACTTTGCCGTTGGCGCTGATTTTGGCTGGCTGCTGGCTCTCGAACGGCCCGCTTGGCGTGATGGCCAGTTATCTGCTGGCCGCCGTCGCTCTGGCCGCCGCTCTCGTGGCCCGCTCCTGGGCGCCTATCCTGCGCGCGGCAGTTGGCGCCGGGCTGGGCATCGCGCTGGCCGCCGTCTATCTCATTCCCGCCGCCTGGGAGCAGCGCTGGGCGGATCTCCGCGCGGCTATCGACTACCCCGTCTTCAATGTTGAGAACAACTGGCTCTTTGCCCGACCCACCGACCCCCTCCTCGCACCATTTGGATTCTTCCTTCATCGCGCCTCGATGCTGGCCGTTTCGATGATCGCGGTCGCCCTGCTGGGCGCGATGATTTGCTGGGTGCGGGGCGGTTGGGGTTCGTGGTTTCCCACCCATTCGCCAGAACTCCGAGAAGCAGGTCCTTCGACTTCGCTGCGCTCCGCTCAGGATGGCAGAAAGGATGGAGCACGGCGCTGGTGGATTCTCCTGGCGCTCATTCCCGCCGCTGTTTTTTTTCTCCAATTCCCCATCTCCCTCCCGGTCTGGAATCTGCTGCCCAAGCTGCGCTTTTTGCAGTACCCCTGGCGTTGGGTTCTGGTGGTTGAAGCTCCCATGGCCATCTTCCTCGCCGCTGCCGTTTGGCCTCGCGGCACGGCAAAGCGCTGGCGGCAGGTTGCTGTCGCCGCCGTCTGTACGATGCTCTTTTTTGCGGCCACGGTCTTCGCGGCCAGGACTTTTCTGCGGGCTTGCAAGGAAGGAGACTCCGTGGCGGACTTTCTGGCGGCTTACCGCGCCGGCGGGGGCTTTGAGGGAACCGACGAGTACGAGCCTCCCGGCGCCGATCACTGGCTGGTCGCCATGGGGCTGCCAGATGCCTGTTTCTCCGCCGACTCCAACGTCGAACTGGGCATTGCCGACCCGCCTGGGTCCGTTCCCGTCTGGCGCGCAGGGCAAGGAAGTTGCGAGGCAACCGCAACCGCCCAACTCCGGCAGCCTGAGCGGATGCGGATTGCAACCGTTACCCCCCATTCGGGCTATCTGATTCTGCGGCTGCTCCGCTACCCGGCCTGGCGCGTCACCGTCAATGGACAACCCGCCGGCCCATTGCCCGCACGGGAGGACGGCCTCATTGCGATTCCCGTCCCGCAAGGCCCTATCGAGGCGACCGTGGACTGGACCACCACCGGCGACGTGATGGCCGGCCGCTGGGTGAGCGGCCTGGCCGCGGCGTTGCTGGCTGCGCTGTGGTGGCTGGAACGGAAGCTCTCGCGCGCTCCGTTATCATGAACAGGATGGCCGCCCGCAGCTCTGCCCTGTCCGGCCCAGTCTTGTCCAATGCCCAACGAACTGAGCGCCCAGAAATGACCCGATTCTCTCTCATGCGGTCCTTTTCCAGCCGCTTTGCCGGCCCCACGCTCATTCTCTTTGCCGCGGCTGTGGCTGTTGCGCCGCAATTGGTGCACGGGAACTCCTGCGGCCACGACTTCGACTTTCATCTGGTTTCGTGGTTCGATTGCCTGACCAGTTGGCGGCATGGAATTGTGTATCCGCATTGGACGCCAAGCGCGAACTTCGGCGCCGGCGAGCCGCGATTTGTCTTTTATCCGCCGCTGACCTGGATGCTGGGCGCTGCGCTGGGGATGGTGATGCCCTGGCAGTTCGTCCCCGTCGCGCTGACGTTTCTGTTGCTGGCGGGGACGGGCCTTGGGACGCGGGCTCTGGCCCGGCAGGCCCTTGATGACGGCGCGGCTACGCTGGCCGGGTGCGCGGCGCTGTTTTCAGGCTATGCGCTGTTTTGCGCTTACGAGCGCGCGGCCTTCGGGGAACTGGCGGGCGGGTTCTGGATTCCGCTGCTGCTGCTTTATGCGCTGCCACCACGCGGAGCCCCGATCGGGGCTTTGACTCACGATGGAGAGAACCGGTTGGGGTTCGCGGCTTCCCAAACTTCCGCGAAGTGCGCGAAAGGATGGGGCGCCCAGCTGGCTCTGGTGGTGGCAGGCTGCTGGCTGTCGAATGTGCCGCTGGCGGTGATGGCCTGCTATCTGTTGGCCGCGGTGGCGCTGGCTGGGGCAGTGCTGGACCGGTCGTGGGCGCCGGCGATGCGCGCGGGGATTGGCGTTGCACTGGGGACGGCGCTGGCCGGGGTGTTTCTGGCGCCGGCAGTCTGGGAACAGCGCTGGGTCGATGTGAGGCAGGTTACGGACGATCCGGGCGAGAGAATCGAGAACAGTTGGCTCTTTGCCCGGCATGCAAACCCGGCGCTGGAGTTGCACGACGTGGAGCTGCATCGCGTCTCGCTGATCGCCGTCTTGATGATCGCGGTGGCGCTGGCGGGGGTGGTGATTGGTTGGCGGCGAGGGAGGCTGGCTGGAAGCCGGCGTTGGTGGGTTCTGCTGGCGCTGATTCCGGTGGCCGTCCTGCTTCTCCAGTTTCCCATTTCGCTGCCGGTGTGGAATCTGCTGCCGAAGCTGAGGTTCTTGCAATTTCCCTGGCGCTGGCTGGTGGTTCTGGAAGCGCCAATGGGCATCTTTTTTGCCGCGGCTGTCTGGCCCGGCGAGGCGACACAGAAGGCTGCGCGTAGCTGGATGCGGGCCGGGGTTGCATCGGCCTGCGCGGCGCTCTTCCTGGCAGCGGCGGTTTACGCCGGGCACAGTTTCTTCCAGGTTTGCGACGATGAGGACGCCGTCTCTGGGATGCTGGATGCCTATCGAAGCGGGGCAGGCTTTGAGGGCGTTGACGAGTATGCCCCTCCCGGCGCCGACAACGGCCTTGTCGCCACGGGTCTGCCCGCCGCCTGCCTGGTCGCCGATCCAGCCATCAAGCTCGGCGTAGTGAACACACCGGAAGCGAATCCGAACTGGGCGGTCGGGCAGGGCAGTTGCGATGCGGCGCTGAGCTGGGAGCCCGGTTCGCCGGAGCACAAGCGGCTGAGGGCTCTCGTCAGCCACGCCGGGTTTCTGATTTTGCGGCTGCGCAGTTATCCGGCCTGGCGGGTTCAGGTCAATGGCCGGCCACCCGTTTCCCTGCCACGGCGCGGCGATGACCTGATCGTCGTGCCTGTGGCGCAAGGGCCGGTGGATTTGACGGTGGACTGGGTTGACTCCTGGGATGCGGTTGCCGGGCGCTGGCTGAGCGGGGTGGCTGTGCTGGTGCTCACAGGGCTTTGGCTGTGGGAGAGAAAGCTCAGCCGGGCTCGGTTATCATGAGAGCGATGAACGTGGATGTGAAATCGCTATTGCAAGAGGGCGCGGCGCTCACCGACCGGGCGCTGGAAGAGCTGCTGCCCGGCGCCCAGACCGTGCCGGCGTCGATTCATGGGGCCATGCGGCACTCGGTCTTTGCCGGGGGCAAGCGGCTGCGGCCGGTGCTGGCGCAGCAAGCCGCGGTGACCATTGCCGGGGCCTTGCCTTCGGGAATCGCCCGGCTGGGCGCGGCGCTCGAGATGCTGCACACCTACTCGCTGATCCACGACGATCTACCGGCCCTGGACAACGACGATCTGCGCCGCGGCAAACCCACCTGCCACGTGGTTTTCGGCGAGGCCATCGCGATTCTGGCCGGCGACGCGCTCCAGACCCGCGCCTTCGAAGTGCTGGCCGGACTGGAGTCCCCGCCCGAGGCCACCGTCGAGATCATCGGCCTGATCGCCAACGCCGTGGGAACCGTGGAAGGAATGATCGGCGGCCAGGTGCTGGACTTGGAGAGCGAACACCAGAAGCCCACGCCGGAGCTGGTTCTGGCCATCCATCGCGCCAAGACCGGAGCGTTGATCCGGGTGAGCGTAGTGGCTGGAGGCGTCTACGCCGGGGCCGCGCTGGAGGATGTGGCGCGTTTGACCCTCTTCGGCCGCAAGGCCGGGTTGGCTTTCCAGATTGTGGACGATGTGCTGGATATGACCGTGGATTCGGCGCATCTGGGCAAGACGGCGGGCAAGGATCAGGCCACGGAAAAAGCAACGTGGCCGGCGGTCTATGGGATCGAGCAGAGCCAGCGGGACGCCGCGCGGCTGATCGAGGAGGCATTTGCCGCCCTGGAGCCCTTCGGGAGCCGTGCCGATGGATTGAAGGCTGTGGCGCGCTTTCTGGTAGAGCGGAAGAACTGAGCCTGCGGCGCGGTCAGCCGCGCCCTTCCAAGAGATGAGTCTTTGAGGTTTGTAATCTCCCGCGCTTGCCGCGGGAACAACGACGCGGCAAGGCTGGGCGCTCAGCGAAGAGGCAGAGTTCGGCAGAACGCTTGGAAGCTGGCCTCACTTGGCCAGAATCACGCGCAACTCCTCACGCTTGACCGCAACTTCATTCACCGTATCCTGCACGCGGCCGATGAGGTGCTGCACCTGATCGATATAGCCGGGAAGAGCCTCCCACCAGGTGCGCAGGGTCTCCGGCTGGTCGAGCATGGCCAGGGCCGTGCCCGAGGCGGCTGCAACGAGGCCGGCGCGGCGCTCGCCGATAAGCATCAGCAGACCGCCTGCCACAAGGGTTCCACCCGCGGCAAATCCGAGCCAATTCATGGCCTCGCACTCGGCGACACCCGCCTGAACTGGAGCTTCGTTTTCTGGTTTGGAAAGCGGAACAACCACCATCTTCTCTCCTTCTGCCCCAAGCCGATTTCACATCGGTAAAGGGATCGGTGCATCCAGTATCGCTCTAAATCGCGGTCCGTGCGCAAGCGCGCGAAAAACTGAGGGCGAAAGATGTTGTCTGCCAGGGATTGCCCTTGGGCGGCGCAGCTTCAGTCCAGGTCAAACTCGCGCAGAGGTTTGCCGTCGGGTGCGTCCTTGGCCTTGCGCAGCGCTTCGGCAAACTTCTTCTCGAAGAGGTCTTCCTTGTTTTTCTCCGCCTCGACCGACTGGCGGAAGATCGACTCCTTGCGCTCATCATCCTCGCGCATGGCCTTTGCCGCCGTCTCCAGATCCTCAAACATCCGCTTGCGGGGCGCCGGCGTATGGCTCACCACGAGGCCGGTGGCCGCATCAATCTTCAGCATCGCCCCGCAATCCGGGCAAGCAACCTCGAATAACTTTTCCTTTTTCTTGGCCATTTTTGTTTCCTTGAGAATTGTATGCGCTCGGGGGACGGGTTGCACAGAGGGTTGCACCGGCGCCCGGGGCAATCGCGGGAACTCAAGACAATTCATCCGCATCGTCCGCAGTCTTAAATCTCAGCCACAAAAAGCTCACGTAGGAAGAATAGCGCTCCCAATTGCGTGGCGGCTCTGGAGCACCAGGCCACGAAATGCACTCTCTTTCGTGCAAATGTACCCTATTTCGAGGAAATTCTGAAAAATCTCAATCATCAAGTCGCTCAGAATCAATACTTTGCCTTGACAAAAGCGAACAGGTGGAGAATGGACCCCGGGGGGGAGGGGGGTGCTTCCCGGTACGCACCGGGCAGATCCCTGACAGATTGACCCGTCCTGGACTGCCGACGCAAATTCAGGGTAGCAGGATGCTGGAAATAATCTGCAAATCAAATTCATGCGATTGCCCGTGCGCCGACGCCAGCCTGGGGATGAAGGATCATCTTCCGGCCGCTTCGCAAGTGATGCACCAGAATCGTCCCCACTTCCGAAGAAATATTTTTCCTGGCCCTTGACAGGAAATCTTGGCCTGATTATAGTTAGACAGATGTCTAATTAGAAAGGCGACTAAATAGACCATGAGCAAGAATGAGACATTCAAAGCGCTGGCCGATCCCACCCGGCGGGAGATCCTGGCCCTGCTGCGCGCGGGAGAAAAGACGGCCGGCGATCTGGCGGAACGCTTCGACATGACCAAGCCCTCGATGTCGCATCACTTTGCCGTGCTGAAAGAGGCGGACCTGATTACCAGCCGCCGCGAGGGCCAGCAGATCTGGTATGGGCTGAATACCACGGTTGTGCAGGACTTGATGGCCTGGGCGATGGAACTGATCGAAGAGAAAAACAAGAAAGGAACGGAAGAACAATGACGCGCAAGGTGTTTGTCTTTGAGATTCTGTTGATCGCGGCGGCGCTCGTGGCCACCGTGGTTGTCTATCCTCACCTCCCGGCCAGCGTTCCGCTGCACTGGAATCTTCATATGCAGCCTGACAGCTTCGGACCCAGGTGGGTGCTCTATCTGATGGGCCCTGGCTTCATGGCGGCGGTGATGGGGATGACGTGGCTCTTCCCCTGGCTCTCGCCCAAGCGCTTCGAGATCGACAGCTTCTGGCGAACCTATCATCTGGTGATGTTGCTGCTCTTCGGCATGATGACCTATCTGTTTGCCGTGATGTTGTGGGCCGACTGCGGACGCGCGATCGATATAGGCCGGGCAATCCTCTGCGGAACCTTTCTGTTCATCATCCTTTTCGGCAATGTGATGGGGAAGCTGCGGCGGAATTTCTATATCGGAGTGAGAACGCCGTGGACGCTGGCCGACGAGCGCGTCTGGAATGCGACGCATCGCTTTGCGGCCAGGACCTTCGTGGCGAGCGGGCTGGTTGGGTTGGCGCTCTCGATTCTTGGCCTGTTTCTCTGGGCGATCCTCGCTCTGCTGGTTGGAGCCCTGGCGCCGGTGGTTTATTCGCTGGTTTATTACAAACAACTGGAACGTCGGGGGGAACTCTGACGTACCCTCGTATGGAGTCAAAGGAGAACAATGAACGTCCATTTCATTTCAAGACTCGCCCTCATTGCTTTCGCCGCATTGGCCCTCGCGCCGCTCAGCCGGGCACAGGCGCAGATTGCCGGAGATTGGCAGGGAACGCTGAGCGCCGGGGGCGTACAGCTCCGCCTTGTTCTGCACATCACCGCCGCTAAAGATGGCAGCCTCACCGCTACGCTCGACAGCCTCGACCAGGGCGCCAACGGCATTCCGGTCAATGCCGTCACCCTCAAGGATTCGAAACTGAGCCTTGCCGTCGATGCCGTTCATGGCAGCTATGAAGGCACGGTCAACAAGGATGCGACGGAGATTGACGGCACATGGTCGCAGCTTCAGCCGCTCCCACTCAACTTCACGCGCGCGCCCGCGCAGGCGGCTGCGGCGCCTAGCCCCGCCGCGCCCAAGCCCGCCCCGCCCTCGGATATTGACGGCACCTGGCAGGGCACGCTCGATACCGGTGCGCTCAAGCTGCGCATCCTCTTCAAGATCGTCAACACGCAGGACGGGCTGACCGCCCAGATGCAGAGTCCCGATCAAACCCCCGTCTGGATCCCCGCATCTTCGGTGACCCGCAACGCCGGCGCTCTGACCATTACGCTGAAGGGGGTGGGCATCACCTTCGACGGCAAGATCAGCGCGGACCTGAGCTCCATCGACGGCACACTCACGCAAATGGGTGGTTCGCTGCCGCTGGCGCTGAAGCCTGTGAAGGATCAAGCCGCAGCGGAGCCGCGCCGTCCGCAGAATCCGGTCAAGCCGTATCCCTATCGGGAAGAGGAAGTGACCTATGCGAACAAAGCAGGCGGCAACACGCTGGCCGCCACGCTGACCGTTCCGCCGGGTAAGGGACCGTTTCCCGCAGTGCTGCTGATCGTTGGCTCGGGGCCGCACGACCGCGACGAGAGCCTCATGGGGCATAAGCCGTTCCTGGTGCTGGCGGATTATTTGACCCGCAAAGGCATTGTGGTGCTGCGCGCCGACAAGCGCGGCGTGGGCAAGTCCACCGGAGATAACGAGACCGCGACCACCGCCGACTATGCCACGGACGCCGAGGCCGGCGTGGCATATCTCAAGACGCGCTCAGAAGTCGATCCGCACAAGATCGGCCTCGTTGGACATAGCGAAGGCGGCGTGATTGCGCCCATGGCGGCGGTTGCCGACCCCGACGTCGCGTTCATTGTGATGATGGCCGGCTCCGGCGTCGAGGGAGACCAGATCCTCGTCGAGCAAGGACGCCTGATCGCCGAAGCCGGCGGCATGAGCAAGGAAAAAGCCGAGGAGAACGCCGTCAAGCAGCGGGAAGTGCTGGCGCTTGTGGAAACGGAAAAGGACAGTGCGATCCTCGATAAGGAACTGCGCGAGAAGCTTGCGGCCGATGGACTGCCGGAGGCTCAGATCGGCGCGACAATCAAGATCGCCACTGCGCCGTGGTTCCGCTACTTTCTCACCTACGATCCGGCGGTTACGTTGCGCAAGGTCACGTGCCCGGTGCTGGTCATCAACGGCTCTCTGGATCTGCAAGTTCCGCCCGCGCAGAATCTGCCCGCTATCCGCAAAGCGCTTCAGGATGGAGGCAACAAACACTTCGAGGTGGATGAGTTGCCTGGATTGAACCATCTCTTCCAGACAGCGAAGACCGGGGCTCCCAGCGAGTACGGAGAGATTGAAGAGACGATGTCGCCAGTGGCGCTGGACAAGATGGGCGGCTGGATTCTGAAGCAGTGAGGGGTTCAGGCAATCCCAGGGAAAACGAAAAGGCCCTTCTCATGCGAGGAGGGCCTTGCCATTTGAAGTTGCAATCGTCGAAACAGCCTCAGTGCGCTTCCGCCGCGGAGGCGATCTTGGCCTCGGCCTCGGCGATGACGCGGAGGGACTCGGTATAGGCTTCTTCGCGGTCGCCGGCTTGGTCCCACTCCTTGTGGCCGCGCGCCAGTTGCTCCTCGGCGCGTGGAACGTCGATCTCCTCGGGCTTGAGAGCGTCGGAGGCGAGAATCGTAACGCGGTCGCCCAGCACCTCGACAAATCCCCAACTGACGTTGTAACGCTGGTCACCCTCGGGAGTCCCGTGCAGCGTGACGTCGCCGGCGCCCAGTTCGGCCACCAGCGGCGCGTGGCCGTAGAGCACCTCCATGTAGCCGTTCTTCGCGGGCAGCTCGACCGCAACCGCCGCGTGATCGAAGAGAGTGCGCTCGGGAGTAACCAGCCGGACGCGAAGTTGGTTTGGTTCGTCCATAAAAGCTCCTAGCTCCTAGCTCCTAGCTCCTAGCTAAAAGCTAGAAGCTAGCGGCTAGAAGCTATGTTAGACACTCGCTTTCAGTTTCTCAGCCGTTTCCAGCACTTCCTCGATTGCGCCCTTCATGTAGAAGGCCTGCTCGGGGATGTCGTCGTACTTGCCGGCGATAATCTCCTTGAAGCTGCGGACCGTGTCGGCAACCTTCACGTACGCGCCCGGAATGCCGGTGAACTGCTCGGCCACATGGAAGGGCTGCGAGAGGAACTTCTGCACCTTGCGGGCGCGGGCCACGGTGAGCTTGTCTTCCTCGGAAAGCTCGTCGATACCCAGAATGGCAATGATGTCCTGCAAGTCCTTGTAGCGCTGCAGAATCTTCTTCACGCCCTGGGCCACGTCGTAGTGCTCCTGGCCGACGATGCGCGCGGAGAGGATGCGCGAGGTCGAGGCCAGCGGATCGACGGCGGGATAGATGCCCAGTTCCGAGAGCGGGCGGCTGAGCACGGTGGTCGCGTCGAGGTGAGCAAAGGTCGTCGCCGGAGCCGGGTCGGTCAAGTCGTCCGCCGGCACGTAAACGGCCTGCACGCTGGTGACCGAGCCCTTGCTAGTGGAGGTGATGCGCTCCTGGAGTTCGCCCATCTCGGTGGCGAGGTTGGGCTGATAGCCGACGGCCGAGGGCATGCGGCCCAGCAGCGTCGAAACTTCGCTGCCGGCCTGCGTGAAGCGGAAGATGTTGTCGATGAAGAGCAACGTGTCAGAGCCTTCCACGTCGCGGAAGTACTCGGCGACAGTGAGGGCGCTCAAGGCCACGCGCAGGCGCGCTCCGGGTGGCTCGGTCATCTGGCCGTAGACCAGGGCGCACTTGGAGTTGGCCCAGTCGCCGGGCTTGATGACGCCGGACTCGGTCATCTCCAGCCACAGGTCGTTGCCTTCGCGGGTGCGCTCGCCCACGCCGCCCTTCAAGAAGGGTTGGATCAGGTCGATGACCTTGATGCCGGTCTCGAACATCTCCTCGTGGGTGGTCTGCTCGTCGAAGAGCGGCGCGGGCCGGTGAATGGGCATCCGCGTCTTCTCGCCAATGGGGCCGAGATTGTCCACCGGGTCGCCGATGACGTTGAGGACGCGGCCCAGCGTCTCTTTGCCCACCGGCATGCTGATGGGCGCGCCGAGGTCGATGGCCTTCATGCCGCGCACCATGCCGTCGGTAGCTTCCATGGCGACCGTGCGGACGCGCCCCTCGCCCAGATGCTGCTGCACCTCGAGGATGACGCTGATGGGCGTGGGCACGGTGAAGCCGTCGCTGACCACGCGCAGCGCCTGATAGATGGGCGGCATCGTCGCTTCTTCAAACTGCACGTCCACGGCCGGACCGGAGACCTTGATTACCTTGCCGATATTCTCTGCCATTGTTGAAAGCTCCTAGCTTTTAGCTCCTAGCTTCTAGCTTCTTCCTTCTCAACCTCAACTATGTTCTCTTCTCCAGGTGTGACCCGGCCTAAGAGCTAGAGGCTAGAAGCTAGCAGCTAGTAGCTGCTTTTTCACTGCGCCGCCGCTGCTCCACTTACGATTTCGATAATCTCCTTGGTGATGGCCGCCTGGCGCACGCGATTCATGTGCAGCGTCAGGTCGTCGATCATCTCCGAGGCGTTGTTGGTTGCCGAATCCATGGCTGTCATGCGGGCCGCGTTTTCCGCAGCCACCGACTCCGTCATGGCGTGGTAGAGCATAGAGGAAACATACTGTGGCAGCA
>Ga0302278_10006049_pt1 | contig 11699 bp, 15 predicted proteins | sample III_Bog_N3_2_FD_194543 | JGI IMG/M metagenome (GOLD analysis project Ga0302278, IMG submission 194543) | Peat permafrost microbial communities from Stordalen Mire near Abisko, Sweden - III_Bog_N3_2 | ecosystem: Environmental > Terrestrial > Soil > Wetlands > Peat | place: Sweden: Abisko... | reverse complement strand
GCATGACTCAATATGACTCGACTGAATGTCGTGAGCGACGATCTCACACTGGATGAATACCGGGAACTGGCCGAGTTCCGGCATCGGATCCGGTGCTTCCAAAGCGCCACAGAGCAACACGCCGGCGAACTGGGCATCAATCTCGATTCCTTTGTCCTGCTGCTGGCGGTACAAGGTCTGCCGGAGGGCATTCGCCCCACGATCGGCACCCTCTCTGAAAGAATGTGTCTCCCGTGCGAAGAAATCGGCCACGTCATAGCCTCGGCCGTGGAGCACGGAGATATCACGCGGTCTTCGCCGGACGCGGTGGGCAATGAAGACTGGGTAAAGCTGACGCGAACGGGGCGTGAATCGCTGCGCCGCATGTCGCTGGCCAATCGCGATGAACTGGAACGGTCCGGCCCGGAACTGGTGCGTTCGCTGCTTGCGGTGGTGAAGCAACGGCGGCGACGGCATCGCGGCGCGGCCTGAGCACTCGTCGCGGTCGATGATATTGCCTTGACTGGTATCGTTGAGACAGGGACGAACCAGACCAGTAGATGAAAGGCATTATCCTCGCCGGTGGCAGCGGCACCCGTTTATATCCGATCACGCGCGGCATCAGCAAACAACTGCTGCCGGTTTACGACAAACCGATGATTTATTACCCGCTCTCGACGCTCATGCTGGCGGGAGTCCGGGACGTGATGATCATCTCGACGCCGTACGATCTGCCTTTGTATGAACGGCTGCTCGGCGATGGATCGGATTTCGGTATCAGGTTGCACTATGCCGAGCAGGCGCGGCCGGAAGGCCTGGCGCAGGCGTTTCTCATCGCAAAGGATTTTATTGCCGGAGGCCCGGCGTGCCTCGTGCTCGGGGACAACCTGTTTTACGGCAATGGCCTGAAAGAATCCCTGCAAAGAGCCGCGGCGCAGCGCGAAGGCGCCACAATTTTCGCTTATTGGGTGAAAGATCCGGAGCGCTATGGCGTAGTCGATTTCGATCATGCGGGCAAAGCGCTGTCGATTGAAGAGAAGCCAGTGGCCCCGCGTTCGCACTACGCGGTGGTGGGACTTTACTTTTACGATTCGCGCATTACTTCGATCGCGGAGGCCGTGAAGCCTTCCGCCCGCGGCGAACTGGAGATCACGGACGTCAACCGCGCTTATCTCGAGGACGGCAGCCTGCGCGTGGAGCGTTTGCGCCGCGGCATGGCGTGGCTCGATACCGGTACGCACTCTTCGCTGCTCCAGGCGGGCAATTTCATCGAGACCATCGAGCAGAGGCAGGGTCTGAAGGTCGGATGTCTCGAAGAAATCGGCTATGAACTGGGCTACCTCGACCGCGAGCAACTCATGCAACGCGGCGAAGCGCTGCGCAGTTCCGAGTATGGCGAGTATCTGCTGCGGATTGCCCGCGAACCGCGCATGGATTAAGGAACCTTCGAGACAATGCGGAACGCAGCGGGAAGCGTGCCACGATCCGGCGCTCTTTGCGTTTGCGTTACAATGCTAACGTCCTTTTTTGTGGTCTCAGAAATGTTGGGGGCAGGAATGTCAACGGATAAACCAGCGCAAAATATACAAGACAGTTTTCTCAATAATGCGCGCAAGGAAAAGGGAGTCATCACGATCTACCTATTGAGCGGAGTAAAGCTTTCGGGACGGATCAAGAGCTTCGACAAGTACTCATTGGTGCTGGAAACAAGTAATCAGGAACAGCTGATCTTCAAACACGCCATTTCGACGGTGGTCACAATGCGGCCTTTGGCGCATCATCCTCCGAACCATACGAGCGTTCCAGGCCCGCCTCTTGCAACCGGAGGGGCGCCACAGCAGGCGGAGGGTTAATCGACGATCTCTTTAGCGCAATCCGCCGAGAAGGCGATTCTGGCTGGGTTCGAGCGGCGCAGGGGTACCGCTTCGTCCGCGGCGTCGGAGTCCTTTCGCGAATTATTCGAGCTGGCCGCGAGCGCAGGAGTCCAGATCGTGGGGGAGGCGTTTCAGTCGCGCCCCGACGCCGATGCCGCCACTCTGCTGGGCCAGGGTAAGGTCCAGGAGATTAAGGAACTCGCCGAGGCGTCGCAGGCGGATGTCGTCATTGTCGATAACGATCTGACGCCGACCCAGCAGCGGAATCTCGAAAGCGCCACCGGCGTCAAGGTCATCGACCGGACGCAGCTGATTCTCGACATCTTCGCGAAGCGCGCCCGTACCGCCGAAGGCCGTCTGCAGGTGGAACTGGCACAACTCAAATATCTGCTCCCGCGGCTCTCCGGCAAAGGTGTGTCGATGTCGCGTCTGGGCGGTGGCATTGGCACGCGCGGACCCGGCGAGACGAAACTCGAGACGGATCGCCGCCGCATTTCGACACGCATCCGCAAACTGGAGCAGGATCTGGAACGCGTGCGCGCGGGGCGGGCGCTTCATCGCGAGAAGCGGGACGCCGTTCCCGTGCCCACTATTTCGATGGCGGGCTACACGAACGCAGGGAAATCGACCCTGTTCAACCGCCTGACATCCGCAGCCGTTCTGGCCGACGCGCGCATGTTCGCCACGCTCGACCCAACCGTCCGCTCCGTCACGCTCCCGTCGCGGCGGCGCGTGCTGCTCAGCGATACCGTCGGATTCGTCCGGAATCTGCCGACCACTCTGATCGAGGCCTTCCGCGCAACGCTCGAAGAAGTTGCCGACGCGGCTTTGATTCTGCATGTGGTGGATGTTTCGAACGACCAGGCCGGCGCGCATGTTGCGGAAGTATTCCGCGTACTGGGGGAGATTGGCGCGGCGGCGACACCGCAGATCCTGGTTCTGAATAAATGCGACCGGATTGCGCAGGAGGGCGCCGACGCCTCGCTGCTGGGCACCCGGCTCCTTGCCAATGCCGGGCAGAGCACGTCTACGCCGGCCGTTCTGGTCAGCGGGCAAACCGGCGAAGGAGTCGACCGGCTTTTCGCCAGGATCGATTCGGTTTTAGCCTTCGATGCGGTGGAAATCGCACGCTTCAGAATTCCCCTGCGGGATGGCGCCTCCATCGCTTTGTTACACGAGTGTGGCAAAGTGCTCGCGGAGGACTATCATGGAAATTTATGCGAGATCGACGTCGAAGCTCCGGAATCCCTGCGGCGTCGCCTCAAACGCTACCTCACTCCGAAATCCACCGAGCCTGTGGAAAACTCTGTGAACAAGTGAAGGATTCGCTTCGCAAAGCCTTGTCTCTCCAACAGTTCCCCGGCTTTGAACCGGAACGCAGCAATCGTGTTAAATCTGTCGCTTTGAACGACTTAACACGACAAACGCAGAATTGCAAGGGTTTGACTTCCGTTCCGATTCGTGCTCCGGAATTCTACACGATTTCCACAATTAACTTTCCTGATGGAATCAATAACTTAGCCGTCGGCACACAAAGAGGAATGCCGTGAACATTCCCAACAGCCTGACTATTGCGCGGATTTTCTTTGTCCCGATTCTGGTCGCCGTGCTGGTGCAGGAGCGGTTGTCTGTTACGTTTCGTGGCAATCCGATTTCAAATGACATCATCGCCCTCCTGATCTTCTGGATCGCCGCCGCGACGGACCTGCTGGACGGTTATCTTGCGCGGCGCTGGAAGCAGGTCACAACGATCGGCACCCTGCTCGATCCCATCGCCGACAAATTGCTGGTCTCGGCGGCGCTGATTTCGCTGGTTCAGGTCGGGGCCGTGCGCGGATGGCTCGTCGTATTGCTGGTGGGGCGCGAATTCGCCGTTTCCGGACTGCGCAGTATCGCGGCCGCGGAGGGTTATACAATCAGCGCCAGTGAACTCGGCAAAACCAAGACTTTCTTTCAGGTAGTGGCCATTTCACTTCTGCTGATTGCGATTCGACGACCCTGGGTGAAGCCATATGCCACGGCGTCGCTTTATGTGGTGGTGTTCTTTTCGCTTTGGTCCGCCATCGCCTACTTCAACCGCTTCTGGCGCAGGATTGACGTCGGCGTAAAGCAACGGCGCAGGGCCGAACTGCTGACCGCGGAGCGCCAGCGGCGTCATCTCGTGATCGCGAAAAGGCGCGCGGCGGCGGTGGAGCGTCGGCGGGTTAAATCGGATCGGGCGAAACCGGCGGAGTTTTCGGGGCAAACTGCGGACCTTCCGCCGTCAAGCTGACGGACCGGATCTGTCCGGACGGACCCAGCGATTCCAAAGTCTTTCCATTCAGCGAGATATCGATTCCTCCGGCATTACCGGTCCGCACCCGGACCGGGCCGTCGGAAGAGAAGGACTTCGAGTCATTGGCCTTGAGCGTGCCGATAAAGGCAGTCTTTCCACCCGCCGTAACCTGCACCCACGAATCCTCGCGCGCCGCTATCACGACCCGCACCGGGCTGTCCGGATCCGGGACTGGTGCGGGCGTAGCTGTGGAAGATTCCTTTGGTGAAGCAGCAGGGTCGACCGGCGCCTGGGTTTCCGCGGGAGCCGCTTCCGCCGAAGCCGGTGTCGGCTGCGGGACAGGCGTGGTCTTCTCCGCAGGTGCTTTTGACACCACCGCTGCCTGAATTTCCTGAGGGTGCACGGGCCGGTTGAAATGTACATACGCGGCTACTGCCGCGCCGGCCGCAAGCACGGTCCACGCTATCGAAGCAAATGCCGAATTCCATCGCGGATCCCAGCTCGACTGCCGGGAGCGCTGCGGCGGCGACGGCAGGGGTGCGGTTTCAAGATCGAAGGAGGGTAACGCGGCAAGAAGCGGCGATGGGTCCATTTCCACCAGAGCCGCGTACTGGCGCACGAAGTTACGCGTAAAGACGACTCCCGGCAGGATACCGAAATCTTCCGATTCGATCGCCTTCAGGAACCGCTCTGAGATTTTCGTCTGACGCGCGATCTCACCCAGCGTAAGTTGCCTGCGGAGCCGCTCCTCCCGCAGGGTCGCGCCGACACCGTACGATGCCAACCCGTGCCTCCTACACCGATGTTACAACAACGGGAACGCCAAGTTATTGTTTCATCGAAAGTTAACTACGCCGCCCGGATCCTGTCGGTGCGACCGCCAGCCGTCCGGTACGCTGGTAAGCATGCACCGCCTCGCGTTCCTCGCTATCGCCGCCATCACGTTAGTGGCCACTGTGGCCGGCCAGACGCCAGCAACGAAGAATTTCAACGGCGCGGAAGCTCTCGCACTCACGCGTCGCGCGGTGGCATTCGGACCTCGCCCGGATGGTTCTGCCGCAATTGAAAAACTGCGCGGATTCATACGCAGCCAGCTAGCCTCGCGGGGGTGTGAAATCGCACGGGATTCCTTCACCGCTGCTACGCTGGACGGCCCGCTTGCGATGGAAAATATAATCGCGCGGTTCCCGGGAAAATCCGGTCATGCCATTGCCATTACCGGCCATTACGACACAAAAAAGCTTGCCGGTTTCGTGGGGGCGAACGACGGCGGATCTTCCACCGGCTTTCTGCTTGAGCTCGCCGCGGTGTTGCGGAATCAACCTCGAACCGACGATATCTACCTCGTGTTTTTCGATGGCGAGGAAGCCCTGCACCAATGGAGCGACACCGATAGCGTCTATGGGAGCAGGCATCTGGCCGCGAAGTGGGACGCCGATGGCACGAACCGCCGCCTGAAAGCGCTGATCAATATCGACATGATCGGCGACAAAAATCTGAAGCTGGTGTGGGATACGAGTTCGGCGGCGTCGCTGCGGAAAATGGTATGGGACACGGCGGATTCGCTGGGCTACAAACAGTACTTCCCGCGCGAGGGCGGCCCCATCGAAGACGACCACATGCCCTTCCTTGAGAAGGGCGTCCCGGCCCTCGACATCATCGACTTCGAGTCGCAGAATACTTTCTGGCACAACGCACAGGACACCATGGACAAACTCGGCGCTCACAGCTTCGAAGTGGTCGGCAACGTGTTGGTCAAATCGATTAAAGATCTGGAACAACAAAATTGAATCTTTCCGCAACGAATCATGACGGCGTGATCGTCGTCAACAAGCCTTCAGGCTGGACCTCGCACGACGTAGTAAACAAAATGCGGGGCATCGCGGGCACGCGCCGCGTGGGCCATCTGGGAACGCTCGACCCGCTCGCTACGGGCGTCCTGCCGATCATGATCGGCCAGACGACGCGCCTCGCCCGCTATTGGGCGGATGCCGAGAAATCCTACGATGCAACTGTGCGCTTCGGGTTTGCGACATCCACCTATGACCGCGACGGCGACCGCATGAGCCCTTCGGCGGAACCGTATCTGACGGATGAGCGCATTGAGGCCTGCCTCGCGCCCATGCGGGGCGAAATCGATCAGATTCCGCCGCCGTTTTCGGCCAAGAAGACGGCGGGTGTCCCGGCGTATAAACTGGCGCGAAAAAATGTCCCGGTCGAGCTTGCACCCTGCCGCATCTTCATCTACGAGCTGACGCTGAAAAGCATCGAAGGAGACCGCGCGCGCATTTTCGTGCGGTCTTCGGCGGGCGCCTACGTGCGGACCATTGCGCATGAACTGGGCATCGCACTGGGCTGCGGCGCGCATATCGATGAACTGGTGCGCACCGCTTCCGGGCCGTTCCACATCGGGCAGGCTTTCACACTCGAACAACTGCAGTGCTTCAAAGACGAAGGGCGTCTGGAAGCGGCGATCCTCCGGCCGGCGGAACTGCTGCCGCATTTCCCACTGGTTTATCTCGACGAACTCACGGTGCGCCAGGTTCGCCAGGGGCGCGACTTCAACGTATCGCCGTTCCGCGTCAATTCAGGTACCGAGTATGTGAAGGCGATCGGGCCGGACCGGGAACTGGTGGCGATCGGGCAGATCGTGCTGCCGCATCTCTATCACCCCGTCGTTGTGCTCGAAACCAGCCGCCCGAACAACTCTTCGAGCAACGGTTCGGCCGATTCGCAGATGCCCGAGTGAACCGGCGAGATCTGAATAATCGTGCTGCGCGGCGCGACCAGCCAGTGGAAGCGCTCCGCGACGCTGAGTGCGGCGATGGGTCCGGCGTCGCACGCGCCCGCGCAGATTTTCGGGATAGCTTCGAGGTGTTCACGCACCAGATCGAGATCGAGGCCCGGCCATAACGCTGTGAGGCGGCCTTCGTCCAGATGCACTTTCGCGCGCAGGAATTTTCGTTCCGCGCAGTAAACGATGACCCCGGCATTTACGAACTCTTCGCGATCCACGCGGGGCACTACGCGGATGGCCGCGAAATCATACGCCGCGGGCACGCAGAGCCTCCTCGAGAAAGACTGCCGAATTCGCAAGACGCGTGGTCAGGTAGGTGACGTAGCCGGCACGTTTTTCAACCGGCAGCCACGCCTCGGGGATCTGGCTCGTAATTTCCGCAAATAGCTGTTTGTTAAGGCGCGGCCGCAGTGCGGCATCGGCCCCCGCCAGATCGCCGGCCCAACGCAGCAACACGTGATCGCGAACGGGCTTGAAAGGGCTGAGCGCTTTGGCTTCGATGTTTTCCCAGTCGTGATGGAAATAGAGGCTGGCACCGTGGTCGATGAAATAGAGCGTCTTGTGCCACCACAGCAGATTTGCGTTGCGCGCCGTGCGGTCCACATTGGTTACGAAGGCATCGAACCAGACCGCTTCCGACGCAACGCGCGCATCCACCGTTTGCTTCACGGCGGGGTCGAACATGATGGAACCGGGCAGATAATCGAGCGCCAGATTGAGACCTGTGCTGGCCAGCAGCAGTTCGCGAATCTCCTGGTCGGGTTCGTTGCGTCCCAGCGCGGCGTCGGTCTCCACCAGCACGATTTCGGGGACGCGTATGCCCAGCGCGCGACCGATTTCCCCGGAAATCAGTTCGGCGACGAGAGCCAGCGGCCCCTGACCCGCGCCGGAAAACTTAAGGACGTAGAGGCCGGAATCGTCAGCTTCGACGATGGCCGGCAGCGAGCCGCCTTCGCGCAAAGGCGTGACATAACGGGTAGCGCGAACGGTTCGGAGCAACCCGAATTGTAACGTGAGCCTGCGGAGCCGCGCCGGGAAGGCGCCTAAGACGCAGCAAGAATCGCAATTCCCCGCCCTGCTAATTCATCCAGCAACTGACGAACGGCCGGGGAGATTTCCCCGTCCCCCGGAACAATCACTGCCCATTCGAGGTCTTCGCGGAATTCTTTGATGCTGATTCGCCACTCCGCCAGACCCGTGGGTGTCGGACCGCCGATGCGGATCACGGACCAGTGCCTCGCAAGCGCGACCGCGATGGCCAGATCGGGCGCGGGTCCGCGAACGATGAAGTGATTGTCGCCGTGGACGAGAATTCCCACCATGTGTCATCGATCTTCTCACTGGAGGGCCCGGTAGTGGGTCAGTTTGACCCACCGCCCATCCACGGACCCCACCGCCGCCGCGATGGGCGCGGCGGCCACCGACTGGACCGTCGATCGTGCCGCCCGCGCGCTCTCGGCAAGCATGCTGCCCGAACTGCCCATGGCCGGGAGGCCGGGCGAAGCAAGGGAATACCGCCTGATCGTGTCGTGCAACACCGCCGCGGATAACGGCGCACTACGGTTAGCCTGGTCTCCGTTGCCGAAAGGCGGAACCCTCTCGGCCTCAACCGATGGCCAGACCGCCGCGCATTATCCGGTGGAAGGCAAAGAGAAGATGGGCAATGGCAGCGGAGTCGTCACCTCAGGACTCGCCTCACTGGTACTGACCGATGCCTCGCGCCTTCCGGCCGAATCGCTGACCGTCGGCGATCACTTCCCTGCGAAACCGTCGTGTTTCCGTTTGCAAACCTGCCCGCGGCGGCGCGCCGCGAGTTCGGAGCCTGCTTCAACGCGACCACAGCCGGTGCGGCAGCAGCCAGGTAAATCCGATAAATTCTTCCCAGTTCGTGGACGTGTGCGTGAACCCATGATCGAACCCGCAATCGATCACCAGATTTCGCCGGATCGGATACGCCACCGCCCATAAATTCCCCACCGCGTTCGAATTGAAATACGGCTGCGTGAAATGCCAGATCTCGCCCGAAATAGTGAACTTCTTCAGAGAGTGTGAAACCGACAACGTCTGCGCAAGCTGCGCGCGCCTCACGCCGAACTCCGTCTCTTCCGTGACGATGAAATTCGCGTCGTAGTGGAAGCCCGCCACATCGTTGCTCAGCAGCACGGTGCCGCTTTGCCGAAACGTTCCGAGGTCCAGTTCAGGCGCCGGGCTCTCGTACAACCGGCGGACATAACTCACTGCAATGGTGGGCCGCGCGCCCTGGGCGGGCGCAACGACGGCCTGCGCGCCGACAAAAACCTCGCCCGGATGAATCTCCTTATCGCCGCCCTTGCTGTTGCGGCTGTGAACGTAAGGCTCGGTCGCGACGAAGAATTCGAGGCGCGGCAGCACGGTCAGCTTCGTGACCTGATTGATGCCGATGCGGGTCCCGAATTCCGGCGAGGTCACGGCGCCCAGGCCGCCCGTTTCGAATTGCAGGTATCCCACCGGAGTTAATGTCGCAGGCGTCGAAACGGTAGGCCGGGCTGGGTTTGCCTCAGGTACGGGGTCCGGAATCGGCTGTCCGGCCAGTGGCAATACGGCAATCGACAGCACTCCCCAGCGAAGGATGAAATTCATCGAAAGTTCAGAATAGCCGACCTAATATATTCCTCGGAAGGCATTCACACGTGCAGGAGATTGACAAAACAGCCGCCAGTTGCGACCAGGGGAAGTCAGAGGCAGAAGAATGACGGATCAGCTGCGGCGGCGGGTTTCGATCACGGTCCGGATTACGGGAATCAGGGAAGTCTTTTCCCGCTGTTCCGGGAAAGGGCGGTTGGCGAGTTCGTGGTTCAGAGACTGGACGAACTCCTCGATCTGCTGCTGCATCGCCTCCATCTTGGCGCGCATGTTGAGGATGATTTCCACGCCCGCCAGGTTGACGCCCAGGTCGCGCGTGAGGTGGAGGATGACCTCAAGCCGCTCAAGATCTTCCTCCGTGTAGAGGCGCGTATTACCGTCGCTGCGGCTGGGCTTGAGCAGACCTTCGCGCTCATAGAGCCGAAGCGTCTGCGGATGCACTCCATACTGCTCGGCCACAGAGGAAATCATGTAGGCGGCTTTGGATTTCTCACGCATTGGCTTCCTCCTGACCCTCCCAGAGTTCCTTGCGGGGATCTTCGTGATCGAGTTCGCTCAACTGCCGCAGCAGTTCCTTGGCTTTCTCGTCGCGGATATCGGGCATGCGGAGCGCAACCTGCACGATCTGATCCCCCCGCGTCCCTTTGCGGTTATTGAGCACGCCGCGCTCGCGGAGACGGAACTTCTGGTTGTTCTGCGTGCCGGGCGGAATGCGGAGCAGCGTCTTGCCGTCGATGGTGGGCACTTCGATCTTCGCGCCAAGGCCCGCCTCAGACACGGTGACTGGCACCGTCATATGAATGTTGTCGCCCTCACGGCGGAAGGTCGGATGCTCCTCGACGTTGGTCGTAATGTAGAGGTCCCCGGGTGCCGCGCCCATGCGTCCGGCGTTGCCTTTTCCGGCAACCCGAAGGCGTGAGCCATTCTGCGCACCCGGCGGTACGCGGACTTCCACCGACTCCGTATGGGCGATTCGCCCGTCGCCATGGCAGGTAGGGCAGGCGTTGCGCAGACGGCCTTTGCCGTTGCACTTCGGGCAGGTCAGATTGAACTTCATATTGCCCGCCATCTGGCTGACGCTGCCGGTGCCGTTGCACTGCGGACACGCGACGGAGCCCGCCTCGCTGCCTCCCGTGCCGTGGCAAGTCTGGCACTCCTCATAGCGCGTGATTTCGATCTTCGTCTGGAAGCCGCGAATCGCCTGCCAGAAGGTAATGTTGAGGCCGTATTCGAGGTCGGCGCCCTTTTCGGGTTCGTGCTCGGCATCGGCTCCCGCCGCACCGCCGCGGAAGAACTGACTGAAGATATCCTTGAACCCGCCGGGGCCACCGGCCGCACCACCTGCCGCGCCGGAACGCGACCGGGTTTCGGCAGTTTCCTGCTGCGCGCGGCTGAAGATATCGGAGAAATCGAAGCCGCTGAAATCCATGTTGGGATGCGCTCCGCCGGGACCGCCGCGGCCCGCGGGGTTGGCGCCAGGGTAGCCTCCGCTTTCGGAGTAAAAGCCGACCTGATCGTACATCTGGCGCTTCTTGGGCTCGCTCAGGATGTCATAGGCCTCCTGAACGCTCTTGAAACGGTCTTCGGCCGACTTATCCCCGGGATTGAGATCCGGGTGGTATTTGCGGGCGAGCTTCCGGTATGCCTTGCGGATGTCGTCCTCGGAAGCCGTCCGGGCTACGCCCAGCGTCTCGTAATAGTCGTGTTTGGGGGTGGTCGCCATGGGAAAAGAAAGGGGCGGATCGGAAACCCGCCCCACCCAGAATTGACTATTTCTTATCGTCTACGTCTACGAACTCCGCGTCTACTACATCGTCCTTCGGCGGCTTGGCTCCGTCGGAAGGCGGCGCGTTGGGCGGAGCCTGTCCACCGGGGGTCGAGGACGCTTTGTACATGGCCTCAGCAAGCTTGTGGCTGGCCTGAGTAAGGCGGTCGGTGGCAGCGTTGAGTTTCTCGGCGTCGCCGTCGTTGATCGCTTTCTTGGTCTCTTCTAGGGACGCTTCAATGTTCTTGGCGTCGCCGTCGCTGATTTTGTCGCGATGCTCTTTCAGCGTCTTTTCGACGTTGTAGACCATGGCGTCGGCGCGGTTGCGGGCCTCGATCTGATCCTTCGCTTTGCGGTCGTCGGCCGAGTGCGATTCGGCGTCCTTGG
>Ga0302278_10006047_pt1 | contig 11704 bp, 5 predicted proteins | sample III_Bog_N3_2_FD_194543 | JGI IMG/M metagenome (GOLD analysis project Ga0302278, IMG submission 194543) | Peat permafrost microbial communities from Stordalen Mire near Abisko, Sweden - III_Bog_N3_2 | ecosystem: Environmental > Terrestrial > Soil > Wetlands > Peat | place: Sweden: Abisko... | reverse complement strand
TCCGGTTCCCCGCTGCGAACCGCCCGAACTCAATCAGGCGTGCTTTCTTGGGGTGAAGGTCCAGTTCGTACTCCGCCATATGCTCCCTTAACTGCTCCAGGAATGTCTCGGCCTCGTCGCGATACTGAAACCCCAGCACAAAGTCGTCCGTATACCGGACGATAATCACATCTCCCTTCGCATGAACCCCGCGCCATTCGATGATCTGGATTGCCGCGCGGCCCCGAACCTTTCCACCCCTCGACCCGACTCGCTGATAGAATACCGCCTATGCGATTTGCCGGGTTTCTCGCCGTAGCCATCTGCCTGCTCTGCCAGGGGGCGGACGCGCCCTCCCACCACGCCACCAAAGCCGATGTCGAAAAATGGATGACCGAACTTTCCAACTGGGGCCGCTGGGGGAAGAACGATCAGATCGGAACCGCGAACCTCATCACGCCGGCCAAACGCCGCGAAGCCGCTGCCCTCGTAAAAGACGGCGAAGCCATTTCGCTCGCCCACGACGCCCTGCTGGAAAAGGCGCCCGATAACCCCGATCCTTTTATCCGCAAAATGCTCTACACCGGCGCGCATCCCAACGGCGACTGGTTTATGGATCAGTACACCGTCCTGTTCCACGGCCTGGCTCACACCCACATGGATTCCCTCGCGCACACCGCCTGGAAAGGCAAAATGTACAATGGCTTTCCGCAACTGGATGTCACCGAGAACGGCGCCAAAGAACTGGCCATCACGGGCTTCAAAAATGGTTTCTTCGCGCGCGGCGTTCTGGTTGATATCCCGCGCCTGAAAGGGCTACCTTATCTGGAGCCCGGTGTTGCAATTTATCCCGAGGATCTGGAGGCATGGGAGAAGAAGTCGGGCGTGAAGATCGGGAGCGGCGATATCGTCCTGATCCGAACCGGCCGCTGGGCGCGCCGCGCAGCCAAAGGTCCCTGGGATACCTCGCGCGTGGCCGGACTGCACGTATCCTGTATGCCCTGGCTGAAGCAGCGGGATGCGGCTGTGCTGGGCAGCGACGCCTGCCTGGACGTTCTGCCGTCGCAGGTGGATGGCGTGATTCAGCCCGTGCATCAGCTCGCATTGATCGCCATGGGCACTCCCATCTTCGACAACTTCGATCTGGAAGCGCTCGGAGACGCCGCGGCAAAGAAGAACCGGTGGACCTTCCTGATTACCGTGGCACCACTGGCAGTGCCGGGCGGAACCGGATCGCCCGTCAATCCGACCGCGCTCTTTTAATTGGCGGGGCAGGCGTTTTCACCTGCGATTTACCGGAATTGCACATAAATCGACTAACGCTAAAGGTTTCTGTATATAAATACGCCGCTCGATCTGTCTTTTTCCCCGATCGCCAACAGCGTTTATCCTGTTCAATTTGCAGCCAACACCGGACACTCGTTTTTAGTTCGGTATCCGCTCAAATAGTGTTGCCCTGCCGCTGTTACAGCCTGAACTTTTTGCCAGGTTGCATCCGAAACATCGTTGTGATAGCGTCGTCTGCACTGCACAGGAGTGATAGAGGTGATTAATTCAGTAACAGGGACGTTTCGGGACCTTATGGTTTCCGTATTTGGTGACTCGGGTGTACGACTTGAATCGGGCTATTACGGGTTCTGACCAACTCGCCGACGTTCAGCCGCCCCCACCCGGAGTTGCTGCCCTGCCTGTCTATGCGGCTCCCGTTCCGGCCGGCCTATCGCCACGCCAGATCGGACCGCGCTCTCAACGCGATAGTTTCCTGCTGTCTTCCTGTGCCTTGATGGTTAAAACAACTAGGGGTGATGTTAGCCCTGATCATAGGAGAGGTTAGTTTGATGCGCTACTTACTTGTGCTCGCCGCGCTTTGTTGCTCGGTGGGAATTGTTTCGGCTCAAACCCTGGGATCGCTTACCGGGGAAGTGAAGGATCCATCCGGAGCTATCGCTCCCAACGTCACGGTGACGCTGAAGAACGTTGCCACGAATGCTATACGCACCAACGCGACCAATTCTTCGGGAGTTTATAATTTTCCCGATATCGAGCCGGCGGATTACCTGGTCTCGGTTGCCGCCACCGGGTTCGAAACCATAACCAGTAATTTCACCCTTCAGGTCCAGCAGCACGCCCGTCTTGACTTCACACTAACGGTCGGTCAGGCTACGCAAACGATCGAGGTTTCCGCCAACGCCGCGCAGTTAAACACGGAGGATGCCACCGTTGGCACCGTCATTGAAGAAAAGCGAATCGTCGACCTGCCCCTCAGCAGTCGCGATTACTTTCAGCTGGTGGCCCTGAGTCCCAACGTGCAGTACGGCTTTACCGCTCCCGCACAAGCGTCCGGGCGCGAGGGCGGCACGCGCGCATCCATCACAATTTCCACCGGCGGAACACGCTCCGCATGGCAGAATTACACGCTTGACGGCGTTACCAACCTCGATATCGACTTCAACCTGTACATCATCCTTCCCTCAGTCGATATGATTCAGGAGTTTAAAGCGCAGGGCGGCGTTTATCCCGCCGAATTCGGACGCGAAGCGGGACAGGTCAACGTCTCAACGAAGTCCGGCACCAACGCGCTGCACGGCGCGGTCTTCGAATTCCTCCGCAATATCGATCTCGACGCCCGGTCCCGCAACTTCGTGCCGCCCGTCGCCCCCAAGAATCCCTACGAACAGAACAACTTCGGCTTCGTCGCCGGCGGTCCTGTGTGGATCCCGAAAGTCTTTAACGGTAAAAACAAACTGTTCTGGGAAACGAACTGGGAAGGATTCAAGGAACATCAGGTGAACTTTGGCACCAACACCGTTCTTACGGCGGCGATGCGCAACGGCGATTTTTCCGCGCTCCTGAATGCTCCGTCGAGCCCGGTTCAGTTAATGGATCCGACAAGTCGCACCTGCGCGCCAGTGGGAGCCAGTTCGTCGTGCCCGGTTTCCACTCCGTCTTCCACCATCGGCGGCACGGGCACTCAAACTTACACGGCGTCTCCGTTCCCGAACAACCAGATCCCCGTCAGCCTGTTTCCCGCCTCCACGGCAACCCTTCTGAAGTATATGCCCATGCCGAACGGCGTCGGTATCGGCGGACTTCCCGGATCGGCCCCGATTCAGAATAACTTCAGCTACAGCGCTTTGACTCCCACCAATAAGGCGCAACTCAACCAGCGCGTCGACTACAACGAAAGCCCCAATTCACAGTGGTTCGCGCGCTATAGCTGGACGTCCGAATCCATCTTTGCTCCCGACTTTTCCGGTTATGCCGGACAGTACACCGATACCTCGGCCCAGCAATGGGTGGGTTCCAACACCCGCGTTCTTTCCCCCACAAAGGTTAACGAAGCCCGCTGGGGTTACAGCGAGATTATGAACTCGATTCAGGAACAGCTGGGCGGCGTGGAAAACGTCACCAAGGATCTCGGGATTCCGATCAGTCTTGCTGCCGGAGACCTCTGGGGCATTCCTCAGATCAACCTGTCCAACAATCTCTCGGGCTTCGGCAACAGCACCAACGGCCCGTATATTTTCCACAACAAATATCATGAATTCGTCGATAACTTCACCTGGAATCTGGGCAAGCACTCTATCCGGTTCGGCGGCGAATACCGGCACAACGAGTTCCCCTCGTTCGGCAACGAATACACTCGCGGATCGTTCACGTACAGCGGTGCTTATACCGCCGATCCGACGTCTGCCGGCACCAACAAACTGACGCCGGGCTACTCCGGCGCCGACCTCGTACTGGGCGACTTCAGCCAGGCCAGTATGGCGGTCAGCGCGGCCAACACCGACTACACCTCGAACGAATGGGGTCTGTACATCGACGATACCTGGAAGGTGACTCCCAAACTGACTGTCACGGCGGGTCTTCGCTGGGAAGTTGCGCAGCCTCTGCTCGATACCGACGGCAATCAGATCAGCGCCGAACTCCGGCAACCGGAACCCAACTATGAAGGTTGCGCGCCGAGTTGCGGCAATCCTGCTGTCACCAATCTTGCCCTGCATCCGATTTACGAACGCACCGGGACCGGCAATTTCTGGGACGGCATTGGCTGGATCAATCCATCTGAGGCGGTGGAACGGCCTGGGGTCGGTCGTCTCAGTTCCACGAACTATCTGAATTTCGCTCCCCGTGTCGGTATTGCCTACAGCCCCAGTTCCAAGTGGGTAGTCCGCGCCGGGTTTGGTATTTTCTACGATCAGGAAAGCAAGAACTCGATCTTCGATACCAACCGCAACCAGGCTGGCCGGTTCACTTCAAACCAGAACACGCACCTGGCCCCGTCTTTCACTTACACGAATTTCATCAACACGGCGCAACTTCCGGTCGTGATCAATCCCTCGGGCCTGTCGTGGGGCGTCGATCCTCAGTTGCCCACCACCTACACGTCGACCTGGGTTCTCAACGTTCAGCGCCAGTTCGGACAGGGAACCACGCTCGAAGTCGGGTTCAATGGCAACGAATCGACTCATACCGACTACCTGACTAACGAGAACCAGGCCCTTCCTGGATCTTACGGTCTTTCTCTGCCGACCATCGTGCCTTATCCGGAATTCAACGCGATTCAGTATCTGGTGGCCCAGGGTACCGGAAACTATAACGGCTTAGGTGTCAAGCTCACGCAGCGTTTCGGCAAGAATATGACGGCTCTGGCTGGCTATACCTGGTCGAGGGCGATGAGTGAAGTCAGCGCCATCCGTGGCGCCAGCGGCGATTTCTCGCCCCAGAACAACCTTTGCCGGCAGTGCGATTACGCTCCCGCCGACTACGACGTGCCTCAGCGTCTTGTTGTCTCTCTGCTCTACAATCTTCCCTTCGGGAAAGGCCAGCGGTGGGCCAACAAGTACAAGGTTGTCGACGTGCTTGCCGGTGGCTGGCAGACAACGTCGATCTTCACCATGCAGAGCGGGTCGCCCGTCAACCTGTCTTCTGGTCTCGACGCGTCGGGTAACACTGGCTACTCGCCGGACAACAACCGCCTGAACTGTTCCGGGATCAGCCCCACCCAAGCTTTCAACAATCAAACGGATCTGTACATCAATCCGGCGGCATTCTATAACCAGAACGTCGTACCGGATTCCTACGCTTCGTTTGGCAACTGCGGCCAGAATGCCTTCTTCTCGATGCACTGGTGGAACTGGGACGCCTCGGCGATCAAGGACTTCCACATCACCGAAGGGCAGAAACTCCAGTTCAGAGGTGAGTTCTTCAACCTTCCGAACCATGTGGCAATCGGCGGCGGCCCGAGCGGCTGGGGAACCACGACCCAAACCCCGAGTGCGACGTTTGGTCTGGTCCGTGGCACAGCAACAGGCCAACGGATCATACAATTCGGCCTGAAGTACATATTCTGAGTGCCGGGCAGGCGCTTGCGCCTGCCCGTCTTCTTAATGCGCAAACCGTGCGCTGCCTGCCCTAACCCGGCAGGCGGCGCTTTTTTGCGTTTACGGACACCCGAACTCAGTTTCGAACATTCTCCTGCGCGTCCCGGCCAGTTCGTTTTGTCCCGCCGCACTGAGCGTCCGAATGGTGCCCTCTTCCGCGGCGCAGATGTTCGCATGAACCACCGGGCACTTCGGATTGAGCGCCAGCCCTCTCGGCCCCTGCACCAGCGCGCAGCTTCCCGGCCCCTGCGTCTGCTGGTACATTTCGACTAATGCCTGCCGCAGGCTGCCATCCGACATCACGAAAGCGCCTTCGATATATGTGGCCGCCGCCTCGTCCAGTCGTCCTGCCGCGATCGCCACTGCGGCGCGCTGCCGGTAAAGCTCGGAGCTCACCGGATTCAGCTTGTTTGCCTGCGCCGCCGCGTATGCCGCGTCCGCTGTGTCGCCCGTCCTCATATACGCCATCGAAAGCAGCGTGTAAACGCTGCCCTGTCGTTCCGCGGTGATCCGCTCGGCCGATTGGGCCGACGGACCGCCCGGCCTCAGCTTGCGCTGAAAATCGGCGAAGTTGGCTTTTTCGACGAGGAGGAATCGAAGCAAAGCGGCGATGGCCTTGCGATAGTCGAGCTCGTTCCGCCGCGTGTCACCGCGATGGAGATACGCAGTGCCTGCAAGCTGGTAAGGATCGGGCAGATTGCGTTCGTCCGGGAGCGGGTTGAGAATCGCGAGGCTCTTTTCCGATTCCCCGGTCACCCGGTCGATGTTGGTGTGCGTGGGATCGGACGCATAGAGCACGTTAGCGAGCAGGTCGTGGCTCTTGAAGCTGCCCGGTGCGGCCTGTACCGTCGCAGTAGCCATGCTGAGGTCGTCGTTCCAATCGGCATTGCGGACCAGGGTGCGGGCCGAGAGCGCCGCGACTATTGCCAGGCAGATCGCCGTGGGCGCGTAGGCGGGCAGGCGGAAACGGGTTGCCGCATCGTAAGTCACGAGCACCGCGCAGACGGCGACGCCCAGCAGCGGGATATAAAGGAAGCGCTCCGCCATGATCGACCCGATGGGAAAAATCACGTTCGAGACGGGAGCCAGCCACGCAATCGCAAAACAAACCAGGAAAAATGCGCCGCGGTTCCGGCGGAACAGAAACACCAGTCCCGGGAGCAGAGCCAGAATCAGCGCCAGCGCCGCCCAGTCGCCGATGCTGCCGCGGGCGATGGGGATTTCCGACCAGGAATAATCGGCCGAGAGCGTTGCCGGCCAGATCATGATCCACAGGTACCGGGCCAGGACGTCAATGGCGGTCAGGTGCCCGGCCCAGAAGGTGGCTCCCATGATGGGGTTATCGGTGAACGGAACTTCCTTCGGCAGCGAAGCCGCCAGCACGATGGCGCGTTGATAGAACATCAGCGCCAGCGGGATAAGTGCGGCGATCAGTCCGGCGATACCTTCCTTCCACTGATCTTTGCGGCGGAATATGAGCTCGTAAAGCACGATCACGCCCGGAATTACGACCGCGTTTTCCTTCGAAAAGACGCCGATAGCCGTAAACGCGCCGACGCCCGCCAGCGAAATCCACCTTTGCGTGCCGATGGTTTCGGTGCTTCGCAGGTAGAGCAGAAACGCGCCCAGCGTACCCGTCGCGGCCAGCAAATCCGCGCGCCCCACCATGTTGGTGACCGATTCGGTCAGCACCGGATGCACCGCCCAGATCGCCGCGATGAAGAACGACGGCCAGAACTTGCGGATAAAGCGCGTCGCGAGCGCATAGACCAGAACCGCGTTGAAGAAGTGGATCAGGAAATTGATCGCGTGATATCCGAACGGATGGTCCTGGTTTCCCAGAATCGCGTAGTTGAAAAGGTAGGAGAGCGTGGCGAACGGCCGGTAGACGCCGCCTTCGCCCGTGGGCCACCAGTAGGTGTGTTGCAGGATCAGTTTGAGATTGGCCGCAGTGGCGTCGCGAAGCCGCGGGTCGTTGAGCAGCAGCGCCCGGTTATCGAGGACGAAGCCGCCATCGAACGAATTCCAGAACGCGAGCAGCGTCAGGGCGGCGAGCGCCGCTGCGGCAAGCAGGTGTGAAGGGGCCTTCGGTGCCTTGGGCGCGGGGCGGGGCTTCATGGAAAAATCAGCGTATCAGAGTGACGGCAGCGGGAGTATAATTCCTGAGCGATGGCGAAATCGAAGAAAATTATGGTTATCCGGCATGCGGAAAAGCCGGAAGACGCGGTTCAGGGCGTCGACATTAACGGAACCGACGGGCCGGAAAATCTCGTCGTGCAGGGATGGCAGCGAGCGGGTGCTTTGGCGCGATTCTTCGCGCCCGCGAGCGGCCAGTTTCAGCACGAGGGAATCGGGCAGCCGCAATTCCTGTTCGCATCCGGCCCGATCGGCAAGAAAGACAAGAAGGACGGAGAAGAAGGTTCGAAGAGCAACCGGCCCGAACAGACCATTACTCCGCTCAGCCAGTTGCTGGGCATCGACATCGATCTGAGCTTCGCGAAAGGCGAAGAAGCGGAGGTCGCGGCCGCGGCGGCGGCATGCGACGGCGTCGCGCTCATCGCATGGCAGCACGAGGATATCCCGGCGATCGCGAACGCCATTCTCGCGACCACCAACGGCGTGCCGTCGCCATGGCCGGGGCCGCGGTTCGACATTGTCTGGGTGTTCGACCTCCAGAATGACGGCTCGTACGTGTTCAGCCAGGTACCGCAACTATTGCTGGCGGGGGATCTGCCGACCGTGATCACATAGCAAGTAGTTCCACGCTAAAATAGAGGCGAACCCTCTATATGATCGACGCGGCACTTGCCAAAATCTTCGGCACCAAAAACGAGCGCGAAATCAAGGCGATGCGTCCCGTAATCGCCGCCATCAACGATCTCGAGCAATCCCTGCAGCAGCTTTCCGATATCGATCTGGCGGCCCGGACCATCGATTTCAAAGAACAACTCAGCCGCGGCGCCAAACTCGACGACCTTCTGATCCCCGCCTTCGCCACCGTCCGCGAGGCCGGCAAGCGCGTGCTCAACATGCGCCACTTCGACGTGCAGCTGATCGGCGGCATGGTGCTTCACCGCGGCTCCATCGCGGAAATGAAAACCGGTGAAGGTAAAACGCTGGTCGCCACCGCGCCCGTTTACCTGAATGCGCTCGAAGGCAAAGGCGTCCACGTGGTCACGGTGAACGATTACCTCGCAAAACGCGACGCCGAGTGGATGGGCCGGCTGTATAAATTCCTCGGGATGACTGTCGGCATTATCGTTCACGATCTGGACGACCGCGAGCGTCAGGAAAACTACGGCGCGGACATTACCTACGGAACCAACAACGAATTCGGCTTCGACTACCTGCGCGACAACATGAAGTTCGACCTGCGGAATTGTGTGCAGCGTCCTCATAACTTCGCCATTGTCGACGAAGTCGATTCGATTCTGGTGGACGAAGCGCGCACACCGCTCATCATTTCCGGCCCGAGCGAGGAATCGACCGACAAATATTACAAGGCCAATAAGGTCATCCCGCATCTGGTGCGTGGCGAAGTGATCGAAGGCAAGGAACCGGGCGAGAAGTATACGACAGGCGACTTCACCGTGGACGAGAAGCACCGCTCCACCGCGCTGACCGAAGAAGGCGTGCTGCGCGTCGAGCGGCTGCTCGGCATCGGCAACATGTACGAGCCGCAGAACGTGGAATGGAACCACCACATCCAGCAGGCGCTCAAGGCGCACGTGGTCTTCCTGCGCGATAAGGACTACGTCGTGAAAGACGGCGAAGTCATAATCGTCGACGAATTCACGGGTCGTCTGATGCCGGGACGCCGCTGGAGCGACGGTCTGCATCAGGCGGTGGAAGCGAAGGAAGGCGTGAAGATTGAGCGCGAGAATCAGACGCTCGCCACCATCACGTTCCAGAACTACTTCCGCATGTACAAGAAGCTGGCCGGCATGACCGGTACGGCCGAAACGGAAGCGGCCGAGTTCCAGAAGATCTACAAGCTGGATGTGGTCGTGATCCCGACGCATCGGCCGATGCTGCGGAAGGAAAACACCGACGTCGTTTACCGGACCGAAGACGAGAAGTTCCGCAACGCCGCCAAGGAGATCAAAGAGTTCCATGAGCGCGGGCAGCCCGTGCTGGTGGGTACGATTTCGGTCGAGAAGTCGGAAACGCTGTCGAAGCTGCTGAAGAAGCAGGGCATCCGGCACGAAGTGCTGAACGCCAAGAACCACGAGCGCGAGGCGTCGATTGTGGCGCAGGCGGGCAGCAAGGGCGCGGTCACCGTCTCGACCAACATGGCGGGCCGCGGTACCGATATTCTGCTGGGCGGCAACGCCGAATCGATGGCGCGCGAGGCCATGAGGAAGCAGGGCAAAGATCCCGACCGCGAGGAGTTCCAGACGGACTGGGAGCGGACGCTCGCCGAGTTCAAAACGCAGTGGCAGATCGATCACGACGAGGTGGTGGCACTGGGCGGGCTGCACATCGTGGGCACCGAACGGCACGATTCGCGGCGCATCGATAACCAGCTTCGCGGCCGTGCGGGACGCCAGGGCGATCCCGGCAGTTCGCGCTTCTTCCTCTCGCTGCAGGACGACCTGCTGCGCATCTTCGGCGGCGAGCGCATGCAGAACCTGATGCTGCGGCTGGGCATGGAAGAAGATGTGCCGATCGAATCGGGCATGATTACGAAGCGCATCGCGGCGGCGCAGAAGGCGGTGGAAGCGCAGAACTTTGAATCGCGCAAACACCTGCTCGAATACGACGACGTGATGAACAAGCAGCGCCAGGCCGTCTACACGATGCGCCGGCAGTTGCTCGAAGGCGCGGAGCAGAAGGACCGCGTGATGGACATGACGCGCGGCGTGATCGGGAGCATGGTCGATCTGCGCTGCCCGGAAGGCGCGCATCCGGAAACGTGGGATCTGGCGGCCATTCAGACCGATATGCTGACGCAGTTCGGCGCGCGCCTGAACCCGGCCGAGATGGGCGGGCTGACTGCCGATCATATCGAAGACCTGCTGAACGAACGGGCGAAGCAGACTTATCAGGCCAAGGAAGATCTGGTGGGCGCGGGGCTGATGCGCGAGGCGGAGCGCAACATTATGCTCCACGTGATCGACGATCAGTGGAAAGACCACCTGCTCTCAATGGATCACCTGAAAGAAGGCATCGGGCTGCGCGGGTACGGGCAGAAGGATCCACTGGTCGAGTATAAGAAGGAGTCGTTCAAGCTCTTCGAGGCGATGATGGATCGCATCGAAGACGAGACCGTTCGCTACCTGTATTTCCTGCGCTTCGAAACCAGTGCGCCTTCGATGCCGTTCGCGATCGACGAAGAGGGCATGGAAGACGACGATGCGCGTGAGGCGGAGGCGGAGCGCAAGCGCATCGAGCAATCGAAGGCGGCCGAGGAAGAGCAGCGCCGCAACGCGCAGAGCGCCGTGCAGGATATGACCCGCAATATTCAGCGCCAGCATGAGAAGGAGCTGAAGGACCTGCAGTTCATGGGCACGGGGAATGGCGGCGGGAACGGGAAGGCTCCGGTGGTGCATGCGCCAAAGACGGGGCGCAACGATCCGTGCCCGTGCGGCAGCGGCAAAAAATACAAGAAATGCCACGGAATTGCAACATAAGGTTGTTATTCTGCCGGGTGAGTGAATAACGGCCCGCGCGTCGCGTTCTTTACAGATACGTTTCAGGAGATCAACGGGGTCGCTCTGACCAGCCGCCAGCTTACGGATTATGCGCGGCGGACGGAGCGACCCTTTCTTTGTGTGCGCGGCGGGGCGGAGACACAGCGGTACGAGGAAGGATCGGTGAGCCATCTGGAGTTGTGCCGCGGGCCTCTGGCGTTCGAGCTCGACCGTGGTCTGCTGCACGATCCGATGCTGTGGCGGCTGCACGGGCAGGTGGAAGAGGCGCTCGAAGACTTCCGGCCGGACATCGTGCATGTGGTGAGTCCGGGGGACGTGAGCGAGATCGGAGTGTATGCGGCGAAGAAGATGAAGCTGCCGCTGGCGATCTCCTGGCATACCAACCTGCACGAGTTCGGCGCGATGCGGTTGGACAAGCTGTTGGGCTGGATGGGCGCGGAGGCGCGCAGGAGCGTGGTGGACTTCAGCGAGGCGAACATCCTGAACATCGTGCTGGCGTTCTATAAGCTGGGCGACGTGCTCTACGCGCCGAACGAAGAACTGGTGGCGATGCTGGCGGCTCGCACGCAGAAGCCAGTGTTCCTGATGAAGCGCGGGATCGATACGGAACTGTTCCATCCGGCGCGGCGCACGGTGAGCGACGGCGTGCTGCGGCTGGGTTTTGTGGGGCGGATTACGCCCGAGAAG
>Ga0302278_10006040_pt1 | contig 11714 bp, 7 predicted proteins | sample III_Bog_N3_2_FD_194543 | JGI IMG/M metagenome (GOLD analysis project Ga0302278, IMG submission 194543) | Peat permafrost microbial communities from Stordalen Mire near Abisko, Sweden - III_Bog_N3_2 | ecosystem: Environmental > Terrestrial > Soil > Wetlands > Peat | place: Sweden: Abisko... | reverse complement strand
GGATTGTTTCGGCGATATTCGCGGATTCTCCCGAGACCGTCCATTCGTGGCTGAAAGGTCGGGATACATGCCGAAATCCAATGCGGATCAGCTCTTCGTCATCCGCGAAAATAACGGGCGCAGGCATGGTGCCCGGAGAATCTTCCATCTTTTGGGACGAAACCTCAATTTCGGGTTGCACGTGTGCTGCCGGAGTGCAGTCTGATGCTTGCAATCCGCACGCCACGTAAACGGGCATCCCCTCAATTCAGACCCGATGCAGCGAATGCAGGTAACGCTACCAGCGTGTATTAACAGTTAAAGGAACCGGGATTCGGGTACTATGCGTAATGGATTGTTGGCGAGGTTGATTCGGCGCACGAGCGCTTCGTAACGCCGGTCGGATTTCAGAATGTCCGCCAGCGGTTCACAAGCGAGCCTGGGAAGCCACGGGTCGCGTTCCACCGAGGCGAGGTCCAGCGTGGCGAATGCGGCCTCGGTTTCCCCCATCCATGCCAGTGCCAGACCGCGCCAGTACAGCGCGTCCGGGCTCAGGTTATCAGTCCTTGGCAGGTAGGCCCTCGCTTCCTCCCGCCGGTCCGCATGGACGAGCGCAATCGCCATAGTGGCCTCCAGCGCTTTGTGGAAAGTACCTTCCGGGGCGGAACTCAGGCCGCGTTTGAGTGCTCCGATCGCTTCGGCGGGCCTGCCCGTCACGATCAATATCCGCGCTAGGTTCGACCATCCGCGGACGAATCTGCTGTCGAGATCGAGCGCATAGCGGCATCGTTCTTCGGCTTTCCCGAATTGCCGCGCGGAATACCAGACATTTGCGCAGTTGGCGAGAATTGGAAGCGAAAGAGGCTCGAGTCTTACCGCTTCCCCCATCGTTGACGCAGCCTCTTCGAGGCGGCACAGGGGGAGCAGGCAGATCATAGCGTAAGCGCTTTTGACCGCGGCGGAGCCGGGCGCAATCCTGAGCGACTCCTGAAACGACGTTTCCGACGCTTTCCAGTTCCAGTAAAACAGGGCCTGAATCATTCCGATCACCTGGTGTGCGGGTGCATCGGCCGGGTCGAGTTCGAGCGCTCGGCGGGCGAGGCGTTCGGCGCGTTTCATGGCGCTGGCGGGAGGCATGCCACCCCAGAGGCCGAGATGAACCAGGACCTCGCCCAGACCCGAATAAGCGGGTGCGAAATCCGGAGCCATGGCAATCGTTTTCTCAAATGCGGAAACGGCTTTCCTGAAATCGTCGTTGGTGTGTTTATTGAAGCGGAATTTCGCGAGCGACCACTCTTCGTACGCGGCGCCGTTCAGGCGGGGCCGATCCGGCTTCGTCCGCGGACGGGCCAGTTTGGGCCCGATTTCTCCCGCAATGGCGTGGGCGATCCGTTCCTGGACGGCCAGCGTGTCGTCGGATTCGGCGTCGAAATTCCGCGACCAGAGGGCAAATCCGGTGGATGCATCGGATAATCGCGCGGCGATACGCAGGCGAGGACCGTCCCTCCGCAGGCTGCTTTCGAGAATAATTCGCACACCGAGGATGGCGCCCGCTTCGCGGACGTCACCGGTTTTGCCCTTGAACGCCCACGCGGAAGTGCGGGCTACCACACGAATCCCGGGTTGCCGCGCGAGGACGTCGATCAATTCCTCGGTGACGCCGTCGCAGAAAGATTGGTCCGGCACATTCGATTCGAAGGGCGTGCAGGGCAGGACGGCAATCGACGCTTCGGGCGGCGACCCGATTTCCGGCACGGGCGAGTTCCAGGCGAACACCGGTGTGTATGCGCCGCGCGGCAATTCGATTCGCACAGGATCCGTCGCGCCCGCTCCGGTGTAATATTCCGCGAGTTTTCGGCGGACGTGGGTCGCGTTGACGCGCACCACGGAGTCGAAACGGGGATCGAACGAGGGACTGCGGCCCAGCGCCTCGACGCCCAGCAGATATTCATTTGATTTCCGAACCGGTTCCATCCAGGCTGCGGTTGACGACGGTCGCGAGCAGCCTGCTGCGCATCTTCGACTTCGAGAAGAGGGTGTGGTTGAGGATGCGGGCGAGCTGATCCCGCACCTCCGAGGCTCCCGGCCCGACCGTTCCCGAGCTGGATGTCGCCATTTAAGGGCTCTTTAGGAAATTGTATCGAAACGTCCAGTTTTCGGCCCGATCCTTTGGCCAGGTGGGTTGGTGCACCCGGTTCTGCAAGCTCTGATCGGCGGCGCGGATGCTGTGGTACCCGCGGTATGGCGCCTCGAGATTGTCAACTCTCTGGTCGTGGCAGAGCGGCGAAAGAAAGTCACGCCGGAGAAGAGTGCGGAATTCATCCTCGATCTTCAACAGTTCGAGACTACCGCGGACATGAATGGGATTGATTTCGTATTCACATCCATGCTTGACGCGGCCCGCCTTCACCACCGCAGCGCCTACGACGCTTCGTATCTGGAGTTGGCAAAACGCGGCGGCTTTCCGCTGGCGACCAAAGACGAACCTCGACGGAAAGCGGCCGAGGATCTCGGCGTAGAGCTTTACAACCCCGAAGACTCCTCAATAGGCAACCCGAACCTCCGATAGGCTCGATCCAGCTCCGATTTGTGATAGCCTCCGGACAATGGCCGGTTTCGTTCGATCATGAAGCAATTCCTTGTAGTACTGGCGGCGGTTTCACTGCTCGTTGCGGCGGATGAAATCAAAACGCCCGAAAAAATAGCGCCGCTGGGTGTGTACAAGCCCGCTGAGCGCGGTTATTGGGCGTTTCAGCCGCGCAAAAACGTCGCACTGCCCGTGCTGACGAGTACGGCCGACAAGGCCTGGGCGAAAACGCCGATTGACGCGTTCATCCTGGCGGGACTCAGGTCGGCCAGTCTGAAACCCGCTCCTGCCGCCGATAAGATCACGCTGATCCGGCGGGTGACTTACGATTTGCACGGTCTGCCGCCGACTCCCGAAGAGGTGGACGCGTTTGTGCGGGACCAGTCGCCGAAAGCTTACGAACATCTGGTCGACAGGCTCCTCGCTTCGCCGCGCTATGGCGAACAGTGGGGACGGCACTGGCTCGATGTGGTCCGCTTCGCCGAATCGGACGGCTATGAATACGATACGCATCGGCCCGACGCCTATCGTTTCCGCGATTACGTGGTGAAGAGTCTTAACGAAGACAAGCCTTACAGCCAGTTCGTGAAGGAACAACTCGCCGGCGACGAGATGGATACGAACAACGAAACCTACATGATTGCCAGCGGCTTCAATCGCCTGGGGCCTCTGCGCAAGAATGCCGGCAATCAGAACGTGGCCAGTTCCCGGACTGAAGTACTCACCGAAATGACCAACATCGTGGGTCAGGCGTTTCTGGGGGTGACGGTTGGCTGCGCGCGCTGCCACGATCATAAGTTCGATCCGTTCCGCCAGTCCGATTATTACCGGATGCAGGGTTTCTTCGCTCAGACCCAGGCCAACGATTTGCTGCGTGCTTCGAAAGAAGAGCAGACCTCGTGGCATGCGCTGGTCGATCCGCTGGAGCGCGAAATGCGCCAGGCGCAGATGAAGATGCGCAATGCGAGTGAAGTGGAGAAGGGCAAGCTGCAGGCCGAACTGGATTCCATCGACGAGAAGATGCCGCCGCCGCTCACCGCGATCTACGCGGTGAAGGACGATCCGAAGCAGGCGACGCCAATCCACACTCTGTTCCATGGCGATTACCTCGATCCGAGGGAAACTGTGGGGGCCCGGCCGCTGGGCATCATGCTTCCCGACAACACGCCGGAGGAGCCGATCACGACCGAGACGCCGCGCCTGAAGCTGGCGAACTGGCTGGTGGATCCTGCGAATCCGCTGACCGCGCGCGTGATGGTGAACCGCATCTGGCAGTATCATTTCGGGCGTGGCATTGTGTCGACGGCGAACGATTTCGGGCGCATGGGAGGGAAGCCGTCGAACCCGGAACTGCTGGATTATCTCGCGAACCAGTACATCGCGAACGGCTGGGAGATGAAGCCGCTGCACCGGATGATTCTGCTGTCGGCCGCTTACCGTCAGGCGAGCGAGTCGCCGCTGGAGAAGGTGGCGACGGAGAAGGATTCAGAGAACGCGCTGCTTTGGAAATTCACCCGGCGGCGTTTGGAAGCGGAAGAGATCCGCGATTCCATGCTGATGATTTCGGGCAAGCTGAACCAGAAGATCGGCGGGCCGAGCGTGCTGGTGCCGATCGATCAGGATCTGGTCAAGATGCTGAAGCGCCCGCAGTACTGGGTGGCGACGAAAGACAAGAACGAGTACGACCGCCGCACCATGTACATGATCTACAAGCGCAATCTGCAGTTGCCGTTCATGGGCGTCTTCGATGCGCCGGATATGCAGCTTTCGTGTCCTCGACGCGAGCAGTCGACGCATGCTCCGCAGGCGCTGGAGTTGCTGAACGGGCAGACGTCGAACGAACTGGCTGCGATCTTTGCGCAGCGGCTGGAAGAGTCGCGTCCCACGACGGCGGCGCGCATCGATCTGGCATGGCGTCTGGCCCTCGGCCGGCCTCCGACGCCGAAGGAGAAGGCGTTGGCTGCGCAGTATCTGGCGGAGAAACCCGACGATCCGGTCCGGCTCAAAGAGCTGGCTTTGGACGTCTACAATCTGAACGCATTTTTATACGTGAACTGACATGAGCGAACACATTCGATACAACCGGAACCGCCGCGAGTTTCTCAGCAACTGCTTCTGCGGCGTGGGTTCGCTCGCGTTTGCGTCGATGATGGCGCAGGAGCAGGCGCGCGCGGCGGGAAGTCTGAATCCGCTGGCTCCGAAGCCGCCGTCGATTCCGGACCATGCGCCGGCGAAGTCGATGATCTTTCTGTTCATGGCGGGCGGGCCGTCGCATCTCGAAACCTTCGATCCCAAACCGCTGCTGAATAAGCTCGACGGGCAGAAGCGCCCGGCGGAATTCGGCGACGTGCAGTACCAGAACGTGAATGCTTCGTCGCGCATTCTGGGCACGAAGCGGACGTTTAAGAAATGCGGGAAATCGGGGATTGAGATTTCGGATTTATTCCCGTATCAGTCGGAAGTTGCGGATGAATTGTGCGTGATCCGGTCGCTGCACGGCGATATGGTTGTGCATTCCGCCGCGCAGTACCAGATGATGACCGGCCGCATTATCCCCGGGTTTCCGGCGATGGGCAGCTGGGTCGTTTACGGCCTGGGTTCCCAGGCGGATAACCTGCCCGCGTATGTCGTAATGCCGGATTCGCATGGCGCTCAGGAAGCCGGCGTTCCGATGTATACGAACGGATTCCTGCCGTCCGTGTATCAGCCAACGATGTTCCGGCCGGGTGCCAAGCCGGTGTTGAATCTGGATCTTCCGAAAGGCGTGACCCTTGATGAACGCCGGCGCAGTATCTCGCTGCTGAAGGATCTGAACAAGGCTACCATGGTGGGCGAAGATCCGGAATTCTCCGCCCGTATGGCGGCGTACGACACCGCTTTCAAGATGCAGACGGAAGCGCCAAAGGTTTTCGATCTGAACACGGAGTCGAAGGAAACCCTCGATATGTATGGCGTGGGCGATCCGAAGACCGACGATTACGGGCGGCGTTGTCTGATGGCGCGCCGCATGGTGGAGAACGGAGTTCGTTTTGTGTGCGTGGTGTCGGGCGGCGGCGGACCGGAGGCCGAGTGGGATGCGCATTCCGACATCGAAGACAACCATTTACGCATGGCCAGCTGGACCGATAAGCCGGTAGCGGCGCTGATTAAGGATCTGAAGCGGCGCGGACTGCTCGATTCGACGATTGTGATGTGGGGCGGCGAGTTCGGGCGTTCGCCGGAGTCGGAGAAGGGCAAGGGACGCGATCATCACAATACTGGGTTCTCGGCCTGGGTTGCGGGCGGCGGGTTTAAGGGCGGCACGGTTTATGGTGCGACCGACGATATCGGTTTAAAGGCGACTGAGAACCCGGTGCATTTCCGCGATTTGCATACGACTTTGCTATATCAGATGGGGCTGAACCAGGATGCGCTGAGTTATATGCATCTGGGTCGCAAAGAGCGGCTGACGGAAGTGCGCGGAAATGTGATCAAGGATATCGTCGGCTAAGGGCGGGTGCGCGACGTCACCGACCCTCTTCGATGTGACTGATTCGCTTCTCGTGAATCTCAGCGATGCGTGCGAGCGCGCGAATATTTTCGCCGTCCTGCCGACTCTTCGTGAGCAGGTCCTGTATGTCGCGGTGTGCCAGTTCAAGATTCATCGCCAGCGCTTCGAGCCTCTCGTCGATGTTCATTTTTTTCATTCTATCGGACTGAGACGTCCCAGATCTTCTCCCGCCGCGATTTGCCTTCCGGACCTTCCACCTCAAGCACTACCGTGTAATCGCCGCCTTTCGTGTACTGGTGCACCGGGTTCTGTTCCGTTGAAGTGGTGCCATCCCCGAATGTCCATCTCCACGACGTAACCGGGCTGGATTTCACCGCGGTCTCATCCGTAAACGCCACGACTCGGCGATTCAGATCGATCACTTTAAACGTCCAGTTCGCCTCAAATTTCCGAAACTGCGGCTCCAGTGGCATCAACCGGAAAGCCACAAGCTGGTCGGCATTGCCATACATCGTGTGCTGGCGCGAAAGATTCCAGAAGGCGTGCGACTCGCTTTTGGCGCTGTCGTAATCGAGAATCGCCCAGCAAAGCCCGATCAGTTTGTTCTCATAGAGCACCGACTCAACTGCGCGCTGGGGGCCTTCGCATCCCGCGTAATCGAAAGGTGTGATGAAGAATTCGAGCGTCAGCTTGCCCGCTTCGCCCGGCTTGAAGTTATAGTTGTAGGCTGCGTTGGCGTAGGGCATGCCCTTGACATAGGAATTACAACCCCACGCGAGTGCCCAGTCCTTGCCCAGCGGCGGCGTCATGATGTGATAATTCTGCGCCTGCACGCCGTGCATGGAGAAGTGGGCGTCGCGCTCGCGCAGTTCCTTGGTCGGTTGGAAACGCTCGATCAGCGGGCCCCCGGACATGTCGCCATCCACCACCAATTCGAAGATGTCGTTATGCAGGCCGGGCTGGCCGAAATCCCAGTAGTTATCGTAGGCCTCGTACAGGAAATAGAGACGGTTTTCACCCTTGACCCAACCCACTTTCACCTTGACGTCGAGATCTTTGGGATCGGGCTTGCGGTCTTTATGGGTGTCGTCTACGAGTTGATCCATGCCGATGGCGTAATCGTCGGGCACGATTTTCCAGTCGTCGGCATTGCCGTCGATGCGCGGGATCTGGTCCGGTGGAAACTGGAAAACTTTGAAGGTGACGCCCGGCCGGTCGGCCGCAAGGGCGGGAATGGCAAGCAGCGCCGCGAACAGAAGCGAATGTCTCACGCGGGGAGTATATCGCGTCGGCTGCGGCCATGGGCGCACCTTATATACTCAGGGTTTCCATGAGTCAAATATTGAATCGTTACAGTTCACGCATCACTCAGCCACCCGCTCAGGGCGCTTCCCAGGCGATGTTATACGCCACCGGTCTTACCGAATCCGATATGGATAAGGCGCAGGTTGGTATCGCCAGCGTCTGGTATGAAGGTAACCCCTGCAATCAGCATCTACTGATGCTTTCCGGGAAGGTGAAGGAAGGCGTGCAGTCGGCGGGGCAGGTTGGGATGCGGTTCAATACGATCGGCGTGAGTGACGGTATTTCGATGGGCACGGAAGGCATGAGCTTTTCTCTGCAGTCGCGCGATCTGATTGCCGATTCGATCGAGACTGTGATGGGCGCCCAGTGGTATGACGGACTCATCGCGCTGCCGGGCTGCGACAAAAACATGCCGGGCTGTGTGATGGCGATGGGGCGGCTGAACCGGCCCTCGATTATGGTCTACGGCGGTACCATTCGCGCGGGGCATTACGACGGTAAGAAGCTTGATATTGTATCGGCATTTCAGAGCTATGGCGAATTTATTTCGGGCGCGATCGACAACAAAGAGCGGCAGTGCATTGTGCGGCATTCGTGTCCCGGCGCGGGCGCGTGCGGCGGGATGTATACGGCGAACACGATGGCGTCGGCAATTGAAGCGCTGGGGATGTCGCTGCCCTACAGCGCTTCGACGCCGGCGGAAGATACGGAAAAGCAGGATGAGTGCGTGCGGGCGGGCGCCGCGATGCGGAATCTGCTGGCGCTCGATCTGAAACCACGCGACATCATGACGCGCGCGGCCTTCGAGAACGCCATGGTTGTGGTCACGGTGCTGGGCGGTTCGACCAACGCGGTGTTGCATCTGCTGGCGATCGGTCGGTCGGTGGGGATTCCCCTGAGTCTGGCGGATTTTCAGGCGGTGAGCGACCGGACTCCGCTGCTGGCCGATTTCAAACCGAGCGGCAAGTACGTGATGGAGGACTTGCATCAGGTGGGCGGGGTGCCGGCCGTGATGAAGATGCTGCTCGAAGCGGGCATGATCGACGGCGATTGCATGACCGTGACGGGTAAGTCCATCCGCGAGAATCTGGCGGAACTGCCGGGTCTTTCGGCGGGCCAGGAAATTGTGCACGCGCTGGATAATCCCATCAAGCCGACGGGACACATTCAGATTCTCAAGGGCAATCTGGCTCCGGAAGGCGCGGTGGCGAAGATTACTGGTAAGGAAGGGCTCCGGTTCTCGGGTCCGGCGCGCGTGTTCGATTGCGAGGAAGAAATTCTGCATGCGCTGGAGCGCAAGGAGATCGGCAAGGGCGACGTGGTCGTGATCCGCTATGAGGGTCCGAAGGGCGGACCCGGCATGCCGGAAATGCTGACGCCCACTTCGGCGATCATGGGTGCGGGTCTCGGCAAGGATGTGGCGCTGCTGACGGATGGCCGGTTCTCGGGTGGGTCGCACGGGTTTATCGTGGGGCATGTGACGCCGGAAGCGCAGGACGGCGGCCCGATCGGGCTGGTGAAAAACGGCGACATCGTGACTATCGACGCGGAACAAAACGAACTGTCGGTGGCGATTTCGGACGCGGAGATGGCTGCGCGGCGGGCCGCGTGGGTGGCTCCGGCGTTCAAAGCTTCGCGCGGGACGCTCGCGAAGTACATCCGGCTGGTGAAAAGCGCCAGCGTCGGTTGCGTGACGGACGAGGAATAAATCGCAGCGAACGTCGAGTGAATTGCGCAACGCCAGTCCGGGCCGCGCGAGAACTCGACGACGCCATCGAGATACCGGGGGCAAAGCCGGGTCCGCGCCACGCAGAAGCGAGGCCGCAAGACCGGAGCTTTGCCCCCACAGAAACCGGTTTTTTCGGGGGGGATGGGTGCTTAGCCCTTGCTTAGCCCGCGTAACTCAAGTAATCCGCACTGAGATTTTTGAAGGATCTTTACCTTCGGACTGAACTTGGCCACGTTCCTGACCTTTCCGTACTTTGGTATGGGAAACACCGTGAGTTTTCCGATAGTATCTCTGGCAAGCAGTCATCTGGGGATAGTTTTCATGCAGCACCGACAAACGGTTCTTGAGAACACCCAGGTCAGGGAGATCTTGATGCTCGCTCAGTTTTTCAAACGAACCGGTCAGTGTGTGCTGGCCCTCATAGTTGCCACGGCCGCCTTGGCCCAGAACGACCGCGGTGTCATCACCGGAACCGTCACCGACCAGGCTCACGCCGTCGTGGCGAACGCTTCGGTATCGGCTAAGAACGTCGATACCGGCGCCGTTTTCGACACCAAAACTACCGGTGCCGGCGACTATACCCTTGTTCAACTGGTTCCGGGAACCTACATAATGACCGTCGAGGCGACCGGGTTCCAGAAGTTCGTCGGTACCGGGACTCAGGTGGCGGTTGGCAACACCCTGCGCATCGACGTGACGCTCACCGTCGGCGCGGTCACCGAATCCATTACGGTCGAGGCAACAGCCCCGCTGCTCAAATCGGAAAGCCCCGAGCAGAGTCAGGTAGTCGACGAGCAGGAGATCAAACAACTCCCGCTGCAGGGCACGGGTGGCTCGCGGAATCCTCGCGCTCTCGTCATTCTGGTTCCCGGCGTATCGGGATCCGGCACGGGAACCGGCGGACGCATCAATGGCCAGACAGCCAACACGCAGCACATCTACATCGACGGCCAGGATATCTACAGCGCCAATGGCAACGGCACCAATACGGGGCCGCCTCCGCAGGAAATGATCGAGGCATATGAGCTGCAAACCACCCAATACTCGGCCGAGTACAGCACGCCGCAGGGCGGCGTGTACGTCTTTGCCACCAAAGCCGGCACCAACAAGCTGCACGGAAGCCTATTCGAGTACTGGCAGAATAACCTGCTCGACGCCAACAAGCCCTACGTCAACACTAATCCTTACGACCGCAAGAACGATTTTGGCTTCAGCCTCAGCGGACCCGTGGTATTCCCGAAGCTTTACAACGGCAGGAACAAGGCCTTCTTCTACCTGGTTTCCGAGACCGCCAAGAACGTTCTCTCCTCTTCGGGTTCCACCACCACCGTGCCGACCCTCGCATATCGCACCGGCGATTTCAGCGGCGCGTACACCGGACGCAAGCTGACCGGGACGGACCCGGTGGGCGCGGCTTACTACGAGAACACCATCTACGACCCTAATACCACCGTTACCTCGTCCGCCGGAGTTCCGTACCGCCAGCCGTTTCCCGGAAATGTCATCCCGACGAGCCGGCTCAGCCCGGTCGCCCTCAAGATCCAGGCCTATATCCCGGTTCCCGATGTCCCCGGCGCCACGCTCCTCAACAACTGGTATAACGGGCCGAAGTACACCACGCGCTCGTCAAACGATGCGGTCAAGGGAGACTATAACTTCAACGAGAATCATAAGCTCTCCATTTATCTCTTCAGAAACGGGAATCTGGCGCCGAATAACGTGGATGGTCTGCCCTTCCCGCTAACGACCATCCAGTTGCCGGTGGGGAACACCTGGCTGCCCCGCGTCAATTACGACTACACCATCTCGCCGACCCTGATTTTCCATCTGGGCCTGGGCTTCATCAGGTTCTATAACCCGGCCACCGCTCTTCCCTCCGAATTCTCGTACAACGCGTCTTCGATGCTGGGATTCAATGGCAGCGCGATCGGAACCGGCTTCCCTGTGATCAGCATCCCGTCCTCGTCTACCGGCGGCGGCTTCGCGCCGACTTCGGGACCGACCAGCGGCGACATTTCGATCTACGACAAAACGCAGGCCCAGTCCTCCGCGACCTGGGTACGCGGCCGACACACTTATAAATTAGGCGCCGAGTGGCAGGAGAACATGTTTGCCGACCTCAACCTCTCGGGCACCACGGGCAACCTGAACTTCAGCGCCAACGAGACCGGCGACCCTTCGGCACAGGGGCAGAGCCTGGGCGGCGCCGGAATCGGCATGGGTTATGCGAGCTTCCTGCTGGGTCTGGTGGACAATGCTACGGTAAAGCCTCCGCAGCAGCTCGAATATCGCAACAAGCATTGGGGACTCTTCCTCCAGGACGACTGGAAGGTGAACCGCAAACTCACCCTCAACTTCGGCCTCCGGTGGGATCTTCAGGCCGAAGGGCATGAAATCTACAACCGCTCCAGCATGTTCGGTCCCACCATTCCGAACCCGTCCGCGGGCGGACTCCTCGGCGGAACGGTTTACGAAGGCTACGGAACCGGCCGCTGCAACTGCTATTTTGACAAGCCTTACCCCTATGCGGTAGGTCCGCGGTTCGGCTTCGCTTATCAGATCAGCCCCAGGCTCGTGTTTCGCGGCGGCTGGGGTCTGATTTATACGTCCATCGCGACGTTCAA
>Ga0302278_10006038_pt1 | contig 11717 bp, 10 predicted proteins | sample III_Bog_N3_2_FD_194543 | JGI IMG/M metagenome (GOLD analysis project Ga0302278, IMG submission 194543) | Peat permafrost microbial communities from Stordalen Mire near Abisko, Sweden - III_Bog_N3_2 | ecosystem: Environmental > Terrestrial > Soil > Wetlands > Peat | place: Sweden: Abisko... | reverse complement strand
CTATGAACTTAATGGGTTGGCCGGTTACGTGGCGGATGGAAAGCGCCGCGCCGCCGCGGGCATCGCCATCCATCTTGGTGAGGATTACGCCGGTGAGGCCGAGGCGCTTATGAAAGTCTTCAGCCGAGTTGACGGCGTCCTGGCCGGTCATGGAGTCGGCGATGAACAGAATCTCCTGCGGGTTGAGCAGTTTCTTGAGCCGCTCCATCTCGCTCATCAACTCTTCGTCAACGTGCAGGCGGCCGGCGGTGTCGACAATGAGCGTGTCGCAGCCCATGATGACGGCCTCGCGCCGTGCCTCTTTGGCCAGCCGCTCAACTAGCGCCGAGCCCGGCTTTTCGCCTTTCAGGTCGCCTTCGTAAAGACGCGCCTCAATCGACTTGGCGACGACTTTAAGCTGCTCGCGCGCGGCAGGTCGATAGACGTCGACCGAAACCAGCATGGGCCGGTGGCCGCCCTTCTTGAGCCATGCGGCCAGCTTGCCTGAAGTGGTGGTTTTGCCCGAGCCCTGCAAGCCCGCCATCAGAATCACGGTCGGTGGCTGCGAAGCGAACTTGAAGCGCGCGGTGTCGCGGCCGAGAATCTCAATCAGCTCGTCGCGCACGATCTTTATGACCTGCTCTGACGGCGACAGCGCGGTGAGCACTTCGGCGCCCACGGCCTTGGCGCGAATGTGCTCGATGAGGTCCTTGACCACGTTGAGGTTGACGTCGGCCTCAAGCAGCGCCACGCGGATTTCGCCGAGCGCCTCGCCGATGTTTTCCTCGGTGAGCGTTCCCTGGCCGCGCAGGTTCTTGAATACGCGTTGTAATTTGTCGGTTAAGTTATCAAACATAGGTCCAATTCAAGTGTATCGCGAGGCTTCGCTGCAGGTTCTGATGCCGGCTTTACTGCTTCTGATTGGGCACGCGCCCCAGTTGGACTGAGACAAGCCGTACTTCGCTGGTGAATGGAGCCGGCGTGGAGCGGGAGTAGCTCACATAGATTGTCTGGCCGCCGTTGGCGTCGTATTCAGGGTGAGCGTGCGCATCGTAGACGTTGCCCTGCGAGGGCTGCATCGCGGTAAAAGCTTTTACGGGTTGCGACCAGGGACCTTCAGGGGCGGGCGCGGTACGCAGCATTACGTCCTGCGAAAACGGCTCGCTGTAAACCGCAAGATAAAGCTGAAGATAATTGTTCCAGGCAACGCTGAGAATGCTAGCTGCACTGAACGTAGAGATCGCGTCGCCAATCTGCGCGGACCAGCTGCCGTTGCCGGCGTAGTAGCTCCAGGCGCTGCGATTCAGCACATTCTCCGGAGCCACCACCTTGCCCAGCCGGCATCCTTTGTCGAAGCCGTTGGTGGCAACTCCGCAGCCGTAGACATACAGCACTCCATTGCTGATGAGCGACGCCGAGCCGAAGGCCGGTTCGTTCTGATTGAACAGCAGGTCAGGGTGGGCGGGCACAACAGGCGGATTGATGGTGGGCCGCTGCGGCCGATAGGTAAGGCCCTGCCAAGAGGCCACCGAATAGCCTACTGACTGAAAGTTGAAGTCGCCGGGCTGCGCCGAAACCAGCGAGTAAAACACAAGCGCCTGATTGCTTTCGGAGTTGACCACCACTGAGGCGGGCCAGAGAGCCCACCGCGCGCCGCAGGGTTGCTGACAATTGCTGCCGTTGTGTGCGGCGTTGAATGCCTGTTCGGCCGGTGTTTCAGGCAGCAGCATAACGGGCGCACCGGCGGAGTCGAGCGGTTCCTGGAAACCTGTGATGCCGCCCCGCGCGCTGAGGTCACTGGTGTACGACCAAGAGTCGCTGATCAGCGTAAAACCTTGAGTATTGGGCTGCGCGAGAAAAGTATCACCATAGACCCACACTGACTGGCCCTGAAACAGCGCGCTGTAGCCGCCGTCGCGTCCCAGGATGTCAGGATTGGTGGGGATCGTGCCCAGGTCCTGCACGCTCACCACTGTCACCGCGGGCGGAGTGCTGAGAAACGCGCTGCACCCCGAGAGTACGAGACAGGCCAGCAACACGGCCAGCACATGGCACAAGCCGCGCGACCACTCGCCAAGCCGAGATGCGGCGAAGCGGTAGTTTCTCTGAACGCCGCGGAAGAACAACGCCATTTTTCCGCTCCGAGTAGTAGGCCGCGCCCAGCGGCGCACATGTCACATATATCAAATTAGACGAGCCAGCGCGTGCAAGGGAAAGCTGCATAGAGCGGTTGGCGTGGCTTTTTGCAATGACGCGCCGACGCTGCGCGACCCGTCCGAAGTTATTAAACTAAATTCGAGGAGCAGTGTATGGCCGACGGACGCGAGGAGCGCGAGGAAGAGAAGAAACGCCGCGAGTTGGAAGAGAGCGAAGGCCTGCAAGATCGCGATCGGTTCGACCGGCTGGATCGTGACCGGCTGATTATTGAACGCCGGGATGAGTGGGAGCCGGAGCGCGGCGGGTCCTGACGCCCGCGGCCCGCTATTGCGTCGGCGCTATCAAGTACTGCTCCAGCTTGCCGTCGGGATAGGTGTAGGTCGTCAGCCGCAGCTTCTTATCAGGATAGGTGATCGTAAACGAGCGGAAGGTCATGCCGCCGCGCAGCTCCTCGGCGCCCTGGTGAAGGCTCAGCGGCTCGCCCAACGGCGCCAGGCTCGACTGATAGTCCTTGACGGCTTCGGGTGTAAAGTAGTCGCTCAGGTTCGGCGCAAGCAGGCTGCGATCAATCGTCCCCTTTTGCAGTCCACGGTAAATATCGAGCGCCTGCTGCTCGGCGGCCTTAAGTGGCAGATTGGCCACTATCGGCACGGCCAGCCGCGCAATCATCGACGCCGCGCCAACCGCATCCTGGTTGGTCAGCACGGCAACGGCTGCGCCATCGTCAATCAGTACCTCATTGTCCGACACGAATCCTGAAACCTCGCCAGAGTGCTCAATTTCGCGATGCCCATCCACATCGTGCACTCCGACGCCGAGGCCGTACTCCGTTCCCTTGCCGTCTTTCGTCTTCACTTCAGTGAACATCTGTTTGTAGCTTTCGGGCTTCAGTACAGAACCTGCGATCAGCGATGTATCCCACAGCGCCAGATCGTGCGCAGTCATGGCGAGTTCGCCGGCCGCATACATCCAACCCACTCCCTCTTTGGGCGCGACGCGCAAGGGCGCGAGCGCATGGCGGTAGTACGCGGTCGCGTCAACGTCTGTCAGCTTATGCTCGTCAGAGTTCCACGCCGACTTCATTTCAAGTGGATGAAATACGTGCTCACCCAGGAATTGCCACAGCGATTCTCCCGAGACCTTCTCCACAATCGCGCCGGCAATTACAAAGTTGGTGTTGGAGTATTGCCATTGCGCGCCCGGCTCAAAATCGAGCGGCTTTTTGCCCCAGGTATCCATGATTTGTTGCGCGGTTTCGGGCTTCAGCATAGGGGTCATCACGTAGTCTTCGGGCCAGTAATCCTGATAGCCGGAGGTGTGCGAAAGTATCTGGCGGATGGTTACATCGTCTCCGCGCGTGAGGCCGGGAACATACTTGCCCACCGGATCGTCGATCGAGAGCTTGCCTTCTTCCTGAAGCAGCAGAATCGCAGTCGCCGTAAACTGTTTCGATATCGATCCGATGGAGTAGCGCATCTCTGGCGTGGCGGGCTTTGGCGGCTGAAGGCGAGCGAGGCCATAGGCATGCGTGTATACCAGCTTGCCGTGCTGCACCACCGCAACCGAGGCTGAAGGCACGCCGGTCTGCTTGAGTACCTGCTCGGCGATGCGGTCGATCTTGGCGCGCAGATCGGGCGAGATGGTGTCGACGGTTTGCGCAGCGACGGCCAGCGGAAACGCCGCCAGAATTGCAGCAAAGAAGATGCGAGATGAGCTTAAACGCATGGGAGGCGATATTCTCCTTCAGCCGCATGGTAACGCATCGCGTCAGGCAATGCGGGCGAGAGTCACGACGGTGATGTCGTCGTCCTGGCCAAAATCCTGCGCGGCCTGCGCGATGGCCTCGGCGGGCTCGCGTGCGATGGCTGCAGTGCGATCAAATCCGAAGAGAACGCCGGTCTTGCTGCGCGCCTCGACTACGCCGTCGGTAAGCAGGGTTAGCTGCTGCACCGGGTCGAGCTTGAAGGTGGTTTCAGCGTACGTCGTCTCAGCGGAGAGCCCGAGCGGCAGGCCATTCCCGAGTACAAGCTCTTTTCCTGCAGAGTAGGGCGCGAGGTGACCCGCGTTTGCCACGGTGAGCGTGCCGTCCGCGTCGGCGCGCAGAACAAGACAAGTAGTAAAGCCGCCGCTACTCCGGGCCAGCATGCGCTGGTTCATTGCAACAAGAATCTCGCTCGGACTCTGGGTAAAGTGCGCCAGGGAGCGGAACGTGCCCACCAGCAGCGACACGGTCATGGCCGCGGGCATTCCCTTGCCGCTCACATCGCCGATCACCGCAAGCACTCCACCGCCCTCGATCGCCACGATTTGGAAGAAGTCCCCACCCACCTCGCTAGCGGGCTTGTAAACACTGTGCAGCAGGAAGCCGGGAACAGTAGGGATGTCTTCAGGGATCAGGACCTGCTGTACGGTGCGTGCGGCTTCAAGTTCCGCTGCGGCGCGCGCCCGCTCGCGGGCGATGCCGATGGTGCGTAACACCAGAAACAGCAGAACCGTGACGAACGAAAAGAAATCGCCGACGGTGAGCAATGGGAAGGCGTAGCTGCCGAGGTGAAAAATCGGCAGGATGTGGCGGGCTGCGGTGATGTGCGTGAAAAATGCGATGTAACTGAAGAAGCTCCAGTAGTCGGCGACCGTGATGAGCAGCAGCGCCGGCAACAGCACTCGGGCCTCGATATTGCCACGACGCCCCCCGCGCAACAGCAACACAGCCAGCACCACATCCACGGCAAGCATCGGCACATAGAACACGAAAAAACCGAGAAAATACGAATAGAAGGGCGTAGCTGCGAACGGACTGGAAAAGGCGGCTAGAAAGTAAATCGTCTGCAACCCGAGGATCGAGCGGGTACGGCGCAGGCCCAGAACCAAGCGGACAAATTCAATGAGGACAGCGTTGCCCAGTCCATAGAAAACGGCGAGCAAGAGCCCGCCGGAAAACGTAAAAGGAGAGAGATAGTGCAAGGCCTCTAGAACGTAGTAAGCACTCCAGGCAAACATGTAAATGGCGGCGGCAAGATACTCGTGCTGCGAGCGGAGCGCGATAAAGAGAGCCAAAGCGATGAGGCCGATCAGCAGGCTGAGCCCTGCCATGACCAGATACGGGACGATGCGCTGGGAGTTGGCGAATTCCGCCTCGCGCACCGCCGACTCGCCGCTTAACAGATAGAGCGATGAGCCGGAATGAATCGGAGTGCTGGTCCCTCGCCCTATCGAGCCGGTGGCATTGAACCCGAAGCGGATGGCAAGCGTCAGATCGCCCTGGGGCGTGAGGAGTCCGTATGGAATAGGATACGGGGCAAACCCGAATTGGTTATAGCGATAGGTGGGCGGGAACGGTCCGCTGCCGCCGATGCGGACTCCGTTGGCGAAGATTTCGTAGCTTCCCAACGTATTCTGGAGGCCAATCATCAGGTTCTGTGTGCCGGGACGGAGATGGATGTGAACGCGGTACCAGCCGTAACTGGTATCGCGGATGCCATATTCGAAGAGTTCTTTTTGGGTTGAGACAGTAGTCCAGCCGCTGTCGTCGAGCGTAGGAGAAGCCCATGCGGGATTGTCGCCGGCCCTGAACAGCCATTCGGGACCGAGGGTAATGCGCTGGCCAAAGCTGGTGGCGTCAAAACTACGCGGGTCAGCAGCGACCGCTTGGACCGTGGCGCAAGCGAGCGTAAGGAAGACAATAAGCCAGATTGCAGGGAAAATGCGCTGGCGGGACATTGACGTAACTATATCGCAGCTCCAATGCGGCAGGCTGCCGCCAAATGCTTTAATGCTGAAGGGGCGATTGAACAATGGACAAGGTGATCGCAGGCTACAAAAGGTTCCTGGCCGAGGTATTTCCCGCGCGAAGGGATCAATTCAAACTTCTCGCCGATTCGCAGGCGCCGGAGTATCTTTTCATCACCTGCTCCGATTCGCGCGTAGTGCCCGACCTGATACTCGGCACCGGCCCGGGCGACCTGTTTATCACTCGCAACGCCGGCAACGTGGTGCCCGTAACCGCGCACGATGTAGACGGCTGCACGGCCACCATCGAATACGCGGTTGACGTTCTCCGAGTGAAGCACGCAATTCTCTGTGGCCACTCCGATTGCGGCGCCATGAAGGCCGCGCTCGATAAGAAGGGCCTTGAAAGCCTGCCCAAGGCGAAGCGCTGGCTCGAACATGTTGAGGCGGCCTTTAACCACCGCCAACCACTGAACCCGCTCGACGGCGCGCATGTCGAACTAGCGTCGCTCATTCGCGGCAACGTAGTGGCGCAACTCCAGAATCTGCACGCGCAGCCATCAGTGCGGAAAGCCGAAGCTGAGGGTCGGCTCACCATTCACGGCTGGTATTACGACATTTTGTCGGGGCGCATTGAGGAGTACGACGAGAAGCAGAAGCGGTTTGTGCCGCTGGCGGAAAAATGAAAACGGGCGAAGGACATTCGCATCCTCCGCCCGCATATATATAAAGTGATTTGCACCGTCCACCCACGGGTGGCCCCGACGCTGACCTGGAGATCGGCTGGCCGTCCACCCAGGGGTGGCCCCGGCACGCACAATTACTTGGATTGGAGTTTTGGCTTCCGGGCTGCCACCAAAGTTGTATTCATCGTGGCCTCAATAGTTGCTATGGCACCGGGCTTCTAGTGCGCACCCGGTGGCGCTTTTAGATTCGCGGGCGGTTTCTGGAACAGCCATGTGCAGACGGCGCAGATTACCGCCAGGACTGCCGTCCAGCGGAAGACATCGATATAGGCGAGCTGCACCGCCTGCTGCTGCATCAGTCCGTAGATGAATCCGTAGCTGCCGGGCGTGGCTGCGCGCGGACCAATTTGGTGGCCCAGGTAGATTGCTATGCCGTGCGCGTTTTGTTGCAGCGCGGCTGTTGACGGCGTGAGTTGGCCGCTTAGATAGGTTTGGTGCAGGTCTGCACGGCGGATCAGCGCTGTGGTCGCCATCGCGATTCCGATTGACCCGCCGATGTTGCGCAGCATGTTGAAGAGGCCGGTGGCGTTGCCCATTTCGCGATTGGGAATGGTACGCGTGGACATGGTGGCGAGCGGCACAAACACAAAGCTGAGCGCAAAGCCGGTAAGCATGATTGGGAACAGCAGCGTATACGGCCCGATGGCGAGGTTCACTTCGCCGAAGATGAATGAGCAGACCGCGAAGCCGAGGAAGCCCGCGCACAGCAGCTTGCGGTTATCAATGCGCGAGCCGAGAAATCCGATGATGGGCGAGCCAATGAACGAACCAATTCCGCGCGGGCCCACCACCAGGCCAGCCGTGAACGCCGTGTAGCCCAGAATTTCCTGGTAGTAGAGCGGCAGAATGGCGATGGTGATGTAGATGCACATGCCCAGCATGGCAATCATGAAACAGCCGGTGCGGAAGTTGCGATCCTTGAGAATGTGCAGGTCAACCAACCCTTTGGGATTGGCCCATGAGCGCCACACCCAGCCGATGAACGCAATCACCAGCGCCGCAACCGCCCATCGCACCCACAGAGCGCCAAACCAGTCGTCCTCCTGCCCCTTGTCGAGCACAATCTGCAGGCAGCCGGTCCACACAATCAGCAGGCCAAAGCCGATGTTGTCGAACGGGCTTACTTTGGCGTTCTTGATGTAGGGCGGGTCGTGGACAAAGCGGCTGATCATGATGACCGCCAGAATGCCGACGGGAATATTGATGTAGAAGGCGTAACGCCAACTGAAGGTATCAGTGAGCCAGCCGCCCAGCGTGGGGCCCAGCACCGGCGCCACTACGATGCCCAGGCCGTAAGCGGCCATCGACTTCGATCGATCTGCCGGAGTGAAACTTTCAAGCAGAATCGACTGCGACAGCGGCTGCAAAGCGCCGCCGCCGGCGCCCTGCATTACGCGGGCCAGCAGTATCACGCCCAGCGATGGCGCCGCGCCGCAAAAAAACGAGGCAATGGTGAAGATGATGACGCAGATAAGCAGAAACCGCTTTCGCCCGAATCGCCGCGCGAACCAGTTTGACGCAGGAAGTATGACCGCGTTCGCTACCAGGTAGCTGGTCAGCACCCAAGTGGCTTCAGAGTTCGAGGCCGAGAGCGATCCGGCGATATAGGGTAGCGCCACCGAGGCGATGGCGGTGTCAAGCACCTCCATGAAGGTGGGCAGCATCACCGAACAGGTGACCAGCCACGGATTCACGCCCTGTGTGAGCGGATATCGAGCGTTGGCGGCGTCAGTCGGCATGGCCATAAAAGCATCGAGAACGATTAAGGGTAAACGATGAACCCATTGGCTCGTGTGACTGAGGCCACTGTTGCGGGGGAGCAAGGGAGCTAGGGAGCAAGGGAGCGAAAGAACAGGGAGCTACGGAGACCTGGTGCTACCTTCTCGTATTGAAGGTCACAGTGCAAGCGTGTGAATTGCCTTATTCTTTGCGACGTAATCCACACAAGTCGATTGGAGGAATGGGGCATGGGCGATTCATTCATGGATCTCGTCGTCTGGCAACGAGCGGTCGAATTGAGCACAGAAATCTATCGTCTGACATCTACGTATCCAAAATCCGAACAATTCGGGTTGGTCAGCCAGATGCGGCGCGCCTCAGTGTCGATTGCGAGCAACATTGCCGAGGGATATGGTAGGTCGACAAGAGGCGAGTATCTTTTATTCCTTGGCCATGCAAGGGGCTCAAAATGCGAATTGCAGACTCAGATTGTCATAGCAAAGTCACTCGGCTTCAGCGGTGGTGGCTCATACGAGCGGACAGAGAAATTGTGCGCCGATGTGAGCCGGCTCTTAATTGCATTGATTAATAAGCTGAAGAGCTAAGGTTTTCTTGCTCCCTTGCACCCTTGCTCCCTCGCTCCCTGCCTCTACGCCCTTGACACAATCAGCCGCGCCCTTGATGCTAAACAGTTCCGGTATATGAAACTTTCTCCGGTCAAAGGAAGTGACGGCTTTGCGGGTTCGCGTCTTTTATCACGACAAATGTTTTGACGGTGCTTGCTCAGCTTCACTGTTTACGCGGTTCCACCGTGAGTGCATCGCGGAGGGCGCGAGCTACGAGTATCACGGCCTGGTGCACCGCGCCGGGGCGCTGTTTGACGAGAGCGAGTTCACCGGCGACGAAAACGCCATTGTCGATTTCAAGTACTCGGCTTCGCCGCGGATTACATGGTGGTTCGATCACCACCTTTCGGCGTTCCTCACCGCTGAAGATCAGGAGCACTTCAAGGCGTGCCAGCGCGATGCCGACTGCGCCAAGCGCAAATTCTTTGACCCCACCTACACCTCGTGCACCAGTTTTCTGGCGCACATTGCGTCTACAAAATTCGGTTTCGATACCGAACCGGTCAAAGACCTCATCTACTGGGCCGACATAGTTGACGGCGCAAAATACGACAGTCCCGAGGCTGCGGTCGAAATGGCTGCGCCAGCCATGAAGCTCACGCTCATCATCGAGTCCACGCAGGACTCCGTGTTTATTCCGCGATTAATTCCGCTGCTGACTGAGCTATCGCTCGGCGAGGTGCTTCAGCAGCCCTTCGTCGCGCAGCTTCTGCCGCCGCTGCTTGAACGCCACCAGCAATCTCTCGAGCTGATTCGCAGCCGCGCTGAAGAGCGCGACGGCACCATCTTCTTCGACATTACCGACCACCCGCTTGAGGGCTTTAACAAGTTCATCCCCTATTACCTCTACCCCGAAGCCACTTACTCCATCGGCTTGTCGAAGTCGAGCTTCCGCACCAAAGTCGCCGTGGGTTCCAATCCCTGGACCAAGGCCGACCCAGAGAAGATGGTGAATCTTGCCTCCATCTGCGAGCGATATGGCGGAGGAGGCCACGCGCGCGTAGGCGCCATCAGCTTTTCTCCTGACAAGGAAGTGCAGGCCCGCGCTGCGGCTCTTGAGATCGTGGCTGAATTGCGCCAGAAGAATCCGCTCGCCTAAAAGCCGCCTACCTCACATGCGGGCGCTCAAGCAGCCACAGCATTCCGGCCGCTGCAATATGCAGCAGGGCCAGGCGACTCACCGTTTGGCCTAGCGGTATGCGCCGGCGCAGATTCAACATTGCCAGCGCGCCTTCCAGCGGGAATTGCAGATAAAGAGCGATTGCCGACAGCACCTTTGCCACCGAAGCGCCGTAACCGAACTCAGGCCGCGCGGCCAGCAACGTGAACGGGAACAAGAGCTTTGCCGCCCAGGGGCCCAGTCTATTGGCAACGTAGAGCGCTTCGGGCGCCAGAAAGCCCAGGCAAAGCCCCACCAGCAATGGCCAAACAATCTTTTCCCAGGGCAGTGGCGGCACAGGCTTGCGACGCTCGCGAAACCGCCGGTCAGCGAGCGGTGGAGGCGGCGGCCTTTGGGTCACCAGGTGCGGACGCCCCTTGGTTATCGGTATCGTGCGTTGATCGTCTGGCATGGTTGAGAAACGCGCTGTCGATTAGAAAAGTCAGCTGACTCATCTCCGGCGTCTTCGCTTCGCCGAAGAAAGGCTTGTCGAGAATTAAGGTGTCTGGGCGATCCGCGTATCAGATTTTCCCGGGGGGTTGGTCCGCGGACGAGATTTCACAATCATGGGCCAGACCGCAACAGGATGCAAGTGGATTTAAGCGGATCAAGTCAGCTCCGTTTCAAAATTGCTCACTTGCTCCCTTGCTCCCTGACGTTCACAGCCCCAGCACGTCAGCCCGCTTCTTCATAGCTTCAATACAGAATGCGATGTGCGCGTCCAGATCGACGCCCAGCTCCGCTGCACCCTGAATCACGTCCTGGCGGTTGACCCCCTTGGCGAATGCCTTGTCCTTCATCTTCTTACGCACGCTCGGCACTTCAACATCCCTGATCGCTTTGGTTGGCTTCACCAGCGCGCATGCGGTCAGGAATCCTGCAAGCTCGTCACAGGCAAACAGCGCCTTGGCCAGGTGTGTCTCGCGCGGTACGCCTGAGTATTGCGCGTGGCCCAGAATCGCCGTCCGCATCGCCTCGGGCCAGCCCAGCCGCTCCAGTTCGCGCACGCCCAAAAACGGGTGCTCTTCGGCCGTGGGATGCCGCTCGTAGTCAAAATCGTGCAACAGCGCCGTGGTTGAGTAGAGCTCAACGATTGCCTCGCGCTCCTCGCCGGCCAGTCCCAGGCGGTCGGCCTCAGCTTCGCCGCAGGCCGCCACGCAAGCCTCAACCGCCAGCGCATGTTTGCGCAGGCTTTCACTCGCTGTCCACTCCGTCAACAATTTCCAGGCCGCCTCGCGATTGTGGACGTCTTCTGCACAATTCATTTTATTTTTCTCCCATGTTGCACAACTTGGTTCGTGATTTCCCGGTTTTTTTGGGGTATGATCCCTGTGTCGTCGGTTTGACACTAAGTTTCTACTTGACAATTATGGTTCATTTCCCCCAAAGTAACACCAATCGTGGTGCATGTACGTCGCACCCCGGAGAGTCGGCTCTGGCGCTCCGCAACCAAACGATGGACACAGTCAGCGTGGACGCGCGCGAAATTGTTCGCTGCGCATATCGTAACTGCCGCTTGCTCCAGTATCGGACAAGCAATTCCCTTTGCAGAAAATGCCACAAGCCCCTCGATGTGGAGGAGCCGGTTAAACTTGCGCCCCA
>Ga0302278_10006037_pt1 | contig 11717 bp, 9 predicted proteins | sample III_Bog_N3_2_FD_194543 | JGI IMG/M metagenome (GOLD analysis project Ga0302278, IMG submission 194543) | Peat permafrost microbial communities from Stordalen Mire near Abisko, Sweden - III_Bog_N3_2 | ecosystem: Environmental > Terrestrial > Soil > Wetlands > Peat | place: Sweden: Abisko... | reverse complement strand
ATCACGCCGCGTGGAACGGCTTCACCCTCACCGACTTCGTCTTCCCCAACTTCCTCTTCCTGGTCGGCGTGTCCATCATCTTCTCGCTGGAATCCCGCGCCGCCCGAGGCAACTGCCGCCTCACGCTCACCGGCCACATCTTCCGCCGGGCGGCCACCCTCTTCGCCATCAAGATGTTCCTCACCGCCTTCCCCCACTTCCACTGGACGCACCTGCGCATCTACGGAGTGCTCACTCGCATCGCCCTCTGCTACCTCGTCGTCAGCCTCCTGTGTCTCCTCACTCGCCGCGCGCAGGCGCTCATCGCCATTGCCGCCGCTCTCCTCGTCGGCTACTGGGCGCTGATGCGCTTCGTCCCCGTCCCTGGCATCGGCGTACCCACCCACGCCATCCCCATCCTCGATCCCAACAACAACCTCGCCGCCTGGCTCGACCGCGCCTTCAACGCCTTCACCCAGCGCTGGCTGCACACCGGCCGCCTGTACGAGACCACCCGCGACCCCGAAGGCCTCCTCTCCACCCTCCCCGCCATCGCCACCACCCTCCTGGGCGCCGTCACCGGCCTCTGGCTCCGCCGCGTCAACCACGGCGATTGTCATTCTGACCCTGAGCTCGGCTCAGGGGAAGAATCCCCGCATTCTGTCCGGAGCGCCGTAGCCGTCAGCCCCACCCGCTGCCTCGTCGGCCTCATCGCCTCCGGCCTCGTCTCCCTCGCCCTGGGCCTCCTCTGGTCCCACTGGTTCCCCATCAACAAGAACCTCTGGACCAGCTCCTACGTCCTCTTCGCCTCCGGCTGGTCGCTGCTGCTGCTCGCCCTCTGCTACTGGATCATCGACATCCGCCGCATGAACGAGAAGCCCATCGGCCGCGCGCTGCTTTGGCCCTGGCTCGTCTTCGGCTCCAACGCCATCACCGCGTTCGTCGTCTCCAACTTCCTCGTCGAGTGCGCGCTGTGGATCAAGGTTCCCGCCGGCGCGCTGGTCAACGCCACCGACCCCTCAAAGCCAATCTCCGTCTGGCTCTGGACCTACACGCACCTGTTCGCCCGCCACAGTTCCACCAACGTCACCTCGCTCGCCTTCGCCATCGCCGTCGTCGCCCTGTGCTTTCTCCCCAACTGGCTCCTCTGGCGCAAAAAAATCTTCCTAAAAGTCTGACCAGCGCTCCTGGACCCGCAAACAGACATCCCGGAACCTCAGCCCGCCTTAACGACTTTTTAACAACTTTTTTACAACTTCCTTATAATTCGGAGATGGGCTCATCCTCTCTGGTCACACGCTTCCGCAAGGCTCTGCGCACCCACGGACCCCGCCGGACCTTGCGCCTGATCGGCAAGCGCGTCCACCGCGAGTTCTTTCCGCCCCCAGTCCCGCCGCACCCCTTTGACCAGCAGCATGGCGTCGACACCAGCGGCCTGCTCTTTTGCGACCAGCTCGCCTCCGGCCACCCGCACGACGATCACATCAACGCCTACTGGGGCACACCGCCCGCCGCCTTTCGCGGCATCCTGGACCGCTGGCAACAGTCGCTCGCCGTCACGTCCTACTCGCTGGCGGACTTCACCTTTCTCGACATCGGCTCCGGCAAGGGCCGCGTCGTCATGCTGGCGTCGGATGCGCCCTTCCAGAGCATCGTGGGCGTCGAGCTCAACCCGGAGCTGAACGCCACCGCAGAAGCCAACCTGGCCGTCTGGAACGCGACACCACACGCCTGCACGGACATCTCCGTCCTCCACGCAGACGCCCTGGCCGCGCCCATTCCGGACTCGCCCGCCGTCCTCTACATCTACAACTCCTTCAACCTCTACGTCATGGTGCCGTTGCTGGAGCGCCTCCAGGCCCTCGCACTCACCCGCACCTCCCCCATCGACCTTATCTACGCCAAGCCCCAGCAGGCGCTCCTGGTCGACGCCGTGCCTGGCATCGCCATCCTGGCCGCCGGCAGCATCCCGCTCACGCCGGAGGACCGCGCCGCCTGCGCCTTTGCCACCACCCACCTCGAGTTCCGCATCTACCGCTTCGCCGCCGTCGCCAGTGCCGCCGCCTGACCCATACGCTTCTTCCCTACGCACCCTCCCCTCATGCGTCATTCTGAGCTCCGCTCAGAATCTCCGTAGTTCGCCCCACCTCTGACCCCACAAATCCGCCTCGCAGTCATCATTCGATTGAACTTGTCATTCTGAGCCGCAGGCAAAGAATCCCCGTAGATGAGTATCAAGTTTGCTTAGGCGGTCACTCGTCGGGAACTCTGAGAACGCGGCACATAAGCTCAGATGGTCATAGTCTTCAGCGCTGAAAGCGCGACACATACCAGCCTAGGCCGAAGGCCTAGGTTACAGAAACCAAAGAGCCGGAGGGCTGAAGGCCCGACACAAGGCCAGACCACAAACACTCAGGGATGATTACGCTTCTCTGTTCTGCCTGAGCTAACTGGATAGTCATCACCCCGTATTTCTTACAGCCAGACAATCCCGCACACCCCCAAACCCTCGAGCCCTCCAACTCATTCACCCGCGGGCCAATAGAGTTGGCACAGGAGTTATGCCCAAACGCGTAAAATAGAACTAGAGAGAAAATCGGAGCAGCTCGTCTCGTCAGCGCCCGAGGGGAGAGCTGACGAGACAGGCCTTACTGTTAACCAGAAAGTGACTCCCCTCTGCTAAGTCCTGTTTCCTCTGAACTTTGTCACGATACCCCCCCCAGTGGGGGACCCCGCAATTCGCAACCCCGATGGAGCCAGCCGTGCCGTATACCGACCTTCGCGAATGGATCAAGCAACTCGACAAAGCCGGTGAGCTCCGCCGCATCCGCGAGGCGGTAAGCCCCAACCTGGAGATGGCGGAGATCGCCGACCGCACCGCCAAGCTCGGCAAGGGCACAGCGAAGGCCGGCGGCCCGGCGCTGCTCTTCGAGAACGTCACCGGCTATCCCGGCGCCCGCGTCCTGATGAACCAGTTCGGCTCCGAACGCAGGATGAAGCTGGCTCTTGAGACGGACTCGCTCGACGCCATCGCCGACCGCATCCGCACGCTCATCAAGCCGGAGACGCCCACCACCTTCATGGAAAAGCTGAAGATGCTCCCGATGCTCGCCGAGGTCGGCAGCTTCTTCCCCAAGGTCATCCCCGCCAAAGACGCCCTCTGCAAGCAGGTCATCCACCACCTCAGCCCCGAGCAAGGAGGACCAGCCGGCGGCAAGGGAATCGACCTGCTCCAGCTACCCGTCCTGACCACCTGGCCGCAGGATGGCGGCCCATTCATCACGCTGCCCTGCGTGGTCACGCGCGACCCCCGTAGCTCCGGAAACCAGCCCGGCAAGCGCAACGTCGGCATGTACCGCATGCAGGTCTACGACGGCCAGACCACCGGCATGCACTGGCAGCGTCAAAAGAACGCGGCCGAGCACCTCCGCGACCATTTGCGTGCGGCCACAAACCCGGGTGCCCCATTCGTGACAGGTTCACCGTCACGGGTGGGGTCAGCGGATTCCGTCGACATCATGGCCCAGACCTCCGGCGGAATCTCTCCCGCGTCCAATCCCGCCGCGATCCCGCAGACCACCCTCGCCAAGGTGCGCGAGGGCCGCATGGAGGTCGCCGTCGCCATCGGGACCGACCCCGCAACGACTTTCTCAGCGATCGTCCCCGCGCCGCCGGAGGTCGAGGAGTACCTCATCGCCGGCTTCCTGCGAGGCAAGCCGGTCGAGCTGGTGAAGTGCGAGACGGTAGACCTGGAAGTGCCCGCGCACGCCGAGTACATTCTGGAGGGGTACGTCAACCTCAGCGAGTTGCGCACCGAAGGCCCCTTCGGCGACCACACCGGCTTCTACACCATGCAGGATGAGTACCCGGTCTTCCACGTCACCTGCATCACCCACCGCAAGGACCCCATCTACGCGGCCACCGTCGTGGGCAAGCCGCCGATGGAGGACGCCTGGATGGGCAAGGCCGTCGAGCGCATCTTTCTGCCGCTGATGCAACTCACGCTGCCGGAGATCGTCGACGTCTGCCTGCCGCCCGAGGCCGTCTTCCACAACCTGATGATCGTCAGCATCCGCAAGTCCTACGCCGGGCATGCACGCAAGATCATGAACGGCATCTGGGCCATGGGCCAGGCCATGTTCACCAAGTGCGTCATTGTGGTGGACGAGGACTGCGATGTGCAAGACCTTGCCGAGGTCACCCTCCGCGTCGCCAACAACATCGACCCCGAGCGCGATATCCAGTTCACGCTGGGTCCGGTGGACTCGCTGGACCACGCCAGCCGCCTGCCGAACTTCGGCAGCAAGATGGGCATCGACGCCACCCGCAAGTGGGCCGCGGAAGGCTTCACTCGCCCCTGGCCGCCGATGCTCCAGCAGGACCCCGCCGTAGTCGCCCGCATCGACGCACTCTGGAAGAAGCTAGGCATCGAATGACCGCCATCCAAGGCATTCTGGTTTTGGCCGTTCTCGGCATATCCGCCCCGGCGCAGCCAAAATCCGAAGCAGCAGCCGAGCAACGTTTCTTCAATATCGAAGATGCTGTCCAGCACCGGGTAGAGCTATCGGACGCGGAGCTTTCAGTCCTGGCAAACGACGATCTCATGCGCACCGAATTGCATCAGGATCCTGCCATGCCGAAGCCGACGCAGGACGGACTAGAGGCCGGCGAGGTTCATCTCTGCCGTTCGGGTGAGCGAGACCTTGTTGTTATCGGCTATGGCGCACAATTTGTAGGCGCGAATGTTGGTCCGTTCTGGATCATTCGCGATCTGAAGACGGGTCCAGTGGTTGTGCTCAGCGAAATCACGCTGGGCTTGGTCATCGAGACGAAACGCTCGAATAAGTGCTTCAACGTCGAGGCTATCGCCGCAACTGCGGCGGAACCCGCCACCAAGGAGTTTCGCTTCAGTGGGGAGAAGTACATCGTCTACCAACCAAAACCGCGAAAGTCGGCCCAATGAATGCGCCAGCTAGGGCCGATTTTCCACGGGGTGGGCAATCGGGGGACATGATACGGCAATCGGGGGACACGATACATATTCGCTGCTATTCTTGCGCATGGCTCGATTGGCACGGATCGTGGTTGCTGGGCCTCCGCACCACGTCACCCAGCACGGCAATCGGCGCGAGGCCATCTTCTTCGAGGATGGCGATCACGAGACTTCCGCAGTCGCAAAAGCGACCCGTTGGATCTGCTTTGAGCAGAAAATATGTATCATGTCCCCCGATTACCCGGGCGTTGATGAAGTTGGTGTAACGCCGGTGGGTTTCGCCCACGGCGCGGCCAAGGTCGTCTGCTTGCGTCGCTTTCAGGATCAGGTGCACGTGGTTAGGCATCAGGCAATAGGCCCAAACCGCGACGCCGGCTTTCAGCGCCTGCTCGGTGAGAAGATCGAGATAGATTTCGTGATCGCCATCCTCGAAGAAGATGGCTTCGCGACGGAATAGGTATCATGTCCCCCCTATTTCCTTGGTTGGGCAATCGTTTCCTCGGTCGGTTCTAGCGCGTCGTCTTCACGATCCCTGGTGCGTCGTCGTTCCAGGAGAATTAAGACCGCAAGAGCGGTAGCCGGAACGATCATAGGCAAGAGGAAGGTTTCCAAGGTCTGATTCATGCCGTCACCCCGAATTCTGTCTGGTCCACATAGACAAATGAGGAAGGAAGGTCAGAGGAGACGGGAGACCGTTCGTAGTGAAAGCCATTGCCAAACTGCTTCTCTGGATACAGGCCGGGAAACTCGACACTTTCTCCTCGCCTTAGGGTGTCCACTGTCTCTATGGCCAGCCAACACGGAACGAGCTTGCTGAAGGCTCTCTCCAACTGGCCGCAATTAATAACGCACCATTGAATTGTCCTGGTCGGAGATCTGGCTAGGAATGCGACCGACCGCAGTTCCCCCTTGAACTGACCGTCAGGAATGAGGGAAGGTTTGGCTGAGAGCTTGTCTGTGTCAATTAATGATTGCGCCAACTCTAAGGCACACGGGGGCATTGGTTTGTGTTCCATGTTTCACCTCGATAGCTCTGCGATTGTCGGGTGGCTGAGCGAGACACTGCTTGTCAGACCGGCATGACAGCGACCATAAGTGGCATCACGCTGATGTGGATGAAGCCACTTGTGTCGCTGAACGCTAAAATGCGTGTGAAGGAGAACATTGTGCAAATGTCTCCCACACACGCGAATGGTTACTGCCTGGCCTAGTTACGCTCTATATGAAGCACATGGAGCGCCGAACGACAATATGCTGACTAGGCTGCCGCTTACGTCGGTTAGGAAGAATTCGACCCGGAAGCAATCACCCTCTGGGCAGGTCAGGATTACTCAGTTGCCGTCGAGAACCGCCGAATTGGCCTGAAGGGGAAATAGGGGACATGATCCTTATTCACAGCAATTCTAGCTGGTCTGCGGCAAGGTTGTTGTTGAGTGGTTTGCGCCCAGGCGCGCGTCTTGCGATCTTGCGTCCCAGAACCTTCTCAAGTCCATCGACGAACCCCGGTGCTCCAAGCGGTCGACCGGTAGTTTCCGCTCGACGGAAGTCGCTGAAATCACCCTGCGTGGCAGCTTGCAGCAGTTCCTTGAGGTACGGTACCCGGTCCAGGACGGGTTTGACGCGAACATAGGCATCGTCCATGCCGGCCAGGTGCGCGCGCACGCTGGACCATTTCCAATCCTCGGCGCAGGAGACGAGCCGGGTAGCCTAGCCGTTATACCCCACCCGTCCGCAGAGAACGCGTACGAATGGGGCGCCCGGGCGGGTTGGGTCGCTGGGCGTCGGGGCCCGACTCATACGGGCGGCGGATTGCCATTCCGGAGGCGGAGCGATAGTATTTGGCCCGATGACAAACTCAACCAAATCGTTCTCTCGCCGCACTCTCCTGAGCACCGGAGCTCTCGCCGCCGCAGCCACGCTTCTCCCCACGGAATCCCGCGGACAGATACCGCTGACGCTGCCCAGCGCCGACGCGACGCTCCCCGTGCGCCTGGGAATCGCCAGTTATACCTTTCGCAGCTTCGACTCGGCCCACCTGGTCGACTTCATGCGTCAGTTGAAGACGCCCTACCTGAACCTGAAGGAGATGCATCTGCCGATGACGCCGCTGGACCAGGTGGCAGCCAAGGCGGCAGAGTACCGCGCGGACGGCTTTACCCTAACCGCCGCCGGGAACATCACCTTCGACAAGGATGACGACGACGACATCCGGCCCAAGTTTGAGTACCTGAAGACGGCTGGCATCCCCATCGCCGTGTGTGCGCCCACCCACCAGAACCTGCCGCGGCTGGAGAAGTTCGTCAAGGAGTACAACATCAAGCTCGCCATCCACAACCACGGCCCGGAGGACAAGAACTTTCCCTCGCCGTTCGATGTGCTGGCCGCGGTCAAGGACATGGACCCCCGCATCGGGCTCTGCATCGATCTGGGCCATGCCATGCGCGCCGGTGCGGATGTGGTGGCGGCGATCCATGCCGCCGGTCCGCGGCTGTTCGACATGCACATCAAAGACCTGGCCAGCCCCACCGCGAAGGAGAGCCAGGTGGCCGTAGGCGAAGGTGTGATGCCGGTGCGCGAGATCTTTCAGGCGCTCATCCAGACGCACTATCCCGGCAACGTCGACCTGGAGTATGAGATCAATGCGACCGACCCGATGCCGGGTGTGCTGGAGAGCTTCCACTACATGCGCGGTGTGCTGGCGGGGATGGGTTACAAGTAAGGCCGTGCGCCCGCATCTCGAAGCCGGGACGCGGGCGCAGCCACTACTTCTTGGGCTGTACGGCCTGGATGACGCTTTCGTAGCTGGGCTCGGCCGCCTGGATGTGCTTGGCGACGCGCTCGCGCTCTTCGTCGGTGAGCGACGGCAGCACGGTCAGGATGCGGCGCAGGGTAACTGAGATGTCGTCTACGTAGTTCATGGTTCGGATGGCTTCGCCGGAGAGAGGCATTGTTGCTCCTAGGGTTTCGAGTTCGTTGTAGTTAGTCTACCGCGTTGGCCGCCAATGGTTGCGTGCGGACCTAGGATGCGGCGGGTATGGCCGTGTCTGCTAAGGCGCTCTCTGGCTTGGGCGGCACGTATCCGTCGCGATCGGTCATCTCCATCAGCGCGGCCAGCCTGGTCGCAAGGTCTGGATGCAGAGCGTTCCGCTGGAAGCGCCAGGTCCAGTTACCCTGGCCGGCGGCCGGAATGTTCATCCGCGCCTCGCTGCCCAGATGCAGAATGTCCTGCAGGGGCAGGATGCAGAGGTTCGCGACCGACCCTTCAGCTGCGCGGATCATGGCGTAGACAACGTCCGTGTCGCGCTCGATGGGCTGCAGGTACGTCTGCAGATGGGTGCGCTCCTGTTCGGTTGCGCCATCGCGCCACCAGCCGAGTGTCGTGTTGTTGTCGTGCGTGCCGGTGTAGACCACGGTGTTGGGGACGAACCTGTGCGGCAGGTAGATGTGCGCGCCGCGGTCGGAGAACCCGAACTGCAGGATGCGCATGCCGGGCATGCCGAAGTGCTCGCGCAGTACGTCCACCTCGGGTGTGATCAGGCCCAGGTCCTCGGCGACGAACGGGAGGTCGCCGAAGACCTCCTTGAGCCGCTGGAACAACTGGTGGCCGGGCGCCTTGACCCACTGGCCGTTCATCGCGGTGTCCTCCGCCGCGTCGATGGACCAGTAGGCCTCGAAGCCGCGGAAGTGATCGAGCCGGATGGAGTCGTAGAGCGCCAGCGTACGGCGAATCCGGGCGACCCACCAATCGAACCCGCGCTCCTGCATATAGCCCCATCGGTACAGAGGGTTGCCCCAGCGCTGGCCGGTAGCGGAGAAGTAGTCGGGCGGCACGCCGGAGACGCGGATCATGCTGCCCTTGGCGTCCAGCTCAAACTGATCGGGATGCGTCCACACATCGGCGCTGTCGTAGTTGACGAAGATGGCCACATCGCCCAGGACGCGGATGTCCCGCTGCTTGCAATATTCGCGCAGCGCGAACCACTGCTGGTCGAAGAAGAACTGGACCGCCTGCTCGATGGCGAGTTCGCGTGCACTCTCCGAGAGGACGGAGGCAAGCGCATCGTGCTTGCGCTGAGCAAACTCCTCGGGCCAGTCAATCCAACTGACGTACCCGAAGCGACGCCGCAGCACGTTGAACATGGCGTAGTCCGGCAGCCAGCTCAGGTTCTCCTGACAGTAGCTCTGGAACCGTGCGTGGGCTTCGTCGCTGGCATGGTCGAGGAAGTTGGCCGCAGCCTCTTCCACAATGGGGAGCTTGCGCGCAGCCGCCGCGGCAAAGTCGGCCGGTCCTTCGTGGCCGGGAAGGCCTGCAATGCGCTCCTCGGCGAGCCAGCCATCCTGCACCAGGCGTTCGAGCGAGATCAGGTCCGGATTGCCGGCAAAGGCCGAGAGTGCGGAGTAGGGCGAGCTCCCATATCCCGTGGGGCCCAGCGGCAGCACCTGCCACAGGCGCTGCTTGGCCGCGGCCAGGAAGTCGATGAACTCGTAGGCAGCAGGCCCAAAGTCACCGACACCTCCGTACGACGGCAACGAGGTGACATGCAGCAGAACTCCAGAGATCCGTTCCTGGTTCATGGCGTATCCTCGGGCGGCATTCAAAGCTTGGAGTCGAAGCGTTGGGGAGAGCGTTGCCTGTTCCAACGAAACAAGGCCCGTTCCCCAGCCTGGCGCTAGCTGCACGCAGGGCAGGGAACAGGCCCCTATTCCGCGATTGCGTTAGCTGCCGACGGGCGGCGCCACCGGCTTGGTGAGCCGGACTCCGCCGCCATCCTGATACTTCTTGGAGAGGGTGCCGAGGAACACCGAGAACATTTGCTGGCGCTGCTTATCCAGCAACTCTTCGCGGGTCTGGTCGAAGTTCTTGGCAATGTCGTCCGCGGACGGCTGCTGTTTGTCCGTCACCACCAGCACCGCGCCGGACTGGCCGCTGCCGGTGTTGATGGGGCCGGAGATTGCGCCCACGGGCAGCGAGAAGGCCGGTGCTCCGGGGCCGCTCATGGAGCCGATATCCGGAACCTGGCCATCCTGACCAACCAGGTCGCTTGACTTGACGGTAAGCTTCATCTCCGCCGCTGCCTTCTTCAGGTCGTTCAACTGCCGGGCACGGGTGTCGAGCCTGGTGGTCGTGGTCTGCACCAGTTCGGGCAACTTTTGATCGCGATAGTCGTCCAGGATCTTCGACTGGTACGTCGCGAAGTCCGGAGCGTGTGCCGGCTTGTCGTCGAGCACCTGGAAGACAGCATAGCCGTCGCCCGTGGAGGCGATTGCCGGCGGCGCGCCCTTGTCCGTACCGAAGGCCTGGGCCAATAGCGTGGCCGAGTCGGAAAGGCCGCCGATGGTGCCGTCTTTGGCCAGGTAGTCTGTGGTGACGGCATGCAGCCCGTGCGCTGCCGCGGTCTTGTCCAGGCCGTTCTTCTTCGCCTCGTCCGCCAGGTTGGTGGCGAACTGCTGCTCTGCCGCGCCCTGCTTCTGCTGGGTCAGGACCTGAACGATCGAGTCCTTCACCTCGGCCAGGGGCTTTACGCCGGCGGGCTGCTTCTGCTCTGTCTGGATGATGTGATAGCCGAACGACGACTTGACCAGTCCCGAGGTCTGCCCCGGATTCAGCGCCATCGCAGCCTTGGCATAGGCGGGATCGAGGCTCGCGGTCGCCATCAACGGCAGCTCGCCGCCCTGGTCCTTGCTGCCCGGATCGTCGGAATACTTCTTGGCCAGCTCGGCAAAGTTGCCGCCGGCAAGCACCTGCTTCAACACGTCCTGCGCCTTGGCCTTGGCCGCGGCGTCGCTCTGCGCGTCCGCTCCGGCCTTGGACGTGATGAGGATGTGGCGCGTCTTCACCTGCTCCTCTGTCTTGTACTCGCTGGCATGCTGCGAGTAGTAGGACTGGATGTCTGCATCGGTAACGGGCGTCTTGCCGCCGGGCAGCTTGGAGGCGTCGAATGCAACGTACTCGATCTTGCGGGTCGCGGGAATTGCGGTGGCATAGCGAGCGGCATTCTGCTTGAAGAAGGTCTGCAGATCGGCGTCGGAAGGATTGATCGTCTTCTTCAGGTCCTCGCCGGAGACGACGGCGTAGTCGAACTTGACCTTGGTGCCCTCGGCCAGATAGGTCTGGCGCACGTCGTTGTCGGACACGGTGACTCCACCGGTAATGTAGGCCTGCAGCCGCTGCAGCTCCATGTCCTCCTTCACCTGGGACTCAAAGTCGGTGCGGGTCATGTCCTGGCCAATGGCCATCTGGATGAAGTTGATGTAGGCGTCGTCGCCGATGTACTTCCCGTTAGGAAAGATGTACTGCGCGAAGGGTCCAGTCTGCAACTCGCGGCGCAGATCCTCGTCCGATACCTGCAGGTGCAGGCGGTCCGCCTCCTGCTTCAGCACGGCACGATCCACCAGGACTTGTCCCGCGCGGCTCATCATATAGGGCAGCAGGGAGTTCATCATGGACTCTGGAAAGTGCTGCTGCTGCAACTGGCGCTCGGCCAGTTTGGTCACGGCATCCGTCTTGACGGAGGTCGTCTCGCCGAAGATGCGTCCCAGGAATCCGGGCGCCCGGACCGTCGCATAGACAGCCGCGTCCGAGCCGGTGTCATTGTCCGTCATCAAGCCCGGAATAAGGTAGACCACCATGGAAACAACAGCGGCACCGATGATGACGCCGAAGAGAATCTTGACAAGCTTATTGTCTTGCTGAAGAAAACGAATCATGCTCGACTGCCAACCTTGACTTAGCGCGCAGAGTGCA
>Ga0302278_10006036_pt1 | contig 11718 bp, 10 predicted proteins | sample III_Bog_N3_2_FD_194543 | JGI IMG/M metagenome (GOLD analysis project Ga0302278, IMG submission 194543) | Peat permafrost microbial communities from Stordalen Mire near Abisko, Sweden - III_Bog_N3_2 | ecosystem: Environmental > Terrestrial > Soil > Wetlands > Peat | place: Sweden: Abisko... | reverse complement strand
CCGCTAAGTGACAGATGGCAGGGGTTTTGAGGAGATGAGAGGGTGGGGAGGTGAGAGGAAGGGCAAAGGCAACAGCCTTAGCGCGGAGGGAGCAGAGGTTGCGCGGAGGAGGACGGTCAGCGGCGAACGCAGAGGAAGACAGATAACGGCAGGCGCTAGAAGGCTCCGTCCTGCTGGATGACGCAGGGGAGGGTCTTGATCAGAATGAGCCCGTCTCTTCGCAGCGACCAGTTGAGGGAGTACTCACGGTCGAACTGGACGCGCTCCTCATAGCCGACGCCGCTGCGGCCGGAGATCTGCCAGAGGCCGGTGATGCCGGGTTTGACCATGCAGTAGGCGGAGAAGTGCTCGCCGTACTGCTCCACCTCGGCGGCGACGATGGGGCGTGGACCCACCAGGCTCATGGAGCCGACGAGGACGTTCCAGAACTGGGGCAACTCGTCCAGGCTGGTGCGGCGCAGGAAGCGTCCGATGGGGGTGACGCGGGGATCCCTGCGGAGCTTGTGGAACCTCTGCCACTCGTTGCGCGCGTCGGGGTGGGCGGCGAGGTAGGCCTCGAGGACCTCGGCGGAGTTGACGCACATGGTGCGGAACTTCCACATGGTGAAGAAGGTACCGTGACGGCGAATGCGGCGGTGAGAGAAGAAGATGGGTCCCGGCGATCCGATGCGGATGGCCGCGGCGATGATGAGTGTGAGCAGCAACAGCAGCGGCGAAGCCAGTAGAACGAGTGTTATGTCGAGCAGGCGCTTGAGGACGCGGTAACGAAAGAGCCGCTCAGGGCCGAGCACGACAGGATGAATGGGACGGTCGGGCGACTGTGAAACCGAGGCCGAAGCGAGAGCGAAGACCTGCCCTCCCGAGGTAGCAGCATCTGAGTCGGGCAACTGAAAATCTGCCGGCATGGAATCAGAATCTCCCTCAACGCAATTTTCTTATCTGGCAGACGGTCGAAGCTTACAAGAAAACGATGTTGCCAGGAACTCTCAGGTTGAGTTGCGCTGCGGTAGACCTGATGGAAAAAAGACGCCTAGACGGCCGTCCGGGGTTGCATGCCGGGAGACGCCGAACTAGGTAGTGTAATGTTGCGAATAGTCTACGCTGTGGGATGGAAATCAAGGTGGAAAAACGTGGAGATTGGATTTCCGTTGGCCTGTTGAGCCTGTTCGCGAGCCGAGTGGCGGGACGGGGCGCTGCTCTGTCCGAGCATAAGCTTTACCGGTGCGATGCCCTATGCTGGTGGGATGCGGATAGTGGATACAAGCCTGCGCGACGTCAAACTCCTCGAGCCGAAGCGGCACGGGGATGAGCGGGGCTGGTTTGCCGAGGTATTTAATGCCAGGGTCTTTGGCAGCGCAGGGCTGCCGACGGAGTTTGTGCAGGACAACCTGTCGCACTCCGCGCGCGGAGTGCTGCGGGGGTTGCACTATCAGTTGGTGGAGCCGCAGGGCAAGCTGGTGCGGGTGCTGAGCGGACATATCTGGGACGTGGCGGTGGACCTGCGGCGCGGCTCGCCGGACTTTGGCAGGTGGGCGGGGTTCCATCTGCGTCCGCGCAACGCTGCGGGTGAGATGGAGATGCTATGGATTCCCGAGGGGTTTGCGCATGGATTCCTGGTGCTCTCCGAGACCGCCGAGGTGATGTACAAGACGACGCGGGGGTACCATCCTCCGGGCGAGCGGTGCATTGTGTGGAATGATGCCACGCTGAATATCGCTTGGCCGCTGGCGGAGTTGGATGGATTGGAGCCGACGGTCTCAGGCAAGGACGCGCAGGGCGTGCGGTTTCTGGATGCGGAGCTGCCATAGGAGCAGGATTCGTTGTGATTGCGGAGTGCAGGTGGGGAGTTAAGGTTCAGTTTCCCAGTTGCCCAGTTGCCCAGTTGCCAGTTTGGGCTGGGTGTTGAGCCAGGCTTCCACGGCTGCGAGGGAGTCGATGGAATGGTGGGGGCCGGGACAGGGGTGGGGTTCGGTGCCGCGCAGCAGGAAGGCGTGGGCAACGCCGGCGGCGTTGGCGGCCGCGATGTCCGAGCAGCGGTCGCCAACCAGAACCGAGCGCGCGAGGTCGAGCGAGAGATCGCGGGCGGCGCGGAGCAACATGCCGGGAGCGGGCTTGCGGTCAGGGTGCTCGCGCTTGTAGGGGCCGACGCCGTGCTCAGGGTGGTAGGGGCAGAAGTAGACGGCGTCGAGCGTGACGTTCTGCGCGAGGAACTCGGCGCGCATCCAGTCCATGAGGGTGTGGAAGTCGGCCTCTGTGTAGAGGCCGCGCGCGATGCCGGACTGGTTGGTGACGACGACCAGTTTGTAGCCCAGGCTCTGCGCGGTGCGGCAGAGGGGGAAGATGCCGGGGACCCAGCGGACGTCCGCGGGGTGATGGAGATAGCCGACTTCATGGTTGACTACGCCGTCGCGGTCGAGGAAGAGGGCGGGATTCATTGGGGGCCCTCCAGCAGGCGGTTGATGACGGCGGCGGTCTGTTGCGCGCAGCGGGCGAAGGAGAAGTGAGTGACGCGGAGGCGGCCACGGGCACGGAGGGAATCCATGGCAGCGGAGTCGGAGACCTGCAGGAGGCAGGCGGCGAGGTCGGAGACGGAGTGGGGGTCGAAGTAGAGCGCGGCGTCGCCGCCAACCTCGGGGAGGCTGGCGGCGGAGGAGGCGAGGACGGGGCAGCCGAGCTGCATGGCTTCGAGCAGAGGGAGGCCGAAGCCCTCATAGAGGGAGGGGAGCACGAGTGCGGCGGCGCCAGCGTAGAGCGATTGCAGGGTTGCGTCGTCGATCTCGCCGGTGAAGCGGGCGCGGTCGCCGAGGGATGCGGCCTGCTGGAGGACGGCGGAGTCGGCGGTGCCGAGGCCCTTGATTCTGCCGGCGAGGACGAGGCGGAAGGGGACGCGGTGCTGAATCGAGGCAAAGGCGCGGAGGAGCAGGCCGAGGTTCTTGTTGGGTTTGATGTTGCCGACGAAGAGGAGATAGGGGATTCCGTCGGGCTCGCGGTGCGGCGGGGCGGAGAGCGGCCAGTCGCTGTCCATGCCGAGCGGCGCGACGGTCATCTTCTCCGCCGCGACGCCCAGACGTGACAACTCATCGAGCGTGAACTGCGAGTCGCACAGAATGGAGTCTGCTTGCTTCACGGCGCGCTCAATCAGCAGCTTCGCGTAGGCGCGCTTCACCGCGTTGCTTAGTATCGCAGGGATGGCGACCGGGGCGATGTCATGAATAGTCACGACCATCCGTCCGCCGTACCACAGTGGTGCGTTGTAATGCGGCACCCAGAGCAGATCGGTGTCGCGATAGGCTCCGCGGAGGCTGAGGAGCTGCTCCTGCGGGGAGTAGATGGCGGCGGATGTTGTGAAGAGTTCGATGCGGGGGTCAGAGAGCCATGGGGCCGAGGCGAAGAGGTCGCGGGAGCCGAGAACGCGAACGTGGTCAGCGTCGAGCAACGGCAACAGGGGCGGCAACAGGTTACGCAGATAGCGGCCGATGCCGGAGTGGCGGAACATACGGAGATCGACGGTGAGTCTCACTGTGCCCGCACCGCAGCGGAGGCCGACCGGGGTAGAACACTGCCTGGTTGGGGCTCCGAGGGAGATGCGTCGAGTTGGCGGCAACTATAATAGTAGCCGAGACCCAAGGCAAACGCCGTGAGCAGCCACGGATGGGTGAGATTCAACTGTCCGCCAAAGATATGGATGACCGGCTGCATGAGGGCGAGATTCCTGACGACGAGTGGCGCGCCCATGCGGCGCAGATAAAAGTAGGGATAGAAGAAGACCGTAACCAGAAGCAAGGTGAGAGGAATGCCTACTTCGGCAGCCGTTCCCAACAAGCCCAGCCCCGGTGAGTCATAAATATCGGCCCATGCCGAGCCGCCTCGATACTCCGGATCGTTTCGGACGATGGCATAGTTTCCCCAGCCGACCCCGAGCAAAGGATGGGTCCGGATCATGCGCGGGACGATAAAGGCTCCAGCGATCCTACCCAGGACGTAGTTGTTGTCTCCGTATTGGAAGTTGGAGAGATATTCATACTGCGCGGCGCTGTTGGCATAGACGCTGATGGAGGAGGATATAGAGGGGACAAAAGCCGCGATGCAGACGGCGAAGACCAGGCCCGCAAGCACTGCCACACGAACCACAGCCTGTTTGACCATGAGGGCGTTGAAGAGAAACAGGAGCGCGGCGGCAAAGATGGCGGATTTGGACTGGCTGCCGATCAGTCCGACAGCGACGGCGAGAGACGCCAGGCGGATGCGGCTCCGGCTTTCCCAGTTCTGACGGTACAGAACCATGCCGACCAGGATTTCGCTGAGCAGATAGAGGCCGAAGGGGCCTCCCTCATTGAAGAAGCCGCGCATGCGGTGGCTGTCGAGGTAGGTCCCCAGCTGCATGTCGTAGAAGTAGTTCAGCGGGAAGGTCAGAATGGAGTACATGCAGCCGGCGATGCCGACCCAGAAGTAAACCTTCAGTGTGAAGATCAGGTTCTTCAGGTCGGCGCGGAATAGCTGGATCAGATAAACCATGGCGCCAACATCGATACCGAGTTCAATCATGCGGGAAAGAGTGATCCATACGGGATGTTTGAGAAATGTGATGTCGGAGGGGTAGTAGAAGTCATTGCGCAGAGCGACGAGCGCCAGCACAAAGGCCGCCATCGCGAAGATCAGATAGAGCAGGACCAACGTGAACGCCGGCCGAAGAAGACGGACCTGGAAGCGATGTCGGGGAAACAGCAGCAGCAGCACGCAGAGTTGAAGGAGATAAATCAGCTCCAGGTACTGTATATCCGCCACCTTGAGCAGAATGGTTGAGCTTAGTGACGCAGCCAGAAACAGGAAGATGCGATGGCTGCCGAATAGTTCGACGGCTGAGCCTGCAACCCGCGATGGAGGGTTATGCGCCAAGCATCTACCTCGTGCCGGTTTGTGCGGCGACAGCGGAATACCGCTCTTTGGTGCGCCGAAGGCCGTTCGCGAACAACACCCAGAGCAGGCCCAGCAGTGCGGCAACGAAGGTTCCGACTAAGACGATGAGGGTGCGCGGCGGCCCGGACTTGCGCTCCGGGACGATGGCCCGGTCTACGATCTCGAGTTCCGGCCCGGGGTCCATGGAAGCAAGCTTGGCCTTTTCGTATTGCTGCAACAGCGAGTCATAGAGGGTCTCTTGTTGCTTGAGGTCGCGCTGCTTGCGGGCGTAGTCGAGCATGAGGCCGGGCAGGCGCGCTCCCGACGGGATGCCGGCGGCGGGCGAGCCGTTGGCGCTGGACTGCTGGGTGCTAATCTGCTGCCGGATGGCGGCGATCTGGGTGCGAAGCTGCACCACCTCGGGATTCCCCTCGGTGGAGCTGAGCAGCAGGGTGGAGAGACGGGTCTCAGCATCCTGCAATGCGGCCTGCAGACGCGCGGTGGAGGAGAGGCCTGCCTGTGCCTCACTCTCAGGAAGGATCAGGCCGGTCTTCTCCTGCACTGCCTGCATGTCTGTCTCGGCCTGGGCCAGTTGCTCCTGCTCTGCATCTAGTTGCTCCCGGAAAAACTCGCTGCGGTGCGCGGAAGCCGACGCGCTCATGGAGCCTGTGAGCTGATAGAGGGCGTCCAGATAGGCGTTCGCGATATTCGCTGAGAGCTTTGGGTCGGTGGTGACCACGGCGATGGAGATGAGCGTGTTCTTGCTGACGCTGAATCTGGACTGCGCTTCGAGCCTTGCTCGGGCATCGGCGTAGTAGCGGACGTGGTAGACATCCTTGAGGTGTACCTGGTCGATGACTGAGTCAGACACGGTCCGGCTGGCCAACATTCCAAGATATTGATCGCTGGGGTCCTCGCGCTGAAACAGCGCGCTGGCCTGGAGGGTCTCCGGCGCGGCGGGGGGTTGAAAGACCGCCTCTGCCTGATAGGTCTTTGGAAGCAGCAGGGCTATGCCGAGACTCACGACAAGGCCGGCGATACCCCAGAGGGCTATCGTGGTACGGTCTCGGACGACGCGGGCCACGATGTGCATCAGATTCAACACAATCTCATCGGATGCTGGCCCCGAAGTGCCGCCGACCGCCGGTTGCGAGTGTGCATCCGAGTTCATTGCGCTTCCTTCTTCCATGTACCGTGCCCGATAGGTTGAGGGATACTGCCGGACGAGTTTAGTGGTTGGTTGGACTCCGTGCCTCCAACCCGCAAGATGCTATTGCCCCGCAAGGATGGCGATGCTGGCTGCGCCGATGCCGAGGTTACTGAGAATGGTGGCAATCGAGGTAATCCGCTGCAGGACCGCTCGCTTGTCGATGGTGGGCGGCACCACGATGGTATCGCCGGGAAAGATGCGTTGGTCGCCGACGTTCTTGTACTGACTGCTGATCACCGAGCCGTCCGCGCGGAGCAGGAAGATGCGCTTTCTGTCGGCTTCGCGGTCCGGGCCGCCGGCGCGGCGCAGGTAGTTGTTGACGCGCTGGCCGGGGGTGAAGACGAAGGCGTTCGGGTTGTAAACGTTGCCCTGCACCGAGACGCTGGCCGGGACGCGAGGCACGACGAGGCGGTCGCCGTCTTCCAGGGGAAGATCAGGAACGCTTTCTATACCGCTGCTGTCGGGTTTGAGGTCGAGCACGATGCGTCCGACGGGGGTGAGTGAACGGAGCCGGTTAACAGCGGAGCGAGCGTTGGCCTCGGAGGCAGAGGCGGCCATCTGGTCGGATGCGGTGACGGCGCGCGACTGGTTGGAGGCGGTTACGGCGGAGATCTGTGCGTCGAGCTCGTTGGCGTACTCCTGCAGGCGCTGCTGCTCGATGCGGCGGGTGGATTCGCGCGTGAACTGCGAGCCGTAGAGATAGGCGTCCGGGGTCAGGCCACCGGCGCGGGCGAGCAGACCGCGCAGGGTCTCGCCGGGAAGGATGCTGTAGACGCCAGCGGCATTGAACTCGCCCTCCAGGCGGACGTAGCGTGTCTGGCGATTGGCTGGCCCGCGAATATCGGCTTTGGAGAAGACGGTGACGACGTCGCCGGGCAGTAGAGCCAGGTTCTGGGTCGCATTGCCATTGAGAACCAGCTCGCCGAGGTTGAAGGGGATGAGCGAGGTGGTGAGATTGGCGGTGCTCTGGCGCTCGATGACGGCGTAATCCCAGTCGATGTCCGGAGCGCTGAGCAGAACATCGGTCCGAGGAGCAAAGGGGCCGCTGTTCGCGGTGAGAGCGGCGCCGACGGAGCTGCCGCCTTCGGCGGTGGCGCCGGTGGTCGGGGTTGCCGGTGAGCCCTGGGCCTGCAGCGCGCTCCTCGCCAGGGCGGAGTCGTCCGGGAGATAGTCCTGCGCCAACTGGCCTAACTGGTTGCGCCTGCGCCAGTAGTCGCGGGTGATGAGCGACTGCTTGTCAGGGAAGAGGTCGCTGAGGCGCATGCCGTCGTGCCAGACGTAGCGGCCGGGGTTGGCGACGTTGCCGCGCAGGATGACTGCATCGCGGAAGCGGTCCATCACCGAGGAGACGGAGAGGATGTCGCCACTCTGGAGCAGCTCGGAGTTGCAGCGGTCGGGGCCGATGTCCTCGATGCTGCGCATGGAGTGCTCGAAGACGCGCTCCAGGCGCACCGTGGAACCGGCGGCTACGGCGCTTGGACCGCCGGCGAACTGCAACGATTGGCAGACCGTGGTCTCGCCCTTCAGCTCGTAGATGGCCGGGTCGTCGACGCTGCCAACGACGGCCACTTGCGGGCCGACGAAGGGAATGAAGATGACGTCGCCGGAGACGAGCGGGACATCGTGGGTCTTGTCGCCCTGCAACAGGAGATCGTAGAGGTCGAAGTGGTCGACGGTTACGCCGCCGCGCTTGACCTGGATGTCGCGCAGGGAGCCCTCGGGGAGCGGTCCGCCGGAGGCAAAGACAGCGTTGGTGAGCGTGCTGAGCGAGCTAATGGAGTAAGCGCCGGGACGCCGGGCTTCGCCGACGACGAAGACCTGAATGGTGCGCAGGGAGCCGAGGTTGGTGCTGATGGTGAAGTTGCGGTAGATCTTGCCGAGCTGGCCGCCGAGGTAGTTGTTGAGCTGGGCGAAGGGCAGACCGGCGACGTGTACCGGGCCGACGCCGGGGATGGAGATGGCTCCAGAGCGATCGACGGTGAAGCGGAGCTGCTGGTTGACCTGGCCGGTGAGCTGGACGTTGATCTCGTCGCCGGGGCCGAGGATATAGCTGGGGCTGACGGGGACGTCGGTGACCGGAGCGAAGGTGCTGGGGACGCCGCCAAAGAGCGACGCGCCGAAGATCGGCAGGCGGCGGCCGGTGGTGGCTTCCACCATCTGCTGGAAGTCGGTGAGGCTTTCGTTCGCAGGAGCCTGAGCGGCAGGCGTGGGCTGGATGGTATCGCGGCGGGCGGTCTGGGTGTTGGGCTCTGCGGTGCTCTCATTGACAGGGCCTGGTGCTGTGGCAGGAATACCGGGATTGACGGCTGGAACGGAACTCGCACTGGGCGCAGTTGCACCCGCTGTTGAGGCGCCGGAGGCAGCCTGCGACCGGGCGAATCCGGGAGACCCTGCGCAGGCGGAGAGCGCAACCACGAGAGACAGCATCCTCTTGGCAGCAGCTAGTCGCATCGGATTGGAAGATTTGTGCAGCATTTTCATTTGTTGCGGGTTCAGGCCAGACTCTATCCTTGCTGAGAAGTCGATATAGTGTCCCGACAGCGACTTACGCTCTGCGGGAGATGAGAAACAGTCTACTTGAATGCGTCGCCATGGTACCTGCGCCGGGGAGCCATCGAATGGACTGACTGGATATGATGGTGGTGGAGGCAGGCGATGTCGCGGACGGAGTCAACCATGGTGGAGCTGGGGACGGTGGCCCCGGCCTTTGAGCTAGTGGACGTGTTGAGCGGACGGGCGATGAGCCGCGATGACGTCTTTGCGCTGGGCGGCGGCAAGGGCTTGCTGGTGATGTTCGTCTGCGTCCACTGCCCGTATGTGAAGCACGTGGAGGAGGAGCTGGCCCGGATTGGCGAGGACTACTTTGGCGCGGACGGCGCCGGGCCGATTGCCATCGCGGCGATCCAGTCCAACGACGTTGAGCAATATCCGGAAGACAGCCCTGACAGGATGCGCGAGCAGGCCACGCGGCTGGGGTGGCGCTTCCCTTACCTGCTGGATGAGAGCCAGGAGGTGGCGCGGGCCTATGGCGCGGCCTGCACGCCGGACTTTTTTCTGTTCGACGCGGAGATGCGGCTGGTCTACCGTGGACAACTGGATGACAGCCGTCCGCGGCGGAAGGACTTCGGCAATGATGAGCCGGTCACCGGCCGAGACCTGCGCGCGGCGCTGGATGCGGTGATCGCGGGCAGGCAACCGAATCCGGAGCAGCGCAGCAGTATTGGGTGCAACATTAAGTTCAGAGAATAGCGAATTAAGAGGGGAACACTGTGTACGAGGTTTTGGAGCAGTTGAAGGCTGGGGTGCGGCGGTTCCAGACCGAGGTGTATCCGGCGCGGGAGGCGATGTACACGCAGGCAGCGAGCGAGCCGCAGCGGCCGCATACGCTGTTTATCACCTGTGCGGACTCGCGGATCGATCCGAATGAGATCACAGGGACGGGACCGGGCGAGGTTTTCGTGACGCGCAATATCGGCAACATGGTGCCGACCTACGGCGAGATGCTGGGCGGCGTGAGCGCGGTGATCGAGTTTGCGGTGAGCTCGCTGGGCGTGCGGCATGTTGTGGTCTGCGGACACTCCGACTGCGGCGCGATGAAGGCGCTGCTGGAGCCGCAGAGTGTGGCGAAGATGCCCACCGTGACCAGCTGGCTGAAGAATGCGAGTGCCGCTCTGCCGGTCGCCGAGGCGCTCTATGCGAGTGATGTAAGGGAGGGCTCGGACCGCAGCCTGCTGGAGGAGCTGACCGAGCAGAATGTACTGCTGCAGATGCGCCACCTGAAGACGCATCCGTCCGTGGTAGCGGCGATGGTCGCCGGCAACCTGACGATGTCGGGGTGGGTGTACGAGATTGGCAGCGGCGAGGTGCGGATCGCCCGCGACGGCCAGCAGATCTTCAGGCCGATTGGAAGCGACGGGGCGAAGGGCTAGCGCGTTCAGGGCGCTGCCGGTCTGCGGCTTGGATTCGTCCGGATTGACATTGGCGCGGCCTGCGCTTAACGTTAAGAGCAATGAGCGTTCGTATTGAGCACCGCGGGCATCCCCATCACCATGCGCATAGCGTGTTGGCGGCAGTGTCCAGTGCGGCGAAGTAAAAGCAAGAGCAAACGCCCCATCAGGATTCACGACAGGCCCGCTGACCGCGCATACCGCGAGCGGGCTTTTTGCTGCCCAATGGCGGCTGGGTGCGGCGACGAGATTCGAGAGGATAAAGATGAGTGAGACAGTGAAGATTGATTTTGCGAAGGACAACGGACTGGTCGCCGGCATTGTGCAGGATGCCGAGACCGGTGCCGTGCTGATGCTGGGGTTCCTGAACGAAGAGAGTTACAAGAAGACGCTGGAGACCGGCTTTGTGACCTTCTGGTCGCGCACCCGCAGCAAGCTGTGGATGAAGGGCGAGACCAGCGGGAACCGGTTGCGCGTGGTGTCGGCTGCGACCGACTGCGACAATGACGCGCTGCTGTTTCGCGTTCACGTTGAGGGTGATGGGCTGGTGTGCCATGAGGGCACGGTGAGCTGCTTTACCAAGCCGATTGGGATGGGGAAATAAGGCAAAGGACTTGACGCAAAGTTCGCGAAGTAAACGACAAGTTTCGCAAAGGAAGACAGAGACGATGAGCCATAAGCTGAAGTTGGGAATTCCGAAGGGCAGTCTGCAGGACGCGACGCTGGCGCTGTTTGAGCGCGCGGGATGGCGCATCTATGCGAGCGGGCGGAGCTACTTTCCGACCATCGATGACCCCGAGATTGAGTGCATGCTGGTGCGCGCGCAGGAGATGGCCCGCTATGTGGAGCACGGCGCCCTGGACGCCGGGCTGACCGGCAACGACTGGGTGCTGGAGAACAACAGCGACGTGGAGCGGGTGACGTCGCTGACCTACTCCAAGGCCAGCCGGACGCGCGTGAAGTGGGTGCTGGCGGTGCCGGAGGATTCTCCGTTTCAGAAACCCGAGGACCTGGCGGGCAAGATCATCGCGACAGAGCTGGTGGAGTTTACCAAGCGCTACTTCGCGGAGAAGAAGATTCCCGTGAAGGTGGAGTTCAGCTGGGGAGCGACCGAGGTGAAGCCGCCGACGCTGGCCGATGCGATCGTTGAGGTCACCGAGACCGGCAGTTCGCTGCGCGCCAACCGGCTGCGCATCATCGAGACACTGATGGAGAGCGAGACGCAGCTTATCGCCAACAAGAAGGCGTGGGCCGACGACTGGAAGCGCAACAAGATTCAGACTCTGAGCCTGATGCTGAACGGCGCGATGGACGCCGACGTGAAGGTGGGCTTGATGCTGAACGTACGCAAGGTTGATCTGGACAGGGTGCTGGGTGTGCTGCCGGCGCTGAATTCGCCGACGATCTCGCACCTTCAGGATGAGGAGTGGGTGGCGCTGAATACGATCCTCGAAAACCACCTGGTGCGTGACGTGATTCCCCGGCTGAAAGCCGCAGGTGGGACCGGGATTGTGGAGTATCCGCTGAGCAAGGTTGTTTTGTAGAAGGAAGGATTCGAGATGAGAATTTGGATTTGGCTGCCGCTGTTACTACTGATCGCAGTTCCGGCGACGCGCTTCCTGTGGCAGAAGCTGCGCGAGTCGCGGGCGCAGAAGAAGGGTCTTG
>Ga0302278_10006032_pt1 | contig 11727 bp, 9 predicted proteins | sample III_Bog_N3_2_FD_194543 | JGI IMG/M metagenome (GOLD analysis project Ga0302278, IMG submission 194543) | Peat permafrost microbial communities from Stordalen Mire near Abisko, Sweden - III_Bog_N3_2 | ecosystem: Environmental > Terrestrial > Soil > Wetlands > Peat | place: Sweden: Abisko... | reverse complement strand
ATCGCGAACCAGCAGGCATGCCACCGATGACCCACTCACCGTCTCGGCAAGCACGTCCCACTCTTCCGCATTCCAGCCATCGGTGGACCACCAGTTGCCACTTGCTTTCCAAGGGCCATAGGCCGTGGTCACCTTGAATGCACGCTCGCCATCTCGAAACGCAGCTGGCTTCAACGCCAGCAGTTGAACCCGAACGGCCACCGGCGGCCTCATGCGGCGAAGCGCCATGCGCTTGCGATTCTCCTCCGCCGCATGCGATTCGCCTGAGACTCGAAAGCTCTCCATGCGGAAACTGCCCGGCCTATGCGAATCTTCGAGCACCGGAGAGCCGACACGATCTTCGCCCGCAATAGCTTTCAGCCGCGCAATGGTAACGTCAAGCCGCGATGGCTCCGGTGTTTGCGGAGCAAATAGCCCCAATTGCACCTTGCTCGACTGGCCGGCCTCCGCGCTCAACGTAATCGAGACCACGGCGGCCTGGGGAGGATGCGCGGCAATCTCCAGTTGCAGCAGCTTGAGCAGGAATTTGCGATCGGTGGTGGGGATTGCCGGTCGAATCGTACGCAGATATGCACACTCACCCTCCAGTTTCATGTGTACCGTAAGCGACGCCAGCGAAAGCGCCCGCGCACTGGCCCGTGCAACCAGGCAATCGATCATGCGCGCGCCGGCAAAAAGCAGCGACTCGCTCCGGTCGACCGGCGTCTCAAAGTCCAAAAACTCCTCCAGCCGAAACTCCATCTCAATCGGTTGAAACGTATGCGGTAATGTGCCGCGAGCCAGATCTCGCCATTCCGTGGCCCGCGGCCCCATCCGCGTAACCAGATCCACCTCGGGCAGCGCGGCCAATTCTCCCAGCGTGCGAATGCCCCACACAGCAAAGGTTTCCGCCTGCTCGTCAGGCAGATCCAGAGCCGCCAGCGGTAGTTTGGCCAGCGCCGTTGCTTCCTGCCGGTTTTGAATTATGGTGATGCCGCGCGAATCTGCGGCCTTCAATCGCGCCGTATGGAAGTTGGCGCTCACAGCAACCGAGACGCGAAAACCGGCTGCGGAGTAGGCCGCGCGCAGCCGTTGCGCCAGCCTCTCCGGCGCGCCGAATAGCCGCTCTGTCCCCGCAATGTCCAGAACGCATGCGCACCACGTTCCCCGGCTTGCATCCTCAATTCGCGGAGAGAAATGCGCCGCGCACTCCAGGTATACGGCGCGGGCAGCGGCCTCACACTCAACCGAGCGCGCCACCAGCCGCAATCCCGCCAGGCTTTCAGCTTCGAGCTTTGTCATTCCCAGTTCAGCCCCCTTCAGCCGCGCCAGCCGGTTCAGGGAGCAGACGGTTTCCAGCGGCGGCCTCCCTTCCACCACGGCCACCGGCTCAGCCTCAAGCTCTCCGCGCATACGGATGAGGGACTGCGCGGGAAACTCATCGGCGTGGACACAGGCGTATAGCTTTGACTCCATAGGCTCTATGCTCAAGCGGGTTCTCCTCTCCGCCATGCTGCCGCCGCCGTCCAGCCCGCAGCTGCTGTCCAGCTTGAGGCTGGGGGCTTGCGCGCGCCGGCCAGGGCCATGCGCTGACGGCCACGCCGCACTTCATACTTCATACCGCTCAGCACGGTTTGGCACTCTGCCTCCATGCGCAGCGGCGCGCATTCCAGCACCAACGCGGCGCTGGATTGCGACAACGGCGCCTGTGCGAGCACCAGCAGGGAACAGCGCGTACGATCGGCAGCCTGGCGGAAGCGGAACCAGGTGGCCAGCGGAATTCTCAAGCCGTGTTCCGGCGCGGTCGAGCCGAGGTCCAACACCAGCGCGGAAAAGCCGCCCGCCTGCAGCAGCAGATCGGTTGCGCGCAGAGCCTGGTCGAGGCGGGTCCAGGGCCTTACGCCGTCTTTCGCGCGAGCGCCCGAGTTACGGCAGCGAATCCAAAGCAGTTGCCTCAGCCTAACTCCATTGGCTGCAGCGGTTTCCACGTCCAGGGTATCGTGTGCATCCACCCAGGCGCACACCCGGTCTTCCTGGGTGCGCTGGGCCACGAAGGCGTGCGCCAGGCTGGTCCGCCCAGAGGATTCAGGCCCTGTCACTTCGCTGATTGCGCCGACCGGCAATCCGCCATCAAGGAGCGCATCCACCTCGGCAATTCCGGTAGGCGCGGTTTCGCGGATGGAGCGAGGCGCAGGCGTCAGCGCGGCAGGAAAGCGGCGTTCGAGGTCGTGCTCGATTTGGATGCGAAGTGCAGAGGCGGAAGGCATGGTTCTATATTCGCCATTTATTCGCTATAGAATCGCTCAAAACTCATCCCGTTGTCAAAGGGAATCGGCTGATATTTCCTTATGTCCAATGTTTTCATTGAATTGCATCTGGACATTCGCAGGGCGAAATGCGCCAGGAGATTCTGGCGTTTGAGCCTCTGCTCGGGGTAAAATGTTCTTGCGGCTCATGGGCGGTTAGCTCAGTTGGTTAGAGCGCCTGCCTTACAAGCAGGAAGTCGGGGGTTCGAGTCCCTCACTGCCCACCATGAAAATCAGCTTCTAGCTGCTAGCCTCCAGCTTTTAGCTTTTTGGTCCTCAATTCCGGCCCTGATGTGCGGTCATATGCGTACGCTGGGATGTTCGCGGAGACCGCCCAGCATGTGCATATTGCGTCAGGCAAACGCGTGACAAATCATGCAAAATGCGCATACTCAAGGCCGCTATTCGTGCTTATTGGGCACAAAGAAGCGTGTTTTGCATGCGCATTTTGCGCTCAAAACTGCCTCTGGGGTGAGGAAAATGCATGCACTGCTATCAGTTTGGCGGTGCAATAGCCCCGCGCCAGCCTTTATCCCAGCCCCTCTGAGTTGACAAATGTCAATTTACATTTTACAGTTGGACAGTGATCGAGAGCTTCAAACACAAGGGCCTGCGGAACCTGTTTGAACAGGACGACGGTCGCAGAGTTAGAGCCGATCAAGTCGACCGCTTGCGGCTGATCCTTTCGGCGCTCGATCAGGCCGGAGAGATGCAGGATATGAACCAGCCGGCGTTTCGATTACACCCATTGAAGGGCAGCCGCAAGGGAGTGTGGGCCGTGACGGTAAGTGCCAACTGGCGGGTGACCTTCCGCTTCGAGGGAGGCAACGCCTACGACGTGGATTTGGAAGATTACCATTAGGAGGACGATACGATGCCGATGAAAAACCCCGTTCACCCAGGAGCACTCGCCAAGGCTAATCTGGACGAACTTAACTTGAGTGTGGCCGAGGCAGCGAAGGCTATGAGGGTTACGCGCCAGCAGCTTCACAACGTGATGCAAGGCAGAAGCGCCGTTACCCCTCAGATGGCGTTGCGCTTTGAAAAGGCCTTTGGCGGCAGTGCCGATATGTGGCTGCGAATGCAGGCCGCTTACGATCTTGCCCAGGCACGTAAGCTCCAAGGGGAAATAAACATCCCGCGCCTCGTTGTGCAAGCCTCAGTTTAACCGCCGCAACGTTTCACAAACTGGGAGGGGCGCGGGGCGGAATTTCATTCCAAGGCTGGGCCAAAGATGATCGCCAAGGTACGCCAGTACATTGCGGTTGTGCTGCAAATTCCAATCAGGTAACTCGAAAAGGCTGAATGCCGCGCGTTTAACGTCTCGGAATGGAGAGCGAGATCGGGAACACCCTGCGTCCGGCGGAGTCCGCATGGCGCTCACCCGCCCATTCATGGTAATCTCACTGTAGACACTTGAGAGTGGACCTGAGAAGACAAGAGGAGTAACACACGCCGTGCTGGCGACTGCTAAGAAAACAACCCTGATCGAAAGCTTCCGCACCCACGATTCGGACACCGGTTCTCCGGAGGTCCAGATTGCGATTCTGAGTGCGCGAGTCGCTGAACTGACCGAACATTTCAAGACCCACAAGAAGGATCACGCATCCCGCCGTGGATTGTTAATGCTGGTCAGCAAGCGCCGCCGCCTGCTGGATTACCTGAAGACGCACGATACCGATCGCTACCGCGACGTAATCGGCAAACTCGGAATCCGCAAGTAATCAGAAAGACAACATTGACTCGGAAGCGCCCAGACCGGATTTTGGTCACGGTCCCTGTTTCACCAAGAACCTGGGGCCATGGTGTACCTGGCGAACCGAACCCTTTGCCAGGGCCTGCGCACAGCTATCGGCTGAGCGCAGGCCCTTTGCATTTTCACGGAATGAGTGAAGACGGCATGGTTCGCGGCACGGCCTGCACTTCGGCCAACAGGCAGGGAGAATCCGCTCCCCCGCGCAGATCCCTCTCTCGTGCGCGCGTCCTGTTGCTGGCCGAACAATCTGCACGGCCCATCGCCGGCTCTTCTCCATCCTGTCGCGCCTTCCCATCACAAATTCCCCAAGCGAAAAAACTGAAACGAGGACTCTATGTCTAAGCATGAAGTATCCGTCGAGCTTGCCGGCGGCAAGCGGTTGGTCTTTGAGACTGGCCGCATGGCCAAGCAAGCCTCTGGCGCCGCACTGGTAACAACGGGCGAAACCGTTGTGTTGGCAACCGCGGTGGCATCTCCCGACCCGAGGGAGGGCATCGACTTTTTCCCCCTTACCGTGGATTACCGCGAATACACGTACGCAGGCGGCCGGATTCCCGGCGGCTTTATCAAGCGCGAAGGCCGCCCCAGCGAAAAGGAAGTGTTGACCTGCCGGCAGATTGACCGGCCCATTCGCCCGCTTTTCCCGGACGGCTTCCGCAACGAGACACAGGTTATCGCGCTGGTCTTCTCGGCCGACAAAGAGAATGATCCGGACGTGGTTGGCATCAATGCAGCCGCGGCGGCCCTGGCTCTCTCCGACATTCCGTTCAGCGCCACCGTCGGCGCAGTCCGTGTGGGCCGCGTCAATGGCGAGTTCGTCATTAACCCCACCTATTCCGAGCGCGCCGCCACCACGGTCAACATCATGGTTGTCGGCCACAAAGACGGCATCGTGATGATCGAGTCGGGCGCAAAGGAAGAGACGGAAGAAGTGATTCTTGCCGCGATCGAATTTGCCCATGTCGAAATCAAGAAGATTGTGGCGGCGATTGACGAGCTGGTAGCTCTGGCCGGCAAGCCAAAGCGCGCTTTCACCGCGCCCACAACCGATGAAGCTTATTACGAAGAACTGAAGGCCAAAATCGGCGACCGGCTGAAGGACGCCCTGGACACCAAGATTCATGGCAAGGCGGAGAGCCAGGCGCTGATCAAGGCGATCAAGGATGAGCTGGCTGCCGGGCTTCCCGCCGACGATCCCACCGCGAAGAAGAAACTGGCCACCTACTATGAGTTGCTGCGCGAGCGGACATTCCGCGAACAGGTAACCAAGGAGCGCATCCGGCCCGATCGGCGCGCGTTCGATGAGATTCGTCAGATCACGATTGAAACCAGCGTTCTGCCGCGCGTTCATGGCTCGGCACTGTTTACGCGCGGCGAGACTCAGGCACTGGTGACCGCGACGCTTGGCACACAGGACGACGGGCAGCGACTTGAGAGCTATGAGGGCGAAAAGAAGAAGCCCTTCATGTTGCACTATAACTTCCCGCCATTCTGCGTGGGCGAGACGGGACGCATGACGGGAACGGGACGGCGCGAGATCGGGCACGGAGCACTTGCCGAGCGCGCCATCGCTGCTGTTCTTCCGAGCGCGGAAGAGTCGCCTTACACGATCCGCATCGTCTCCGACATTCTGGAGTCGAACGGTTCTTCCTCCATGGCTTCGGTCTGCGGCGCCAGCCTGGCGCTGTTTGACTCGGGGATCGCTCTCAAGGGCGCGGTTGCCGGTGTGGCAATGGGACTGGTAAAGGAAGGCGATGACTATGCCATTCTTACCGACATTGCAGGCGCGGAAGACCATTACGGCGACATGGACTTCAAGGTGGCCGGCACCCGCAAGGGCATTACCGCGCTGCAAATGGACATCAAGATCGGCGGGTTGACGCGCGAAATCCTTGAGCAGGCGATGGAACAGGCACGCCGCGGCCGGCTCTTCCTGCTGGACAAGATGGATGCGGTGCTGGACGGACCGCGCACCGAGCGCTCGGCCTATGCTCCGCGAATTGAAACCGTGATGATTCCGACCGACAAGATTCGGGATCTGATCGGCAAGGGCGGCGCAACTATCCGCGGCATCATTGAGCAGACAGGCGCCAAGATAGACGTGGACGACACCGGCCGGGTCAGCGTTGCGTCATCCGACGCCGAGGGCCTGAAGAAGGCGCTCGAAATCATTGGCAACCTGACCGCCGTGCCGGAAATCGGCAAGGTTTACCTGGGCAAGGTGGTTCGGTTGGCCGAGTTCGGCGCGTTTGTCGAGCTTTTCCCCGGCACCGATGGCTTGCTTCACATCTCCGAGATTGCGGAACATCGCGTAAAGGAAGTGAAGGACGAGTTGCGCGAGGGCGACCAGGTAATGGTGAAGGTGCTTGCAATCGAAGGAAATCGCATCAAGCTGAGCCGCAAGGCGCTCATCAAGGAACAGAAGGCCAAGCTGGCTCAGTCGGCTCCGGTCGAGGCGGAACCGGCAGGAGCCCCTGTATACGAAGCTCCGGCAGCTCCGGCTAAGCCGCGCCATGAATTCGACGAGCGTCAACCGAGCACCAACCAAAGCACCATTTTGATTGAGGGCGGAGACGATTTCGAAGAGGAGGGCGGCGAGGAATTCGACGAGGAGACCGAGCCGAACTTCAACCGCGTTGAAGGCGCTCCGGTTCCAGTCGGTCAAGCTGTTGGGGCTGGGAGTGGCCGTCCACCGGCGGCGAACAATAACAACCGGCGCAGGCGGCGGAGACGGCCAGGCGGCGGCGGTCGTGGACCTAGCGGCGGCCAGGGTTGATTCGCAGTAGGAGAGATGAAAAGGGAAGAGCCCGGGCGATGAGTCCGGGCTCTTTTACTTGATTGGTTGGCTACTCGATTATTCGGTCGCGCGCCGCAACGCAGCCGGTGGCGGAAGCTTGCCGGATGAAAGCGATTGAGGAGTTGCGGTGGGCTTTGGTCCCTCGAACGTTTCAGACTCGTGCTTGGAGTTATACATTCGCAGGTCTGCCGCAATGCAGAGCGACTCAGTGTCGGAAGCGTCCTCTGGGAAGACTGCGAAGCCGATGCTGGCGCCGATGCGCACCGACTGATCGTTACCCAGTTGCAACGGTTCGGCGAGAAACTGCAACAAAGAGCGGACCACCGTCATGGCACGCTCGCGATCTGTTGGCTCCTCAAGAATTATCGAGAATTCATCGCCGCCCGTTCGCGCCACCGTGTCGGAGCGCCGAACACGCGCCAGGAACATGGCCGCAACACGTTGAAGCACCAGGTCGCCCATGTGATGGCCCAGGGTATCGTTAACCTGCTTGAAGTGGTCCAGGTCAACCACGAGCAGGGCAGTCTGCGATTCAGTCCGCCGAGCGCGTTCGAGCGCGCTGGTGAGGCGATCCTGGAAAAGCCGGCGGTTGGCAAGTCCGGTCAAATGGTCGTGCTGCGCCATATGCCGATTGTGCTCGATCTGTTCTTCAAGAAGCAGAAGGATCATCCCGACAGCCACGACATACTTGGGAAGGTTCCAGACTTCGCTCTCCACGTGAACATTCGGGAAGAATGCCGCCATGATTGGCGCCACCAGGAAGACCGAAGACCAGGCGAGAAATCCGGAATTAGTGATGAATGCGCCAGCGGTGCCGCGCCGGTACATATACCAGAAGTGAATGGCGCATCCAAAGTAGACAGTGAATAGCTCTGCGTTAATCGCCAGTTCGTTACCATTGCCGGGCCGGTTCTGAAAGAGCAGGAGGAAGATCGAGAGAGCGCCATACAAGGCGACTACAACCCAGCGCATTGGGTGGTTGAACTTTTTTAACGCGATCAGTGCGATGAGCAGCGGCAAGGCGCCGACAAGACCCGCAGCCAGATTCAAGGCCCAGGGCGCCGGATGGTCGATTGAAAGAAGAACAATATAGAGGGTGTTTGTTCCCGCCAGCGCCGCCAGCATCCAGGTACTCGACGAGGTTGCCGTGCGATAGGGAACCGATGCCCACGTGAAGAGAATGCCAGCCCAGATAAGTGCGGCGCTTCCGACGATGGCTGCCAGGGTTCCCCAGATGCCTTGAAAGTGCAAGAAGAGAAAAGCGGTGAAGTGAAGGGCAATCATCACCCATCCGGTGAGCCAGATACCGGAGACAAGAGTTGGACTGCGCCGGGCCACAGACGCAAAGGCGCAAATCAGCAGCGCAACTGCAGTGAGGTCCGGAATTTCTGTCCAATTCATCATTTAGGCCTCTAAATTTGACAGCCTTCCAACTTATAGGATCGACCGATTGTCAGAAATTGGGATAGCTCTTTCGTTACATTGGGAAAAACTTTCGAGTAAACCGGGGTAATCGGTCGGAAGCAGCATTCCTAGTGATCGATTCGGTAACCACACTCGAATATTACTGCATTGAAGCGGATATCTCCACTAGACTCAAGAACGATGGCCGCCAGCTTGTACATTGTCGTCGAAGGGGAAGATCCGGGGTTTGACATCTTTGTGAACGGCAAAGCTCTGGCTCGCAACGAAGATGCTCTTGAGCGGTTGGCGGAGCGGCTGAACGTACGCCCTTTGCTGGACTTTTTTTCAGCCGATGAAAACTCCATGGCGCTGTTACTGGAGCAGGGCGCGGGAAACCCCGAATGGGCACGAAATCTTCCACAGCCACAATGGTTCAATGCACCGGAAGGCTTGTCGAGCATTTGTGCGCTGATCGATTTCCTGGTTGCCAATCCGGCGGCCTTTGGCTCGGAGACGCACGCTGTGCAGGCGGAGTTGCGGGAGTATGAGCGCGTGCTGCGAAAGACGGAGCAGCGGAGATTGCGGTGGCATTTGGCGGTAAGCTGGCGTTAAGTCTGGCCCGTCGGCCAGCGCTTCAGTAGGTGGTCGACTCGCCCTCTTTGGAATTGAAGACATTGCCCATGCGCCGGATCCTGGCTCCAACGCCTCGCAGCTTCTCTTCGATGCGTTCGTAACCGCGATCCATGTGGTAAACGCGGTCCAGGATGGACTCACCGTCGGCGACCAGCGCGGCCAGGACCAGCGATGCCGAGGCCCGGAGGTCCGAACACATGACGGCGGCCGCGGAAAGCTTCGACATACCGTGTACAGTGGCCGTGTTTCCATCCACTTTGATATTGGCGCCCATCCGCACCAACTCCTGAACGTGCATGAAGCGATTCTCGAAGATATTCTCCTTCACGACGCTGACTCCGTTGGTCTGCGTTGCCAAGGCCATGTATTGCGCCTGCATGTCGGTGGGGAAGCCGGGATATTCCTCCGTGGAGATGTCAACCGCCTTAAGTGGCCCGTCGGAACGAACCCGGACTGTGTCCGGCCCAAGAATGTCAACCCTCGCGCCGGCTTCGCGTAGCTTGGCGATTACCGCGCCCAGATGAACCGGGTTGCAATTGGCCACAATCAGATCTCCCGAGGTAATTGCGCCGGCAACAAGGTAGGTTCCGGCCTCAATTCGATCAGGATTGATGCGGTGGCGCGCGCCATGAAGCTTGTTTACTCCGAGTACCCGAATCGTAGAGGTGCCTGCCCCCTCGATCCTGGCTCCCATTGCGGTGAGGAGGGCTGCCAGGTCGGAAACCTCGGGCTCGCGGGCGCAATTCTCCATGAGGGTTTCCCCCTCTGCGAGGACTGCCGCCATCAGCAGGTCTTCCGTTCCGGTTACGGTGATCTTGTCAAAGACCAGGTGCGCGCCTCTTAATCGATCGGCACGCGCCTCAAGGTAGCCGTGCGCCTGGGTAATGGTTGCGCCCATCCTTTCCAGGCCCTTGATATGGAGGTCGATTGGCCTGCCGCCAATTGCGCAGCCGCCGGGCATGGCCACGCGCGCCATTCCCGTCCGAGCCACCAGCGGCCCCAGCACGAGGGAACTTGCGCGCATGGTTTTTACGATCTCGTATTTTGCGACGGGGTCGGAGAGATTGCGGCAGCTTATGGTGGTGCGATGCTGCGCACGGCCGTAGCCTAGTTCGACCTCGGCACCCATGGACGCCAGTAACTTGCGCTCGGTTTCAATGTCGCGCACCTGGGGGATGTTTTCGAGCGTAACCACGTCTTCAGTGAGAATGGCCGCGGCCATGCAGGGCAGCGCCGAGTTTTTCGCGCCGGAGACGCGGATAGTGCCGATGAGCGGATTACCGCCCCGAATGACGAATTTATCCATGAATATTGAGCGACTCCTGAGCTTCCAGTGTAAATCGAGGGGCCGGACGGGGAGGAAGGCGGCGCTGGCGGTACCTGCGGCGGCAATAGCGGCCTATCTCCGAGTTATCTCCCGGATTGTGGGGTTTGGCGCTACACTGTACGTGCTATGCCGCTTACGCCTGAAGACAACCAGTTTCTCAAAGGACTTTTCCAGTACCTGCACGAGAAGCCCCTCGAACCGGGGGATCCCCGGTACGTTCCTCTCTATGAGTCCCAGCCGGATGGCGACCCGGTTGGAAGACTGGCGCGGGAGATCCATTATTCGGAATCCGATAGCCGGCAGTTCTTCTCAGGATTTCGAGGCTCGGGGAAATCTACGCAGCTTCTTCGGCTCAAGAAGAAACTCGACGAAGAAGGCTACAGGGTCTATTATGCCGACGCACTGGAATACCTCAACCCAGCCTTGCCCATCGAAATCGGCCAACTGCTCATGCTTCTGGCCGGGGCTTTCAGCGACGCGGTTCAAAGGGAAGAGGGGTTTTCTCTCGCCGGCGAGTCCTATTGGACGCGGCTCAAAAACTTTGCCTCCGCCAACGTCGAGCTTGACTCGGTCGAGTTGGGCCTCTTCAGCGATGTAGCTAAGTTGAAGTTGGCGATTCGAGATGGCGATAGCTTCCGCCAAAAGCTGCAGAAGGCGCTAACCCTTCGTCCGTATGAAATCGATGCCCAGGTGAAGAGGTTTTTTGAGGATTACGTCAAGAAGCTCCGGGAAATCCATCCAGGGGCTGCCGGCATTGTCTTTCTCTTCGATAACCTTGAGCAACTGCGCGGTTCACTGGCGTCGGAACGGGAAGTCATCGGAAGCGTGCAAACGCTGTTTAGCACCCACATCGAACGCCTGGCGATTCCCTATGTTCATGTCGTCTACACCGTTCCGCCCTGGCTGAAATTGCTGATGTCTGCGGCTCCTGTAGAGATTCTGCCCAGTATTACGCAATGGAAGAAGGAAGATCGGTCTCCCGTTGGAAAAGGAAACGGTTGCCTGCGGGAGGTCATTGAGGGGCGCTTCGGGCAGGAGGGATTCGTGCGGTTTTTCGGCGACGATGCCAGAGCCGACGAACTGGTGAAGGTTTGCGGAGGCAATCTGCGCGACCTGATTCAACTCTTGCGGCAGGCCATCCTCCGCGTTGGCAGCCTGCCAATTCCCGAACAGGACATTCAGGCGTCTATTCGCGCCGTCCGCAATCATTTTCTTCCCCTTTCCACAAAGGACGCTCTTTGGCTGGCCGAGATTGCCGAGAAGCGGGATGCGGTTTATGAAGACTCCGACCCAGAGACGATTGCCCGCATATCTCTGTATCTCGACTCGCATCATGTGCTTTTCCTGCGCAATGGCGATGACTGGTATGACGTGCATCCGCTGATCCGCGAGTATGTGGCGGAGATCGCTGCGGGTGAGGCGAAGAAAGCTGAGAAGCGCGAGGCGGAGAAGGCGAGTTCGGAATGAGCGCCTTAGGCGAGCGCGAAGGGGCCCTGCGCGCCGCACTGGCCGCGGAGCAGGATTG
>Ga0302278_10006030_pt1 | contig 11729 bp, 9 predicted proteins | sample III_Bog_N3_2_FD_194543 | JGI IMG/M metagenome (GOLD analysis project Ga0302278, IMG submission 194543) | Peat permafrost microbial communities from Stordalen Mire near Abisko, Sweden - III_Bog_N3_2 | ecosystem: Environmental > Terrestrial > Soil > Wetlands > Peat | place: Sweden: Abisko... | reverse complement strand
GGTACAGGTCCGCATTCTCAAGATCGATCCTGAAACGAAGAAGATTTCGCTTGGTCTGAAGCAGTTGCAGGCGGAGCCGTGGGCCACGGTGCCGGAGCGGTTTCAGGCTGGGCAGCGTGTGACGGGCACGGTGACGCGGCTGCAGGACTTCGGCGCGTTTGTGGAGATTGAGCCGGGAATTGAGGGGCTGATTCATATCTCGGAAATGTCGTGGGGGAAGAAGATTCGGCACCCAAGCGATGTGGTGAAGCAGGGGGATCGGGTGGACGCCGTGATTCTGGGAATCAAGCCAGAGGAGCGGCGGATTTCACTGGGTCTGAAACATGCGTCGGCCGATCCGTGGACCGAGGTGCGGCAGAAGTTCCCTGAGGGTTCGCAAATTGAGGGGCCGGTGACGAAGATCATGAACTTCGGCGCGTTTGTGCAGGTGGCAGATGGGATAGAGGGACTGGTGCATGTGAGCGAGATTGTTGCCGACCGTCGAATCAATCATCCCAGCGACGTGTTGCGGGCCGGACAGGTGGTGAAGGCGCTGGTGCTGGCTATCGACACGGAGAAACGGCAGATCAAGCTGAGCATGAAGCAACTGGTGCCGACGAGCATTGACGAATACATTGCCGAACACAAGTCTGGGGATGTGGTCTCAGGGCGGGTGGTTGAACTGGGTTCCGGCTCGGCCGTGGTTGAGCTGGGAGAAGGAATTCGGGGCACCTGCGGTGCGGCAGCCCTTTCCAGTGCCGCACCAAAGGCTGAGGAAAAGAGCGCTGGGAAGGCTGATCTGTCGTCGCTGTCGTCGTTGCTGAGCGCGCGCTGGAAAGGCAACGCACCTGCGGCTGCGGCCAAGGCGGAGCCGTTGAGCGAGGGTCAGATTCGCAGCTTCAAGATTGTGAAGCTGGATGCAGATGCGAAGAAGATCGAGGTTGAGCTGGCTTAGAGCAGTCTGGCTCACAAATAGGTGTCGTCGATGTAGCACCAGCGCCAGTCTTCGCCTTTTTCGGCGGATTGGATGAGTGGATGCTGCGTGGCGTGGAAATGCGCGCGGGCATGACGGCCCTTCGATGAGTCGCAGCAGCCGACGTGGCCGCACTCCAGGCACATGCGGAGATGGAGCCAGGTGTCGCCACTTTTCATACATTCCTCGCAACCTTTGGTGTTCGGCTTCACCTTTTTCAGGTGCTCCGCGAGGTGAGTACATTTAGCTGCCATGTCATCCTCCAATAATTTGAATCCTGTTCCGTCCTTTGGTTTTATACCTCATTGCCCCACCCTGCAACTGGAACCTTTTTGACTGTCCTGCGACTCGCCGGTATTGGGTAGCCGCGCCTCCGATTTCCGCATAAGGTTTGTCTTTCCATAAGAAATTGAAAGTCAGGACTGACGAACGGAAGATTCCTGCCGATAACCGATATGAATGAAGCTCGTTTTAGAACAGGAGAAGAAACATGCAGATCTCCAGTATCTCAAACGTCGCGCCGTGGACTGCGGAATTGACGACGAATTTGTTCGAGTCAAAACCCGTTACCTCGTCTCTCTCCACGACTGCGGCACACGCGAAGCCCGCGGCATCCACCCCTCACACTGCGGTCACTGATGCGTCCACCGCCGTCCTGGCAACTCCAAGCAAATCAACTGCACACGCGAAGTCTGAGTCTTTTACCGCACCGGTTCAGAGTTCTGCGAGCATTTCAGCGGCAAACACGCTAGCTGGGTACTATTCAGCAAAGTTGGACGGGAGATCTTACTCAGGAAACGTCGAAGAGTCGGATGGAACCTACACTGCATCTGTTATGACCGTACCCATATCAGTTGCAAGCGGACCGAGTGTGGATTCCGCGGAGTCTAACCTAACGGTCGTGATCGACGCGCTCGCCTGAGAGGACTTTAGAAAGGGCCGAGTGTGACAGTTTCGATTGGAGGGAGGAATTGCGCCGTCGCTGTATGCGGGTTGTTTCTCACACTACCCGATATTGTTGTGCAAGTTCAGTGAACTGCGTTACCTGTGCGAAGATCCAGGCTTGGTCGCGGCCTAGTTCGGCGGCTAGAAGTCTGGCCACGGGCTCGGCCATTGCGATTGCGGCATTGGCGTTGAGGAACAAGGCGCGGGTGTGACGAGCCAACACATCTTCAACGGTTCGAGCCATCTCTTCGCGCGCGGCCCACGCTACTTCGGCGGCTATGTAGGGAAGCGCAGGATGGAGCTGTTCAGCAAGGGCTGGTGTGCCGGCAGCAAGAGCGAGTATCTTCTCCGCGTCGGAACCGTAAACCTCAAGATCAGTCAGCGAACCCGAGTCTTTCCTATAGCCGTGGATATGGAGGTTCTTTGTCGGGCATTCGACATCGGGAAGCTTGCCCAGCGTGATGGCGTGATTGACGCAGTCCTCGGCCATGTGGCGATAAGTGGTCCATTTGCCGCCGGTGATAGTGAGCAGCCCCGATGTGTCGACGTGGATGACGTGATCCCGCGAGAGCGCAGAGGTCTTGCCGTCTCCTTTCACGAGAGGACGCAGGCCTACGTAAACGGCCAAAACGTCTGCACGAGTTGGGGGGCGGACAAAGAAACGAGCCGCTGTATCAAGGATGAATTCGATCTCTTCCTCATACGGGCGGGGTTCCAGAGTTGGTGCGTCTACGGGTGTGTCGGTGGTTCCGGCAACGGCGTGTCCGTGCCACGGGATGACGAAAAGAACGCGACCGTCGCTGGTTTTCGGCACCATAAGCGCTGTATCGCCCTTGAGGAATGAGCGCTCGAAAACCAGGTGAATACCTTGGCTCGTAACCATCAGCGGTTCGGCGGCGGAGTCGGCCATGTGGCGGATCGAGTCGGTAAACACACCCGTCGCGTTGATGACAATGCGCGCGGTAAGGGCTAGCTCCTCGCCGGATTCTTCATCGCGCGCCATCACGCCGTTGACGTAACCTTCGGCATCGCGAAGAAGGCCGGTGACAGGGCAGTAGTTAAGCAACACAGCGCCGTGATCGGCAGCAGTCATGGCGAGATGGATAAGCAGGCGGGCGTCGTCGAACTGGCCGTCGTAATAGACTACGCCGCCGCGCAGTTCATCAGGTTCCAGAGCGGGCAGCCGTTCCAGAGTTTCTTCTTTTGAAAGCAGCTTGGATGCGCCAAAGCCGTATTTCCCGGCCAGCATGTCATAAAGCTTCAGGCCTATGCCATAAAAGGGTGCCTCCCACCAGGAGTAATTGGGCACGACAAAAGCCAAATCGTGCACCAGATGAGGAGCATTCTGCCGCATCAAGCCACGTTCTTTGAGGGCGGACATGACGAGGGGAATATTGCCCTGTTCCAGGTAGCGCACGCCGCCATGGACCAGCTTGGTGCTGCGGCTGCTTGTACCTTTGCCGAAGTCGTGGGCTTCGAGAAGGACTACGCTGAATCCACGGGCGGCGGCATCGACGGCGACGCCCATTCCAGTAGCGCCGCCGCCGATGATGGCGATGTCCCAAGGTTCGGAACGTTGGCGAACCTTGGCAATCATTTCTTCCCTGCGCATGACTCTCTCCACTTTTAGCTGCTAGCTTTTAGCTCCCAGCTAAAACCCAGAAGCCGCGTCTCTACTCGCTCCAGCTTCTTGCCCGGCCAACGGCCCGGTTCCACAGCGATCTGCGTTCTCCTCGCTCATGGGCACTCATCTTGGGTTCAAAGCGGGAGTCATTCTGACGTTTGGCCTGCACCTCTTGCGGATTTGCCCAGAAACCTGTAGCCAATCCTGCCAGATATGCCGCTCCCAGGGCTGTAGTCTCCGTCACTTGCGGCCGTACTACGGGGACGCCGAGGACATCGGCCTGAAACTGCATGAGCAGGTTGTTGACCGCGGCGCCGCCGTCTACCCGAAGTGCGGCGAGCGGCGTGGTCTCGGCCTCGACGGCTTCAAGCACGTCGGCAACCTGGAAGGCGATGCTTTCCAGCGCAGCGCGGGCAATATGGCCGGGCAGGGTCTCGCGGCGGAGGCCGATGATCATGCCGACAGCATGTGGGTCCCAGTGCGGCGCGCCAAGGCCCACAAATGCAGGGACGAACACCACTCCACCGGTGTCGGGAACGCTCGCAGCCAGAGCTTCAACATCCGCCGAGGAGCCAATGAGCTTGAGGTTGTCGCGGAGCCACTGCACCACGGCGCCACCGATGAAGATGCTTCCTTCGAATGCGTATTCCAGGCGATGCTGCGCGCTGGCTGCGATGGTTGTTATCAAGCGGTTCTTTGACCGCACAAACTCGGTTCCGATGTTTTGCAGCAGAAAGCAGCCGGTTCCATAGGTGTTTTTCGCTTCTCCCGGACCCCAGCAGAGTTGGCCGAAGAGCGCCGCCTGCTGGTCGCCGGCAATGCCCGCAATGGCGATTCCGCCCAGGGCAAGCGTAGTTGTAACTTCACCCACATTCTGGCTTGACCAGACAACTTCGGGTAGCAGGCTCGCCGGGATATTGAAGATGCGCAACAGCTCCTGATCCCACTCACCCTTGACAATGTTAAAGAGCAGAGTACGCGAGGCGTTGGTCACATCGGTTACATGACGATGACCGCTGGTAAGGTGCCAGATGAGCCAACTGTCAACCGTGCCGAAGGCTAGTTCGCCGTGGTCTGCGCGGGCGCGGGCGCTGGGAACATTGTCGAGAATCCACGCAACTTTGGTAGCGGAGAAATATGGGTCGAGTACGAGGCCGGTGCTATTCGAGACATCATCTCCGACTCCGCTCTCTTCAAGAGTTGCGCATTTCCCGGCGGTGCGGCGGTCCTGCCAGACAATGGCGGGATGGATGGGCTTGCCGGTGGCCCGATCCCAGACAATGACAGTCTCGCGCTGGTTCGTTATGCCGATAGCTGCAACATCACGGGGGCGCGCGCCGGCCCTGCCCAGGACTTCAACAGCGCAGCTTAGCTGGCTGGTGAGAATTTCCATCGGATCGTGCTCGACCCATCCAGGTTGCGGATAGAACTGCTCAAATTCGTGTTGAGCAACTGCGGCGATAGCGCCCGCTTCATCAAAGAGAATTGCCCGGGAGCTGGTTGTTCCCTGGTCGAGTGCAAGGATGTAAGACATCGAAGGAATACCTCGTCGGCAACCAGTCAATCACTTGAGGGGGTGCCGCGGCAAGGCTGTGGATTTAGTGGACTTTGCCGGCGGAGTTTTCCAGGACTACGTTGGAAAGGATGGCGGTGTCGGACTTGTCGGGCAGATGCGAACAGAAGCCGATGCCGACGTAGAAAGGCGCGTCAAGATGCAACTGGACGGGCGGGCCGAATTGGTGCATTGGCTCCCCTTCAAGGCTTACGAATAACGCAAAAGAGTCGCCGCGCTTTTCGATCCCGATGCGCCGGGCCGTGACGGTCACCAGGCTGTCGGGACTTTCGCCGCCGGGACGCCCGCGGCCGCCAATACGAAACTCCATATCCTTGACGCGCATGCCTTTTTCGGGACGTTGCGCCAGGTGGATCATGCCTTCGCCATGGAGCGCAACGATTGCCTCTTTGGAGTCGTCGTCAAGGCTCTGGCGGATGATGAGGACGGCTTTGCGGTCGCCGTAACCCTTGGGATCGGGGAAGGCGATGTTGGCTGCCAGGGAAACATCGCCTGAGGTCTTTTTCCAGAGGTAGCGGAACTCATCGCGCATGTACCAGACGTTATAGCCTGCGGAGTTGATTGTGTATTGGCCAGTGGCTTCGTCATAAGTGGCGCTGCCGGGTACGATGGCGCTCCCGATGTCGGATTGGCCGTCGAAAATGCCGATTGGGGTGTCGAAGTTTTTGCTGGGGCGGTGAAAGTCTGATGGCGGGGCGACCTGGGTGTGGGTTGCCGATCCCGGCTGTGCCCACGCGGGCGAAGCGGGCGCAGGCGTTACCGGAGCTTGCGCGCGAAGTATGCCCGCTATCACGGGGAGGATGAATGCAGGCAAGAAAGCGGCAAATTTGCTGAAGCGGCGGACGCTATGAAAGCCCATAGCAGAAAACTGTAGCAGAACACCGAAGGCTGGACGCTTCCCAATGGATTGAAGGCTCAGGCTTCGGCAATTGCCGCGATGGAGATTCTCATGCCGGGAATCCGAACGGGGAGCTTCGCACCTTGCCGCGCAGGCGGATTTTCCGGAAACCACTTAATCCACTCTTCATTCATCCCGGCGAAGTCCGTTTCCTCAAGAAGGATGACAGTTGCATTCACAATTCGGTCGAGGGATGTTCCCGCAGCTTTGAGGATGGCGGACACGTTTTCCAAGCATTGCCGGGTCTGCTCCTGGATCGTTTCCCCGACTATTTTCCCGCTTACTGGATCGTGCGGGCCTGTGCCTGAGACGAACACGAGTCCGGCTGCCCGCACCGCCTGGCTATATGTCGGCGGCGAAGCCGGAGCATTCTGGGTTCGAATAATGTCTCTTGCCACAAATCCCTCCAGTGTTGCCCCGACGACTTGGATGTATTTTCGGACGCCAGGCCAATTTGGGGTCATGACGAAGCATCGGCTTCCTGAATCTGAATATAAATTGTAAGTTTTCTACCCCTACTTGTTCTCATTGCCGGTGAGCCGGAAGGTAATGGTGCCCCAGAACAGCCGGGCGCGCATCTGCACCGGCAGATGGCGATCGTCGTCGGTATACCAGATCCAGATGTTGCCGCGATTCTTCACGACGCCCGCGTCCGCTGTCGGCTGCACGCGCACGGTCTTGAAGGTTCCGAGAGGGGTTTTGATCTCTTCACGGCCCTCCACCTTCATAGTCACAGGTACGGTATGCAGCGCGTCCACAACGGGAATCACAAAGCTCTGGCCCACTTCCATGGGCTGCGACGAGGCATAATAGACACCGGTAAGCAGATCGGTCAGGCAGCCGGGGATCGCGGTCTCGACGTGCTTGGTTTGGCCGGTAACCATGTTTTTCTCGTCCAGGATCGACTTTCCCTGGCTGTAGTCCATTTTGAGGGTCGAATTGATCTGGCGGTGACCTTCCACGGTCTGTTTGTCGAACTCCTGCGTGCAGCCTTTGTCGCGGTCGAAAGTGGATTGGAAACGGTCACCCACATGGAAGAGCAGGTTGATTGCGCCCACGGTGTCAGCATTGGCGGTCAGGCGTTCACTATTGCCGGTGGCTTCAAAATGCAGGACGGCGGTGCCGGCGGGAAAGACGCGCCAATCCACTGCATAGACAAGGGTCTGTTTTTGCGGGAAGCTGAAGCCTGCTCGCGGAGGGGCGAGCAAACCTGCCTGCTGGGCGCGGGGCACGGCAGCCAAGGCAAGAAAACAAAAAACAGTTGCTACGGTCGTGCGGGTCTTTACCTTCAGCGTGGAACTCCTTAACAGTTTGACTCAATTTGGGCGGGAATCGCTCACCGCAGGCCATGTACAAGCGCACCTAAAACCGGCCTGAGGAACAGCAGGCTGATGTAAAGCAAAGCGGCCCCTATACCTGCATTGTACTCGCGATGCTTGAGATAGAGCGAAAAGGAGAAGGCTCCTGCGCCTGTGCCGGGACCGCTTTGGACATCGGAAGTGGATGCCGGGATCAAACGAGGAATCAGCCGCGGAACCCTGCGGCAATAGGCATCGAATCCGGGGAAAGTGGCTCGCAAAAAGCGTTCTTCCGATGCGATTACGGGAATGTAGATGACGCTGAAACCCAAGGCTAGCACCAGCGCCACCGGCCAACTGAGCAAAGCAACGGCAAAACCGGCGGCAATCAGCATCGACCCCAGATAGAGTGGGTTGCGGGTATAGGAATAGGGGCCGGTCATGGTAAGTTCGCGGTTCTTTTTCACGTATCCTGCGGCATACCCGCGAAGCCACAGGCCGGGCAGCACGAGGCCCAGGCTCCAGGCCACAGCGGCCGGTAGCGGGGCGCGCCGCCAAAGTTCGAACAAGTAGAGCGCGGCGGTTACAAACCCAAGTGGCACTCGAATGCGGCGAGCGATACGCTGCCAGCGGGCGATCCAATCGAGATTGGGAGGCGCCGGTTGCGGGTTGGCGGTTTGGGTCATGAGGCTCTTTCCTCCGCCAGTAACTCATCGGCGGCTGCCAATACGTCTTCGGGAGAAATAGTCAGCAAGCCCGCTTCCGGCTCCGGGTGGCGGGTATGGTCGCGGCGGCTCTCCGGACTGCGCAGCACTTTAAATCTAGTCCCAAATGGCCCGTTGCGGCTGGGGTCGGTGGGGCCATAGATACCCACTACGGGCCGACCCAATGCGCAGGCAAGGTGAAGCGGCCCAGTGTCGCCTGCAATGGCAAGGGTCACCCGGCGTGTCAGTGCGACGAGTTGCTCCAATGTGCAGTTGAGCGGCACTGCTTCTAAAGCTGTTTGGACGATTGCCGCAGCAAGGGCTTGTTCACCCGGACCCGCATTGACGAGAACGCGGAAACCTCGGTCAACGAGGCCCTTCGCCACGGCGCCGTAACGCTCGACAGGCCAGCGTTTCGCACCCCAGCCAGCACCAGGATTGACCAAAATAGCGGGTTGAGAGGCATTGCGGGGTAGAATTTGGTCGACCCACGCCTCCGCGGTCGGATCAACGGGCAGCCAGGGCGCCACCGGTTTCAGATCGTCGCCGGCCACAGCGGAGGCAAGTTCAACATCCTGCTCAATGACGTGTGCACCTTGAGTTTCCACCTGCTCAGTGAACAGCCAGCGCGCGGCCCGCTCCCGTGGCCTGGTCTCGCCGATCAGGCGTTGGCAACCTGCTAGCCTTCCAACCACAGCCGACCGAATCGCTCCTTGCAAGTCGATCACAGTGTCGTAATCACCTTCCCGGAGCGATCTCCGCAAGCTGCTGATTTCATGGATTGTTTTGCGGCTGAGCGGAGATTTTCTCCAATCCCGCGTTGGCGCCACGTGAATCTGGTCGACGACCGGCTGCGCTGGGTTTGGATTTACGGAATTCAGGATGGTTTGACGGCCGGTGCTGCCCTGAGCCGCCAGCAAAGCACGCCAGCGGGGCTCGACAACCCAGTCAATAACCCATCCGGGATGAGTCTGCCGCAGCGCCGTTACAGCAGGCAACGCGTGCAGAATGTCGCCCATGGCGCCCAATCGAACCACGAGCAAGCGGAACTTGGATTGCGTGTGCAAACTCCAATTTTCTCACAGCAGCTGTTAAGAAGGAGAGAGCGGTAACCGTTCAAGAAGCCACTCGATGGCCTCGTCTTCGTGCTCGATCTCGACGCGCAGCCGGGCAGTTTGCAAAGGCAGGGCTTTCGCAAAGGCAGAGGAAAGATCGCCGAGGCGCAGGAAGTCTTTTTCGGTCGTGTAGATCGCAGTTGCTCCCCCGGCCTGGGCGTTGGTCAGCAACTGTTCAACCTCGCGTGCGGTGAACTGGTGATGGTCAGTAAAGGCCTTGCGGACAGCAAGTTGCAGCCCGGCGGCTTCAAGGCCGGCAAAAAACTGCTCGGGACGGGCGATACCGCAAAATGCCGCTACGGGGCCGCGGACACCGCCGATGGGGATTGGAACTTCCATTTTGCGATGCAAACGCCAGATGGGCCCCTGCCAGCCCCACGATCTCAATTCCGCTTCCAACTCCATATCGTTCGCAGGAATTGCAACCACGCTGGCTCGGTGAATGGCCTTCAAAGGTTCACGGAGATTGCCGGCGGGAAGCAGGGAATCCTCCCAGTCCTGACGATTAAGCAACAGAATGTCTACGGTTCGGTGGATTTGGCGATGCTGGAAGCCATCGTCGAGCAAATGGATGAACGGCCTTAGTTCCTCCCCGAGAAATGCGATCGCGGCCGCGTCGCCTTCGGCAAGTACGCCGGCATCATAGCGTCGTGGGGCAACGTAGACCCCAATGCCCCCTTGCGCGATCAAGAGCGGTTCGTCGCCGAACTCTTCTGCCGTCCCAGCGACGGACACTCGTGAGGGGATCTGACTTTTCCGCCCGTAGCCCCGCGAGAGCACGTCCACCTGGAAGCCGCACCGCGTCAACGCGCCGGCCAGCGCGATGATCAGGGGAGTTTTACCTGTTCCGCCGGTGGAGAGGTTGCCAATGCTCACAACGGGATAACGCAGCCGCCGGACTGGATCAGATCTTGTGCCCAGACGCATTTCTCGCAGCCGCTGCGCCAGCGCGTAAGCCGGAATCAGCGGCGCTAGTAGCCTGCGCGCTGAAAAACCTGGCCTCTTGAACGTTTGGACGGGTTGAGCTTGTAGCGGCACAGGTTCGATCGGCATTGTTCCGTTGGACTGGCGATGAGCAGGCTCGGGTTCAATGGGCTGATCCGGGGTAGCCGGAGGGTGAACTGGCCCCGGCTGAATTGCTTTTGCCGCTGCCGGCCCGCCCTCAATCGGTTCAATTTGAATCTTGACGGCCTGAATCGGTCGAGCCTGGAAAGGCTTAGCTTGAATCGGCTCGGCTTGAGCCGGCTCAACTTTGACTGGTTTGGCCTCTTCCGGCCGGATTTGAACAGGCTCGAGTGGGATTGATCGCGCTTGAATTGGTCGAACTGCTGGCGGTGCAGACTGGAAGACATCAAATTGAACTGGTGCGGTTCGAACTACCGACGTTTGAATCGGTTGCGCTTCAACCTGCGGTCGTTGAGTTGGCTGAACTTCAACTGGTTCCGCTTGATTGGCGCCGGGAACCAGGCCCCGAAGCACCCCCACACATCGGCCGGTAGCGCCCGCCTGCTGCTCGAATACCAACCTTGCACGCTCGCCCATTGCGTCAGCCGTCGCACGATCATGCAGCAATTCGATCAGGGCACTGCCCAGCTGCTCCTTTTCAGCGATGCGGATTGCCTTTTGCGCTATAAGGTCTTCCGTGATAGCCCGGAAGTTGGCGAAATGGGGACCCATGACAATCGGGACTCCAAACTGAGCGGGCTCGAGCGGGTTATGTCCCCCGGTTGGAAACAGGCTTCCGCCCACAAACGCTGCCGATGCAAGAGAATACACCGACGCCAGTTCGCCGATGCTGTCCAGAAGCACAATTTGGCCAGCCTGAAGCAGTTTGATCGAACCAGCCGGCTTCTCGCGCCATTCTGAGCGCTTTTTCCACGAATATCCCGATTGTTCCAGCAACCCAGCCACAGATTCGAATCGCTCGGGATGCCGCGGCGCCAGAACGAGTACCAGGCGCGGATCGGCCTCCAACAACTGCGGCCATGCTTCCAGCAGGACGGACTCTTCCCCATCAAGTGTGCTGCCCGCCACGACCAGCCGATTGGCAACTTTCAACGCCTTCAAAATGCGGGTCGCATCCGCCGGTTCCGCGGCGACTACATCGAACTTCAGATTTCCCGCAACCTCAACCGCTTCCGGATTGCAGCCGATGGCCCAAAGCCGGTTGGCATCGGTCTCGCTCTGCGCCAGCACCTGGCTGATCGGCTCGAGAAACGGTCGCCAAAGCCAGCGCAATCGCCGATAGCGCGGCCAGGAGCGATCGGAAATACGCGCATTGACCACGGCCACAGGGATTCCGCGCCGAAAACAGCCGTTGAGCAGGTTCGGCCAGAACTCCGTTTCCGCCAGAACCAGCAGACGAGGCTCCAGGGCGTTGAGGTACGCGCTTACGGCCCAAGGCAGGTCGAGAGGGCAATAGAAAACCCGGTCAGCGCCGAAACGCTCGCGCGCCAGATCCTGACCGGTCCGAGTCGTGGTCGAAATGGCGAGAAAATAGCCTGGCAGCGCTGCTTCGAGGTCCTTGACCAGCCGGCTCACGGCCAGTACCTCGCCCACTGAAACCGCATGAATCCAAATGAGAGGTCGGTTGCCCTGACCTTCAAGGAAGGGGACTTTC
>Ga0302278_10006021_pt1 | contig 11738 bp, 4 predicted proteins | sample III_Bog_N3_2_FD_194543 | JGI IMG/M metagenome (GOLD analysis project Ga0302278, IMG submission 194543) | Peat permafrost microbial communities from Stordalen Mire near Abisko, Sweden - III_Bog_N3_2 | ecosystem: Environmental > Terrestrial > Soil > Wetlands > Peat | place: Sweden: Abisko... | reverse complement strand
GGCTGCACTATACCCGGCCAGATACGATTGCCCACGCCATCACGCTGCACGAAGGGGCACCGCTGGACGAGACCGCGCTGCTGGACACGCAGCGCAACCTGTACAACCTGGCGTTGTTCAGCGAAGTGAATCCCGTGATCCAGAATCCGACCGGGCAGGAGCCGCGCAAGACGGTGCTGCTGCAGACCTCCGAGGCACGGCGCTGGGACGTGAGCTACGGTTTTGGTTTTGAGGCGCAGACGGGGACGGTGAATGGCTCGACCAATGACAATCCCAACGGCCAGACGGGTTTCAGCCCGCGGGGGTTGCTAGAGGTGAGCCGCATCAACCTCTTCGGGCGCGACCAGACGGCGAGCCTGCGCGGCACCCTGGGCTTCCTGGAGCAGCGGGTGAACCTGCTCTACCAGTATCCGCACATTCTGGGTCCCAACTTCAGCTTCAGCATCTCCGGAGGCTACAACAACAGCCAGGATGTGACCACGTACAGCGCGTCGAAGCTGGAAGGCAGCGTACGGCTGACGGAACACTTTCTGGGCGAGCACGCTAAGCTCAGCAAGGCCAACACGTTCATCTACCAGTTCATCTATCGCCGGGTGAAGGTGAACGCCGGCAGTGTCGAGCTGCCGTTCAACGAAGTTTCGCTGGATTCGCAGGCGGTGCGCGTGGGGGGTCCGGCATTTACGTGGATTCGCGACACACGCGATGCCCCGCTGGATGCGCAGCGCGGCACGTACACCAGTTTTCAGGAGTTCCTCTCCTCGTCGATCTTCGCCTCGCAGGCCGACTTCAACGAGGTGGACTTCTCCAACTCCAGCTACTACCGGATCGATCACAACCGGATTGTGCTGGCGCGGAACACGCGCTACGGACAGGAGCGGGCGTACGGGGCGGCAGCGGACGAGCAGATTCCGCTCCCCGAACGGCTCTACGGGGGCGGGGCGAATTCGCATCGCGGGTTTGGGGTCAACTCGGCCGGGCCGCGCGACCCGCAGACGGGGTTTCCGATCGGCGGGGCGGGCGTGTTTGTAAACTCGACCGAGCTGCGCCTGCCTCCGCCGACGCTGCCCTGGGTGGGGAATACACTCAGCTTCGTGGTTTTTCACGACATGGGCAACGTGGTGACCAACGCGTCGGATATTTGGGCGAGCGCGCTCCGCTTCCGCCAGCAAAACCGCGCCGGATGCCGCAACCTGGCCTATGGACCGCCGACCAACCCGCTTACGGGACCGGTGACCTCGACGGGCCAGGAAGGGACATGCACCTTCAACTACTTTTCGCACGCGCTGGGGCTGGGGCTGCGCTACCACACGCCGGTCGGGCCGATCCGGGTGGACTTCAGCTACAACCTCAATCCGCCCATCTACCCGGTAACCTATGATGCAGTGACCAAGGCGAACCTGGCCGTGCCGTACGTGGGCGAGGGCGCGCACTTCAACTTTTTCTTCAGCCTGGGACAGAGCTTCTGATGCGGAGTCGCCACGCCAACCCGGAGACGAATCGCAAGCCGCGCGGAAGGCGGCGGCTTCGGCTTGCCGGGGCGCTGCTTTTCGCCGCAGTTTTGGCTTCCGTGGCCCACGCGCAGCAGGATAGCCCCGCACCGGCGGCGAAGCAGGCGGCCAGCCGCGCCGCGACCCATCCGACCGTCTCCGCGGAACTGGACCGGGTGATCGCGGTGGTGAACAACCAGGTGGTGCTGGCCAGCGACCTGGACGCGGAGATGCGGCTGTTTCAGCTGCTGCCCCGGAGCAACGGCCGCGAACTGGAGCCGGCGCGGGCGCTGGAGAGGCTGACGACGCGCGCGGTGATCGAGCAGCAGATTCTGCTGGAAGATCCGCATGGGATGGATGTCACTCCAGCGGAGCTTGAATCGAGCATTACCGAGTTGCGCCAGACCCTGCCCGCGTGCAAGCAGCGCGACTGCGAGAGCGAGGCGGGATGGGCCGCGTACCTGGCCAGCCTCGGGCTGTCGCCGGAGCGGGTGGCCGCGTACTGGACCAACCGGATCGCGATTCTGCGCTTTATCGAGTTGCGTTTCCGCAGCGGAATCCGCATTGCGCCGGAAGAGATCGAGAAGTATTACAAGGAGACGATGCTGCCCATGTACGCGACGCCGGGGGCCGCGCCCGCTCTGGACCATGTCTCCGCCCGTATCCAGGAGATTCTGCTGCAGCAGCGGGTCAACGAGCTGCTGAATGAGTGGCTGAAGAGTTTGCAGGATCAGGGGCAGGTGGAGGTGCTCGACCCGGCGCTGCGGGTCGCGGTGGAGGCCGCCACTCCCGCGCCAAAGTCGGCGCAGCCGGACGGGATCGCGACCAAACCTGGAGGCGGAAACGGGGGTGGGCATGAGCCTCTCTGACGAATCTGAGGAAAAACGGAAGGCGCCGCCGGACTCGAAAGGCCGGTCCGTGCGGGATGCGGAGGTGGAGGCCTCGCTGTCGGAGGAGTCGGCTTCGGAGCGGGTTTCGGAGCGTGTGGAGAATATCGCCGCCAAGCTGCTGCCGCGGCGGAGGCGCGTCTGGCTTATCAGCACCGCGATTACGGGGGCGATTCTGGTCCTGCTCGTCATTTCCGGCATTACTTTCCTCTACTTCTGGGCCAGTTCGCCGGCGTTCGAGGACCAGGTCCGACGCCGGGTGATCGCCACGCTTGAGGAGAATACGGGCGGGCGGGTGGAGATCGCCAGTTTTCACTGGGATATCCTCCATTTGAGCTTTGACGCATCGGGTATCACGATTCATGGCCGGGAGGGGCCCGGCGAGGAGCCTTACGCGCATGTGGGACGGCTGCACGCCGAACTCGGCGTCTTTGGCCTGTTCACCTCTAAACGGCGCGTGATTCTGCACTCGCTCGACTGCGCGGAGCCGGCTTTTCACCTGATCGTCTACCCCGACGGGTCGACCAACGCGCCGCAGCCCAGGATCAAGCCCAAGCCGGGGAAGCCGGTGCTGGACACTATCTTCGACCTGCGCATCGGACAATTCACGGTGGAAAACGGCTCGCTTCACATCGCCGACAAGGTCATCCCGCTGGATTGGCAGGTGAAGCACGCGGCGGTGAACCTGGCGTGGGCTTCGGCGATGGGGGCGCAGCCTGAGCCGGGAGCGGAAGCCGCCGGCGAGCCGAGCGGCCTTTACCGCATGACCGTCAGCCTGGGCGAGTTGAGTTTCGCCCAGGGGCCGCTGGTGGGCAAGGCCGCCCCCATGATCGGCCACCTGGACCTGATTGCGCTGCTGGCGCACAACAGCCTGCGAGTCGAGTCGATGAATCTGACTTCTCTGAACCGCACGCTGACCATGCGCGGCGGGGTCTCGGACTTTGCCCACGCCCGTTGGGATGCTCAGGCGAGCGGCGAGGTGGATGTGCGCGTCTTCGAGGGCGCAGCCGGATTTCCCTTTACTCGCGCCGGCATCGTCCGCCTGGATGCATCGGCGAATGGGCGGGGAGGGGAGTTCGAGATCCTCGGCGGACTGACCGGCACCAATATTCACTACGAGCAGCAGCCCTTCGTCAATACTCAGGTCCGCGACCTGACCGCGCGGTTCCGCGCCACGGCGAGCCAGTTGCTGGTTTCCGATGTGCGGGCGCATCCGGTGACGGGCGGGGAGGTGAGCGGCGAATTCTTCTATGACAACTGGCTGGTCTTCACGCCGCAGCCGGGGAGCAAAGAGGAGTTGCAGTTCCGCCGAACGCACACCAAGCCGCCCACCTCGACGGGGAGGATTCGCGGCAAGATCAGCGGCATGTCGCTGGACGGAATGCTGGTCCAGCTCGCCGCGCCGCAGTATCGCAAGCTGGGGCTGGACACGATTGTCTCCGGGCCGGTGAATGCGGACTGGACCAACATGGCCACGGATCTGACGATTGGCGGGAAACTGGCGCTCGTGCCTTCGGGCAAGACCATCCCGGGCGAAGCTCCGGTGTATGGCACGATCGACGGCCTCTTCCACGCCAACGAGGGAGCGGTCCACGTACAAACGCTGGACGTCCATCTGCCGCACACGAGCCTGGAAGGCAAGGGACTTCTGGGCGTTTTTCCCATCGACCGCGCCTCGGAGATGGATCTGGACCTGATTTCGACCGACCTGAGCGAATTCGACCCCGCCCTGCGGGCGCTTGAATTCCACTCGGGAACGCGGGTCGGGACGGCGGCGCTGCCGGCGGTGCTCAATCCCAACCCGCCCGGCGCCAAGGTGCTCTCCGGACAAGCGACGTTTCATGGCCAGCTCAACAGCTCGTGGATCACGCCGCGGGTCGATGGGCGGCTGACGGCGGTGAATATTGGCCTCGAGATTCCCCCGGCGACCGCCAACGGGCCGCCGCGCTTTTTCGCGTGGGATTCGGTGGACGCCGACGGCATATATTCCCCCGCGAGCATCGTGATCCGGCACGCGGCGCTGCATCGCGGATCGGCCAGTCTGGAGGCGCAGGGCCGGATCGACTCCAGCAACCCCAGCTACAACCTGCTGAACCCCGCACCCGCGTTCGATGAGAATTCGTCTTTGCAGATCAAAGCCGACGCGCGCCAGTTTCCGGTGGAGGAGCTGCTTCCGCTCGCCTCGGTGAGCGCGCCGGTTACCGGGACGCTCAATGCGCATTTGGAATTTCAGGGGCAGGTGAATGCGTTGGCCGGCAGCGGTACGCTCGATCTGCTCAAGGCGAAGGTTTATGGAGTGCAGCTTGACCGCTTGCGCGCGGCGGGAACGCTCCAGAACAGCCAGATCAAGCTCACCAGCTTCTCCGTCGAACAGGGAACCGGCCGTCTCACGGGGACAGGCGGATACGACCTGCACACGAATGCATTTCAGGTGGACGCGCGCGGCGCATCGATCCAGTTGGCGAGCCTGCTGGCCGCGGGGGGTCAGACGTCCGACATCAAAGGACAGCTGGCCGTTACCCTGATTGGCGACGGCACTTTCGACAATCCGCATGTTCAGGCCCGGGCCACCCTGAGCGGGATGACTGTGGCCTCGGAGCCGGTCGCCGACTTGCTCATCAATGTGTCGACGCGACCGCATACGCTTCTTTACGATTTGAGTTCGCATCAGGTGGCCGGGGTCTTCACGGCGCATGGGGAAACGACCCTGAATTCCGATTTTTCCACGAAGGCCAAGCTGCAGTTCTCCAAATTCGATATCGGCGCTCTGCTCAAGCTGCTTAAAGTGACTGGAATCAATGGCCAATCGGACCTGGAGGGAACGGCTCAGGTGGATGGGCCACTGGCGCACCCGGAGAAGCTGACCGGCGAGGCCAGCCTGGCGGAGCTGGCGGTGGTGATCGAGGGAGTTCACCTGGCCAGCAAGGGCGCGGTGCATGCCAGTATCGCCAATGGAGTGGCCCATCTCGATCCGGTCGAGATTACCGGCGAGGACACCGACATCAAGCTGCGCGGCTCGCTGGGGTTGACCGGGAAGCAGCAACTGGACGTGGTGGCGGATGGGTCGGTGAACCTGCGCCTGGCCGAATCGATCGACACGGACCTGAATGCCTCTGGGGTCACCAGCTTCCAGATGGAGGCCCATGGGCCGCTGCTCGCGCCGATCCTGCAGGGCAAGGCGGAGTTCCGCAACGCTTCGCTGGCGCTCGGCGACTTCCCCAACGGGCTTAGCCAGATCAACGGGAGCCTCGAATTTATCCAGAACCGGCTAGAAGTGCGCTCGCTGACGGCGATGAGCGGCGGAGGGCAGCTCAATCTGGCCGGCTATCTCGGCTTCCAGCGTGGGCTCTACGCCGACCTCACGGTGACCGGCCTGGGCATCCGGCTGCGCTATCCGCAGGGCATCAGCTCGCTGGCCGATGCCCATCTTCACCTGCAGGGGCCGCAGAGCAACCTGCTGCTGAGCGGCGACGTGCTGGTGACGCGCTTCGCCATCAACGACGAGCTCGACCTGGCCGCGCTGACCGCGCAGGCCACGGCGGTGCAGCCGGTGCTCTCGCCGGACGCGCCCAGCAACCACGTCCGCCTGGACGTGCATCTGACTTCCGCGCCGCAGCTCAACTTCCAGAATGCCTATGCCAAGCTGGCCGGGGACGTGGATCTGCACCTGCGCGGGACCATCGCCGCGCCGTCGCTGCTGGGACGCATCTCGCTGACCGAGGGCAGCGCCAGCGTGGCCGGCACGCGGTACGATCTGGAGCGCGGCGACATCAACTTCAACAATCCGGTGCGCATCCAGCCCAACATCGACCTGGACGCGACGGCGCGCGTGGAGGACTACGACATCACGCTGGGCCTGCACGGGACCACCGACAAGCTCAACGTGACCTACCGCTCGGAGCCGCCGCTGCCCGAGGCCGACGTGATCGCGCTGCTGGCGCTTGGCCGCACCTCGGAGGAGGGAGGCGTGAACATGCAGCAGCAACAGCAGGCCGGCGACAACCCGACGACCGACGCCTTGCTCGGCGGCGCGCTCAACGCGACAGTATCCAATCGAGTCCAGCGCCTCTTTGGCACCGGCGCCGTCAAGGTCGACCCCAACTTCATCGGGACGATCGGCAACTCTTCGGCCCGCGTCACGGTCGTGGAGCAGATTGGCCAGAGCCTCACGTTCACCTTCGCCAGCAACGTCAACTCCACCGCCCAGCAGCTCATCCAGGCCGACATCGCCATCAATCATCATGTTTCGATGCTGGTCACGCAGGATGAGTCGGGGATTTTCTCTGTAGTTTTCAAAATTCGGCGGCGCTTCCGGTAAATGCAACTTTTGGGCCATTCCGGTGTTCTAACCACCAGAAGCCGCGACGATCCGGAAAACAATCCGGAAGCGGCTTTCAAGCGTTACTACCAGGAGGACACTCGCATGAATCCCACTCGGATTTCCGGAAAGCTCGCACTCACCGCTATCTTCGTTGGGACCCTCCTCAGCCTTCCCCAGCCTTCGTTTGCAGCTCCCAGCCCCATGGCCGCCGCGCGTCAGGAAGATGAGAATTCGGTCTCAACCGCAGTCACCGCGAAACTCAACAAGAAACAGTTCCGCGATGTAAAAGTCACGGTCGATAACGGCATCGCCACGCTCACCGGCTCCGTCGACCTATACATCGACAAGGCCGAGGCGGCCAAGAAGGTCCAGAAGGTGAAGGGCGTCACGGCCGTTCGCAACCAGATTGAGGTCTCAGGACCTACCGTCCCCGACGACCAGCTTCAGGCCAAGCTGCTGGAAAAGCTGGAGTATGACCGCGTCGGCTACGGCAACGCCTTCAACGCCATCTCCCTCAGCACCCAAGGAGGAGTCGTCACCCTTGGTGGCCATGCCCGCACCTATGTCGATAAAGACTCGGCCCTGGCGCTGGTGAGCACCTATGGCGGGGTGAAGGATGTGGTGGACGAGATTGAAGTCGATCCCACCTCAATGATGGACGACCAGATCCGCATGCAAGTGGCGCGGGCGGTCTACGGCTACGGCACGCTGAACAAGTACGCGATCGACCCAGGAAAGCCGATCCGCATCTCGGTGCAGAACGGCAAAGTGGAGCTTTACGGCGTAGTCGATTCGCAATCCGACAAGGAGACAGCCTTTCTCCGCGCCAACGGCGTTCCCGGGGTCTTCAGCGTGAAGAACTATCTCCAGGTGGCCAACCAGTCCGGCGAAAGCAAGTAATTCCCGCGGAATCCGACAGGGGCATCCAGAAGAGTCTGGCGCCCCTGTGACTCTTTTGGATTTGAGCCGCATTCAGCCGGCTTGCCCGGTTCCTCGATCCATCATTTTCCAATTCCGCTCAGCGCCACCGACTGTGGCGACGCGGCGCCATTGTCTGCGATGCTGAGTGTGGCCTTGAAAGCACCGATTGCGGCTGGTTTGAACGCGATGTAGACCTCACAACTGGCCGCCGGAGCCAGGGTTGCGCCGCAGGTTTGCAACTGCACGAAGTCGGTGGGATTGGCCCCCGCCAATGTGATGGAGCTGAACGCGATCGTGGCCGTGCCGGCGTTGGTGACGGTGACGGCTGCGTACGTCGAAACCGTTCCGTGCGTGGTGGCCGGAAACGCCAGGCTCGCCGTGCTCAGCTTCAGCGCGGGTGGAGCCGCTCCGGCGCCTGTCAGCGCCACCTTATGCGGAGATCCGGCGGCATTGTCCGTAATGATCAGGGTTGCCGCGAGCGCCCCGGCCGAAGCCGGTTTGAATGCGGCATACAACGAGCAGGAAGCTCCCGGCGCGAGCGAGGCTCCGCAGTCTCCCAACCAAAGGAAGGAGGTGGCACTTGTGCCGCCCAGCGCGATCGATTTGAGGGTCAAGGCCGCCGTGCCCGAATTCTTCAGCGTGGCAAGTTGCGCGTCGCTGGTTGCGCCCGTGATCGTGGCTGGAAAGACAATTGACGCGGGTGTCAGGGTGACAGCCGGAGCGGTTCCGGTGCCGCTGAGCTTCACCTGTTGTGGCGAACCTGTCGCATTGTCGGCAATCGCCAGCGCCGCCGCCAGCGCGCCCGTCGACAGGGGTTTGAATTCAACAGACACGGTGCACGAGGCTCCCACGGCGAGCGAAGCGCCACAGGTCGTGGCGGACTTCAGGAACGATGTCGCGTTGGTTCCGGTTACGGTTTCCGAAGTCAACGTCAAGGCCGCAGTGCCCGAGTTCTTCACCGTCAGCACCTGGGCCGCGGTCGGGGTTCCAACCATGGTTGCGGCAAACGTAAGCGAGCTCGCCGAAAGCGTCACCGCCGGGGCGGTGCTGGCAACCCCGGTTCCGCTTACCTCAACGGTCTGGGTGCCGGCTCCATCCACGACGCTGAGCGTGGCCAGCAATGCGCCCACAGCTGCCGGTTTGAACGAGAGAGTCACGGCGCAGCTCGCCCCGGCGGCCAACGTCGAGCCAACCGGGCAGGTTGTGGATGCCGCAAACGAGCTCGCATCTGTCCCGGTGAGCTTGACCGAGCCGATTGTAACCGCGGCCGTACCGGCGTTCTTGAGGGTAACAACCCCTTTCGTCCCGCTCGTCGTGCCCACGATCGCCGTCGCGAACCCATAGGTTGTGGGCGACACCGTCACGGCGGGTGCCGCGGTTGGCCAGGCGTTCACCAGGTTGGCCGCATTCACCGAGCCCAGACCGGTCGCCAGATCGTAGCCCGTCGACGTGCTGTATCCAGTGACAATGCCGATTTTGTCCCCGGACGTCTTCACTGCGCAGTTCAGGGAGCCGCTGAGGCACGGCATCGCGTTTGTGCCGGTTGTGGTGTCGTAAAAGATGCAGCGATTCCCGTTCGCGACGGTGTTCGCGTTGCAGGCGCTGAGCGTCTCTTTGGCGGCGAGGCCATAAAACACCGGGTTGGCCAAGCCCTGATACGCGCCGCCGGCTTTTTGGACGACCAGGGCCATGATGCCCGCCATGGCGGGCGAAGAGACCGAAGTGCCCCCCACCTCCTGCGCCACGATGTTGGAGCCCGTGTAGTCGCATGTTTTGTCGGGTGAGTTGGACGAGACGCAGATCAGATAGGCGCTGCCGCCATTGCCTGAGGGCAACCCGCTGGAGGCGAAAAGTGAGACATCCGGTACGTCGCGCACCTTGTCCGCCGGCACGCCTGTGCCGGTCTGCCAGGCAGGCTTGGCATAGGCGCCGGTACAGCTCGCGAAAGTGCCCTTGTTGCTCAGACAGGAACTCTTGCCGCCGCTGCCTCCCACAACGCGCACCATCTCGTCGAGTCCGGCCGCAATCGCGTTATTGCAGAGTGCCTCAGAGGATGTTTGTCCGGTGTAAACGTAGGTCAGTAGGTAACTGTCGGTGCAGGTCGAGTTCCAGGGAATCTCGGGAATATAGCCGATGGCGCTTGCATGGCTGGCCGTGTTCGCCGTCCAGTATTTGCTGTAGGGGTCCTCCTGCCACACAATGTCGGTGCCGCCCACTCCCGTTACATAGGGGCTGGAGACGAATCCGTTCACCTGCAATCCATTCTGCGCGGGATTTGGATAAACCGTGGCGTCCGAGTTGTCGCATCCAGTCGAGCCCTGGTCGCCGGCGGATTCGAAGATGCTGATGCCTTCCGCCGACCCCTGTTGATACATCGCATTCAGATTGGCATTTCCCGCCGCGGCCAGCCCCGCTTCGCAGGTTCCGTAGCTTCCGCTCATCACCGGCGCAACCTTGTTATCCACGATGTATTCCATCGAAAGCAAGCCGCCGAAGCTCGTGGCCGTCCCTTTGCTCGCGACCACCAGTACGGTAGCATCTGGCGCCGCGGCTCCGGCCCATTCCGTGTCCAGGGTGTTTTCGACGACAGCTCCCTGGATTGTTCCCGGATCGGCCCCATTCAAAACCATCCTGGCCGTCCCGGAAAACTTGCTCAGCCCGAAAAAGGTCCGGAAGGTCGCAACGTCCTTCAGGTTGATGTCCGTTTCGGCGGCAATGGCGATCGATATCCCCTTGCCGGTAATCCCCGCGTTCCACAGCGGAGTTAAATTGTACATCGCCGCAAAATCGTATGGCCCGATGTCTTCGTTGTTAATCCCGCCGCTATTTGGGTCGGAGAAGACATAGTTCGCTTTCGGACCCTGCGCGGGAAGTTCGATGGGCGTTACCTTGTGGGTCGCCTGCTCCATGCGCACAAATCGCCCCAGTTCCGACTGGTGCCTGGGGAAGAAATCGTGCAGCGACGCAATGCCGGTCACAACGGGCGAAAGCGCGGCGGGAATTTGCGGGTCACGATTGTTGGCAATGTGCGCGCGGCCATTCACCAGGTAATGGTGCAACTCCGTCTGAAATGCTTCGCGCACTTGGCCCGCCGTTCCGGAAAACTCGATCGTGACCCGTCCCTGCGAAACCCCGTCGATGCGGAAGCCCTGGTTCTGGAGCCAATTGGTGACTGCGGCCATATCGCTGTCCGAAGGCCCGTAGAGCCGGCCGAACTCTTCCGGCTCCAGCCAGTGATGAAAGTTCGGGGAGGTGGGATCGACCTGTTCCGCCATGAATGACTCGAGAGCGGCCTCCTGCTCGGCGCTTCGCTTCAGCACCAGTTGCATCCTGTCGAGGGAAAGCTGCGGATCGACCGGCCCGCGGTCGAACTCGGCCCGCGCCAGATAGTGCGTATTGCCCGTGAGCACGAGCGTTCTGCTCTGATCCACTCGCTCCACAACCCGGGAAGGCGCGGCGGAAACCTGGCCGGGCGCGGGAATACAAAGGCAAATTCCCAGGGCCAAAAGAATCGATATCGTCAAGTGCTCCTGAATTCGCAAATCATTTTCCTCGTGGACTTTGCGCACGGCTTTAAGATTACCTTTGTTTGATGCCGCCGAGACGAAATACGATGGATGGCGCCGCATTTCGCGTTTGGCACAAGACGCGTTCCTCTGCGATACTCTTGAAACGCCGCGGGAGGAGGACTTTCCCCCGCTCCGAACTTTTGGAGGAAAGATGAATCTCCTTACTCGCGCGCCCTTGTCCAACTGTCGTGTATGGTTCATCCTTGCATGCTTCGCCCTCACCTTTTCCGAGCCGCTCTCCGCGCAAACTCCCCCGGACAAGGCCGGCTGCAAGGATTTACCGGTCGTCTCGCGTTTTCCCGGCTCCTGGATTACCGACTGCAAGAACATGGCGGATGATGCCTACAACTTTGTCATTACCCAGGAAGGAGCCCATAAGTCGATCGAAGGGCAATTTCAACAGGTCAGCTACGGTTACCCCAAGACCGCCTCCAAACCGCAGGTTGTCCGCAACATGAACACGGCATTTCACACCGCAGGGTACCCTTTCGTCTATGACTCGGGAAGTTACGGCGACTTTACCGTGCATAAAGGCAACACCTGGATCATGGTG
>Ga0302278_10006014_pt1 | contig 11751 bp, 7 predicted proteins | sample III_Bog_N3_2_FD_194543 | JGI IMG/M metagenome (GOLD analysis project Ga0302278, IMG submission 194543) | Peat permafrost microbial communities from Stordalen Mire near Abisko, Sweden - III_Bog_N3_2 | ecosystem: Environmental > Terrestrial > Soil > Wetlands > Peat | place: Sweden: Abisko... | reverse complement strand
GAACCCGCAATATCGGCATCATGGCTCACATCGACGCCGGCAAGACGACGACGACCGAGCGCGTTCTCTACTACACGGGCGTCAACTACAAGATCGGTGAGGTCCACGAGGGCGCCGCGACCATGGACTACATGATCCAGGAGCAGGAGCGCGGCATCACGATCACGAGCGCCGCGACCAACTGCTTCTGGACGCCGCTCGACGGGCCGTTCGGCGGCATCGGGCATCGCATCAACATCATCGACACCCCCGGCCACGTCGACTTCACCATCGAGGTGGAGCGGTCGCTCCGCGTGCTCGACGGTGCAGTGGCGGTGTTCGACGGCGGCAACGGCGTCGAGCCGCAGAGCGAGACCGTCTGGCGCCAGGCGGACAAGTATCACGTGCCCCGCATCGCGTTCATGAACAAGATGGACAAGGTCGGCGCCGACTTTCTCATGTGCGTCAACTCGATGAAGGAGCGCCTGGGGACGAACCCGGTGCCCATCCAGTGGCCGCTCGGCGAAGAGGATCAGCACAAGGGGATCATCGACCTCATTCGCATGAAGGCGGCGGTCTTCGACGACTCGGTCAAGGGGCAGAAGTTCGAGTGGATCGAGATCCCCGAGAACCTGAAGGCCGTGTGCAAGGAGTGGCGCGACAAGCTCATCGAGAGCTGCGCAGACGTCGACGACGCGATCATGGAGAAGTACCTCGAGGGGAAGATCTCGGAGATCACCGAGGCCGATCTCCACCGAGCGCTCCGTGCCGGCACCTGCTCGTTCAAGCTCGTCCCCGTCATCTGCGGATCGGCGTTCAAGAACAAGGGGGTCCAGATGATGCTGGACGCCGTCGTGAACTACCTCCCATCGCCGGTGGACGTCCCCGCGGTCGAGGGCATCAACCCCGACAAGCCGGACGCCCCCCCGCAGACGCGCAAGGCCGACGACGGCGCCCCGTTCAGCGCGCTCGCCTTCAAGATGCTGAACGACCAGCACGGCAACCTGACCTTCTTCCGCGTCTACTCCGGCAAGATCCAGAGCGGCACGATGGTGCTCAACTCGACGCGCAACAAGCGCGAGCGCATCGGTCGCATCCTCCGGATGCACGCCAACAAGCGCGAGGAGCTCTCCGAGGCCGACGCCGGGAACATCTACGCGGCGGTCGGCCTGCGTGACACGCGCACCGGCGACACGCTGTGCGACGAGAAGCACCCGATCATCCTCGAGAAGATGATCTTCCCCGAGCCCGTCATCTCCCTCGCGCTCGAGCCGAAGACCAAGGGGGACGTCGAGAAGCTCGGCATCGCGCTCCAGAAGCTCGCCTACGAGGACCCCTCGTTCCGCACGCACACCGATGAAGAGAGCGGGCAGACGATCATCGCCGGCATGGGCGAGCTCCACCTCGAGATCATCGTCGACCGCATGAAGCGCGAGTTCAAGGTCGAAGCGAACGTCGGCAAGCCCGAGGTCGCGTACCGCGAGTCGATCTCGAAGAAGGCGCCCTGCGAGTACAAGTACGCCAAGCAGTCGGGCGGCCGCGGCCAGTACGGTCACGTCGTCATGGAGATCGAGCCGGCCGAGCGCGGCGCGGGCTTCATCTTCGAGAACGACATCGTCGGCGGCGTCATCCCGAAGGAGTTCATCCCCGCGATCGAGAAGGGGGTGAAGGACGCCATGGCGCGCGGAGTCCTCGCCGGCTTCCCGCTCGTCGACATGAAGTGTCGCCTCCTCGACGGCAGCTATCACGACGTCGACTCGAGCGCGCAGGCCTTCGAGGTCGCCGCGTCGCTCTGCTTCCAGGAGGGGGCGAAGCACGCCGGCCTCCACCTCCTCGAGCCGATCATGAAGAACGAGGTCGTCGTCCCCGAGCAGTACATGGGCGACGTGATCGGCGATCTGAACTCCCGCCGGGGCCGCATTCTCGGCATGAGCCCGCGAGGAAACGCCCAGGTCATCGACGCGGAGGTTCCGCTGGCGGGGATGTTCGGGTATGTGACCGACCTCCGCTCGATGACCCAGGGGCGCGCGACCTCGTCGCTCCACTTCTCCCACTACGCCCCCGTACCTGCCGTCGTGCAGGAAGAGATCGTCGCAAAGGTCAAGGGGTTCTAAACCTCAGTTCCCGTCAGGGGAGCGCAACCACTCCTCCGACACCCCCCGAATCGAACACCGCTAGTCCGCACCCCAGCTTTCAACAGAAGCTTCACCCTCGAGCAAAGAGAGTTTCCGGAGACCGTCATGGCGAAAGAGAAATTCGTACGCAGCAAGCCCCACGTGAACGTCGGCACCATCGGCCACATCGACCACGGGAAGACGACGCTCACGGCGGCGCTCGTGAAGGTGCAGTCGAAGAAGGGGCTGGCGAAGGCGATCAGCTACCAGGACATCGCCAAGGGCGGGACGGTCCGCGACGAGACGAAGACGGTCACCATCGCGGTGTCGCACGTCGAGTACGAGAGCCCCAAGCGGCACTACGCGCACGTCGATTGCCCAGGGCACGCCGACTACATCAAGAACATGATCACGGGCGCCGCGCAGATGGACGGCGCGATCCTCGTCGTCAGCGCGCTCGACAGCGTGATGCCGCAGACGCGCGAGCACGTGCTGCTCGCTCGCCAGGTCGGTCTCACGCACATCGTCGTCGCGCTCAACAAGTGCGACGCGGTGGAAGACCCCGAGATGCTCGAGCTCGTCGAGATGGAAGTCCGCGAGCTCCTGAACAAGTACAAGTTCGACGGCGACAACGCGCCGATCATCCGCGGCGCCGCGCTCCCCGCCCTCAACGGCGACCCGAAGTGGGAGGAGCAGATCGGAAACCTCCTCGACGCGCTCGACTCGTACATCCCCGAGCCGGTTCGCGCGATCGACAAGCCCTTCCTGATGGCGATCGAGGACGTGTTCTCGATCAAGGGCCGAGGCACGGTCGTCACGGGCCGCGTCGAGCGCGGGATCGTGAAGACGGGCGAAGACGTCGAGATCGTCGGCTTCCGCGACACGCGCAAGACGGTCGTCACGGGCGTCGAGATGTTCCGCAAGCTGCTCGACCAGGGGCAGGCGGGCGACAACGTCGGCATCCTCCTCCGCGGTATCGAGAAGGACGACGTCGAGCGCGGTCAGATCCTGAGCAAGCCGGGGTCGGTCACGCCGCACAAGAAGTTCCTCGGCGAGGTGTACGTCCTCAAGAAGGAAGAAGGGGGCCGTCACACGCCGTTCTTCACCAACTACCGTCCGCAGTTCTACATGCGCACGACGGACGTGACGGGCACCTGTTCGCTCCCCGAGGGGACGAAGATGGTCATGCCGGGCGACAACATTACGATGACCATCGAGATGATCACCCCGGTCGGTCTCGAGGAGCAGATGCGCTTCGCGATCCGCGAGGGCGGCCGTACGGTCGGCGCCGGCATCGTCACCAAGGTTATCGAATAGCGTCATCGAGTAGCGAATTCTCGCGGAGGTGGGCGGCCGGCGCTTCGCCGGCCTACGCCGTGAGATTCGACGAGACAGAGACGGGATGACTCAGTCGCGAAGAGGTCGCAGGTCAGGGAGCGAACGAGTCGAAATCGCCCTGGCGTGCAGCGTGTGCGAGGCGCGGAACTACAAGACGACACGCAAGCCGGACCAGGCGGGGAGAATCGAAAAGAACAAGTATTGCCCGACCTGCCTGACCCATACGCTCCACAAAGAAACGAAGTAGGCCTCTCTCTGGCTGAGGGCCTTTCCAAGGAATATCGAGCAGCGCCAGGTTGTACGACGGTCTGCTTCCTAGGGGTTTAGCTCAGTTGGTAGAGCAGCGGATTCCAAATCCGCAGGTCGTGGGTTCGAGCCCCCCAGCCCCTGCCGCACGCTCCGAGACGATGACATGCCCACCGAAGACGAAGACTTGAAAGACGACGCGAAGGAGAGCGCCACGGACGAGTCCGAGGCGGAGGAGGAGTCGCGCGCGCTCGTCACCGAGCCGCGTGAGCCCGCCTCCATCGACAAGGTCTCGCCAGGCGAGCTCACGGAGTCAGGCGAGAGCGCCGAGGTCGACGGCGACGAGATGGAGGGCGACGCCCCCGCCCAGCTCGGGGCTCAGCGCTTCGTGTACGCCGCATACTTCACGGGCGCGGTCGCGGTTGCGTTCCTGCTGTCCAAGGCGATCTCGTTCGGCTGGTCCCGCCTCGCCATCTGGAAGCCGCAGGTCGGTGAGCCCGACGAGATGGTCGCCGTCGTCTCTGCCGGCATCGTCGGCGCGCTGGTCGCCTTTTACTACTACCGGGACGTGAAGGTCCGCACCCTTGCGGAAGAGGTCGCGAGCGAGCTCGGCAAGGTGACCTGGCCGACGCGCGACGAGGTGGTCAACGGCACGTTCGTCGTCCTCGTGACGACGTTCGCCGCCACGGTCTTCTTCGCGCTGATGGATCGGTTCTGGGGTTTCGTCACGAACTGGGTCTACGGAGCCTGACTCCTCATGTCATCAGCATCAGCCGCTCTCAAAACGCCCCAGAACACTGCTGACGCGATGTCCAGCGAAGTGCAGCGGAGCATCTCCATGGCCAAGAAGTGGTACGTCATCAACACCTACTCGGGGTACGAGAACAAGGTGAAAGAGGCCCTGCAGCAGAGGGTCAAGGAGCACAACAAGGAGGCCTTCTTCGGCGAAATTCTCATCCCGACGGAGACCGTCCAGGAGCCGCGCGCGGGAGGGAAGGCGAGGGTTCGCCAGAAGAACAGCTTCCCCGGCTACATCTTCGTCGAGATGGAGATGACGGAGGAGCTCTGGCACCTCGTGAAGGACACCCCGAAGGTCACGGGCTTCATCGGCAACCAGAAGCCGCAGGAGGTCAAGCCGCCGCAGATCGACGACCTCCGCAAGATCATCGTCGAGGGGGCCGTGAAGCCGAAGCCGCGCGTCTCGTTCGAGGCGGGCGACGAGATCCGCGTGATCGACGGCGCGTTCGCGAACTTCTCGGGCACGGTCGAAGAGGTCAAGCCCGACAAGCAGAAGCTCAAGGTCAAGGTCTCGATCTTCGGCCGCGCGACCCCGGTAGAGCTCGACTTTGCTCAGGTCGAGAAGCGAGTGGTCTAGGAAACGGCTCCCCGGCGGACGTCGGGCGAGCGCGAAGAGAGAGAGAAACGCCGAGCGAACAGCAGGCGCGCACGATTTTTGCTCATTCCCAGTTGCGAAAAAACCCATGCGTACTACGAAGCCGCAGCCAGGACGTGTCCCGTCCTGACTCAGCGGCGACCTCGTAGGAGTGGATCCCCCCGAAAATGAAAAAGATTACCGGCCAGATCAAGCTCCAGCTCCCCGCAGGCAAGGCCAACCCGGCCCCGCCCGTCGGCCCCGCGTTGAGCCAGCACGGCGTGAACATCATGCAGTTCTGCAAGGAGTTCAACGCGAAGACGCAGGGTGGGGACATGATCATCCCCGTCGTGATCACCGCGTACTCCGATCGCTCGTTCAGCTTCATCCTGCGAACGCCGCCGAACAGTGTCCTTCTGAAGAAGGCCGCCGGGCTCGCGACGAACAAGAAGCCGGGCAGCGGCTCGAAGGAGCCGAACAAGAACAAGGTCGGCAAGGTGACCAAGTCTCAGGTGGTGGAGCTCGCGAAGCAGAAGTTCAGCGACATGAACTGCGCCTCGCTCGAAGCGGCCATCCGGACGTTCGAAGGCACCGCACGATCCATGGGGATCGACATCGTCGAGGGATGAGACGAGCGACGCCCTCGCAAGAGAGCTTCACGTGAAGTGAGTGAAGGAACGAAGGCCCGAATGGTTCGGGTCGTCGAGAAGCACCCCCGATACCACCACCCGGTACGACGAAAGAACCCGGGCAAGCGCGGAGACGCCAGGTGGGAGGCCAGAGCAAAAGAACGTCTGGTCGCCAAGGAGGACAATGCCGAAGTTGCCCAAGAATCGCGTGAAGGTCGACGAGATTGTCGACCGCGCGAAGAAATTCAGTGTCGACGAAGCGGTGAGCTTGGTGAAGAAGGCCAAGTACGCGAAGTTCGACGAGACGGTCGACATCGCCATCCGGCTGGGTGTGAACCCGAAGCACGCCGATCAGATGGTCCGAGGCGCGATCGTACTGCCGCACGGCACCGGACAGTCCGTCCGCGTGCTCGTCTTCGCCAAGGGAGAGAAAGAGCGCGAGGCCCGCGAGGCCGGCGCCGACTTCTCCGGAAGCGACGACATGGTGGCGAAGGTCAGCGAAGGGTTCATGGACTTCGACCGAGTCATCGCGACGCCCGACATGATGGGCGCCGTCGGTAAGCTCGGCCGCATCCTCGGACCGCGCGGCCTGATGCCGAACCCGAAGGTCGGGACGGTCACCTTCGACGTCGGCAACGCCGTCAAGGAAGCCAAGGGCGGCAAGATCGAGTACCGCGTCGAGAAGGCTGGCATCGTCCACGCCCGCATCGGCAAGTCCTCGTTCTCGGAGAAGGCCCTCGCGGAGAACGCGTCGGCCCTCATCGGCGCGCTCGTGAAGCAGAAGCCCTCGACAGCCAAGGGAACTTACCTCCGGAGCATCACCGTCAGCTCGACGATGGGCCCCGGCGTGAAGATCGACCCGACGCACTTCATGGGCGGGACGGAGGAAGCCTGATGGAACGCGCAGCCAAGACCACGCAAATCGGAGAAATCCGCGCCCGGTTCGACAAGAGCACGGCCGCGGTCTTCCTCGACTACAAGGGCATGACTGTCGACGCGGCAACCAAGCTCCGCGTCGAGTTCCGCAAGGCAGGCGTCGAGTACAAGGTCGTCAAGAACACCCTCGTCAAGCAGGCCCTGAAGAACGAGAAGTTCATCGACCAGCTCTCGCCGTCCCTCGCGGGCATGACGGGAATCGCATGGAGCTACGAGGATCCGAGCGCGGCCGCCAAGGTCGTGAAGGCCTTCCGCAAGGAGACCATCGGCGAGAAGCTCCAGATCAAGGCAGGCCTCATCGATGGCTCGGTGCTGAATCCGAAAGCCGTCGAGGAGCAGCTGGCCACGATGCCTGGCAAGAACGAGCTGCGAGGCATGTTGCTCGCGACGTTCCAGGCGCCGCTTCAGCAGTTCGTTGCGCTCCTCCAGGCCCCCACGCAGAACCTCGTGTATCTGCTGGCGGCGAAGGAGAAGAAGGCCTAGTCGGCCGACTCCACGCTACTCATCACTCGCATCACCCGGCGGCGACCCCGCCAAACAAACGAAATCACCGCGGTGCAACGCAGCGCGCTCAAAGTTACGGAGAATAAGTCATGGCAGATCTTTCGCGTGAGCAGGTCGTTGATTACTTGTCGAACCTCCCGGTCATCCAGATCGCGGACCTGATCAAGGTCCTCGAGGAGAAGTGGGGCGTGAAGGCAGCCCCCGTCGCAGTTGCAGGCCCGGCCGTCGCCGCAGCCCCCGCAGCCGCCGCCGAGGAGCAGACGGAGTTCACCGTCGAGCTGAAGGAAGCCGGCGCGAACAAGATCAACGTCATCAAGGTCGTCCGTGAGATCACGGGCCTCGGCCTCAAGGAAGCCAAGGACCTCGTCGAGGCGGCTCCCAAGGCCGTCAAGGAGGGCGTCTCGAAGACGGACGCCGCCGAGTTCAAGAAGAAGCTCGAGGACGCAGGTGCGAAGGTCGAGCTCAAGTAAGTGAAGAGCAGTTTCGTCTTGAACTGACGCCGCGGGACGGCGTGAAGGGGTGGAATCACCTCTTCGCGCTAGTCCCTTTCGGCGTTTCCCGAGCCTGTCCTTCACGGACGGGCGAGGGTGTCTTGGATACAAGGTCGAGTTGTTTGTAGCAGTAGGCCGAGCCGCGCGAGCTCGGTCGTCTCAGCTATCAGTTGTCGCGTAGCTAGAGGAGTCGAGATGGCGAACGTCATCCAGTCCAACTTCCGAATCCGCAAGAATCTCGGTCGGATCAGTCGAGTCATCGAGGTCCCGAACCTCATCGACATCCAGAAGTCGTCATACGACAAGTTCCTCCAGACCAACGTCCCACCGGGCGAGCGGGTCGAGGTGGGGCTCCAGGCGGTATTTCGGAGCGTTTTCCCGATCAAGGACTTCAACGGGACGAGCGAGCTCGTCTTCGTCAGCTACAACCTCGAGAAGCCCAAGTACGATGTGGAGGAATGCCGCCAGCGCGGGATGACCTTCGCGGCGCCGATCAAGGTCACCACGCAGCTGATGATCTACGACACCAAGGATGGTGGCGAGCGCATCGTTCGCGACATCAAGGAGCAAGAGGTCTACTTCGGCGAGATCCCGCTGATGACGGAGACCGGCACCTTCATCATCAACGGCACCGAGCGCGTCGTCGTCAGCCAGCTCCACCGGAGCCCCGGCGTCTTCTTCGACCACGACAAGGGGAAGACCCACTCCAGCGGCAAGCTGCTCTACAGCGCCCGTGTCATCCCGTACCGCGGCTCGTGGCTCGACTTCGAGTTCGACCCGAAGGACATCATCTTCGTCCGGATCGACCGCCGCCGGAAGATGCACGCCACCGTGCTCCTCCGCGCGCTCGGCTACTCGACGCAGGATCTCCTCAACTACTTCTACAACACCGAGACGGTGTACCTGGAGAAGGGCGAGAAGCTCCTCAAGAGCGTCGAGTACGAGCTCCTCTCGGGTCAGCGCAGCACGCGCGACATCAAGGTGCTCGGCGAGACCGTCGTCAAGAAGGGGAGCAAGTTCACCAAGGGCGCGATCAAGAAGCTGAAGGAGGCGAAGATCGATCGCCTCCCGATCGACGCCGAGGAGCTCCTCCCGAACAAGAACGACGAGCGCGGCGGCAAGGTCGCGGCGCACGACGTCATCGACCCGGAGACGGGCGAGGTCGTCCTCGAGTGCAACGAGATGGTCACGCAGGGCAAGCTCGACAAGCTCCGCGAGTGCAACGTCGAGTCGTTCAAGATCCTCTTCATCGATGGGCTCAGCGTCGGCAGCTACCTGCGCGACACGCTCCTCGCGGAGAAGGTCAAGACGACCGAGGACGCGATCATGGAGATCTACCGTCGTCTGCGACCGGGTGACCCCCCGACGCTCGAGACGGCGAAGACCCTCTTCAACAACCTGTTCTTCAACCCGGAGCGCTACGACCTCTCGAAGGTCGGGCGCCTCAAGCTGAACTACAAGTTCTACCGCGACGTCCCCGAGGACCAGCGCCCGCAGCTCGACACGCAGGTGCTCACGGCTCAGGACATCCTCGAGACCGTCCGCCACCTCATCGAGCTCAAGAACGGTCGCGGCTCGGTCGACGACATCGACCACCTCGGCAACCGCCGCGTCCGCGCGGTCGGCGAGCTGATGGAGAACCAGTACCGCATCGGTCTGGTTCGGATGGAGCGCGCCATCAAAGAGCGCATGAGCATGTCGCAGGAAATCGACACGCTCATGCCGCACGATCTCATCAACGCGAAGCCTGTCTCTGCGGTGGTGAAGGAGTACTTCGGCAGCTCGCAGCTGTCGCAGTTCATGGACCAGACGAACCCGCTCTCGGAGGTCACGCACAAGCGTCGTCTCTCCGCGCTCGGCCCCGGAGGTCTCACGCGAGAGCGCGCGGGCTTCGAGGTTCGCGACGTCCACCCGACGCACTACGGTCGTATCTGCCCCATCGAGACCCCTGAAGGTCCGAACATCGGCCTCATCGCGTCGCTCTCCACGTTCGCACGCGTCAACGAGTACGGCTTCGTCGAGACGCCCTACCGCAAGGCGGGCGAAGGTCGCGCGACCGACGACGTCGGCTGGTACTCCGCGCTGGAAGAGGAAGGGAAGTACATCGCCCAGGCCTCGGCCGCGATGGACGAGAAGGGGAAGTTCCGCGAGAACCTCGTCTCCGCCCGCCTCAACGGCGACTTCCACATGGTCACGCCCGACATGGTCCAGCTGATGGACGTCGCGCCGAACCAGATGGTGTCCGTGGCCGCTGCGCTCGTACCGTTCCTCGAGCACGACGACGCGAACCGCGCCCTCATGGGCGCCAATATGCAGCGTCAGGCTGTCCCGCTCGTCCGCTCCCACGCTCCGTACGTCGGTACGGGCATGGAGAACCGGCTCGCGCGTGACTCCGGCGTCTGCATCCTCGCCAAGCGCGACGGCATCGTCGAGAGCGTCGACGCGACGCGCATCGTCGTGCGGTCCGAAGGCGACGGCGCCGAGATCCCCGACATCTACCCGCTCACCAAGTTCCAGCGCTCGAACCAGTCGACCTGCTTCAACCAGAAGCCGATCGTCCGCGCCGGAGAGCACGTGAAGGTCGGAGACGTCCTCGCCGACGGCCCCGCGTGCGACATGGGCGAGCTCGCGCTCGGTCAGAACGTGCTCGTCGCGTTCATGCCGTGGCAGGGCTACAACTTCGAGGACTCGATCCTCATCTCCGAGCGCATCGCCAAGGACGACGTCTTCACCTCGATCCACATCGAGGAGTTCGAGTGCGTCGCCCGCGACACGAAGCTCGGCAAGGAAGAGATCACCCGGGACATCCCGAACGTCGGCGAAGAGGCCTTGAAGGACCTCGACGAGAGCGGCATCATCCGCATCGGCGCCGAAGTGAAGCCGGGCGACATCCTCGTCGGCAAGATCACGCCGAAGGGCGAGACCCAGCTCTCCCCCGAAGAGAAGCTCCTGCGAGCGATCTTCGGCGAGAAGGCGGGCGACGTCCGTGACAGCTCGCTGCGCGTCCCCCCGGGCGTCGGCGGCATCGTCATCAACGCGCGCATCTTCTCCCGCAAGGGCACGGAGAAGGACGACCGCGCCAAGGACATCGAGGAGCACGAGCGCGTGCGCCTCGAGAGGATGCGCGAGGAGGAGATCAAGATCCTCCGCGACTCCTTCTTCCGTCAGATCAAGCGTCAGCTCGTGGGCACCACGACCACTGGCAAGCTGGTCGACGACAAGGGGAAGGTCCTCCTCCAGAAGGGCTCCGTCCTCGACGACGTTCAGCTCGAGGGCATCCCCCGCAAGTACTGGGGCGAGCTCCCGGTCGACGGCGCCGAAGACTTCGCGACCAAGCTCCGTGATCTCGAAGAGATCGTGGCGCTCCGCGAGGAGCACTTCCGCGACAAGATCGATCGCCTCTCCAAGGGCGACGAGCTGCCGCCGGGCGTCATCAAGATGGTGAAGGTCTACATCGCCATCAAGCGCAAGCTTCAGGTCGGCGACAAGATGGCCGGTCGCCACGGAAACAAGGGCGTCGTCAGCCGCATCCTTCCCGAGGAGGACATGCCGTACCTCCAGGACGGACGTCCGGTCGACATCGTCCTGAACCCCCTGGGCGTGCCCTCGCGCATGAACGTCGGACAGATCCTGGAGACCCACCTCGGGTGGGGCGCCAAGGTCCTCGGCTGGCAGTTCCAGTACATGCTGGAAGCCAAGTTCGGCATCAAGGAGATCCGGGCGCACGTCGAGCGCGTCTTCGCGGGCGACGCCGCCATCGCGAAGTGGCTCACGAAGCTCACGGACGAAGAGGTCAAGCAGGTGGCCGGCAAGCTGAAGCGCGGCGTCCACTACGCGAGCCCCGTGTTCGACGGCGCTCCCGAGCAAGCCATCAAGGACTCCCTCGTCATCGCAGGTCTTCCGACCTCGGGGCAAGCGGTGCTCTTCGACGGCCGCACGGGCGATGCCTTCGACCAGGAGGTGACCGTGGGCGTCATGTACGTCCTCAAGCTCCACCACCTCGTCGACGACAAGATCCACGCGCGGTCGATCGGCCCCTACTCGCTCGTCACCCAGCAGCCGCTCGGTGGGAAGGCGCAGTTCGGCGGTCAGCGACTCGGAGAAATGGAAGTGTGGGCCATGGAAGCGTACGGCACTGCGTA
>Ga0302278_10006013_pt1 | contig 11753 bp, 8 predicted proteins | sample III_Bog_N3_2_FD_194543 | JGI IMG/M metagenome (GOLD analysis project Ga0302278, IMG submission 194543) | Peat permafrost microbial communities from Stordalen Mire near Abisko, Sweden - III_Bog_N3_2 | ecosystem: Environmental > Terrestrial > Soil > Wetlands > Peat | place: Sweden: Abisko... | reverse complement strand
GAGGCGGAATCGTAACGATAGCCGTCGTAGCTGCCGAAGAAGAAGATCTTGTTCTTCTTAATGGGGCCGCCTACGGTGCCGCCGAACTCGTTCTGGTGCTCGATCGGCGTGGTCACCGCGAAGAAGCCGCGGGCGTCGAAATCGGTATTGCGGAAGTACTCGAAAACGCCGCCATGGAACTGGTTGGTGCCGGACTTAAAGACGTAATTTTCCACACCCTGTCCTTCATACATGGCCTTCGCTCCCGACGTCTCTACCTGAAATTGTTCGACGGCCTCGACCGAGACGCCGAAAGCCAAATTGCGGGTGTCGGCCTCGGTGCCCGCGCTGGTGAGCGGCAGACCTTCTATGTAGACCTCGTTCTGATAGGTTTGTCCTCCATTGAACGAGCCGGTGGAGGGGCCGGCCGCCTGGGTGCTGTAGTTATCGACGCCCACGGCCAGTCCTGCGAAGGCGGACGGGTCGCGCGCCGAACCGTTCATCGCCAGGGGCAAAGCGTCGTAAACGTTGTTCTCCATGGACGAGCCGAGGGCGACGTCGTCGGTTTTGAGTATGGAGGCGTCGGCGTCAATGGTGACGGACTGGCTTGCCGCTCCGACCTGAAGCCGTGGATTGAGTCCGACGGATTGCAGGGCGTCGACTATTACGTGCTGCTGAACTTCGGTCTGGAAGCCGGCGGCTTTGACCGTAACCGTGTACTCGCCTGGGTTGAGCAGGGGAAGCACAAAGAAACCTGAGTCCGTGGATTTGCGGTCGGTTGCCGTGCCCGTTGCGACATCGACGGCAGATACTGAAGCCCCGGCGACGACGGCTCCGGAGGGGTCCGTTACAGTGCCCTGGATAGAGCCGGTGCCGCCGACCTGGGCTATTGCAAGCCCGGCGGCGAACAGAAACGTGAGACTGAGAGCGACGTGGCGCATGAAGAACTCCTTGAGGCGCGTATTCCTACGAGGAACACGCAGCGAGAATACCACCCGAATATGTGGATAGAGTCTTTCACGGAATCACTTCGGGCGCAAGGGACCCTCGGACGGAAGAGGCCGTATTGCAGTGCGAAACACGCGTAACCGTTAAACGTTTGTTCTGCCCGCGCTTTCCTTTGGCAGGCGATTTTGTTACCGAAACGTTTGTTTCGCCATCCGAAACACCACCGGCAAGGTAACGTTTGGGGTAAACGGGCGATCCGCTGGCGGTGCCGGTGCGCCAGTGGGGAAAAGCCACTGTAACGGGATATGTCAAAGGCGGATCAGGCGGTTTCGCCTGCTCTTCGGCCGCTTCGGGCAGGCAAACTGCCCGACAAAGTCCCAGGGACTGTGGCCCTCCAAAAACCGGAGCGCAGCGTACGCGGTGCAGTTCCTTCTTTAGGTTCTTCTTTTGCCCCTGCCGCCGACACCCCAAAAGTCACGTCGAAAAATGCACGTGACTTCCACTTCGCTCACCATGCGGTCGCGGGCGGGGAACGCGGCGCTGCCGGCGAGCACGCGAGTCAGCAAGGGCGTACGCGCCGTCCGGAGATATCAGCCCGTTAGCGGGACCGAAGCGAGCCTTGAGAAATACGGCTGCCTGCGCTGCGAGGCGGGAAAAGCACGCCAGTGCGATTATGACGGCCGTCCGCACGGCCTCAGGATACGACACCGCCGGTGCACGCGCTGTCCGCCTGTTATTCTGGAGGTTTCGACCTGAATATTCCGAGGTAAATCCGAATTGGCTTTAGTGGAAGGCTGCAAGCACGAGCTTGAGATCTCGGTTCCTGCCGATGCTGTTGCGCAGGAAACCGACAAAGTTACCGAACAGTACCGCGACAGGGCTCAACTGAAGGGGTTCCGTAAGGGAAAGGCGCCGCTGTCGCTGGTTCGCAAGAGCTTCTCCAGCGATATCCGTCAGAAGGTTCTGGAGAATCTGATCCCGCGCTTCTTCGAAGCGAAGATTAAAGAAGACAACCTGAAGATGGTGGGCTCGCCCAACGTGTCGGATGTTCATCTGCACGAAGGCAAGCCTCTCACGTTCAAGGCTCAGTTCGAGGTTTATCCGGAGTTCGAACTATCGGAATACCGGGGCGTGGAGGTTCCCTACGTCGAACCCGAGGTGACCGATGCCGATCTGGAAAAGCGGCTCGATGAGATCCGCGACACCAAGGCGCAGTACGTGAACGAAGATCCGCGCCCGCTCGCCGAAGGCGATTACGCCGTCGTTGCGCTCGAAAGCGTCTCGGGTCCCGATGAGCCGGTCAAGGCCGATGAGGTACAGGTTCTGATCGGCGGCCCGGAGACTATGCCCGGTTTTACGGAAAACCTGACCGGCGCGTCGCCGGGCGATGAGAAGGAATTCGACGTCACCTATCCCGAAGAATACGGGCGCGAGAATCTGGCCGGTAAAACGGTGCGCTTCAAGGTGGACGTGAAGGGCATTCGCCGCAAGGAACTGCCCGAACTCAACGACGAGTTCGCGAAGGATATGGGCGATTTCGTCACGCTCGACGAGTTCAAAGACGCCGTCCGCAAATCGATGGCCGCGCAGCGTCAGGCCGACGCGCAGCGAGCCGCAAAAGACAAGATCGTCGACAAACTGGTGGACTCGAATGAGTTTCCTGTGCCGGAGGTTTTCGTCGACCGGCAGATTGAGAACCGCGTGGAGCAGAGGCTGCGGGCCATCGAGAAACAGGGCATCGATCCCCGCTCATTCAACCTCGACTGGGCGAAGGTCAAGGATGCGCAGCGGGTCGACGCATTGCGCGAAGTGCGGGCATCGCTGATTCTGACTAAGGTCGCCGAGCGTGAAGCGATTGTGGCCACCCGCGATGAAGTGGATCGCGAAGTGGAGCGGATTGCGCGGCAGGAGCGGGAAGTGATCGCATCGGTGCGCAAAAAGCTGATTGAAAACGGCACGATGGACCGGATTGCGGCGCATATTCAGACGGAAAAGACGCTGAATTTCCTGTTTGAGCACGCCACCAAAACGGCCGGCTAATACGTTTCGGCCGTACGGTACGTTACATCTTAAGTATTGTTAACAATAGGGTTACAGGCGCTTCCATGGCTTCGATTAAAATTTCCGATTGGCCATCGGAGCGCCCGCCCGATATAATCGAAACATGAATGGCGTTTGCACCGAGATGAATAGCTGCTCTCGCCGGACTATATCGACGATTCGATGTCGATAGCCTGAATATCTTTGCGTCGCCAGAAATCTTAGAGGCCACGCAGGATATATAACCCGATCCCCCGTTTGGATGTTCCGCCGGCAACGTACTGGCCATAAGTGTTTTTATGTCCGATTCGATGCGGCGGAAGCAGTCGGTCGCTCTGGCGTTATGCCCGGGCGGCAACTTAGATCCATATTTCGAAAGGAAAACTATGACCAACAAACTTCGGACGCTGATGGCGTTCTCCGCCCTCAGTCTGTCTCTCGCGGCATTGCCCGCATTTGGAGGCGAACTTGAGCCTCTGCATGTGACGGTGCCGTTCGCATTTACGGCAGGTAAGACCACTCTGCCCGCAGGCGATTACACGGTGTACGAAAACGACGCGCATCTGCTGACGATTCGCGGTAACAAGGGCGGCGTGCTGATTCTCGGCGTGCCGGGAAACGAAGCCGAGGACGACAAGAGTTCCCTCAGCTTCCAGCGTACCGATAAGGGCTATTCGCTGACGTCCGTGCGTTCCGCGGGCAAGGCGGCGAGCGTCATTCCGGCCGCGTCGCATATCGAGCGGTAACCAACCATACGTTACGGGGCGGCGTATGTCCGCCCCGTATTATCCCGCCTTTGTGTCAGGCCTGTGCGTCAAGCTCTTTGAGCGTTTTGCCTTCCCTGGTCTTCCAGACAATCAGTCCGTTTGCGCTCCCGCCGTGAATGACGGCCGCTGCGGCCGAGGGGCTGGAAAACTCCGCATTTCTCGTAAAAACCAACAAACCGTCCCTCTCGGCCAGAATACCGTCGGCAATAAATTGATTTCGCTGGGCCACAACGTAGGGATAGCTCTCCGCTGAGGGCCGTTGGTCCAGAACAGCGGATGAACCCTTGAATATGACAAAGCCGTTTGCTGTCCGCTGGCCTCTCGCTTCGGCGCCCTTGTTCCGGCAAAATAGTATCCCTCCCGGTTGAGGTTTCTCGGAGGGCTCCGCGATCGGGGCAAGAATGTCGGTACCGAGTACAGGGAGAAGTTGCCGGATGTGCGCAAGGAACACTTCCATGTCTTGGCGGTCCGATTCCGGAAGCCGCGAACCACCTGCCTGATTCTGTTCCAGTTGGAATCTGTCGACCTGTGCGGCCTCAGCCAGGAGACGGTTCTCGAGATACCGCACGTGCGCCTTCGTCAGGTTCTCGTCTTTACTGACAAAGACAACGGCAGAGACCCAAAACTCTTTGGTCTTGTGTTGCTTCAGTCGCTCCCGAATAATCTCAGCCTCGCCAATGTAAGCTCGAGGTGCGTTAGTTATCGGATCGCTGCCGATGAGGATATAGACGCCGGCCTTTTCCAGTTCCTCCCGGGCGAGAAGATCGTCGAGTTCCGTACGTGGCGCTGCAATCGCTTTTCCGGTCCAGTTCGAGATCTCCGCTGTGCGCAGACTCTTTGCATCTCCCCGTGGAAGAAAAAGCTTGATGGTCGCCGATGTCATTGATAGGAATCATCGTACAAGAGCAGTCGCACATGGCGGAATCCGGTCGCGTTCCCATCAATGTCCTTATGAAGCGCCGTGCCTGCTCCGTATAATCAATACGCGTGCTGACTCGTGTCTACATAGACAATTTTCGGAGCTTCGTGAATTTCGGGTATCGACCCGGCACGAAGCATCTGTTGCTCGGCCCGAACGGCAGCGGGAAGTCGTCGCTTTTGGACGCGATTCGATATCTCAAGCAGTTTGTGAAGGGCGATTCGAACAAGTTCACGCAATCGACGCGGACCCGGTGGCAGGACCGGCCGCTTCAGGTGATGGAACTTGACGCAAAGCTGGATGGCAAGCCGTTTGAATACCGGGTCGAGATCGGGTTTGCCACAGCCACGAGAGAACAATCGGTGAATCTCGAGCGTCTGAAGGTGTCGGGGACAACGGTTTTCGAACTCGCCGACGGGCAGATACGCTTCTTTCCCAACGACAGCAGTTCCCTGGCCGTTCCGCTGCGGACAAACCGGTCCGCACTGCACCTTTCGCTGCTCAGCAACTCCCATGTCAGGCGTTTTGTCGAGTGGCTGGATCGGGTTCATTGCTTCGACATCGACGCGTATCCCGGAGAAATGGGCGAGGTTGCGGATAACGAAGATCGCGAGCCAGACTTCGAGCTTAATAATATCGCGGGTTGGTATCGTTATCTGCTGCAGAGCTATCCGGAAGAAAACGTCGCGTATCTTACCTCGCTGAAAGAATGCATGGGCGGATTTCAGGCGCTTAGGTTCTCTTCCGGGGAAGACGGCGCTGCATTTACAGCCGAACGGCCTGCTCAATTCATCTAAACACGAGCAGAGGAGACCGGAATGACAAATCATATCGAGCTTGGCGGCGCTTTCACGCTGCCGGGCACTTCGATGACCATCAGCCGCATGGGCTATGGCGCGATGCAGCTTGCTGGTCCGCAGGTGTGGGGTCCGCCGCGGGATGTTGACGGCGCGATTGCCGTCCTGCGCGCGGTGGTTGACGCTGGCGTGAACCACATCGACACAAGCGATTTCTACGGCCCGCATATCACCAATCGGATTATCAGGCGGGCGCTCCATCCCTATCGCGACGGCTTAGTCGTCGTTACCAAGGTGGGTGCGCGCCGCGGGGAAGACAAGTCCTGGCTTCACGCGCTTTCGCGCCGGGAACTGATCGATGCCGTGCATGACAACCTGCGAAATCTGGGGCTCGACGCGCTGGATGTGGTGAATCTCCGGGTGGGCGGCATGATGGCTCCGTCGGATGGGTCCATTGAGGAACCTCTGACGGTGCTGACCGAGTTGAAAAGCAAGGGACTGATTCGACATCTCGGCTTGAGCAACGTGAGTCCGGCGCAGCTGGCAGAGGGGGAGTCGATTACCGGGATCGTCTGCGTGCAGAACATGTACAACGTGGCGCAGCGGAGCGACGACCATTTTATCGACGGTCTCGCGAGTCGCGGGATCGCCTATGTTCCGTTTTTTCCGCTCGGAGGGTTCACTCCCTTGCAATCCGACGCGCTTGATGCGGCGGCAGCGTCGCTACAAGTGGCGCCGATGCAGGTTGCACTGGCGTGGCTGCTTCAGCGCTCGCCGAACATCGTGCTGATTCCCGGCACGTCTTCGATGGTGCATTTACGCGAGAATCTTAACTCGGCTGCGCTGCGTTTGCCTGCGGAGATCGTGGCCAGACTTGACGCGATAGGCGGCACGAGTCATCCCGAATCGCGAATTAGTCACCTCTGACTTCGATGCGCCGGGACCCGATTCCGTCAGCGTGGAAGAGATCGTCGGACTGATCGAAAAGCAGGAACGGAAGGCGGCGCGATTCAAACTGCACCACTACCTTGGTTTTCGGCCTTTGAAGACTCTTCAATGTCAAATGTCACATTTTCAGTGACTTACGGCGGGAACCGCCAATCCACCGGATCCCGGAAATCCCGGTGACAGAAATCAAAAATAAAGTTAAGGCACGTGAACTCAGAGGTATACAGGCAATTTCCCGTCTCTCGAAACCCGTGTTTTGCACAGCGCCGTTCTATCCTGTATCCGGATGAAAACTATGGCCAGAAATCGCATCGAAAACCGCCCCGCCCGGTCCTCGGAAAATCGCCGCCGGAGCGGGATCGTGAACAAAAAAACTCGCGCCGCGCAAATCCCCGCAACCAACGCATCGCCATGAAATAAAACAACTTACATGAAATAAAATCGAACCGGAATTGGCTTCGTTTTTGGTTTCCCCACCCACGAACGAATCACCTGCGGCCACCACCGGACGCACCACCCGGGCATATCCCAAAGACCTCTGCCCGAACGTTCTTTGACAACTGAATATTCAAAACAACGGCAAAGACCGCCCCCACACCTAGGCCCGCGCGCGGGCGGGCGGGACCCCTTCAAGCCTTGATGCAGACGGCCGTCATGAAGCGGCCGTCGGGGCTGGGGATCTCTCCGACGATCCGCAGCCCGGCGTGCTCGTTGATCAGCCAGCGGAGCGCTTCTTTCGAAAATAAATATCGGAAATTCAGCATAATGCGCTCGCCCCGCGCGATATTTACTTCGCGGCCCATTGCCAGCATTCGCAGATCGCGCGATGCGTGAAAGCGGCGCGTCAGCATAAACAGCCCGTCGAGCCGGTCGTCGGGCTTCTCGGCGTATTCGAGTTCGCCGTCGTCGGACGTCAGGCCCGTCGCGGCCAGAGGCGCAAAGGCGAAGCGGCGCTGCTCGTCGCTTGGCTTGATCGGGACGCCCCCATGAATCGTGGCATCGAGAATCAAAATGTCGCCTTTATGCACACAACTCGCAAGGTGACGAACCTGATCGAGCGGATCGAAGCCCCCCAGCGTATTACCGACCATCAGAAACAGGCGCGGTGCCTCGCTCACGTCCGCCGCCAGCAACAGGTGCATGGGGCTGGAGATATCGGCCTTGATTCCCATGGTGTCGCAGTCGTCGTCCTCCGCGCCCGCGCACGCGGTTTCCAGCAAAGTCTGGCTGGCGTCGACCGGATAATACTTAACTTCGCGCCCCGCGACCGCGAGCGCTTTGAGGAGTATACGGTCGCGCGCGCCATCGCCCGCGCCGAAGCTGATCACCGGGACGCGCTTCCCGAAGGGCTTGGTCAGGTCCGGAACTTTGGCGGCGAGCGTCTCCCACGTGGGGCGGAGCCGCTCTTCCGCGCGGGCGGCCAGCGCGAGCCATGCTTTCACCGAGGGCGCGCTCCAGTAGAAGAACTTCTCGGGAAGATCGCGGGCTTCGATCGACTCCGCGAATTCGTCGGCAATTTCCGCTTCGGTGAGCAGAACCTCAATATTCATTCAACTCCAGCTTACTCCGCGCCGGTTGCGAAGCGTGCCGGGAGTGTGCAGCTTCGCAAGAGTAAGCGCGGGATTGCGCGGCAGAAGCGGCAGGGTGTCAAACTGGTCGAAGGGGTGTCAAACTAGGGGTGTCAAACTAAAGCTCCGCCCCCCAAAGCGCACTCATGCCTGAATTCTGCACCTGCGGTACAAAGCTCGTCGAGGATGCCCGGTTCTGCCATCGGTGTGGCCGCCCCACGTCCGAGGAATTCATCGAAGAGGTCGCCGTCGCTCCCGTGCCTCCGCCGGTCGCTCCGTCGCTTCAGGAAAAGCTGGCGCAGTTGCCGGTCAACTTCAGCAACCCGATTGCGATGCGGGTTGCGTTGCTCATGTCGGTGGCGATTATCCCCGTCGAGATGATGCCGTTTCTGAGCATGCTCTCGATCGTGTGGTGGCTCGGCGCGGGCTGGTGCGCGGTTCTGCTGTACCGGCGCCTGACCGGGTCCGTACTGAGCATTCGGGCCGGCGCGAGACTCGGCTCCATTACCGGGATACTGACGTTCCTGGGGTACGCCATCGGCATCACGATCGGGATTGTCGCGGCCGGCAAGGAGTTCTTCAGCCAGCTGGAAAAGCAGAGTCCCGACGTTTCGCAGGTCGTGAACGATCCCACGATGTTATTCGCCGTGATACTGCTGGCGATGGCGTTCCTGTTTGCATTTGTGGTAGCGATCTGCGCGGCGGGCGGAGCACTGGGCGCGCGGTACGTGGGCCGCAAAACCAATCGCCCGGTTTAGGCAGTCTGCTAGCATTCTGGCCATGACCAGAATCGCGTCGATCCTTCTTCTTTCAGCCGCAACAGCGCTGGCGCAGCCCGTCGGCGAACTCAGCGCTTCGTATCTCCGCGACCTGATCCGGCTCGATACTTCAAACCCTCCCGGCGACGAAACACGCGTGGCGAATTACCTGAAAGCCGTCGCGGACAAAGAAGGCATCCCCGCCGAACTCCTGGGCGACGATCCCCAGCGCCTGAACTTCATCGCGCGGCTGCGCGGGTCCGGGAAACAGCGGCCCTTGTTGTTGATGGCTCACAGCGATGTGGTTCCGGTCGACCGGTCGCAGTGGACTGTCGAGCCGTTTGCCGCTATCGAGAATGGTGGCTACATTTATGGCCGTGGGGCGGAGGACGACAAACAGTTGCTGGCCGCCGAACTGGCCGTGATGGTGGATCTGAAGCGGCGCAAGGTGGCTCTCGACCGGGACATCATTCTGCTCTCCGAAGCCGATGAAGAAGCGGGCGCACGCGGGGCGACGTGGGTCGTGGAGCACGCGTGGCCCAAGATCGACGCCGAATTCGCGCTCAACGAATATTCGTACACGCTGGTCACGCCGTCGGGCATTCCCGTCGTACAGATTCAGACGGCCGAGAAGATTCCGACGCGCTTCAAGCTGGTGGCGCATGGGACGGCAGGGCACGGGTCGCTTCCGCGCGAGGATAATCCGGTGCTGCACCTGGCGCGGGCGATCGTGAAGCTGAACGATGCCGATGAGCCGGTGCATCTGAATTCCACGACGCGCGCTTACGTCCATGAGCTCGCGAAGTTGCCGGATTATGCATGGCTTGCACCGCTGATGCCGAAGCTGGAGAATGCGGCAACGTCGTCCAAGACAGCCGACGAGATTCGCGCGCGTGATGCGGAACTGGGCGCGATGCTGCGTTTCACCATGTCGCCCACGATGCTCAGCGCGGGTCTGAAGATCAACGTGATCCCGAATACGGCGGAGGTGCAGGTGGACGGTCGCCGGCTTCCCGACGAGACGCATGAGGAGATCTTTGCGCGGCTGAAACGGATCATCGACGATCCGGCGATTACGATTGAGCCGCCCGAGCGCGCCGAGCAGCCTTCGACAGAGCCGAGTTCACTCACCTCGCCTCTGTATCTCGCGATGGAGAAGGTTTTCAAAGAGGCCATGCCGAACGCCGTGGTGGTGCCGTTCCTGATGCGAGGAACTACCGACGGAGCCTTCCTCCGCGCCAAGGGTATGGCAGTCTACGGCGTGCCTGTGTTCCGCAAAGATGGCGAACTGCGGATGCATGGGAACGACGAGCGCATCTCGCTCGACAACCTTCGGTCCGGAACGGAACTGCTCGGGAAGATCGTACTTTCGGTGGCGGCGAAGCAGTGACGCAGGCTCCGAAGGCGCCGAAGTTCCCGCACGAGCGGACCATTCACGGCGAGGCGGTTGTCGACGAGTGGTTCTATCTGCGGGACCGCACGCATCCGGATACGCTGCCTTACCTCGAAGCCGAGAATGCCTGCACCGCCGAGGTCATGAAGCCGTTCAAAGAGCTGCGTGATCGGCTCTACACCGAGATGGTGGCGCGCATACAGGAGACCGATACCAGCGTTCCCTGGCGGTTTGGTGGCCACGTCTATTACACGCGGACCGAGCAGGGCAAGCAGTATCCGATCTTCTGCCGCGATGACTGCGAGGTTCTGCTGGACTGCAACCAGCTCGCCGAAGGGCAAAAGTACTTCTCGCTGGCGTTCCAGCGCGTGAGTCCGGATGGTCGGCTGCTGGCGTATGCGACCGATACCGATGGTTCGGAAATTTATACGCTGCGGTTCCGGAATCTCGAGACGGGAGAGACGCTGTCGGGGTCGGTGCCGGGCGTTTATTACTCGGCGGACTGGGCCGCGGACAGCCGGACTTTCTTCTATACGACGCTCGATGAGACGAAGCGGCCGTACCGGTTGTGGCGCATGGAGGCGGGTATGGATGAGCCGCCGGTTCTGGTCTATGAAGAACCCGATGAGCGCTTCAATGTGTCGATTGAACGGACGCGCAGCGGTCGGTTCATGCTGCTCACTATCGATAGCCATATCACCAGCGAAGTGCGCTGGCTGGATGCTGCGATGCCCGCCTTCGAGTTCCGGTTGTTCCATCCGCGACGCGACGATGTGGAGTACTTCGTGGAACATCAGGGCGGCTGGTTCTATATCCGAACGAACGCGAATGCGCGCAACTTCCGGCTGCTGCGCGCGCCGGTGGACGATCCAGCGGTTGAGCGGTGGGTTGAGGTTGTAGCGCACCGCGAGGACGTGGCGATCGAACGGGTCGAAGGGTTCGAAGATCATCTGGTGCTGTTTGAGCGGGCGGATGCACTGAAGCGCCTTCGGGTCATGCGCGCGTCCGATGGCGACGAGCACCTCGTCCGTTTCGACGAGCCGGTCTATACGTTGTTCGCGGATCGGAACGAGGAATACGCGACGACGCTGTTTCGTCTTGTGTATACGTCGCCCATCACAGCGCGGTCGGTCTTCGATTACGACATGAACACGCGCGAGCTCGAACTGAAGAAGCGCGACGCGGTGCTGGGCGGGTACGATGGCGCAAACTACGTGACAGCGCGAACCTGGGCCACTGCGCCGGATGGCGTACGCGTTCCGATCTCGCTGGCCTATCGCAAAGGTGTGGTGCTCGACGGGCGCAATCCGCTGTATCTTTACGGCTACGGGGCGTATGGGTTGATTACGGAGCCGTCGTTCTCTTCCGAACGGATCAGCCTGCTCGACCGGGGATTCGTGTTCGCCATAGCGCACATTCGGGGATCGGGCGATCTGGGACGACGGTGGTACGACGATGGCAAGCTGCTGAAGAAGAAAAACACGTTTTCCGATTTTATTGCGTGCGCGGAGCATTTGGTGGCAGAGCGGTACACGTCCCCGGACCGCCTGGCGATTGCCGGAGGAAGCGCGGGCGGCCTGCTGATGGGTGCGGTTCTCAACATGCGGCCCGATCTGTTTCGCGTGGCCGTGGCGCA
>Ga0302278_10006008_pt1 | contig 11760 bp, 16 predicted proteins | sample III_Bog_N3_2_FD_194543 | JGI IMG/M metagenome (GOLD analysis project Ga0302278, IMG submission 194543) | Peat permafrost microbial communities from Stordalen Mire near Abisko, Sweden - III_Bog_N3_2 | ecosystem: Environmental > Terrestrial > Soil > Wetlands > Peat | place: Sweden: Abisko... | reverse complement strand
CTCGCTGTTGAAGCGGCCCGGTTGCCGGACATACTGGAGAGTGAGTAAGTGGCTCAGGTTGACCTCAAACGGGGTGCCCTTGACCGGCACGATTCGGGCCATCTTCTCCCGCCCGCTGACGAGGCGGAGAATCTCTCTCGGTGTGGAGTCCCAACCCATCACACGGTCCCCAACCTGGAGGTGCTCCACGGGTATAAGTAACCCGGAATGCAGTAGAATGGGCGTACCAGCGGCATGGCAACCCGTGTCGCTGGCGTCCAGAGCGGAGCCGTAGCGGGCGAGGGCGGACGCGAGGGTGCGCGCCGCGTCCTTCTGGTAGGAGTAGAGCTCCACTATTCGGGGTGTATTGGGTACGAGCCCCAAAGGCAATCCGACGCCCCGCAGCAATCGCACGGAGACCCCGGCCCGTTGCGCCAGTCGTGGTTTCCGACGGAGCACAACAGGTCGGAGAGCAGTTTCCCGAGTTTTTGAAGGAGCTTTTTCATGGTCTAAGATTTCGCATCCATGTCCGCCGCATCCCGGAACCCGAGGAATACGGGGAACCGGGGTTTGTCTTTCGCGCCGGAAGGTTGGTGCTTGTACTTCACGATCTTGCCGTGGTTGTTGAGCCCCCGTTCCCAAATGATAGCCCGCATCGCGTCATCGAAACCGGTCCCGATCTCGAACTCGACCCCAGTTTTTATGTCCTTTACCTCGAGTGCTCCGAGGGTCCCGAGAGGCGTCTTCCCCTCCTTCTTGGTGCTCCTCTTCGTCCGGCCGAAGGCATCCTTCTCCGCCTCGTTGCCGTTGTGCATCTTCTCCACGAGCCCAATGATGTGGGCCTCGTCGTCCTGGAAGCGTTTGATCTTGAGGAGGTATCCCTCCTTCACCGAGGACCGGCCGCACTTGTAGGGCGAGTCGAGCGCGCGGACCATCACCCCTTCGTAGCCGGCGGTGAGTTGGGCTTCCTCGTAGGCGAGGAGCTCCGTCAGATTGTTGATGAGCTTCGGGAGGACCTTGATAACGCGCTCGAGCGTAGGGGCCTGCTTCAACCGGACCATCCGGTCAACGTAGGCTTGCTTGAGATCCTCACCGAAGAAATCGAAAACTTGGTAGACGAAATCCGGCTCCCCGTCGTGGCCCATCACCGCGGACGTGATCTGCTGGAAGGTGGCCTCCGAGTCGCGGAGCATTAGCTCGCCGTCGAAGCCTGCGTAGCAATTAGCCTCCAGCCACGCCCGGATGAAGTGGTTCTGGATCGGCTTGAAATTACGAGACACCGCACGAGGTGGTGCAAACGGGTCGGATTCCGAGGGCGTCAGGAGTAGACACCGGATTCCGTCGAGCTTCGGAGTGGCGAGGACGGGGAAGCGAAGGAGGGACGCGTCTTCGCACGCACTGGCTAGCATGGGTTTGGTAATCATGGGGCGGTATAGTACACCACGCCACCACCTTGTCAAATCGGACGCAGAAAAATGAAGAGCCCGCAGGGTCTTATCCCTCTGCGGGCTCCTCGGTGTTCCGTCTTTGCCGCTCCGCGCCGGGCGATACAGCGTGCTTCTTTACACCACGAGAACGGACAAACTCGGCGGGACTTGCACCCGCTCCTCCCGGCTGATTGTTAGCGACTCCAGTTCTCCAGGAGGTCGACGAAATCAGGACTCGACGGGGCCACCGACACCTTGCCGATGTCGAGGAACCCATTTCCACTCTGGCCATACTCCGCCAACTCGCCGGACTCTGTGTTGTCGTCGTAAATCTGTTCTCGGGTCAGCCCGGACACCTTCTCGAGTTCGGCGAAGGTTGCCCCGCGTGAAGCGCCGTGTTCCCACGTCTTCGCGAGAATGGTTCGGACGAGAATCTTTTGGGTATCGGTCATGTGTGTGTGGGGTATGGTAGACCTCTTCGCCTAGTTTGTCAAAAAGCTCGGTTCTTCGCCCACCAAGCCATGCACAAAGCATCCGTGAATCCGGTATGCACCACGCGGCAGCCAGGGGCGACGAGGTTCACCTGGGGGAACGTGCGCCGGCAGAACTCTTCCGACGCGGCCTTGGTGTCCTCTCCAGCTTTGCGCATCCCTTTGAAGCAGTCCGACTGCCAATCCTTGGGGTTGACGGGCCGGTAGGGGCAGCCAAGCAGCTCGATCACCGTTTCGAGGACGCCGTGACTCCGGCCGTTGGCGTAGTTCCCGATCGTGCCGAAAATTGGCTGCTTCTGCCCGATCTCAAAGACGATGTGGGGGTTCGGGATCGTGCTGAAAAGGTTGGCGAGTGCGCGAGCGTCCAGGACCGTGTCCTTGCCGACTTGGCGCACGGGTGTTTTGACGACTAAGGTGTTGTCCGGGCGAAGGATCGCCACGGCCCCGGTGGTGCCGTTGTCGACTCCCACGAATGTTTTCTCGATGCTCATGTGTCTTCCGGATCTGCCATCCGACGGTACGCCTGGATCGCGAGGAGGGAACACTCGCTCGGCATCGCGGGCAGGAAGTGTTTGAGGCGGGCCATGCTTTATGCGGGCCACCAAGTGGTTAGTCCGTCGTCAGTTCGACCGCGACGAACTTTACCGTCCGGCGTGGCTTCCTTCCACCCAGAGTGATCCTGCCACTTGATGACGGTCTTCCCTCCAAATACTTTCAACTTGGCGGGGTAAATGTCGCCGTCGTACTCTCGCACGTACGCCCGCTTTCCGAAAATGAGATCAAGAATTGCGCGGATCATGCTCTTTTTCCTTTCGTGTTAGCCGCACGATTACGCGACTTAGACATCACCCGGAGGTTGCTCTTGCTCTGGTCGGCGGTGTTGTGGTTCTTGTGGTCGACGTCTTTGCCGTCCCCCTTGCGAACGCGGCCGGCTTTCACCATGGCTGCACGCGAGGAGTTTCGTTGAGCTCGTCTCTTGATTTGTTCCGGTTTCCCATGAAACTTTCGGTACTCTTCGGCATAATTACGTGGTTTTGGCATGGTTCTTGTTAGGTTAAAAAACTCCCTCAACCGTGAGGGCCATCTGGCCGCGGGTGCTGCCATAGAAAGTCTGCGTAGAGCTGGTCCCTTTCTCGAGGGCGGTGATCGTGTTCAGGCCCGGAGCTAAGTAGGCCACAGCCTCCGCCGGGGAGGCTGCGGAGAGGGAACTCATTGAGTTCCCCACCTGAGACCCTGTGGGGGACGTCGTGGAGTTGACCCCCACGCCGGTATATGCGAGAGACGTTGTGATGGAAGTAGCAGAGATCCCGAAATAGGTACCGACCGTCGGGGATTGTGCCAGGCCTGTGACCGCCTGGACGCTGTTCGCGGAGTTGCCGTTGGCCGCCCGCCACGTTGCCGTGGAGTATGTCCACGACGCCGTCGTGTCGCCGACCTGAGTTTTGATCTCAACCTGATTGTAGGCGTTCCAATACCCGATGACCGCACCTTGACCCGACGTGGCAAAAGTCCCGAGAATAAAATCTACCTGCTTTGACGCGTTTACGTAAAAGCTCCCGACGTACCTGTTCGCGGCGGTGCCGGTCTCGTAGGGCACGCCATTGGTGTACGTCAACCCCGTCGCCCGGGTTGTCGTGTTTGTCCACGCGACCGCCACGAGTGCCACGGTGCCCGCGTTGTCGCGGATGAACGCGTCGTACATCGTCGACGCCGTGAGTGTGCTGGTCGCGATGCTCTGCTCTGTGATCGTGTCGAGCTGGTACGATGATCCGTTGTAAACCGCGGCCAGGTTGCCTGCCGGTGTCGGGCCGTAGTAAATGTGGGCACTCCCTGCGTTGGATGCCGTTTGGATGGGCATCCCCGAGAGGTTGTAGAGCCTGCCCTGACACAAGCCTTGCGGCACAGGCGCGGCGGAGCCGGTCGCACCTGTGGGGCCGGTAGCGCCTGTAAGTCCCGTCGCCCCGGTAGGTCCGGCCACGCCCGTCGCCCCGTTGGTTCCGTTCGTGCCGGCGGCACCGGTAGCGCCCGTGGCTCCCGTCGCGCCAGTTGCACCCGTGGCCCCGACCGGTATCGAGACATTGAACGTCGCGGCGCTCGAGCTGCCCACGTTGACAAAGGTGACACTCGACCCCACGGTGCCCGTCGTTACGGTGCCCACGGCGATCGTGGCGGCGCTCCCCGCCGCGCCGGTAGCTCCTGTAGGCCCTGTGGGTCCTGTGGGTCCGGTCGCCCCCGTTGCTCCGGCCGTTCCATTTGTACCGTTAGTTCCCGCGGCACCGGTAGGTCCGGTAGGTCCGGTAGGTCCGGTAGGTCCGGTAGGTCCGGTCGCCCCCGTCAATCCGATCGGCCCTTGCGGCCCAACCGCCGACGCCAAGCCAAGGTGTGCCCGCGCCTGCGCGGGGTCCACCTCCGAGAGGTTGTTGGCCACGAGGAGAACCCCGCTTTGCGGCCCCGCGGGTGCGGGTGGCCCGGTGTTGAAGAGACGTGTTGGGTTCATCGGGCGTAGGCTCGGATCTCCTCCACGGCGACAGCCGCCTGCTCCCCCTTGCGCCGGTTCCACTTCGCGGGGACCAAGAGGGCCGCTCCGCCGGCCGCAAGGAAGTTGTCAACGTTCTCGTCCCGGTCGTCGACAAGCAGAATGTCGGGGTGTGCGAAGAACTCTTTGCGCGACCCGAAGAAAATGTGTCCGGTGGCGAGGCTCGGGAAATGCTGGGACAACCATGCTTTCTTTCCTTCCACGCAACCCGGGGTCATCACGGGCGAGGAGAGCACGCCGACGTTGGACACGCCGAAAGTCTTGATCGCCGCCCAGTAGATGTCCTTGGCCGCGGGCATCAAGGCGAGCCGAAGCCAGAAGTCGAGGCCGAGAAGACCCCACTCGTTGTCTCGGACGTGGTCCCACGTTAACTCCTTGGGTTCAGGGACGCCCCGGACGCGGTTGAAAATTCCGCCGGTGAAGTCGGCCAGGACACCGTCCATATCGAGAAGGCATTTCATGTGATGGGTAGGGGGGGGGGGGGTATAATATACCGGATGTTTACGCGGGCACAAGCCCGGGGTGATCGTCGGAGGGGCAGGGGAGATATGCGGCAACGCGGTGGCACCAGCGGATGAAGTCCGGGATCGACAGGACTCCCCGGAAAACGTTCAACGCCACACAGACCAGTTGCACATTCTCCACGGTGTACAGGCCGCCGGGGATGATACGGTCCATAGAGGCATTCAACGGTGCCATGAGGTTGGGTCTTCCTCGGTGGCACGTCATGGGGAGTCCCGTGAAGGCGCACTTGCCTTCCTGCCGGTCGTAGATCTCCTGGACCTGCTTCGCACTGATCGTCTGCCTGCGTTTGTGGTAGTTGACGATCCGCACGAAGTACCGCCGCCAGCACCCGTTCTCCTTCTGCATCCGGGCTATGTGTTTTTGGTCGGCCATTAAATCGAAAGGGTTTTACCCTGGCCGGCCCCGGGGACGATCCGGGGTTTCCGTGAAGACTTCGTCGACGGTCGGGCGCTGCTATACTTCCGCGCGCCGAACAACGTGGCCGCCGGTGCGGGCGGCTTGGCCGCGATGACGACTGCGGCGCGCTTGGCCCCGCACGTCTTGGACGCGGCGGCCCACCGGTCGACGTCTTCCGTGACGAAGCGAGGGGCCTTGCCCAACCGTGCGAAGGGGATCGGGTTGGTTGGGTGGTTCATCAACTTGCTGACCGTCCGGACGTTGACCCCGAGGTAGACGGCGATCTGGGCCGGGTTCAGGTAGTTGCGGCAGGCGGGCAGTGTCGCCGTCGCCGTCGCTCCGACCAGCTCGAGAAGGAGCCGGCCGTCGCGCTGGGTAACGTGGAAGGCGTCGCATTCCACCAGGACGAGCTCTTTTGCGGCCATTACTCTTCGTTGTCTCCTTGAAGATCGAGATTCTTCGGGGCGCGAGGGTCAGTCGACGTCAGTCGACGTCACCGAAGGCACGACCCGAACCTCGGGATCGAGAGCGCCGTCCGTCGCCGTAACCGAGGAATCCCCGAACTGGAAGATGTAGCCGTTCTTCTCGCCATTGAGATTGAAGCAGACGGCCTGGCCTTGGGCGGACGTGTCGGCCTGGTTGCAAATACGGCCGGTGGCGTCTTTGTCGATCTGGTAGTCGCGGATCGTTTCCTTCTGGTTCTCGATCCGCTTTGCCGCGACCTGTGCTTCGATCCGAAGCACAGTGATCTCGGCGCGGAGCTTATCCGCCTCCCGAACCGCGAACCCGAGCTCCGAGGAAAACTCGTTCTCCAAGGCTCGCAGCCGGTCGCGGACCAAGGTGAGCTCCTCGCACCGTTCGTCGCGGACCTTCTGGGTCTCGGCGAGGCTGGCGCGGAGCTTGTTGGACTCCTGGCGCTCGATCGAAAGACTATCGTAAGCATAGGCAAGCTCCCCCTGGAGCTCCAGGTTCTCCTTATTCAGGCGGGGGAATTTAGAGTTGGTGTCGGCCAAGGTTTTCTTCGTGACCTCAAGCTCGGCGCGAAAGAAAGAGCATTGCTTCTCTTGGCCGGCGGCCCGCGTGCGCTCCGCGGACAGCTCCTCTTCCAGCTTCGCGATCTTCGTCGGGGCGTACTCGGCTCCTTCGGAGGGGGCGGGGGTGGGGGTGGGGGTGGGTGGGAGCGGGCGGCGATACCGGTAGCCCGAAGATTGTACCTTCGTGCTCCGCCAATTCACCGACTTCGCCCACATCTTCCAGCTGTCGTAGTAAAGTTCGTCGCCCTCCATTACGGGGGCTCCGGGGGGCAGCCCGGTGTGGGTTTGGCGGTAGGCTTCCCAACCCCCGAATCGGTCGTTGAGCTTCCACCCGACAAGACCTGCTGCCGGAACCAAGTTTGGTTGGTGCTTGGGGTGTGTGACCCAGTCGCCTTCCAGGATGATCTCCCCGTCGGGGAGATTCTGGCAATATTCGAATCCGGGGAATGTGGTGGGCTGTGGGGTCGAGGAAACGGTGGGTTCTTGCATGTGGGTGGTGTACTATACCGGGGTTGGGGTGGCTGTCAAGAATGGGCGTGGAGACGAGTTCACGAGCCGGGCGATGGCCGCCAAGCGTGCGCCTTCGATTTTGCACAGGTCTCCGCAGAACTTCGCGTTACCGGAGGTGGGTTCGAAGATGTCCTGGCAGTGGGCGCAGGGTTTCTGAACGTGCAAGGCTCCTCGTCGAGGGCCTTTGAAGCTGGCCCTACAAACGTCCCCACAGAACCGGGCAGACCCACAAGTGGGTTCGAAGACAGCAGAGCAGGCGACACACAGCTTCGGAGGGATCGCTGCACGCTTCCTCGCCCTCGGGGGTCCCTCAAAGTTCTCCCGACAGAGGTCTCCGCAGAACCGAGACGACCCACTGACAGGAGTAAATGGCCGGTAGCAGCACACACACAACTTCTCGGAAAACACCATGTCTTCGCGGGGGCCGTTGACGACCCGCAACGCCGCTGCCTGGGCCGCCCCCCGGGCCTTGCAGGGGGCCGAGCAAAACTTAGTCCCCGAGGTCTCGGGCAAAAAGAAGTCGGCACACGCACCACACATCTTCTGGTTCTTCGGGGCCACATATGCTCGCTTTGACGTTTTCTCCGGCCTTCCTGCCCTATGCTTGGCCGCGGCAGCGCGGCCCTTGGCCCGGCAGGGGTCGCCACAGAACTTCGCGTTCGGAGAATCCGGCAGAAAAACTTGGGGGCAGTGTTCGCACGTAACCAGTTGCAATCTTCGTGTTCTCATATGGGTCAGTGCTTGGTGTACGCCCCGGAGTTGCAGGTGGGGCGATGGGCGATGGGGACGCCTTTATCATCCTTCCCATCCCGGTAGAGCTTCCTGCGGTTGGGCCTCCGCTGGTGCAACTTGTAAAACTCAATTACACTTTGTGCCTTGGTAACAAGTATAACATTTGTAACGTGCAAGGGTTTGGTGGGGTCTTTTGCCAAAACGACCGCATTGGTGATGGGTGTTTTTCGCTCCGGACGGTATCTTGTGTGGGTCATTTCGACCCCGGAGATGGCACAACCCCCCTCCTGGTCGTCGAACAACCGCCGCAAAAACCCGGGAGGGAAAGGAATCGGAGTGACGAGCTTGGAAAAATATAGGTCGATGTCACCAAGGTCGACACCCGTCACCCTCTGCTTCCACCTCCGCCGGCCCTCCGCGGTCTGTGAGGGGACTTCCGCGTCACCCTTGCAGGTTTCAGAGCAAAACTTGCTCGCGGGGAATCCGGGGGTGAAAGGCTTCTTACAGACGGCGCAGGGACGAGGTTTGAAAGTTTTCATCGGCTCGAACGCTCAAACTCCTTAAGGGTGACGAGGGTGGGTTTGCCATTTCTGACCAGCACTGTGGCGTTGGTCAGAGAGGGGCGTCCATCGCCGTCCAGGCGACCCGTGTAGGTCATTGTCTGTCCAGAGACGGCACACAGACCACACTGGTGGTCAAAGACGCCCTGGAGCGTCTTGCAGGAGAAGTCAGGGTGGAGCTTGCCAAAGTAGAGATCGGGGTCTTCATTGGCCGCAGTGCGGCTGTTCTTGATGTCGTCCGGGCATTTGCTGCGCCGGGCAGCACCTGGGCGGTTACAGTTGGGACAGACAGGGCCAAGGCCCACGAAGAGCCCGGTGCAGCGTTCACAGTGTCGAATATATTGCATATGGTGTACGATACCGTGGGTGCGCCGGGTGTCAAATTTTCAAATCTCCGAAGGCTCTAATTCTTACCCTAAAGTGACTTATCCCCTCTCTCTCTTATATAGTATGTAGAAATAAGATAAATCTATCTATTATGTATTCCATATTTATTTTATTTTTACTTTCTCTTAAGAATAAGAGGAGATAAGTCACTTTAGAGTAAGGATTAAACCCCGGAGACTTCCCGGCCGCAAACCCCGTTCGGGAACAAACATGCCGCGGCGTCGGACTTCACGTGGTTTTGTTCCCGCCCGGGAATCCCCGGAGACTTCCCGGCCGCGAACCTTGGCAGGGTCGGCCATGATTCCCCGGAAACCCCGCGGACAGTGAGTTGCGGTCAGCGGCCACAACCCTTGGCAGCCATGGTGGGCTACGGAGATTTGCGCTATTCCGGTCAGCGCCGGGCGATAAGGTGTTGCGGGGAATCCGGGGTTGGGTATAGTACACCCACACCATGGCAAACCCGGCCGTACCCGCAGAGATCATACATAAGCTGAACGAGATCCTCGGGGAGCACTGCCACGGTTTCATCTTCGCCGCCATGGTGAACGGCCACCCGGCGGACGACAGCGACCAACCCCGGTTTGTCTACCAGTGGGACGGTGGTGCTGTGATGGCCGAGGGCCTCACCAGGAAGCTCCTACGCCGCTTGGACGATGACGACCGGCAAGAGATGCTCGAGGAGATCTGGGGTGGCCAGGATCTGGACGAAGGCACAGAGGGGGCGGACGCGTGAGCACGTTCTTCTTCCCCCGCGGGTGGACATACTTCCAGTGCCTGACATGGCTAGCCGACCGGGATTACGGGTCGCCTCGATTTGAGGCTTACTTCAATACCGATCGAGATGGGTGGGTAGTCGTGGTTGTTGTCGACGGTGCGGAAGTTGATTAAGAATTTATGAAAGATCACCTTCGCCTCTCGGGTATGTGGGCCAGCTTACTCGGCTGGATTTGGGCGGACGTGTTCGACAGAGGGGTAAAGTTGCCGTGACCAAAGACCAGGCTCAGAAGATCGTCGATAAAGCGGCCGAAGACCTCGGGGAGTTTTTCTGTGCAGTGAAGATACTTGTGACCGGGGACAACGGTGATGTTTCTGAGATGTCTCAGTCTGGGAGCGGAAATTGGTTCACCCAGCACGGGATGATCCACCACTACCTCGAGCGGGATTCTCGAACCCGAATGGCATCGGAGATCTCTCGTTACCTCCCGGAGCCGTGAGCACCTTCTTGTTCTCCGCGCCGGTAGGGAGGATTTGTACGTGTGGCCGTATGGTCGAGGGCATCCCGGGTGGCTGCCAACCCCACATCCACCAGGCCGACGGGTCGCGAGCCTGCCGAAGCCTCCGCCGGGCCACGCCCACAACCCGGCTTACTACGCCGAGGGCGTCCTCGAGCTCTTTACCCCGGGACGGCGCTGCAAGCAGCCGCCAACAGAGTAAATCCCGGCAGTCCCCGGTGCCGTGCAAGCAGGATATGGCATCTTGCGTGCGGTGTGAATGGGTGTCCACACCTAGAAATGGGCAGGATTAGTAAACACCCCGGGCACGATAAACACGGCCTGTTTACTGACCAAATTGATTCGCAGGTTCAACATTGAACCCGCAAGTCAACCCGGTCTGCTTTCAAAGATTTTGGACCCAAAAATTTTTAACCCCTAAGTTGAATTTCCCCCGGACGTGGCGCGGGGGTGTACGGGTGCACCCGGGCGGGTGGGTGAGGGTGTTTTCAGGGAGGGCGAGGGTAGTAAACCCCCGCCCTTTACTCTGTTGCTAGGGTCGTTTTCCCCTTTGGGACCGCGCGCACGGGGCGCGCGTCACTCAGTAGTGCAATTTGAACGAGTGGCGCTCGACCGTTAGAATCCGCTCGCTCTAGCCCCAGGTTCCGCCGGTTCACCTTGTCGAGCTTGTCAATGTCCCCCGAGCGCCTCAGAAGCTCGTCTGCGTCCATCTTCGCCATGATCTGGGGCAAGCGCGACGCTTGGGCTCCCATCTCCTTCTGGTATTGGTCCGCTCGCTTGCTAATGACAAGCTCGGCCCTTTCGTCGATTTCCGCCTCTCCCAGCTCAGCCGAAAACCGCCGTTTTCGGGGCTTTTTGCAAGCAACCTCATGCGTGCAAGTTTCAGGGGGTAAAACCAGAGTAATATCCCCCGGATTCCCCGTGTCGTTTTCCCCCCGGTTTACGGGGGTTCCGGGGAGAGGCGCGTCTTGTTGCAACTTGCTTGCATCTGGGAGCGCCGCCTTTGCTCCTGCCTTTTTTGCGGCCCAACCTCCGCGGCTTGCGCGGCTCATGAGCGTCTGAGGGGAGACGTGAATCATTGTGGCCAACTCTCGCATGGTGAGTGTAGAGGGGGAATTTAGGTAGAGGAGCTCCACCGTTTCCCAGTCTGTAGAGTCTAGCGGTGCGCGTGGGGGTTTCCGCTTCTGTGGGCGTGCCATGGTTTGTGCGCCTACTATACGCCACCGTACGCCACCGCTCCACCTCTCATTTCCAGAGGGGAAGGGGAATGAAACCGCCGTTCTGTGTTTTGCTAGGTGGAAGGGACAGTATGGAGAGCGGGAAAGCAAAAGCCCCGCCGGCCTAGTGCAAAGGGAAGATGAGCTTGCACTAGCAGAGGGCGAAACGCCCGATGCGAAACCCGGCCAAGTGCCGGAGCGAAAAGGCCACGGCCAATTCGAGACGTTCTTTGTCAGTTAAATTCAAACGGAGCAAACCGCAGAGCTTGCGAGAGATACGATTGAGACCTTGGGACGCATGAGAACGGGAGACAATGGCCCGATTGCCCTAGGCGGAGTCTCTTAGCAGACGCTAAGTCGAAGTGGAGCAGCGAGAGTAAAGACGTTTGAAATTCAGTCATTGCCCTACAGGGTAAAGGAAGCGCCAGCGAGCCTCTTGAACGGACTAAACGTTCCGGGCGTTCGCCAAGTGCTTCCCGCCTGTGGAGAGTAGTTTCGCCCACTCGACAACGTTTCGGTGGGGATATTTACGAAGCAATCGCGACGCTCCCCGTGGAATAGCAACCCTCCACGGACGGAAAGCGGCGGCCCAAGAGAGGCGACTAGACGCTAATGCAGCCGATGGCGGGAATGTTTCCCTCCTTCGATCGTTCCAAGCCGACAAAGCCACTTACGGTAAATGCAGAGGAGCTTCCCAACAAATCCCATCACCATGATCGCCACGCTCGACACGA